>Ga0209026_1000225_pt1 | contig 77234 bp, 73 predicted proteins | sample AraplaCL_Col_mCL_FD_184262 | JGI IMG/M metagenome (GOLD analysis project Ga0209026, IMG submission 184262) | Arabidopsis root microbial communities from the University of North Carolina, USA - plate scrape CL_Col_mCL (SPAdes) (version 2) | ecosystem: Host-associated > Plants > Roots >...
ATTTCTTTAGAGCTTGTTTGATATCGGTAAGCGATGCAGGTGGCGCGGTTTGTGCAAAGGCGCATCGCATGAATAGCAATAGGATGATGGCTGAACTACGAAATTTCATAAAGCTGGTTTAAATGCTGAAAGATAGTAAAAAGCCATAACAACCTGTGCTTGTGCATTTATAATATTACATAATGGTGTTATAGCCAATAACGCAATGTTGTTGATAATCAAGGCACTTATTAAAACATAATAAAGCAACCACACGTTTACCAAACTGGTAATAATGTAAAGCTCGCTCAAAGTAATTCACATGTGTTTACAGAAACATGACAAAAGTATTTCGTACTAATCAATCGTTTGATTAATTTCGTACCCGAATTAGAAAATGGAAAAAGAGAAGACAGATAAAAAGGATCATATCCTTGACGTGGCAGAAAAGATTTTTTCTGAATTAGGGTATGATGGCGCCTCTACCCGGACGATTTCCGGCGAAGCAGGCGTAAACATGGCTATGCTTAATTATTATTTCGGCAGCAAAGAAGGTTTATACCTCGCTATTTTCGAACGTAAAATATCGGCGTTCCGTACCTTGTTGCAAAACATAGGTAACGACGACAGCATTTCGGCCTGGGATAAAATGGAACGCTGTATTGATAACTATGTAGAACGAATTATCAATAACAACTGCTTTCAAAAGCTCATCAACAGGGAGTTATCGCTTAACAAACGATCGGAAATAACCGATAAAATGACCTCGATATTGATGACCAATGTTTACGAGTTCAAAAAAATAATTCAGGATGGCATAGACAGTGGGCAATTCGACAGCGATGCAGATCAGGAATTGGTAGTGCTCACCATATTCGGCACCAAAAACTACATTGTCAATTCACCACACATTGTATCGCGCGTGTTAGGCATAGATACATTAAATGATACCTTTTTAGAGGATAAGCTAAAGCCCCGCATGAAGGTATATATGAAAAGACTTATAAAATCATACTTAGTAAAACAACAATGACACCAAACAATCAAACCATTACCTCTTATTTAAAACGAGTAGCGCAAAAAGCAGGAAGATATGGCATTATCTTATTGCTTTTATGCTCGTTCGTCATACACGCACAGGCTCAGGAGCGTACTATTACCATTAACGAGGCCATTAAGCTGGCTCTCGATAACAGTAAAACCCTTAAGCTGTCACAAGCTAAAATTGATAGGGCTGTATCGCAATACAACCAGGCTAAAGATCGTGTATTGCCAACCGGCTCGGCAAGCCTTGCTTATAACCGTGCCGAAATACCAGCGCATACACTCGATCTGGGTGGTACATCACTGCATCTGCCCAGCAGCGCCAATGCTTACATTGGTACCGCCGGTATACAGGAAACCATTTTTGGCGGTTACCGTTTAAAATATGCGCAGTTATCAACCGACCTGTTAACTCAGGTTGCTCGTTTAGATGCCGATAAGGACAAGGACCAGATAGCTTATGATGTGATTAACGCATACTACAATTTGTATAAAGTTGTACAAAGCCAAAAAGTGGTAGCACAAAACATCTCCGCTATCGACCAGCAATTGAAACAGGCTCAACGTTTTTTTGAGCAAGGCATCGTTACAAAAAACGATGTGTTGCGCTTCCAGTTACAGAGGTCAAACATCGAATTGAACGGTATCGATCTGGAAAGCAACCGCAAGATCATCAATTATAATTTGAATATTTTGATGGGATTGCCCGAAAATACCGAACTTAAAGTAGCCGAGGTTAACGAAGCGGGCCACGATTTGGCACCATTATCAAATTACCTGGATACTGCGATGAACAGCCGCCAGGAATTGAAACAGCTTGAGCTGCAAAACAAGGTTGCCGAAACCAATATCAAAACGGTAGCATCTCAAACCTTACCAAACTTATCGGTAGGCGCTAACCTGTACTATATTGATGCATCAGGCAACCCTATCCCGCAAAGCGGAAGTTATATATTACCCATTACGCTTGGCGCGACCGTATCATGGAACTTTGGAAACTTATGGACAACTAAAAACAAAGTTGCCGAAGCTAAGATCCAACAACAGGAAACTGTGATCAGCAAAGGCATCACTGTTGATAATTTGAAGAACGAGGTTAACCGCAACTATCAAAACTATTTAACCGCGCAGAACAAAATAAAGCTGTTGCAGGCATCGATAGAACAAGCGGGTGAGAACAATAAAATTCTCGAATCAAAATATCAAAGCAATATCGCATCGGCTACAGATAGGGTAGATGCGCAAACATTACTATACCAGGCACAAATAAACCTGGAGTTGGCTAAAGCCGATGCAGGCCTGGCTTACTATACATTATTAAAATCAACCGGAAAACTGAACAAATAAAATCAAACAATACAATGGCAAAGACATCAGAACACGAAGAAGGAACCAAAAAATCGAGCAAGGTAATGCCCATAATTTTAGGGCTGTTACTGGTAGCGGGTCTAATTTTTGGAGTTAAAGAATACATATACTACAGCAAACACGAGGATACCGATGACGCTCAGATAGATGGCAACATCAGCCCGGTAGTTGCCCGCGTTGGCGGTTACGTTGATAGCCTTTTATTCGAAGACAATCAGCACGTAACAGCAGGCCAGCTATTGGTTAAGCTCGACGACCGCGACTATAAAGTTAAATTGGAACAAGCTTACTCATCGCAAAAAGGCGCCAGTGCTACAGTAGGCGTATCCGAATCGCAGATATCATCAACAACTGCTAACGTAGCTACAGCTTCGGCAAACGTTGCAACAGTGGGTGCAAACGTTGAAACCGCCAGGGTTAAATTATTACAGGCACAGCGCGACTACGATCGTTATGCCAACCTGGTAAAAGATGGCAGCGTAACACAGCAGCAATTTGAGCAGGCACAGGTTACCCGCGATGCCGCCAAAGCAACTTTACAAGCCGCGCAAGAGCAATACAAGGGGGCACAATTCCAGCTGAGAGCCGCGCAAGATCAGGTTAACGGTACCCGCAGCCAGTTAAACGTAGCTAATACCGGCGTTAGTCAAAAGCAATCGGATATCGATTTTGCTAAATTACAATTGAGCTATACCAACATTACAGCACCTGCCACAGGTACAGTATCAAAAAAGAATGTACAAAAAGGCCAGTTGGTACAAGCCGGTCAAACACTGTTCTCGGTAGTTGAGGATGGCAGCTTGTTCATCACTGCTAACTTTAAAGAAACCCAAATGGGTAACTTACGCTCAGGCGAAAAAGTTGATGTTGAAGTTGACGCTTTGCCAGATCAAAAGATCGAAGGAACAGTTTACAATTTTTCGCCTGCCACAGGTGCTAAATTCTCATTGCTTCCTCCGGATAACGCGACAGGTAACTATGTAAAAGTTGTACAACGTATCCCTGTAAAAATCAAAATCAATGCCTCGCCCGAAGTTATGGCAAAATTACGCCCGGGTATGAGTGTAAAAGTATCTGTAATATATAAAGACTAATTTATAATGGCTGAAACAGGTTTTAAGAAATGGATCATCACCATTACGGTTATCATTGCGGCTCTGCTGGAGCTCATTGATACCACGATAGTGAATGTGTCCCTGCCTCAGATTCAAGGTAACCTGGGGGCCACGCTGGAAGATGTTGCCTGGGTTGTTACCGGGTATGCGGTGGCCAACGTAATAGTACTGCCAATGTCGGGTTGGTTGGGTAGTGTGTTCGGGCGTAAAAATTACTTCTTAACCTCCATTATCATATTCACCATAGCCTCTTTTTTATGTGGTAACGCGGGTAGCTTAGGCGAACTGGTGGTATTCCGGATCATCCAGGGTTTTGCAGGCGGCGGTTTAATATCAACCGGGCAGGCCATTCTGATCGAAACCTGGCCGCGCGAAGAAGTGGGTACCGCTACAGCCTTATTTGGTTTAGGTGCGGTATTCGGCCCAACTGTAGGCCCAACCATCGGTGGTTTTATTACCGATCACTTTGCATGGCCATGGATATTTTATGTAAATATCCCGGTAGGTGCATTAGCCGCGTTTTTAACGGTGACATTTGTGCGGGAGACGCCCAAGGATGCCAAGGGAAAGCCAGTCGACTGGTGGGGTATTTTGCTGCTCGCCATTACGGTTGGTAGCTTGCAAACCCTTTTAGAGAAAGGCGAAAGCGAAGACTGGTTTGCGAAAACATATATACTGGTACTTGCTATAGCTGCCGGATTAGGTTTCTTCCTGTTCCTGTGGCGCGAAATGACCTTCGAGTTCCCGGTAGTAAATTTCAAAATTATGCGCCACCGCAGCTTTGCCGTGGGTATGTTTACATCGTTTGTATTAGGCTTCGGTTTGTATGGCTCTGTGTTTGTGTTCCCGATATTTTGCCAAAACTTATTGGGATTCTCGGCACAGCAAACCGGTGTCATATTATTCCCTGGTGGTTTGTGTACGATTATCATGATGCCGTTTATAGGTAAAATGCTTAAGGGCGGGGTTCCGGCACAATTTATGGCAACCGGTGGCATGATTCTGTTCTTTGTGTTCACAACAATGCTCAGCCATTCAACGCTGGCATCAGGCACAGGCGATTTCTTTATACCATTGGTGATCCGTGGTGTTGGGATGGCTTTATTATTTGTGCCATTAACTACGCTGGCAATCCAGGACCTGAAGGGACCCGAATTAGGACAAGGTACCGGTTTGAATAACATGATGCGCCAACTGGGCGGATCATTCGGTATAGCGGCTTTAACAACGCTGATTCACATTCGCCAGGGTTATCACCGAAGTATTTTGCTGGAGAACATCAATCCATACAACAATGCCTACGTTCAGCAAAAAAACGGATTGATAGCCAACTTTATGGCTAAAGGCAGTAGTTTAATAGATGCCACCACTATGGCGATGAAAGCTATGGAAGGTAAAGTTGTTCGCCAAACGTTATTGCTTACCTATGATGACGCCTACTGGATAGCGGGCTTAATTATGCTATTTAGCATACCGCTTATTTATTTGCAGCCGTTTAAAAAGGCTGTTGCCTTACCGGCAGATGCACATTAAAAAATAAAAGCCGATCATTGGTTAGATGATCGGCTTTCCCCAAAAAAATTAACAATTAAAATCCTATTAAATCCTGCCACACCGAATCTGTTTTTTGGCGATTGCCAAATCGTATTTTTCTGTGCTTTAAGAGTTTAATCTTATTCTATAAAATTAGCGTTTATTACTACAAAAATCAAAATTTAATTTAAAAAAGATTATTTTCTTAGGAGTGGGCCTTTGATAGTTTAAGGCAATAATTTTTACTGGTGATCTGCTTTTTTGTCCTTTAGTACCAGAGTAATGATGGCCTTCTTTAACTTATCGTTATTGGATTGATCTTTTGGGCCGCCCGTTACCTGTATATTCTCTATACGGTCGGGTTTTATGGCCAATGCTTGTTCAGGCGTAAGTTCCTTACCGTTCACAATAAAAGTAGCGTTGTTCATGTCGGTGCTCCGTTTAAACAAAACAACTTTAGCAGTTTGTTTTGAGGGCATATTAGCAGTATCCATGCCGCGGGTGTCATATCTGTAACTATAACCGTTTACCCGTACGCTTTTTACCATGCCCATGGGTACCCTGTGGAGGGTATCGGTTGTAACGACGCTATTATCGTCAGCCAATTTAAAGTTAACAGGTATGGTATATTGTACATTTACAGGAAGTCCGTTTTGAATACCGGGCCTCCACTTTGGCGACTCGGACAGTACTCGTAACGCCTCGTCGCCAAGCCCGCTACCCGGCTCACGCAAAACCTTCATATCGTCCAGGTTGCCGTCTTTTTGTACTACAAACTGAATGAACACCTTGCCCTGTACGCCGTTTTCTTTAGCCAATGCCGGATACCTTAGCTTCGTTTGTAAAAATTTTACCAGGGCTGCCTCACCACCCGGAAATTCGGGCTGCACTTCAACTGCCGAAAACACCATGTTATCGGCCTTCTCAATAAAGGTGTTCGCAGGTTGTTCGGTTGCGGCTGCGGTATCTTTTACTTCGGTTTTGCCGGCTTTTTGTTTTGCTATTACTTTGGGTTCGGCAATGCTTTCTTCAGGGAGGATCGTAATATCTTTTATTACCTGTTTGCCAGGCATGGTGTTCATCAAAAATATCTGTTCGGTCTTTTTATTGATGATCTTTAAAACACTGCTGTTTTTAACCGTTGCCGATGAGAGGATAAGCATTGCTGCAAAAAGCGGTGCCGATAAACCATATTTTAACAACTTTCTGCGTTTTGATTCATCTTTGTTGAGCATGATGATACGCTCCTTAAGCAGGCTCTTATTAAAAAAATTATTGGTTAACTGGTGCGGATTTGCTCCGAAAGTCTGGCTCAATAGCAGGTAGGCATATTCTGTTTTCGAAGTGCCGCGTTCTATGGCTTTTTTGTCGGCTATAAATTCGTGTACATGTTTAATGGCTTTGCGATAAAAATATACTATCGGGTTAAACCAGTTGATGATCATCACCGCCTCGATAAACAAAACGTCGGCCGAGTGCCATTGCTTTACGTGTACTTCTTCGTGGTCAATAATAGTTTGCTGTTCAGGTAATTCGGCATCAATTTTTACTTTATTAAAAAACGAAAATGCAGCCGACGACTCTAAATTATTAAGGATCTTTTTAACCGATAGTAACTGAAAGAAAAATCTGCATAGTAAAAAAATAGCGCCACCTATGTAAATTACGGCAAATGCCTGTCCAATGGTAAAAGTAAAGCCCTGGGCGGACTTGGCCTGGTAAGCAAATTCGGGATGATAAATGGTGGAATAGATGGTTTGTTGTACACGTTGGGTTATAAACAGTTGCCTTATCCAGTCGGCCTGTATAACAGGGATGATGAATGATAGCAATGCGCCCGCAACCAGGTAAGCCCTGTTTAGCTGAAAGAAGGTTTCGTTACGCAGTAATAATGCGTAAAAACCATAAAATAACAACAGGTACAAATTTACCAGTAATAAATAATGCCACCAGGTCATATATAAATGAATGAGTTATTTGTTTTTTAACTTTTCTATTAATTTCATGATCTCATCCGCTTCCTTCAAATCTATTTTTTCCTTCTTCACAAAATACGAAAACATATGCTGTACCGAATTATCGAAATAACCATTCAGTAATTTTTCGGTGGCAAAATTCTGGTATTGTTCTTTGCTGATGATGGGGTAATACTCATGGCTTTTGCCATAAGCCTTGTGGTCAATGAAGCCCTTGGTCTCTAATATCCGTATTATGGTCGATACGGTGTTGTAGGCTGGTTTAGGTTCGGGCAACTCATCTATCACATCCTTAACGAACCCCTTTTTCAACTGCCAAAGCACTTGCATCAACTGTTCTTCGGCTCGTGTTAATTCTTTTATCTGCATCATAAGTATAAAGCTAAAACTAATTAATTAGTTTGCGAAATTTTTTCTGCGAATATCTATTGATAATGAGTCGATTTAACATAGTTTAACAAATGTATCCGGAATACCCAATAAAGGGCTATCCTTTTAAGATAGTCCTTTTTATTTCTAGAAACCCTGTGGAGCGCCGGCTTTCGGTAGCTCTTTGCGTGGTATCATTTCGGCACGTTCTGATGTGTTGTAAACAAACGAAGCAACAATAGTAGCGGCCTGTTTCAGGTCGTCTTCGCTTATCTTATCGTAGGTATCCTGGTTACTGTGGTGTGTGCGAGAGCCATAGTCCATATTATCCTGTATAAATTGGAAACCCGGTATGCCTACGGCATCAAAAGGCACGTGGTCGGTACTGCCGGTGTTGCGGATAGTAACGGTAGTAGCGCCAAGATCTTTAAACGGAGCCAGCCACGATTGGAAGATAGGCCCTGCCGCGGCATTGCCTTGTAAGTATACGCCACGTATTTTGCCCGTACCGTTATCTAAATTATAATAGGCCGAAACAAGGGCGTGTTCCGGTTTCAACACCATATCCTTAGGATCGGCAAAGTGGTTGATCACATAGTTGCGCGAACCATATTCGCCTTGCTCTTCGCCGCTCCACAACGCAATGCGGATAGTACGTTTTGGCTTAACGCCGATAGTTTTTAATATGCGCATAGCTTCGATCATTACCGCAGCGCCGGCCGCGTTATCAGTACCACCGGTTGCGCCATGCCACGAATCGAGATGGCCGCCAATCATTACCAGCTGTGCTTTCAGTTTAGGATCGGTGCCGGGTATTTCGCCAACCACATCATAGCCATCCAGATCCTTAGTGAAAAATTCCGTTTTGATATCGGCTTCCATCGTTACTTTGATGTTGGCTTTAACCAGGCGTAGTATGCGCTGATAATCTTCGCTGCTGGTTTCCAGCTCAGGGCAAACAGCTTTGGCCGTATCACGATATGATGCGCCATTAGTAGTAAATACTGTACCGTCGGTACCACGTGCCTGGCTCAGCACCAGCGCGGCCCCTTCTTCTAATTCAAATTGAGTTATGGCAGCCCTTAGAGCAAGCAAGCCCGCTATATTGCCACGACGGCCCGCGAAATTACCGCGGCGGCCCGGTGCACCCGGCGTCGCTTTAGCCATCTCGTCAAGGGTGCTGTCCGCATAGCGCGATGCATCCGGACGGGTAAAGTTTATCTCGGCTGGTGGACGTGCATCGGTTATCACAATTTTACCTTTTAGCTTGCCTATGTATTTTTCCAGATCAGTTATCGTGTCTGCTTTAATATAAACTACATCACCTTTGATCAAACCTCCGGTACCCGGTGTCCAGGCTTTAGGGATGGCGATGATCGCATGGTAGTAAGGCACTGTTATAGCAGCATAGTTTTTCTGCACTTCCCAGCCTTTGCCAAATTTGCCCCAGTCTTCGCGCTTGGCATTTACCATGCCCCAGCTTTTTAATTTTTCAACCACCCAGTCCTGGGCGCGCTTTAAACCTGGCGAACCGGATAACCTTGGACCGGACACATCGGTAATATGGAAAGCGATATCCATCACCTGCGAGTGTTTAAGGCCCTCTTCGCGTATTTTTTGAACCATTGCCGGATCAGGAGTGTCCTGTGCAAATAACGAGCCGGCAATACCGGCGCACAACAATGTGGTAAAGAGTAGTTTTTTCTTCATGATCAATTGATAAAGTCAGTTAAACAAAGCTATCCAATTACAGCCCAAAAAAATAAAACCATCATTAACAAATTTGTTACAAATTAATATATTGGTAAACTTGAAATTAGGAAAATTAAATAAGCTGACCTTAAGATTGAAATACCCGATAAAATGAAAAGATATTTACCAATTGCCCTGCTGTTTTGTTTAGCCTTTTCGCATAGCCATGCCCAAACTACCATTAAACAAGATCCCGCTTTAAAGCAGATGGTCGATGAGGTATCATCGCAAAATATTGAGGCCATTGTGCGTAAACTGGTGAGCTTTAAAAGCCGAAATACTTTAAGCGATACGACCAGCAAAACCGAAGGCATTGGCGCTGCCCGTAACTGGATAAAAAGCGAAATGGAAAGATACGCCGCTGCAAGCGGAGGCCGGATGAAAGTAGAGTTTGATGCCTTTGTCCAACCTGCTGGTGGCCGCATTGATAAACCAACGGTGCTTAAAAATGTACTCGCCATATTAAAAGGTACCGATCCTAATGATAACCGCATCTACGTCGTGTCTGGCCACTATGATTCGCGGGTAACCGACGTGATGAACGCCAACGCCGTTGAACCCGGCGCGGTGGATGACGCATCGGGCACGGCTGTATCCATGGAGATTTGCCGTGTGATGGCTAAACGCTCATTCCCGGCGACTATCATTTTTATGGCCGTTCCCGGTGAGGAGCAAGGCTTAAACGGATCGGCACACATAGCCAAACGAGCCAAAGATGAAAAATGGAATGTTGATGCTATGCTGAACAATGATATAGTGGGTAACACCCACGGCATGGATAATGATTTAAAAGATAATACCCATGTACGTGTATTTAGCGAAGGCATACCCTCGATAGATGTAGCGCCGCGCGGCGATACTGTAGCTGCCAGACGTGTCGCATTAGCCATTAATAGCCTTGTTAGCAACGGTGGCGAAAACGATAGCCCGTCGCGCCAATTGGCCCGCTATATTAAAGAAACTGCCGAACGCTATGTTGATCAACTGGATGTGAAGCTTGTTTACCGCCGCGACCGTTTTCTGCGTGGTGGGGATCAAACCTCGTTTCAATTGAATGGCTTTACTGCCGTAAGGTTCACCGAAATGAACGAGGACTTTACCCATCAGCACCAGGATTTGCGTACCGAAAAAGGTATTGTATATGGAGATTTGCCCGAGTTTGCCGATTACAACTACATCCAAAAAGTAGCCCGCATGAATCTGTCGGTACTGGCAAACCTGGCTTCGGCGCCTGCATCGCCGCAAAATGTTGTGGTAACCGCTGCCGAACTGACCAACAATACCACCCTGAAATGGGCAGCGCCGACAACAGGAAAAAAGCCTACAGGTTATTACATCCTGATGCGCGAAACCATCAGCCCTTACTGGGAAAAGAAATTTTATGTAACCGGAACGGAGGCAACACTCGATTACTCGAAGGATAATTACCTGTTCGCTGTACAGTCGGTTGATGCCGACGGGCACGAGAGTTTACCGATCTATCCTAAACCGGCCAGGGGCGGAAGATAATTATGCTCCCCGAACTTATCCCGTATTCCATTTTCTATTGCTTGCAGTTTTTTATACCGCTGTTGGTTGTATTGAATGCCGCACGGGTTGAATTGCGCTATCTAAATCGGAAAGTTTTAATTGCGGCAACTAACATCACCATTTTAATCGCGGGGTTGTTAACCTTTTTCATCCCGGTTATCCAGCTTTTTGCAGACTATTTTGGAGGCGTCGAATATGATCAATACGCAGTCATAAACCGTTATATAGGTCCGATGGGTATGTTTGCCTGGCTGAGGTTGCTTACACAGGTAGTTATTCCGCAAATGATGTGGAACAAATCGTTCAGGAGTTCGATAGTAAGCGCCTGTGTCTGGTTGATTACTTACTGGGTATTTCCTTTGGCCGATACACTGTTGTTAAAATACATTGTTGGATCCTCGTTGGTTACGTTTACCCCGATTAAGCATTTCGTCGATTACGCCGGCCATGCGATCATCTTTTTAATGGTCATCGTGCCGGTGTATTTGTTGGTATCGTTAAACATCAGCCGCAATCGCATCAAAAGATCACAGCGCTAAAATAAGTCGTTTATTTGGGCGTATTGCAAAAGCATAATAGTTTTGGCATCGTGTATCTCGTTGTTATTCATCATTTGCACGGCTTTGGCAAATGGTATTTCCAGCACTTCAATATGCTCCTGCTCCTCAGCTAAGCCGCCGCCATCGCTTACCTGCATGTCCTTATCGTATTCGGCTATAAATAAATGGAGGATCTCTGTTACCGAGCCGGGCGACATGTACGCCTCAAAAACCTTTTTCACTGCCGAAACTTTATACCCGGTTTCCTCTTCGGTTTCCCGTTTTATGCAGTCTTCTGCATTATCCTGATCTAACAAGCCGGCACAGCATTCAATCAGGTAACCATCGGGGTTGCCGTTAATATAAGTCGGCATCCTGAATTGGCGCGTTAAAATAACCGTTCGTTGCTGTTTATTATAAAGTAATATGGCGGCGCCGTTGCCACGGTCGTAAGCTTCGCGGCTTTGGGTAAATGTCGAACCATCGGGGTGCTTGCCCTGATAGGTGATCTTTTTTAGTGTATACCAGTTATCAGATAATATTTCGGTATCAACTATGGTGATGTTGTTATTCAAAACAGGTTATAATTGGTTGAAAGGTAAATGTATTGTAATTGAGCTTTCTGCTTTAAACATTTCGCTCTCAGCTTATTTAACACTCTTTTTCTGTACGATAAGAAAACCTAAGATAAACACGGCTGCGGCAACAATAAGACTCACGTAAACCTCTTTGGTGAACATATCGACAGTAAATTGCGGCATACCCTGCGAATGTGCGGATTTGCCATTATTTCTTAATCCGGTCATGGCCAGCGCCGGGTGTGCGTAGGGGATATAATAATTATATTGCCAGTTTACACCGACAGAGATGAGGCCGGCTATGGTGCACACAAAGCCAATGCCCATTGGTTTTAAAAAATCGCTCCAAAGCAAACTCATTAAAAATTGCAGCGAGGTTATCCCCAGCGATACCAGGAACAATTTGGCGAAAACCTTTGCCAGGTAACCTTCGATATGGTAGTCGTAAAATTTAAGATCGGGCTTTAAAACGCCGAGCAAGTTGCCGCTGCCTATGATAAAAAGGTAGAATAAAATCAGGCACAGTAACACTAAAAACACATTAAAAGCATATTTGGCAGAATAAACCGCCCATTTTGATATTGGCAGGGTAAATAGCGTTTTCCAGGTATCAGCTTTATGTTCAATGGCATTCACAGAGTACGATGTAAAAATGATGTACATCGGCAGTAAAAAATTCATGATCGCTGATATTGGGAGAATGTAGATCATCCATAGCGCCACTCCCGGCAATTTGGCCGCATTGCCTGGGCTGGTTAAAAACCCGATAAATATCATCCCCACAATCAATAGAGGAAAAACAACCGAGCTCCAAAAACCCATGGTCTTGCGGCTCTTATAAAACTCCGACCGGAGTGATAATATAAATCCTTTCATGGGTTAGGTGTTTTGGGTGATATCTAAAAATAAGTTCTCCAGGTCTTTTTGCACTTTGCCAATGCTGTACACCATATAGTTATTTTGGTTAAGCAGGGCATTCAGTTTGCCGGTATCTTCTTTACTGATATAGGGTAAAAATATAATGTTATCGCGCACTTCACCAACAGTATAACCGCTGCGGTTTAACAGGTTAGCTGCGTCAACGCCGTTATCCAGTTCAATTTGTACCAGAGGTTTGCTCAGGCCACTTAATTCTTCAATCGTGCCCTGAAAAACCAGGTCGCCGTGGTTAATAATACCTACGTGGGTAGCCATGCGCTCAATCTCGGCCAGCAAGTGGCTCGATACAAAAACAGTTTTACCCTGCTCTTTAACCAAACGCAGTAAAAGCTGGCGCACTTCGATGATGCCGTTGGGGTCGAGGCCGTTGGTGGGCTCGTCTAATATGATGAGTTTTGGGTCGGATAATAAGGCCAAAGCAATACCCAGGCGCTGTTTCATGCCTAACGAGTATTGCGATGCTTTTTTGTTGGCTGCTGCTTTTAATCGTACCAGTTCCAGCATTTCGTCTACACGTTCGGCCGGTACCTGCAACAGCAAAGCGCGGTTGCAAAGATTTTCTTTACCGGTAAGGTGCCCGTAAATGGCTGGCTGCTCAATTAATGAGCCTATTTGTGATAGTATTTCGATCCGGTTGGTTTGCAGATCTTTATCGAAAATCTGTATCGTGCCATTTTCGGCATGCAACAGATTAAGTAGTAGTTTTATTGTAGTGGTTTTGCCGGCGCCGTTAGGGCCTAAAAAACCGTAGATGCTTCCTTGCGGAACTTCGAGCGAAACAGCTTTTACAACCTGTTGATCGCCGAAGTGGAAAGATAACCGGTCGGTGCGGATTACCATGCTTTTTCTTTGCTAACGGAACATACCGCCTTAAACAAAGTTACACCTTTTATAAATAAAGAAGTGCTTTGTTTGTACGATGAGCCGTCAATAGCAGAGAAATTTGTTTTTGCTTTAAATTGGTAACTTACACCCATGATCATTGCAAACAATACCGGTATAACTAACAGTACAAATGGGTTTGAGTTGGTAATGAACTTTTTCATGGTTTGATTTGATTGTGATGTTTGATTTTGATGATACAAATGAACAGCTAATAATCTGACCACTAAAAACATTTAGACCAACACGCTGTAATTATAGACCAACAGGCAGCGGCATCGACTAACCGGTTCGTCGGACCTAGTGCAGGGTTCATCGGTAAAATGGGATGGTATATCTAATCACAAATTGTATTATTGTTAATTATGTTATTTTAGATGCCATTAAACTAGCATTCCTGATAACTTGTTGAATGTTAGTTTGATGGTTGTTTTGAACCGAAACTATTGAAAATGAAAAAAGGCTGGCAAATATTCTGGCATACGCTTTTCTGGACGTGCATGATCGCTTTTTTCATGTTCATCACCCACGGTAATACCAAAATACCTACCGAAGGCTTACTGGTGATATTTTTACTGTTCGGGCTGGTTAACATCAGTTTATTCTATCTCAACTATCTTATCCTCATCCCCAGGTATTTAAACCATAAAAAATACCTCAGGTATAACCTGATGGTACTGTTGGTTATACTCGCCTACGGGCTGGCTAAATATGGATTAGCCAGCGCTTTCCGTGGCTATGTTTTAGTTCGCGAAAAAGAAGTAATTAGTTTTTGGTCGTACTATTTAAGCTCATTTTTTACCAGTTTGATCTTTGTTTTCCTGAGCACCGTGCTCAAGTTTACACTTGATTGGTTTTTGAACGAGCGTATCCAGCGCGACCTGGAAAATCAGCGTTTGAGCGCCGAGCTAGCCTTTTTGAAATCGCAGATCAATCCACATTTTCTGTTCAATTCGTTAAACACCATCTATTCATTAGCTTATCAAAAATCCGAAACAACGCCCGAGGCTATTCTAAAGCTATCAGAAATTATGCGTTACATGCTTTACGAGTGTAACGATAACAAGGTTGATTTGGGTAAAGAGCTGCAATACCTGCAAAATTATATCGACTTGCAGAAAATACGCTTCGGTAATAAAGCCTTTGTTAATTTCGAAATAAGCGGCGAGGTAGATCACCAAAAAATTGTACCGCTATTGCTCATTTCTTTCATTGAAAATGCCTTTAAACATGGCGTCGCTAATGATCTGGGTAACCCTATCAATATTCAGATCTATATTCGGCCCGATTGGCTGGTATTTAAGATTGAGAATAAAAAGCATCAGTTTAATAAGGATTCGGCAGGTGGTATCGGTCTCATCAACGTTAAACGCAGGCTCGATCTGCTATATCCCGGCAAGTACCAATTAGATATCAATGATGCTGCAGACAGCTATGTTTGCGAATTATCCTTAAATTTATAGCCATGATCAAGTGTTTGGTAGTTGACGATGAGCCATTGGCCTTACATATACTGGAAGATTACATCAGTAAAATACCTTTTCTTCAGCTGGTTAAAGCAACCACTAACCCAATCGAGGCACTGCAATTGGTACAGGAGGGTAGTGTTGACCTGGTGTTTCTAGACGTGCAAATGCCCGAACTGACCGGTATCCAGTTTTTAAAAATAGCTAACGGCAAAGTAAAGGTGATATTAACAACAGCCTATTCGCAATACGCTTTGGAGGGTTACGAGCTTGATGTAGTTGATTATCTGTTAAAGCCAATAGCTTTCGACAGGTTTTACAAATCGGTACAAAAAGCGCAGCAAATCATCTCGCCATCTGCTGTCTCTGCATTAGCTATTAAGGAGGAAGCAGCGCCACAGCAAGATTTGTTGAGCGATTTCATCTTTGTTAAAACCGAACATAAAATTCAAAAAGTATACCTCAACGATATCCTGTTTATCGAGGGGTTGAAAGATTATATCTCTATTTTTACAACTACCGAGCGCATCATTACCCTCCAGATCATGAAGAAGATGGAAGAAGCGCTTCCCGAAAGGCACTTTATCCGGGTGCACAAATCATATATTGTCGCGATCAATAAAATAGATAGTATCGAGCGCAGCCGTATCTGGATCAAAGACAAAATCATCCCGGTTGGCGATACCTACCGCGAAGAATTCTTTAAGATCATCGACGCGAAAAATATCTGAGTTTTCCACAATTTTATCACTGTTTAACAAGGAATTTAAGCTCCGAAAAGGGGTGATTATGCTTTGTTTATCGATCTTTTTCGGTTTCGTTTAGGTAAAGTATAGCCTTTATTTTTGCCATTGTTAACAAATAATTACAAAAATAGAATGTTTTTGTAACTCTAAATTAAAAACTTGCGTATAACAAAGTGAATTTATATCTGCCTAATCTTTAATAGATCATTTATGCTGCACCAGGTTATTTATACAAGCTACTTAAAACAGGCGTTTAACGAAAGCGACTTTATTAACCAGTTGATGTTATCGCGCCAGCAAAACGCTCAAAACAATATTACGGGCATGCTTTTTTATGCTAACGGTAAGTATATTCAGCTGATTGAAGGACCTAAGAACAGTGTGATACAACTGATGGGCAACATCCACCAGGATGAACGCCACTACGATATTGAGATAATTACCGATACGGCCATCAATTACCGAAATTTCGCCGGACGAAACATGGACTATAGGTTATTTACCGGTAACGAACTGGAGCAAATGATTGGCTTCGACGATATTAAACACAACAGCCTCGCCGCTCCACGTATTATAAAAATGCTTAAATTATTTGGCAATTCTGCCCCCGCTGAAGATATGGTTTTCCCGATGGAGCAACAATCGGAGTTTAGGATAACAGCATAATAAGCTAAAACCGCATTAATCTGGGGGCTTTTAAGTAGGATAGCAGTGCCAGTCTGCTCCGATTGTAATCGGGGTGTTAACAGCGTATAGTCCGGATACGCCCCTAAAACTGCTGGCGGAAACTCCTCAAATCCACACTTTAGGTTCTAACTTATTTACTTTCAATAGCTTTAGTCTATAATCAAAATCTATACCCTATCAATTATTAGAATTAAACCTATAGCCGTTTTTGCCTATATTTGTATCAATAAACAATTAAAAAATTTACAATTATGTTAACTATAGGACAAAAATTCCCTTCATTTACTAAAACTGCTGTTGTAAGCATCGAAAAAGGTAAAGAGTTTGAAACTTTAACATCAGATTACCTGGTAAACGACGATAACGTGTGGACCGTAATGTTTTGGTGGCCTAAAGATTTTACTTTTGTTTGCCCTACCGAGATTGCCGAATTCAACAAAAGCTTTGGCGAGTTCCGCGATCGTGATGCCCGTTTAATTGGCGCTTCAACCGACAGCGAATTTGTTCATGCTGCATGGAGAAGAGATCACGATGATCTACGCGATTTGAAATTCCCGATGCTGGCCGATACTTCGAAATCATTAGCCGAAGACCTGGGTATTTTGGAGCCTACCGAAAAAATTGCTTACCGTGCTACTTTTATTGTTGATCCTACCGGTATCATCCGTTGGGTTAGCGTTAACGATTTAAGCGTTGGCCGTAACGTTAAAGAAGTTTTACGTGTGCTGGATGGTTTGCAAACCGACGAGCTTTGCCCTTGTAACTGGGAAAAAGGCCAGGAAACTTTAACCGTATAATTTCCCCTTAATAAAAGTTATACCAGATCCCCGTAAGTATTGCGGGGATTTATTGTTTAATCACTAAACAGATTGCCGTCCGAAGGGTAGCGCGCGGGAGTAACTGACAACGCACAACTGGCAACACACAACAAAAAAATGAGCGAATCAACAGAAATTATATCCGAAATACTGCAAAGCCTTGGCCTTGATGCAGGCTATCGCACCGATAGTTTAACCCTTTTAGAAAAAGGCGAATCGCGCTACCTGCGCGATCTGAAATTGAATTTTACCAGTACCTTAACCTCAGAGCAATTAAGCACCAAAGAATGCGCGTTATTGGGCCTAAGCACAGCCATCAATAACAACAATAAACCGTTAACGGAATATTTTACCAAATATGCTGCTGAACAGGGAGCCACTGATGCCGATATTGCCGAAGCTGCCGCCTGTGCATCGTTACTGGCATCGAACAACATATTTTATCGTTTCCGCCATTTTACGCAAAAAGAAAAATACACCCAGATACCTGCCCGTATCCGTATGCAGATCATGATGAAGCCCGTAACCGGGAAAGAGTTTTTCGAACTGATGAGCCTTGCGGTATCTGCCGTTAACGGTTGCGAAATGTGTGTTAACGCCCACGAAAATTCGCTGATACAAATGGGTACCACCGAAGAGCGCATTTTTGATGCCGTGCGCATCGCATCGCTGGTAACAGCAATGGGGAAAGTGATTTTTTAAAGTCCGGAGTTTTGAGTCTATAGTCTTGAGTCATTTTTCGCCTGCAAGAGTAGGCATTTTCTGGCTCCAGATTATGGACTTAAGACTCAACTAAGCCACCTTTGATATATACTTCACCAAACTCTTTTTGGCAACAGGCAATAAGGTTTGCTCCAGCGGGAAAGTAATATCACTCTCTAAATGATATACTGCCGGGTTAGGCAGGTGCTTGTAGCGATAGATCAGATCGCTTTTGATAGCTTCGGGCGTATTGACAATATTGCGTTCGTAAACATCAACAAAACGGGTATTAATGCCGCGGTATTTGTCGTCTTTGCCTTCAAAAAGTGTGATCTGGTATTCGTAAACCCAATGGCCCTTTTCGTGCCCGTTCCGTAACGAAAAATAACCGTGATAAGGTATCAGCGGTATCACACCTACGGTTTCAATATTGAGGTGCTGCTCCACAAAATCATAAATCTCTTTGCCGGTTTTAATGGCCGGGTCCATCTGGTTCATCGCGTAAGCAATGATCTGTTCTATCTCTTTAAGGGAGTCGTCATCCTGTACGATCTTTTGATAGGTGAGTTTAAGCGCCACGATCTCAACCTGGGTTAACCTTTGCGGGAAAGCTTGTTGCAGCGAGCTTTTATTCTCCTTAAAGCTCATCAGGTTATTGTAATGGAATATCAGGTCGGTAAGGTTGGGGTATAGCCTGCTTTTATCAAAGTGGCGGTTTATCTCTTGCAGATAATCCAGTAGCACATACTTTTTATGTTCAAAATCGATCCTGCCTTCAATAAACCAGTTGATACCTAATGATTTCATATATTGATTTCCTTTCGGGAGATTAAATTACAAAAAAAAAGATTGACTTTTGCAACATGCCTAAAGGGACACTTTACCTGCTGCCTGTACCCCTTGCCGATAACGCCTCGGCAAAATCGTATACGCCGTATTTGATAGAAACGATAAATCAGATCAGCGAGTATATTGTGGAGAACGAAAAAACCGCACGCAGGTTTTTAAAAGAGGCCGGGCTAAAAATCCCGCAAAGCGAATTGCTGATGCACGACTACGGCAAACACAACCGCGAAAACGGTTTGGCGGAGTTTTTTTTAGGATTAGAAAGTGGCAAAGCGGTAGGTTTAATGAGTGAAGCTGGCTGCCCCGGTATTGCCGACCCTGGCGCCGATATTGTTGCCGAAGCACATAAACGTGGTATTAAAGTTATCCCACTGGTAGGGCCAAGCTCAATTTTGCTGGCGCTGATGGCTTCGGGTTTTAACGGGCAGAGCTTTACCTTTCATGGTTATTTACCTATTGATAAAGCGCAGCGTGCCAAACGGATCAAAGAGCTGGAAGGGTACGCCGAACGTTTTAACCAAACGCAATTGTTTATCGAAACGCCGTTTCGAAATAACCAGATATTGGAAGAAATTTTGCGAACCTGCAATGTTAAAACCCGGCTCTGCATAGCCTGTAATATTACCGGCGATGACGAGATGATCAAAACCTTGAGCGTTTTCGATTGGAAAAAACAAATCCCCGATCTGCATAAAAAACCAACCATTTTCCTTTTATTCCGTTCCTGATAAATGAAACCGGCAGAACAGCATACCCAGGTATTGATCATCGGCGCAGGCCCTTCGGGTTTAATGATGGCCACTCAACTATTACGGAATGGCGTTCAAGCTATAATTATTGATAGTAAGCAAGGCCCAACGCCTTATTCAAAGGCGCTTGCGGTGCAGGCTCGCTCGCTCGAAATATTTCGGCAACTGGGTTTGCTGGATAAGGTGTTACCTAATGGTAAGCAAGCGCACGGCGTATCGCTTAATCAGGACGGGCATACGGTAGCAGAGCTTTCGCTCGATGATATGGGCGAGCAGCAAACCATGTTCCCGTTTTTGTTTATGTATGAACAAAGTAAAACTGAACGCTTACTGCTCGACTATCTAACATTAAACTGCTGCCCTGTATATTGGGAAACATCTTTAGAGTCTTTCAATCAACAGGCCGACAAAATCGAGGTATTGTTAGCAAGCGGTGCCGAGCAAATTAAACTGACCTGCGATTGGCTCGTCGGTGCCGATGGTTCCCGCAGCCCGGTGCGTAAGCAGTTAAACATTCCTTTTAATGGCGATACTTATCAGCATCAGTTTTATTTAGCCGATGCCTCAGTTGAGCAGGCTGCCGACAATAAGATCCACTTATTTTTAGCGAAGCACGGTTTTGCGGCGTTTTTTTTAATGCCCGAAGAAAAGCGTTACAGGATAGTAGGTAATTTACCGCCCCAATTAAACGATAAGCAGGACCTGACAATTGAGGATGTTAAACCTTATATCAACAGCATAACTAAAGCTGATATCAGCATTACCGAATGCCATTGGTTTACAACTTATAAACTACACCACCGCATGGCCGAAAAATTCAGATCGGGGCGATGCTTTCTAATTGGCGATGCCGCGCATATCCATTCGCCGGTTGGCGGACAGGGTATGAACACCGGCCTGCAGGACGCCTATAACCTGGCATGGAAACTGGCCTTGGTTGTAAACAAAAAAGTTAGCGAATCGATATTAGATAGCTATGCTGACGAGCGCATGCCGGTAGCAAAGGACTTGTTAAAAACTACCGACCGGGCATTTAACTTTGTGTTAGCGGATGGTTTTTGGATGTCCCTTTTTAAGAAATGGCTTTTACCTAAAGTATTAAAAAAAGTATGGGGGAATGTAAAGTTAAGGCAGGCATTTTTCATCAGGGTATCGCAAACGGGCATCAACTATCGCGAAAGCAAACTTAACCTGCATTTAAGCCAGGCTACCCAAATAAAGGCAGGCGACAGGCTGCCCTATTTAAAAGTATTCGACGAAAAGAAGCAAGAGGAAACCGACCTGCACGAATGGTGCGCTAAACCGGGCTTTACTTTAATAACTTTAGGCCATATCCCCGAAACGGAACTATTTTCCCTGGCACGATGGATAACGCAAAACTATGCGCAAACGCTCAATTTTTTTTACCTGCCGCCAAGCAATAAAAACCGCCATGTGTTTGATGCTTTTGAAGTGAAGGCCGATCAACGTAAAACACTCATCGTTCGCCCGGATATGCATATCGGCCTGATTGCTGATGTGATCGACATGGCGACCATTGATAATTATATGCGGAATGTGGTTGGAGTTTTAAAAAGTCAAAATTAAAAAGTCAAAACTCAAAAGCGTCAGGATCGTCTACCCGTGTATCGTTTCCCGTTTGCCATAGTTTTTAACAACTTCAGCCTCGTAAGTTAAAAACTCTTTCCAGCGGGCATCCACGTCAATATCGCCGCCGTATTTTTTGGCGAGGCGCAAAAACATGGTATAATGTGTGGCTTCGCTAATCATTAGTTCGTGGTAAAAGGCGGCCAGTTCTTCATCATTAATATTTTCGGATAGTACTTTAAAGCGCTCACAACTTCGGGCCTCTATCATTGCCGAAAATAGTAACCGGTCAATCATCTGGGTTTGACGTGCGCCGCCGGGCTTAATAAATTTATACAACTCACCCACATAATCGTCTTTACGTTCTTTGCCTAACTGATAGCCGCGTTTAATGATGATATCGTGCACGCGTTTGAAGTGATCCATTTCCTCCTGTACCAACATGGCCATTTCCTGCACAATTTCGGGATAGTTGGGATTTTGTATTATTAACGTAATGGCATTGCTCGCGGCTTTCTGCTCACAATAGGCATGGTCAGTCAGTATTTCCTGGATATTGCTTTCTACCACATTTTTAACCCAAAGCGGATCGGTAGGTAGTTGTAGTTTTAAGATGGTTTTTTCGCTCACGAGACAAAGGTAAATCTTTTAGTCCGGAAGTGGGAAAGACCGGAAGTCCGTGAGTAAGTAAAAACTGTGTCATCTCGGCCCAAGGAGAGATCTTATGTGGTATACATCGCGTTTTGTCTCTTGAAGAAGATTTCTCGTCGCTGCGCTCTGTCGAAATGACAAGAAGAAGAAAGTTATTTTACACTTCTCCTTCACGTTTCCTCAAAAACCATTCGGCGCTAAGTAAACCGAGTATCAAAACAAATAACCATTTTTCATCGATCAGGTCTTTGTAGGTTTTATCGTCGTAAACCAGGGTTTTGATGTTCTCGTTTTTGCGGATCAGTTCGGCCAGCTTATCTATCTGGTTAGTCATCAGCATTTGGCCGCCGTTTTGGTGAGCGAGCGAATAGAGCAAACGATGGTCAGCAGCGCTTTGGCGGGTTTCGGCGTTAAGCGGTTTAATAATAAACTGCCCGGAGGCGGTATAGCTTTTATCGCCCAGTTTGGTTCTGGCCGAAAAGGTATATTCATCTGTCGGCAACGCACCCGCATCCAGCTTATAGGCTTGCCCGTTGCGGGTGAATTGAAAGCTGTAGGTTTTGCCGGCTTTGCTTTTCAGGTCGATGTATACTTCGGATGTGTTCACCAATTCCAGCGCGTCGTTATATAGTTCGGCATTGAGCAGCACATCCTCGCCATCGTCAAATACATTTTTAGAAGGGTAAACCCTGAAACGTGTTTTGTTATTTTTAGCAGTAAGATATTGTACCGATTGCGCCAGCAATTCGTCGAAAGCATGATAGTTGCCCTGAGCTTCGTATTCAGCCAGTCGCCATTTCCATAAACCCTCGCCGGTCAATACGGCTTCGCGCCGGCCGTCTTCCTCGCCAAAGGCTAATAATGGGTACGAGGTTTCGATGCTGCCGATCTTCTGTTTTAGCAAGATAGATTGCGCCGCAGGTGCGCTGTAATTACCAAACGGTGCCGATAGGGGGGGCAATAATGCCAGTTGACGGCGGGTAGAATCAGACAAAGTAAACAAACTAAAATTGGCGTCGGGTGTGGCAAAAACTTCCTGCACATCCTGCCGCCCCGCGTTGATGCGCACAATTTTTTGTGCCGCGTTGATTTGAAAAATGTCCGACTGGGCACCCACCATATACCAAACCGGTATTTTTAACTGCTTCAACTGGCTCAGTAATGTCGGAGGCATTGTTGAGCTTACCGTAGTGGGCAATTGGTATAATATAGCCACGCTATAAGTATTGAGTGTGCCCGTTTCCAGTTTGCTTAACAGGGTTGTTTTTACTTCGTAATTGCGGTTGTTTTCCAGTGATTGTTTGATGGCTGTAATATCCGGATGCGGGCCGTTGTAAACCAGTAATATCTTTTGCCGTACATCTAAAACCTCAATGTAAATAGTTTCGGTGTTGTTGGCTGCCGATATCTCGTTTTGTACAGGCTGTATGCTAAAGGTAAACTTATGGATGCCTTTTTTATCGGCATGTAGCTTGGCTGTAATGGTTTTACGGAAAGCGTCCGTAGTTACCGGGATACTCTGGGTGAATACCGGGCCCCCGTCTTCGCTGATGTTCAGCTTCATGCTTTCGCCTTTGCTTTGGTATGCCTCGGCTAAAACTTCCACCTCAAAATCGTTACCTAAAAACGCGGTTTTATTATAGTTTACGTTAGCGACGAGCAAATCGCGTTTGGGTATGGTATCGCCAAGAGCAATGGTATAAATACTGGTTTTTAAATTACCGGCATTATATTGCGGGCTGCTGCCTTTATTATATAAACCATCGGTAGCTAAAACCACCGCACCGATATTCTGGTTAGAGAAACGATCACTTAGGCCATTAAATACTGACGATATGTCGGTTTGCTTGCCGCTAAAAGTATTTGAAAGGCTATCCTTTAATTCTCCGGAAAAATTAAACTCGCGCACATCATAACCATCGCCCAAAGCCTTTTTTAAACCACCAAGCTGGGTGATGAATTGATCGGGGTCGAACCCCGCCGGTTTGAACAATTTGATTGATGATGAATTATCCTGGGCGACCAGGATCAGAGGCTTTTGTGGATGAGTAGTTACCGATTTGATCAGCGGCGATAATAGTAGCAAAGCTATTAAGGTAACCACAATAACCCGGAAGGCGCTTAACAGGTAGCGCGCCGCCGCGTTAAGGTTGGTTGGCTGGCGGTATAAAAGCCAGGCATAAAGCCCGCCGAGGGCCAAGCAGCCTAATATCCACCATCCGGAAAACGCACCCCAGGTTATAGAAAACAAAAACAGCATATGTAAATCAAATATGCTGTTTTTAAAACCCTTTACAAAGTGCCGGGTTAGTTATGTTAAAGAAATTACATTGAGCGTGAGCTGCAAGCCGCAAGTCTCAAGCTTCATGTTTTGGCCTAATGGGTCTAATATTAACTTGAAGCATGTGGCTTGCGGCCTGTAGCTTAAAGCTTGCTGCTACTTAAAGCATCCCCCCGTCAACAGGGATCACCTGCCCGGTGATGTACGATGCCATATCTGATGCCAGGAAAACGCAGGCATTAGCTACGTCTTCGGGACTGCCGCCACGTTTTAAAGGGATACCGGCTTCCCAGCCTTCAACTACTTTAGGGTCGAGCACATCGGTCATTTCGGTTTTGATAAAGCCCGGTGCAACCACGTTGGTACGGATATTACGCGAGCCCAATTCTTTAGCTATCGATTTGCTGAACCCAATAATGCCTGCTTTTGATGCTGCATAGTTGGCCTGCCCGGCATTACCCTGCACACCTACAACCGAGCTCATATTAATAAATACGCCCTGGCGGTTTTTAAGCATGATTTTTGATGCCGCTTTGGTAGTATTGAAGATCGATTTCAAGTTTACTTCTATCACCTCGTCAAAGTCAGCTTCGGTCATACGCAGTAACAAGTTATCTTTAGTGATCCCGGCGTTGTTTACAACAATATGTAGCGTGCCAAAATCGGCAACAATATCAGCGATCAGCTTTTCGGCTTCTGCAAATTTAGATGCATCACTGCGGTAGCCTTTAACTTTAGTGCCAAATTTTTGCAGTTCCTGCTCCAGGGCCTGGCCTTTTTCAACTGACGATAGATAAGTAAATGCTACGCTAGCGCCATGCTCGGCAAACTTTTCTGCAATTTTGCGGCCGATGCCTTTTGATGCGCCGGTGATTAAAGCTATTTTTCCTTCTAATAATTTCATTGCTGGATCATGATGTTTGAGGGCGTGAAGTTAGAAATTTTTTAGTTTAGTTGATAAACCCGCTTATCTTCGATCATGCAATCCGTCCAATCCTTTTACGATGAACTAAGTGCTCAGTACACTCAACTGATTAAAAAATGCGTACCCCGTTACGACGAAATGTTCTTTAACCTGTTTCATTATATTCCTGATGGATTAAAGCCAAAGCAAATACTTGACCTGGGGTGTGGTACCGGTAATTTAACCGCAGCAGCACTGGGTTATTTTCCCGAGGCGCAAATACGTGCTTTAGATATTTCGGGCGACATATTGGACCAATGCCGCACGCGCTTTAGTGGGAACAATAACATTCGCTATCATCAGCAGGATTTTAGTGATTTGGCTTTCGCCGATGATTCTTTCGATCTCATCATATCCGGCATTGCCATACACCATATTCCGGATAGTGAAAAGTCAAAGCTATACCATCGCTTGTATCAACTATTAAAACCCGGTGGCATATTTGTTTTTGCTGATCAAACCCGCGGCGCAACTGACGAGATCTATCAAAAGCATATTGCCCGGTGGAAGGAAGAAGCCTTTAAGTTAGGCTCTACCACAGCCGACTGGAACATGTGGATGGAGCATCAGGACGCGCACGATTATCATACGCCGACCGTTTGGCATCTGGACGAATTACGTAATGCTGGCTTTATGGATGTCGACGTGATCTGGAAGAATATTTTGTGGAGCGTTCTTATAGGGCATCGCAAGTAAAGGTTGGTCAATAAAATCAGCGATTATTTTTCGCGCTTAGAGGTTAATTTAAAAGCAATGTTTGTTGAAGATATTTGATTGATTTTAGAGGTATATTCTTGAAAAATTCATAAAAAAATTATGTTTTAGATTTTTTTTTGTAAAAAAACGAAAAATAAAGTGATTTTTTAAGAAAATTATATCAATAAATCAGTGTTAAGTAATTATAAACTAATTATTAAATTGTAATTCCTTGAAAAAAGTGATCTTTTTTTGATTTCTATAAAAAAAATCATACAAAAAGTGTGTTATTTTTAATTGTTTTAATAAAAATATAAAAATAGTGTAATTGTTACGATCATAAAATTGATTTTTTATCATTTCTTAATTAAATTGAGTCGATTTATTTATTAACTGACCTTTAATTAACGAAAATGAAAAAACTACTACTTAGCAGTATGGTGGTTTTGTTGTTGCTGGCATCGCATGCTTACGCGCAAAACCGAACAATTACCGGAACCGTCACCGGAAAAGATGACGGAAGCCCGATACCCGGTGCAAGTGTGGCCGTAAAAGGGACAAAAATAGGTACCCAAACCAACTCGTCGGGTAAGTTTAGTATCAATGTGCCGGCAGGGCCGCAATCACTACAAGTTTCATTTATTGGATATTTAGCGCAAACGGTGTCTGTTACCGGTCCGGTGGTAAATATTGCATTGGAGCCCTCATTAAAAACATTAAACGAGGTTGTTGTAGTTGGTTATGGTACACAAAAGAAACAAGACCTTGTAGGTAACATTTCATCAATAAGTGGTAAGGAATTAATTGAGCAACCTGTACAAAACTTCCAGCAGTCTTTGGCCGGCCGTGCGTCGGGTTCGCAGATCACCATTCCAAATGGTGTATCAAACACCACACCTGTTTTTCGTATACGTGGTACAAACTCCATCTCTTTAAGTTCGCAGCCATTATTTGTTGTTGATGGGGTTACGGTGCTTGCCGGCGACTACGGTAACGAATCTGGCGGTAGTGCTTTATCTAATATCGACCCTAACGATATTGAAAGCATAGACATTGCCAAAGACGGCGCCGCTACTGCTATTTATGGTAGCCAGGGCGCTAACGGTGTGATATTTATCACCACTAAAAAAGGTAAAAAAGGCAACGCGGTAATTAATGTTAATGCTTATACTGGCATTAATACGGTAAACCGCTTGCCCACGGTGTTAAATGCTGCCCAATACATCGCAATCAAAAACGAAGGGCTGACAAATGCGGGCCTTTACAGCGCGGCAGCAGTGCCAGCGGCCGGTTTTGGACATGCCGGTTATACTTATGATGCTGCCGGTAACGCGGTTGATACTAAATGGTCTGATTTAATCTACCATACCGGTAAAGTTTACAACGTTAGTACCAGTATTAGTGGCGGTAACGACAAAACCACCTATTATGGGTCGGCCAACTGGAGTAACCAGGAAGGTGCCATTATACGCGACGGTTACAAAAACAAAGGCCTCAATTTTAACATCGATCATTCACCAAATAAGTACATTACCATCGGCGTAAAAGTTTCGTATGTTGATCAGTTAAGCCTTGCAGCGGTTACATCAGGTTCACTAGCGGGCGAGCAATATGCTACCGCTGGTTTAGGCCGCGAGGCCTTGCTGTTACCACCGGATATTGGACCATTTAACGCCGATGGTACTTATAACACCAACGGCGCAGGTATGGGCATACAGGGCAACGCAGGTAGCGCCTATGGTACTATTGCTTACACCAACCCTGTGTCGGCCTTGAACTTAGACCGTGCTAATGCCGAGATCAGCCATACATCGGCTAACATTTATTTGCAGGTTAAACCACTGCCATGGATCACCCTGAAATCTTTATACGGTGCAGATATTATCTTCAACACTGCCGATAGTTTCACCAACCCAATTACTAACTACACGTCGGCAACCGCAAATACAGCTTCAGCGCTGGCTTTCGAAGCGACCAATAAAAGGTATGTTTGGGATAACACTGCCCAATTTGATTACACCTTTTTTGGCAAACATAACTTCTCGGTACTATTAGGTAACGAGCAGAGCGGTACAACTGTAAACAGCTTCCAGTTAAACCGTTCGGTATTGTCTGATCCGGCTTTTAACATTATCCAGTCAGGCTATTCAACGACCACCTATGGCGGCGGCTCTAATACCCAAAACTATTTGGTTTCGTTCTTCGGACGCTTGAACTATAACTTTGATGAAAAATACTTTTTATCAGCCACCATACGCCGCGATGGTTACTCGGCCTTTGGTGCCGACAGTAAGTATGGCTACTTCCCGGGTTTTGGTGCCAGTTGGGTTGTTGATAAGGAGAAGTTTTGGAATGATATGCACTTTGACAAAGTTTTTAGCAGCTTTAAATTAAGGGGCAGTTATGCAACCGTTGGTAACAAAGCCGGCGTGGGCGATTTTGCATCGTACACATTGTATAGTGCCTCTGGTTTATATAACGGGGTTGGTACCGTATTACCAAGTTCAAATGGTAACGATAAGCTGGCATGGGAAACCAGTAAGAAAACCGATATCGGTTTCACCTTTGGTTTCTTTAAGGACAGGTTGACCTTAGAAGCAGCGGGATACTATAACAACATTAACGGTTTGTTATATAACGTCCCGGCCGCGCCATCAGCCGGTTTGGTAAGTAGCCCGCTAATAAACGTGGGTTCGATGTGGAACAAAGGTTTGGAATTCGATCTGAATGCTGATATTATTGATACCCGATCATTTAAATGGTCCGCAAATTTCAATATCAGCTTTAACCAAAATAAAGTTACTGCCCTGGCTACTGGTATTAACCAGTTCACTAATGGTACTACCACATCCGAGATCACCAACATAACACAAGTAGGCTACTCTATCGGTGACTTGTGGATGATCCGCTCTGCCGGTATCGACCCCAATAACGGTCGCCGCATCTGGGTAAATGGTAAGGGCCAGCAGGTTGAGTATGCGCCTACCGGAACTACAGCTACCCCATCGCAAAAATGGTATTATATGGATGGTACCGCGGCGCCGGCTATTACACAAGCTGCCGATGCTGTTAACTACGCCAATACTGCACCAAAAGAATATGGCGGTTTTAGTAACACATTTAGCTACAAAGGCTTTGATCTGAATATATTGTGTACTTATCAGTTAGGTTTTAGTGTTTACTATGGTACGCAGGCAACTTTAACCGATCAGCGTTTCTGGAATAATTCAACCATTATACTTGACCACTGGACCACACCTGGCCAGGTTGCAAAATATCCGCAGGTTTATTATGGTGACAACGTATCTAACGGTACAGGGCTTCCGTCCGACTTTAACGTTTATAAAGGCGATTTTCTGAAAGTGAAAACAGTTAATTTGGGTTATACTATCCCTAAAACCATAACCAGTAAAGTGAGTATTTCAAACCTGCGTTTATTTGTATCAGCGCAGAACTTATTTATAATTACAAAATACCCAGGGCCCGACCCAGAAGTTAGTGCGGGTGGTACAGGCAATTCAACCCAGGGTATAGATCGTAACACAGCGGCCAACTCAAGGCTTTTTACAGCCGGTATATCGCTTAAGTTTTAATTATTAAAGAGATTAAAGATGAAAAAGAAAATTATATTATCGATGTGCGTGGGACTGCTTGCATGCTACTCGTGCCAAAAATCAGCCTTGACACCCGCGCTCACTACGGCTATTTCTAACGTGGATTATCAGCAGTTGAATACAGTGGCGCGTATACAGGCCAGCGTATTAGGTTTATATGCAACCGTGCGCAGCGGGGCATCATTTGGTGGCCGTTATATTGTGGCCGACGAAGCAAAAGGAGAAAACTGGATAAATGCAACATCAAACGGTATTACTGATTATAATACCTGGAGAGAAGCCAACACCAACAACGATACTGAAGTTGTGGGCTTGTGGGCGCAGTGTTATCTTTCAATCAATGATTGTAACCTGTTTATAGATGGTATGGCTGCATCCGGCAAAGTCATATTGGGTAATGACTTGTTAGCCTCTAATTATGTTGCCGAAGCACGCTTTCTGCGCGCCTTAAACTACCTTGCGTTGTTAAACATGTACTGCCAGCCTTACGCGGTTAATAACGGCGCAAGTCCGGGTGTGCCGTTGCGTTTGGTAGGTAACTCAAAGGCTGGCGATTATAGTCTGGCCCCCGCTACAGTAGCAGAGGTGTATACGCAAATAATTGCCGACCTTACCTTTGCCGAAGCTAACCTGCCTTTGGCTTATTATACTACAGGCACCACGCTTGATGCAACGTCAAACACCACACGTGCTACACGCAATTCGGCGATAGCGCTTTCAACACGAGTTTATTTAAGCAAAGGCGATTATGCAAGCGTAATTACGCAGGCTAACAAAATTGTAAGTGCCACAGCGCCATTTACAGCAACAACAGGTGTGCCTTATGCACTTCAGGCCAACATTGCCAACGTGTTCAAAACGCCATATACCACTACCGAGTCCGTATTCTCGCTGCCGTTTACCACTGCCGAAACACCCGGTACACAAAATCAGCTGGCCACTTACTTTGTTCTCTCAACAGGTGAGTTTTTCATCAATACAGCCAGTCAGCTCTTTACTGATCCTAACTGGAAAGCAACTGATGCCCGCCGGGGGTTGACTAAAGTGGTTGGTACTAAAACGTATTCTAACAAATACCCTACCGGCTCACCTTATACAGATTGGGCACCGGTTATCCGTTATTCGGAAGTATTGCTTAACCTGGCCGAAGCACGTGTAAACGTAAATGGTGCTGCCGACCTTCAGGCTATAGCGTTGTTAAATGCAGTGAGGCAGCGATCTGATCCTACCACGGTTATCGCGACCGCTACCGTAGCCAATATTTTAGAAGAAAGAAATATAGAGTTTTTAGGCGAAGGCAAACGCTGGCTGGATCTGTGGCGCCTGCGTATGGAGATTCCGGCTAAAGGCGCGACTATACCGGCTTTAGCTGCCACAGCACCGGCATATATTTGGCCAATGTCCGGAAACGAGCAAGTTTATAACAACCTTATCGGCAGGTAAGTTTTCAAAATTATACATACTACCTGTTTGTTTATATCAGTTTTAGTTAAGCCGCCCCGAATACCAGGGCGGCTTTTTTGTGCGCTGATATTTAGGCTCAAACAAATAATTTTATTGCGCTTTTTACTTTCTTATACGATACAAAAATCACTACTTTTGCGGCTCACTCAATTTTCCCGATGAGCAATTCCGTTCAAATAAAAAACGCCCTGATTTCTGTTTATTACAAAGACAACCTCGAGCCTATAATTTTGCAGTTAAAGCGCTTAGGTGTAACCATTTACTCAACCGGCGGTACCGAAAATTTCATCCGCGCATTAGGTGTTGATGTGGTACCTGTCGAAGACTTAACCTCATACCCATCTATTTTGGGTGGACGTGTAAAAACGCTGCATCCAAAAGTATTTGGCGGTATTTTAGGTCGCCGCGGTTTGGCCAGCGATGAGCAGCAGTTAGCACAATATGAGATCCCGGAGATTGATCTGGTGATCGTTGATCTGTACCCCTTTGAAGAAACCGTAAAATCGGGAGCGGGAGATGAAGATGTGATCGAAAAGATCGACATAGGCGGTATCTCACTTATCCGCGCGGCAGCAAAAAACCATAAAGATGTGGTGATCGTAGCTTCGAAAGACGATTACGTTGAATTGAACACGATATTGGAAACACAGGATGGCGTAACAACTATCGATCAGCGCCGTAAATTCGCCAAGCAGGCATTCAATATCTCCTCACATTACGACAGCGCGATATTTAACTATTTTAACCAGGCTGATCCGACACCGGTGTTTAAACAAAGCATCCAAAAAAGCCAGGTGTTACGGTACGGCGAAAATCCGCACCAGCAAGGCATATTCTATGGTAACCTGGATGCCATGTTTACTAAATTGAATGGTAAAGAACTATCTTACAATAACCTGGTGGACGTTGACGCTGCCGTTTTACTGATAGACGAATTTACTGAGCCAACCATAGCTATTTTAAAACATACCAACGCCTGCGGCATTGCTTCGCGCTCGTTTATTAAAGAGGCATGGCTTGACGCTCTGGCTTGCGACCCGGTATCGGCATTTGGTGGTGTGATCATTGCCAATGACGAGATCGACGAAGAAACCGCGGCCGAGATCAATAAATTATTTTTTGAGGTATTAATAGCTCCGGCTTATACCGATGAAGCCCTGGTTCACCTGACAAGCAAAAAGAATCGCATTATTTTGGTACGTAACCCGGTTGAACTGCCTACCAAACAATTTAAAACTCTGTTGAACGGTGTAATTGAGCAGGATAAAGACGCGGTAATTGAAGGGCCGGAACAAATGAAGCCGATTACCGTAAAAATACCAACCGAACATGAGTTGCGCGATCTGTTCTTTGCTAATAAAGTAGTTAAGCATACCAAATCAAACACGATTGTGTTTGCCAAGGATAATACGCTGATAGCGAGCGGTGTTGGCCAAACATCACGGGTTGATTCGTTACAACAGGCCATTGCTAAAGCAAAAAACTTTGGCTTTGACCTCAATGGCGCGGTGATGGCTTCGGATGCGTTTTTTCCTTTTCCGGATTGTGCTGAAATTGCTGCCGATGCAGGGATAACTGCTATATTGCAGCCGGGAGGATCAATCAAGGATCAGGATTCGATTGATATGTGTAATAAAAAAGGCATTGCCATGGTAATGACCGGGGTACGCCATTTTAAACATTAAGTTTTTTTATTGAAACAACAATTTCGGCGATAATAAATACTGTAAACGAGAATTTTTTTACAAACTTTGTAAATTATTTGATATCATAGCTAATGGGTCTATTTAATTTTTTTACGCAAGAAATTGCCATCGATTTAGGTACCGCAAATACCCTCATTATACATAACGATAAAGTAGTTGTTGACGAACCATCCATCGTCGCTTTCGACCGGACTACCAATAAGGTAATTGCCATTGGTAAGCAGGCTATGCAGATGGAAGGTAAAACACACGATAATATACGAACGGTACGCCCGCTGAAGGACGGTGTAATTGCCGACTTTAACGCTGCCGAGCACATGATACGCGGCATGATCAAGATGATCAATCCCGGTAAGGGCTGGTTCTTTCCGTCGTTACGGATGGTGATCTGTATCCCATCGGGCATTACCGAGGTAGAGAAACGTGCTGTTAACGACTCTGCCGAGATAGCCGGAGCAAAAGAAGTTTACCTGATACACGAGCCTATGGCAGCAGCCGTGGGTATTGGTATTGATGTGGAAGAGCCTATGGGCAACATGATCATCGATATTGGTGGTGGTACAACGGAGATTGCGGTTATCGCCTTATCGGGAATTGTTTGCGATCAGTCTATCCGTGTAGCCGGAGATAACTTCGACAGCGACATTGTACAATATATCCGTCGCCAGCACAACATTATGATCGGTGACCGTACTGCCGAGAAAATTAAGATTGAGGTTGGTGCCGCATTGCCAGAACTGGCCGATCCACCGCCCGATTTTGCTGTACAAGGTCGCGATTTGATGACCGGTGTACCTAAACAGATCACCGTATCGTATACCGAAATTGCACATTGCCTGGATAAATCCATCTCTAAAATAGAAGAGGCGATATTAAAAGCGCTCGAAATAACCCCACCGGAACTTTCGGCCGATATTTATCAAACCGGTATTTATTTAACCGGTGGCGGCGCTTTGCTGCGCGGGCTGGACAAACGTGTTGCCGCAAAAACAAAACTGCCGGTTCACGTTGCCGAAGATCCGCTGCGTGCAGTAGTAAGAGGTACCGGTATCGCCTTAAAAAATATTGGGAACTTTAAATTTTTAATGCAATAATTTGGTGAGTAGTTAATAGTGAGTGGTGAGTTGCGGATAAATAATATCCTGATTTATTATCATAACTCACAACTGACAACTCGCCACTGACAACTCACAGTATGCGTAACCTCTGGATATTTATCAGCAAGTACAACGCGTTCTTTCTGTTTGTTATTTTCGAGGTATCAGCACTGTTTATTCTCATTAACTACAACTCGTTTCAAAAGGCAACTTATATCAGTTCATCGAACGAAATTACGGGGCTTGCTTATCAAAAAGTGGGGCAGGTGACTGAATACCTGTCATTAGCATCGGTTAATGATAGTCTCGCCCGCGAAAACGCCAAACTGCACGGTGAATTGCGTTCAGCGTTTTATATCGACACGCTTACCAAGCGTCATATTGCCGATAGCGTCTACAAGCAGCAATACACTTACATCGTGGCTAAGGTGATCAATAACTCAGTAAATCACCGCAGTAACTATATCACCATCAATCGCGGAAGCAAGGATGGAATTACAAAAGATATGGGGGTTATTTGCAGCTCTGGCGTGGTGGGCTTTGTGGTAAACACCACCGATCATATGGCCAACATCCAATCGGTGCTGCATAAAAAAACGCAGATAAGCGCCATGCTGGCCGACACCCGCGATCTGGGTAGTTTTTTATGGGGCGACAACCTTGATCCACATCAAGGCCTATTGGTCGGTGTATCGAATAACGTTAAACCACGCATAGGCCAGCCGGTAGTTACTTCTACACTTTCGTCGTTGTACCCGCCAGGCATCCCGATAGGCAAAATAAGTAATTTACATGCTAAAGAGGGTGGTTTGTTTTTAAATATGGAGGTTGCCCTGGCTGTTGATTATAGTAAATTAGAATATGTTTATGTGGTAGTTAACAAACTGGCGCTCGAACAAAAACAAGTGGAGGCCGCAAGGGTAAAAGATGAGTAGAACGATATTGATCAACCTGTTGCGTTTTATAGTACTTGTTTTTTTTCAGGTATTCCTGTTCAAAAACATTTCGCTTTATAACCTCTCGACGCCGTACCCGTATATCCTGTTTATTTTGCTATTGCCTTTTGAAACACCCAACATTGTTTTATTCCCGCTGGCATTTTTAATAGGCATTACTGTTGATGCTTTTTACGATACCCCCGGGTTGCACGCAGCGGCGTGCACCTTATTGGCTTTTGTACGTGTATCCTTCATCAATATTACCGTTCAGAAAGACGGCTTTGATAACGAACCCGAACCTACCTTAAGCATTATGGGCTTCAGGTGGTTTTTTACCTATATCCTTGTACTAACCCTTATCCATCATTTCTTTTTATTCAACCTCGAAGTATTCCGAATATCCGAACTGCAATATACTTTTGTTCGTTTTCTGTTAAGTTCGGTATTTACCGTATTTTTAATGCTGTTGTCAGGGTTGTTGTTTTATAGGAAGAGGGAACGTTAATGAATAGTTTTTTTGAACGAAGGTATTTTATTCAGGCTTTGTTTATTGTAATGGCTGTAGGCCTCCTTGGCAGGCTTTACTATATTCAATTAATCGATCCTCAATACACTGTATCAGCAAATAACAACGTACTCCGCAAAATTTTGCTCTTCCCTGGCAGGGGGCCTATTCTCGATCGTAACAATAAATTCCTGGTAGAAAATGAACCCGTTTACGATATTATGGTGGTGCCGCGCGAGGTAAAACCATTTGATACGCTCGAGTTTTGTAAATTATTAGGCATTGATAAAGAAGGTTTCGACAAGCGCTGGAAAAAGGCCGTTACCTACTCGCGCGGATTGAGTTCGGCGTTCGAAAAACAATTACCAGTTCGGTCATACGCTGCTTTATCAGAACACATGACAGAATTTCCTGGTTTTAGTGCTCTTGAGCGTTCAGTTCGTCACTATCCGGACTCTGTAGCTGCTCAATTCTTAGGCTATATTGATGAGGTGAACGACGACGACATCAAAAAATCGAACGGGTATTATCACAGGGGCGATTATATCGGGCGTTCAGGCGTCGAAAGATCATATGAGCAACTTTTGCGTGGACAACGTGGAGTAAAAAATAGGCTTTTTGATTCGCGGGGCGTTGAAAAGGAAATGTATCTTGGCGGAGCACTCGACACACCTATGGTTGCAGGTGAACGTTTGATCTCTTCTTTGGATATCCGTATCCAGAAACTCGGTGAAAGGCTAATGCAAAACAAGGTAGGTAGTATCGTAGCCATTGAACCGTCTACAGGCGAAATATTGTGTTTTGTGAGTAGCCCTACATATGACCCTAACCTGATGGTTGGCCGCGATCATGGTAATAATATAGCTGAGCTAAGCAAAAATCCTTATCTGCCGTTTTTGATCAGACCCATCCAGGCGCATTATCCACCCGGGTCATCGTTTAAACCTTTGTCGGCCCTGATCGCTTTGCAGGAAGGGATCATCACTCCCCAAACAACTTATTTTTGTGCAGGCGGTTACCAGGCAGGTAATCACTGGGTAGCCTGTACCCACCATCATGGCGTTACCGATCTGAGCCGGGGGATAGAGGGATCGTGCAATGTATACTTCTGTAGTGTGTTTGATAAGCTGATGAACGAAAAGGGTTCGTTGTATACCCGTAATAACTATATCGATTGGAAAAATCGCGTAAACAAATTTGGGTTTGGTAATAAACTGGATATTGATTTACCTCATGAGATAAGGGGTAATGTACCCGATACTACGGTTTATGACAAAGTTTTTAAAAGCAAAAAATGGAGGTCAAGTACTTTTATTTCTGATGCAATCGGTCAGGGCGAAATACTGGCAACTCCGTTACAAATGGCAAATGTTGATTGCATTATTGCCAATCATGGATACTATTACGAGCCTCACCTGATTAAGAGCATAGGTGATAAACAAGTGATCAAACCGCAATTCACCGTAAAACATGATGTGGGTATCGATCAGCAATACTTTGAACCCGTTATTGATGGTATGCAGGCGGTTGTTGAACGGGGTACCGGCGCAGGTTCAAAAATACCCGGTATTATTATGTGCGGTAAAACAGGTACGGCTCAAAATAACCGCGGTAACAAAAAAAACCACTCCATCTTTGTTGCTTTTGCCCCACGCGATCATCCTAAAATAGCCATTGCTGTAGTAGTCGAAAACTCCGGACAGGGTGCTGATTGGGCGGCACCTATCGCCAGTTTTATAGTTGAGAAATATTTACGGGATAGCATCAGCAGCAGGCCGTCGGGCAAAACCCCCGAATGGATAATGGCCCAGAACTTGTTACCCGAGGTAACAGCTAAGCCAGCTAAAGTTGATACGGCAAAAAAAACTGCTGCCGATAGCGCTAAGCGTAAAGCCTTGCTGAAAAGTGCTGCAAACAAAAAGAAGAAAAAAAACCTGGGTGGACAAATATTAGCTATTCAAACCAAAAAAGATGAGGACAAGTAACCAACGCAGCTTCTTTTTTAACGTGGATTGGATAACTGTATTCATCTACCTCGCGCTATGTGTTATTGGCTGGTTCAATATCCATTCGGCTGTTTATGACGATAAGTACCCGAGCATCATCGGTATGCATACCAATTATGGTAAGCAGTTCATCTGGATAATAGCGGCCCTGATATTGGCTACGATTATTTTGTTGCTAGACAGCCGCTTTTTTAGTGCCCTGGCGCCGGTATTTTATGGCGTCACCGTTTTTTTACTGTTGCTGGTATTGGTGGTGGGGCGTAATGTAGGTGGTAACCAGGCCTGGATATCTATAGGGTCATTCAGGCTGCAACCGTCTGAGTTTGCCAAATATGCCACCTGTTTGCTGCTTGCGCGATACCTGAGCGGGGTAAACATCCGGATAACGGAAGTGAAATCGTTTTTCACAGCTGCCGCTATTATATTTTTCCCGATGCTGCTCATCAAAATGCAGCCCGACGATGGGTCGACGCTGGTGTTTTGCTCACTGATATTTGTGCTTTACCGCGAAGGCTTGTCATCATATTTTTTGATAGTAGGCGCGCTGTTTATCACCATGTTCATATTATCGTTATTGTTTAAAACCATATTCGTTATAGGCGGCTTACTCATTGTTGCAGGCATCGTTATTGCCATTGTACGCCGTAACCGCAAGCGGGCCATGATCACCCTGGCGGGATTGTTCTTGTCCATAGGTTTTGTATTTGCTGTGCCCTTTGTGTATAAACATGTAATTAAAGAGCACCAGCGTGTTAGAATAGACGAATGGCTGCAACTAACTACCGACCTTAAAAAAGCGGGATATAATGTTCATCAAAGTAAAATAGCCATAGGTTCTGGTAAGTTATGGGGCAAGGGTTATTTTAAGGGCACACAAACGCGTTTCTCGTTCGTGCCGGAGCAAAGTACCGATTTTATTTTTTGTACCGTAGGCGAGGAGTGGGGCTTTGCAGGCTCGGTGGTAATTATTGGCTTATTTGTATTCCTTATCCTTCGCATTATTCTTATTGCCGAACGACAGCGATCGCCCTTTTCGCGCATCTACGGCTACGGCGTAGCCTGCATCATTTTCTTCCACTTTTTTATCAATATCGGCTTAACCATAGGTGTTGTACCGGTAATTGGTATACCGTTACCATTTGTGAGTTATGGTGGCTCATCGCTGTGGAGCTTTACATTTTTGCTGTTTACACTGCTCAAGCTCGACTCAAACCGGATGGGGATTGCCGGATAGCTAAGCGAAGCGACGTTTTAATAACGCGTAAAACTTATCGGCCGTAGCCTGCTTTTCTTCCCACCTGTTTTTAGTAACATAGTTGGTGCGTAAAAAATGTTCAGCATCGTTAAAGCTATCCATCCGGTTCAGTATCTCAATGGCTTCGCTATAGCTTAAACTATAACCATTAAACAGATCTTTAACATACAGCATTTTATCATTCAGGTTAATGGCCGACCGTAGGTCTTTGATCGGTGATAACTGTTCCGATAGGCGGGTGGCATTTGCCAGCTGTGCCGACAATATTTGGTTAAGCGTTAACGGCGGTTTGTTGAAGTCTTCAACCGGGCGAGGGCTCGCCTCGGGTTCTGTTTGAGTATAAGTCGGTATTTCCGGCTCCGGAGGTGTGTAGGCCGGTATTTCCGGCTCTTCTAAATGGGCTGCAGGTTCTGTTTTAGGGGCCGAAAATTCTGGTATACCAAAGCGCTCGGCAATGTTGCGCAAGGCAGTATCATGATCGATTTTATTTTCTTCCTCGTCGCTAACCACCGCTTCTTCGTCATCGTCAAGATAATCTATATCATCCAAACGCAACTCATGTTTTATAACCGGCTCTTCAGGTATCTGTTGGGAGGGTTCTTTCGTAACATGTTCTTCCTCATGTACCGGGTCTTCGATAACGGGCTGTGCAGGTGGCAACTCGAATTCTATTTCGCGTACTTCGGCATCTGTTTCACCTGTGGGTTCAAAATCGGCATATTCAGCTGATGTTATTTCTTTCTTTTCGGGCGTTGGTATGCGTACAGGTTGTATTACAGGTTCAAAAAACTTTTCGGTAATAGTAGATTTTTTTATCGTTTGTTTTGCACTGCGGACCCTGGCTTCCTGCTCATTTATTTTACGCAGTATTTCGATATGGTCTGATAAAAAATTGCCATTGGCGGCAAACAGCTCCAGTTCCAGGTCATTGATAGGCTCTTTGGTTTTCTCAATAAACAGGTATTGGTCCTGAAGCTCCTTTAATATTACCCCAATTTTTTTTACAATTTCCTGCTGCTTCATAAATCGTTGGCGGTGTATAATGTTGGTAAAATACTTATTCAAAAATACCATTTAATTCTGATATTTGGTGCCAAATAAGGGTAAGATGCTATTTAGCGAGGATGTTTTTAAAAGGCGCAGCGAGTTTGGCGGAAGTATAGAATTAATTTGTGGGTCCATGTTTTCGGGTAAAACCGAAGAATTGATACGCCGCTTGCGCCGGGCACAAATAGCACGCTTAAATGTAGAAATATTTAAGCCCAAAATTGACGTACGGTACGACGAAACCGCCGTCGTTTCGCACGATCTCAACTCTATCCATTCAACCCCTGTCGAAAACGCATCTTCCATCCTGTTACTTGGTAGCAATACCCAGGTAGTTGGTATTGATGAGGCCCAGTTTTTTGATGATGAATTACCGGAGGTTTGCAACAAATTGGCCAACAAAGGCATCCGTGTAATTGTCGCCGGTCTGGACATGGACTTTTCGGGCAAACCTTTCGGGCCCATGCCTGCTATTATGGCAATCGCCGAATCGGTAACCAAGGTGCATGCTGTTTGCGTGGTATGCGGCAACCCGGCGTTGTACTCGTATCGTTTAGTAGCCAGCGAAGCCAAGGTGCTGTTAGGCGAAAAGGAAAGCTACGAGCCCCGTTGCCGGATATGCTATAACATGGAGAACTAATTCTCTTTTTCTTCCCGCTTCACCAATAATACTTCATCATTATCCAATAGTAGATAACCGTACTCGTAACAAAAATTATAAGTGCTTCCGGTTTTAGTTTGGTATATACTGGTGATATAATCAAAATTAAAACCCTTTGCCATGAGTTTTTTACGATTGGTTTTGGTTTTACCTGATGGGTTTAGCTCTTCCATAATCCGCCGGTTGCGCTTTAGGATGTTATTGATATTGCGCACCAGGTTATAGCTGTCGCTGTTCAACTGATTGTTGTAATTATTGCGGCATTGGTCATCACAAAATTTTTTATCCGATCGTCCGTGGAGCACGGTTCCGCAATCCAGGCATAATCTTTCTTCTGGCATAAATTGTTCTTTAACATAAAGTTAGGGATAATTTATCCATTTGCAAACGTTTACAAACGAAAATTTCCGCTTATAAATGTTTATCACCCGACTAAGTTTTGGTGCTTGCTGCAACTTTGTACTGTTCAATTAATCGAAAGTATCAATAATTAAAAAAACAGAATCAATGAGCACATTAAAAAACAGCGTACGCCTGGTAGGCAACCTGGGTACCGATCCCGAAGTAAGAAATTTTGACAATAACCGTAAACTGGTGCGCCTGGCATTAGCTACCAACGAAAGCTACAAGAACGATAAAGGCGAAAAGGTGACCGAAACCCAATGGCATAACATTGTGATATGGGGCGCGCAGGCCAAGTTTGCCGAAGAGATGCTGAAGAAGGGTGATGAGATCGCCATCGACGGTAAGCTGGCTAACCGCAGTTATGTTGATAAAGAGGGGAACAAACGCTATGTAACTGAGATTGTAGCCAACGAATTTTTAAAAATGAGTGCAAAAAAAGCTCAATAGATCAATAGTAAGTAGTCATTTTGAGTCTGCCGGATTTTTAATATTTATCCGGCAGGCTCCTCATGACGTTGGCAATTAAAATAATTAAAACACAATTACTTATATTTGTTATGTACTTAGAAGCAAAAGAAACGGCCCGGTTATACAAATTACTGTCCGATCAGTTAGGCAGCGATACTACTGAGGCGATGTTTAAATATATCGATAATAAAACAGAACGATCTGTGGAAGCAACGATCAAAACATTGGCTACAAAGGAAGATCTGGCAAATGGCCTTGCAAGTGTTAGGTATGATCTAAATACCGGCCTTACAAGTGTTCGTAAAGAAATTGGAGAGTCCAAGACCGAGAACATCAAATGGATGTTTATATTTTGGATTGGTCAGGTTGGGGCAATGCTTGCTATATTGTTATTGTTTCTGAAGAGATAACCCAGGTTTTACGGTGTACTCAACGCTACAGGGATAATCTTCCCATTAAAAAACTTATGTCCCGTTAAGGCAAAATCAGCAATATATTTACCCATTTCAAAAGCCATTACCGGCGATTCGTAACCCGGAAAAGCTTTCTCCAGCATTTCGGTTTGCGCCGAGCCCAACGCTAAACAATTAACTTTAATTTGTCGGTCAACCAGTTCGGCCGCAAGGCACTCGGTTAAAGTATGTAAAGCTGCTTTGCTGGCCGAGTAGGCTGACAGGCCCGAAAATTTAGCGCTACCCTGAAAGCCGCCCATGCTGCCGATATTGACAATGTGCGAGTTCGCACCCATCAATGGTAGCAACGCCTGGGTAATACGTACGTGGCCTAAAAAGTTACCCTGTATCATCTCAACAAAATCACTTTCCAATAATTCGATAAAAGGCTTGTTTATCAAAACGCCGGCGTTGTTGATCAGTATATCTATGCGGCCATTAAACCTGGAATCAATAAATTGAATCAGGTCGTGGTAGTCATCGTGTACAATGTCAAATGCTACCGGGTACAAAGTGCAATCCGGATTGAGTCCCAGCGCTATTTCGTGCAAGCGTCCCAGTTTGTCTTCCGACCGAGCCAGGGCGATCACCTGATGATCACCGGATAATATTAATTCTAAAACCGCCTCAAACCCGACGCCGCTGCTTGCCCCTGTTATTATAATGTTTGCCATCAAAACTAAAGTACAAAAATTTTTAATTAACGATTAGTTTTTGCTCAACCGGATGTTTAATGAGATAAAAACCATCGGTAATTAGTTTCTTTAGTTCAGGTTCTTCGTGTATTTTATTTTCCAGGAAGGTATGAATCTGTTCGGCCACGTCGGACATTATATCTTCATGAACGAGTATTTCCAATATCTCCAGCGCGCAAAGCCAGTCGCCCGGGTGGTGTAATTGTAACTGCCGCCAAACATTGGCCAAAACAGCGTAATTGGAGTTGCCCATACGTGCGTCCCGAACCTGTTGATATAAGTGATGCAAGGCCAGGGTTTTCGAATCGTAAACCGGATGATGGGTATTGGTTTTTGGTTGATAAGCAATAGCTTCGAAAGCTTCCTTATCCGCCGCGCCGCAAAATACCGAAGTGATCTTTTCGCCTACGGCCATATCATATACACCCCATTCGGGTTTAAACAAAGTGGTGCCGTCCGCATCGGTAACCATGCAGTTTTCAAAAGCGATCAATTGTATTTTACCATCATTGGAAACAATAGTTTTGACTGTCCCACTAAGGTTCATGCCGCTTTCAAAATTTAGGGTGGTAGCACGGCCAACAACAACATCCATATTATTAAGCTCAGCCTCGGTAAAGTCTTCCAGCGCTTTTTCGTAACCCGCTAACTTGCCCACTGGTGAACTAAAGCCGTATTTATGGTAATCCTTTCCGTGACCTGTTAACTGTTTGTTATGGTACGACAGAGCTGTGGGGCCTGTGGTTTTTATAAAATATAGCGCTTCGTTTTTTGCTTTGGCCCCGGTAAATATACCTGATACCTGTAACCCCGAACTGTAAACAGCGGTGCAAGTATTTTTACTCTCGATAGCCTTTTGCATCCCATAGCTTCCGCCTACGCGGAAAGCCATTTTATCGGCAAACTGTTCCAGTACATCTATCAGGTTTTGAAACGTGGGGGTAACAAAAAGCTGTGGTTGAGGCTTTGTGATATCGTAACTGTAATTTACTGTTTCGGGGGTATACCAAAGTTTTTTAACATCTGCAGCCATGCAGGTAGAGCTTTCGCCGATAGATGATAGCAAGCCTGCACCATATATCTTGGGGTTTTCCAATGTGCCTATCAAACCATATTCCACCGTCCACCAATGCAGTCGACTTAATAAAGCCATTTCTGATGGTTCGCCCATGTTTTGCTGACAATATTCTACCTGTTTTTCTGCCGCTTCAATTTCTGCCGCATCGGCATCAGGCATTTCTTTTAAAATGGATAGGGCGCGTATGGCTTCATACAGTTCAAAATCCTGCGCCGAAAACATGGCTTTGGCACCTATCGAACCAAAATAACTCAGGTATTCGTGGTAGTCCTTATCGGCAATAATTGGCGCGTGCCCTGCAGATTCGTGAATGATATCCGGCGCCGGGGTATATTCGATATGCTTTAACTGGCGGATATCGGCGGCTATTACCAAAACGCGGTAAGCCTGGTATTCCATAAATGCTGCGGGGGGGATAAAGCCGTCTACAGTGACCGCGCCCCAGCCAATTTTAGCCAGCGCGTCGTTCATCTCCTGCAGGTTGGGGATCTTCTCAATGGTTAGCCCTGCTTTTTGCAAACCGGGGATATAAGGATAGTAAGCAACATCTTTTAGATAGCTGTAATTTTGCCGCATCACATAGCGCCATACGGCATGATCTATCGGGGTATAATGCTCATAATGCTGATCTACAATAAATTGCTTAAGGTGCGTTGGTAGGGCCGCGACCTGCGGGTTATTAAAATCATTAAAATCGGTCATGCTATTTTAGGTAATAACTAACGCGAAATTAAGGAATATAATATTGCCATTAAATTATCAATTGATATTTAATTTGGCTTTTGTGTAAAATTGCAGTTAGGTGATTACGCGTTGCTATCAATAGGCTCTTCGCTTTTTGGCAGGCCTTCTTCCAGGCGTTTAGGCCGGATAACGTAATAGATCCCCAACAGGGCAACGATTAACGATATGATGTAAAACGTGCCGGGCAGAAATACCGCCAGCGATTTTTCCATCGGGAACCATTTGGTGAGATAGGTAAATACTGTTTCGCGGATACCCGCGCCGCCCACGCTGATAGGTATAATAGTTGCCAATGCCGAGATTAGGAATGACAACAGGTACGGCGAAAACTTACCGGTAAAATCCTGACCGATCAACACAAAAACGATGGCAATAACCTGGAAGCCCTGTACAAAAACGGCTTTTAAATGAGCTTCGAAAAAGAACCGGGTGTACTCGCGGAAAAACTTATAGGCAACAAAGTAATATATGGCCGATGCAACCGCGAATATGCCCAACGGAATGCCGATGTGTATGTCGATCTGCGGGATCAGAAATATCAGGCCGACGGTGATCAGTCCTATCGCCCACAGCCCGCTCAGCCTGTCGAACATAATGGCCCAGAATACTTTTTTAGCGGGCAGCTTATAATTTTTATGTAGCAGGTATATTTTGTATCCATCGCCACCAATACCTCCCGGAAGGATGAAGTTGTAGAACAAACCGAGCAGATATAATCGGAAGTTAAATTTAGAGTTAAGCTTAAGCCCAATCGATTTAAAAAAGCTTAGCAGGCGCCACGAAGAAACCACCATCGATGCGAAAAAGCTTAACAAGGCGGCAAGCATCCACCAGTAATTGGCGTGAAGTAACCTGTATTTAACATCGGCAAAAGGCACTTTACGAAAGACGAAGTACAATAAAACTACGGTGACCGCTATCTTAAGTATAGTTTTGGTTGCTGTCCAGAGTTTGTCCTTTAAGGTTTTGGGCTCATGGTACTCTACGGTTTCTTCAATTTCTGTCATGCGCGGCAAAGATAATAAATTAGCAATTAGTTGATCGGCGTTGGCACTTAGATGATTAAACTGTTACATAGTTTATTTGTTGTAATTAGCCTAAATAATAATATGACGGGCTAATTAAAAATCAGTGTCGTCAAAACTCAAATCGGTGAAATCAAAACCGTATTTTTGCGGCAAATATTGAAAGCGGTATGTCGAAAGTAAACGTTGCGCTGGTGCAGATGACCTGCACTGCAAATAAGGCAGAGAACCTGGCCAAAGCTATAGAAAAGGTTAAAGAAGCGGCCAAAAAGGGTGCGCAGGTTGTGTGCCTGCAGGAGTTATTTACCTCGCTGTATTTTTGCGATGTTGAAGATCATGATAACTTTCAGTTAGCCGAGGCTATCCCCGGTCCATCGACAGATGAGTTAACCAAAGTTGCCGCCGAATTAGGCGTAGTGATCATCGCTTCGCTTTTTGAAAAACGTGCGCAGGGGTTATACCACAATACAACCGCGGTTATTGATGCCGATGGACAATACTTGGGCAAGTACCGCAAAATGCATATTCCGGATGATCCGGGCTTTTACGAAAAATTTTACTTTACCCCCGGCGATCTGGGTTACAAGGTTTTCAAAACCAAATTCGCTACCATTGGCGTATTGATCTGCTGGGATCAATGGTACCCTGAAGCTGCTCGTATCACCGCGTTAATGGGTGCCGAGATTTTATTTTATCCGACGGCCATCGGCTGGGCAACTACACAGGATGAAGTCACCAACGTGGAGCAATACAACGCATGGCAAACCATACAACGTTCGCACGCTGTGGCTAACGGCGTACACGTGGTAAGCGTGAACCGTGTTGGTGAAGAAGCAGGTGTGAAATTCTGGGGCGGCTCGTTTGTGGCAAACCCTTTCGGAACGGTAATGTATCAAGCATCACACGATGACGAGGAGGTGATACTGCAGGAACTTGATCTGCAAAAAACAGATTATTACCGTACACACTGGCCGTTTTTACGGGATAGGAGAATCGATTCGTATCAACCGATAACTAAACGCTTGATCGATGAAGACTAATATTACTGAAAGTCCAGCTTCCGCGGGCTTCGCTTTTCCTGCCGAATGGGCGCTACATAGCGCAACCTGGTTAAGCTGGCCGCATAAGGAAGAATCGTGGCCGGGAAAAATCGAAACGATCTATAAACCCTACTGTGAATTTATCAAAATACTAACGGAAGGCGAACTGGTGCGCATCAACGTTAAAGATGCCGAAATGGAAGCATTCGCGAAAAGCGAGTTGACCAAAGTTGGTGCAGATCTATCAAAGATCGAGTTTTTCCATCTCCCGACAAACGATGCCTGGTGCCGCGATCATGGCCCGGCGTTTTTGATCAATCCGGTTACCAAACAAAAAGCTATTGTCGATTGGGGTTACAACGCCTGGGGCGATAAATATCCTCCCTATGATCTGGATGATGTAATCCCAACTAAAATTGGTGAACATTTTAATTTGCCGGTATATAACCCAGGCATTGTGATGGAAGGTGGGTCGGTTGATTTTAACGGCGCGGGCACGTTGCTTACAAGTACAGCCTGTTTGCTTAACGAGAACCGCAACCCGCATTTAAGCCAGCAACAAATAGAAGAATATTTAAAAAACTACTACGGCGTACAGCAAATTTTATGGCTGGGCGACGGTATAATTGGCGATGATACCGACGGGCATATTGACGATATTACCCGCTTTGTGAATGCCAATACCGTAGTTACCGTAGTTGAAGAAAATAAGCACGACGAGAACTATCATATTTTACAGGAAAACCTGCAGATGCTGCGCGAGTTTAAGTTGCCGAACGGTGAGCCACTCAACATTATTGAATTGCCGATGCCTTCGCCTGTTGTTTACGACGGCCAGCGCCTACCGGCTTCGTACGCAAATTTTTATATCGGTAACGCGGCGGTTGTTGTGCCTACTTATCGCGACAAGAATGATGAGAAAGCATTAGAAATTTTACAAGCCTGTTTTCCGGATAGAAAAGTTGTAGGTATCGATTCTACGGATATTATCTGGGGATTGGGCAGCTTTCATTGTTTAAGTCAGCAGGAACCTGCCGTTTAATTAAACTTATTACTGACAGTTTTGTTATAAACTCATAAATTCGGCAAAACATTCAACCAACATCATGACTGCATTATATCCGTTAAAATTTAAATCCATTTATAAAGACAAAATTTGGGGTGGCCAGAAAATTAAAACCTATTTGGGTAAGGACTTTGGCAATTTACCTAACTGTGGCGAAACCTGGGAAATATCGGGCGTAAAAACCGATGTTTCGGTTGTAGATGGTGGAGCGTTGGACGGCGAATCACTAGCAGATCTGTTGGAGCAGTATAAAGATGAATTAGTTGGCGAAAAGATCTATGCTCATTTTGGCAATATCTTTCCGCTGTTGGTTAAGTTTATTGATGCTAACGACTGGCTGTCGGTACAGGTGCACCCTAATGACGAGCTCGCAAAAAAACGCCATAACTCATTCGGTAAAACGGAGATGTGGTATATCATTGAATCCGATCCGGGTTCAACACTTATATCCGGGTTTAACCAACAGATAGATGAGAAAACCTATGTTGAAAAGCTGAACAGTGGCCATTTAATGGATATCCTGAATAAGGAAACCGCCGATGCCGGCGATGTTTTCTTTTTGCCTGCCGGCCGGGTACATACTATTGGCAAAGGATTGTTGTTAGCTGAGATTCAGCAAACATCGGATATCACTTACCGTATTTACGATTTTGACCGTGTGGATGATAAAGGCAACAAACGCGAACTGCATACCGAAGAGGCTTTAGCCGCTTTAGATTATAAGGTGTACCCGCACTATAAAACCCAATATACTCCACAGGTTAACGGGGATGTGCATTTAGTAACTTGTCCATACTTTACTACTAACGTAATGGATTTTACACATGGCACCACTAAGGATTACTCAAATCTCGATTCGTTTGTGATACACGTTTGTGTTGCCGGAGCCTACACCTTGATTTGCAACGGCGAAAGTTATGAAGTAAAAATGGGCGAATGTATCCTGTTACCAAAGGTTATTGACCACGTAGAACTTAAAACCACAACAGGTTTTAAAATACTGGAAAGCTATATTGAATAGTGAGTTGTGAACTGTGAGCGGTTAATAAAATCTCTCACAGCTAACATTCACTACTCACCCAATAAACCATTCACCAACTACGCTGCCAGGTTAAATAGCTCTACCAATTTGGCGGGACTAACAGGTTTTACGATATAATCAGATACGTCCGAAATATTTTTGGCGCGGTTAATATCATCGTCGTTAATTGATGAGCTTACCATGTAAACGGTGATTTTTTTCCCCAGTTGGGACTTTATTTTCACAAAATGATCCATGAAGTCCCATCCATCCATTACGGGCATGTTAATATCAAGGAAAATTATGTCAGGCAAGGCGCTCTGGTTTTCGGGGTTCACTAAAAAGTCCATTGCTTCCTTACCGTTCGGAAATTCAAGTAAATTGGGACATAGCTGCTTAATACTGATCAGTTTTTTAAGACCATACACATAAATTTTGTCATCGTCAATCACACAAACAGTCTTAATGTTTTCTAATAAAGTCATTCCGGTTAGTTAAGTTACACTAACCTTATTGTAAATTTTGTGCCAACATTTACCGTGCTTTCAATTTTGATGGTTCCGCCTAACGATTCTATCTGGTTGCGGGTGATGAAAAGGCCAATACCTTTGGCATTGGTGTTTTTATGAAAGGTTTTGTACATGCCAAAAACCTTTTCGCCGTGGCGGTCAAGATCTATGCCCGAGCCATTATCCTCAAAAGTTAGATAAGGGTGGCCGTCTTCCCAATAACTGTTACAAACTATACGGGGCGCACGGCCTGGCTGCCTGTATTTTAACGAATTGGTTAGCAGGTTTAAGAAAATACTCTCCAGGTAGGCGGGCACATAGTTAACGATCGGGCATTCAGAAAAATCGCAGCAAATAATAGCCCTGGTTTCGCTGATGTTGCTATCCAACGCACTCTGGGTACTTTTAAATATCTGTAAAATATCAACCGGTTTCAGTTCCTTACTAATTTCGGTTTGTATTTTTACGATCTCGTTTAAATGATCAATTGTTGTAGCGAGGCTTTCGCTGATAGATCGGATATTAGTGAATATCTCTGTCCTATCGGCAATAGAGATGTCTTCATCAAAAATATTAACCATGAATTGCAAATTGCCAGAGTGCGAACGCAGGTTATGCGATACGATATGTGCAAAGTTTTGCAGGCGTTTATTTTGATCGCCCAACAGATCGAGAGATGCCTGCAAGTTTAGCTCCTTGGTTTTAATTTCATCAATATTTTGAAATATCCCCCTTATAGTAATGCACTTGCCATGATCATCAACTACAGGTATGCCCTTGGTGCGTATCCAGGTAATGCTACTATCGGGCGTGCGGAACTTTACTTCCAGATCGAACGGCTTGCAGAAATCAATTGCATCGTTTACCGCGTTAATTATGGTTTTATGTTGATCCGCTTCAAAAAACCCGAGTGCTTTGTTGATCTCGACTTTTGAGGTTAAGGGCATCTTATCCGACTCAAATATTTGCTGCGACCAGCTAACTTCCATTGTATCGGTATCCAGTTCCCAGCCGCCTATATTGGCAATTTTATTGGTTTCAGCTAACAAAAACTGATTTCTCTTCAGCTCAAGCTCGTATTTTTTTTTCTGATCGATATCGGTTATAGAGCCTATCATTTTTGATAGTTTGCCGTTTTCGTCCGGCCATGCCTTTCCTGAGCTTTCAAACCAGCGGTAACCATCGCTTTTAGTTAAGATCCTAAATTCTACTTTGTATATCGATTCGTCGCGTAAATGGTTTTTAAACGCGTCGTAAACCAGGTCGCGGTCATCGGGATGTACTAAATGATTGATAAAAAAAGTGTAGCTCAGCTCAAGTTCGCCGTAACTATGGCCTAATAACTCACAAAATTTTGGCGACCACCATGCATCGTTGGTGATTATATTGCGTTCCCACAAGCCGGTATTTGTGCTTTCTAAAAGATTAAGCAATTGTTCGTTTGCCAGGTAATGATCTGCAAACGAATCAATATTTCCACTTTTGTCAGCTAAACTTGTATTTATCTTCTCCGGCATTCCCGTCGGTCACTAATAGGGTTTTGTTAAAAGGTTGTTTATTATCCATCAAAACAATGTGCAACTATTTTACCTGCAATTATGAAGCATGGCTAAACAAATGGGCCACCCCAATTACAGATAGTTGCATAGTCCAGGTTATCTCACTTACCGGGCTTATAAAATTACATTGGTATTATTAGTTCATAACAGTTAAAAACACAGGCATTGAGATCTGCTTATTGTGTTTAGCGCAACTATTTTTATAATTGGCGGATAAAAATATAAAAAAACAGCAATATATTATAGTACTTTAATGATTATCAATAGTTTATTTGAAAATCTTTATGGCGATTGGTTGCTCGTAATATATTTATGATGATTCTTTTTATACGAACAATACCTGCCATAGGTTATAGTTTATAAAAAAGCCGGGTTATGCCCGGCTTTTGAAATATGATTTATGTCAACTGGTTCGATTAAAGATTCCCACGCAGGTCCTGTTCGTGTTCTATAGCTTCAAACAAGGCTTTAAAATTACCGGCGCCGAATGATTTGGCACCTTTGCGCTGAATGATCTCGAAAAACACCGTTGGCCTGTCCTCAACCGGTTTGGTAAATATTTGCAGCAGGTACCCCTCGTCGTCCCGGTCAACCAGGATGCCCAGCTCTTTTAGTGGCTCAAGGTCCTCATCAATTTTGCCGACACGGTCGGTCAGTTCATCATAGTAGGTGGTGGGTACGGTTAAAAATTCAATACCGCGGCTTTGCAGGTCGGTAACTGTTTTCACGATATCATGCGTGGCCAATGCGAGGTGCTGTACACCTTCGCCTTCGTAAAAGTCAAGGTATTCTTCTATCTGGCTTTTCTTTTTGCCCTCGGCCGGTTCGTTGATTGGGAATTTTACATAACCGTTTCCATTACTCATCACCTTGCTCATCAGGGCCGAGTATTCGGTCGAGATCATTTTATCATCGAAGGTTAAGATGTTTTTAAAGCCCAAAGTCTCTTCGTAAAAATTAACCCATTGGTTCATCTTGTGCCAGCCAACGTTGCCAACGCAGTGGTCCACGTATAACAAGCCGGTAGTTTCGGGATTATAATTAGATTCCCACGTTTTGTAGCCCGGCAAAAAAGGGCCGCTGTAGTTTTTGCGTTCGATAAAGAGGTGAACCGTTTCGCCGTAAAGGCAAATGCCGCTGGTACGCACCTCGCCATGCTCATCGGCTAAGGTTTGCGGTTGCTGGTAAGGCACCGCGCCGCGGCTTACGGTTTGCTCAAAGGCATCGTAGGCGTCATCGACCCAAAGCGCTAATACTTTTACACCATCGCCATGCTTTTTAATGTGTTCTGCAATGGGATGGTCGGAATGTATTGGCGTTGTCAATACCAGCCTGATCTTACCTTGTTGTAAAACGTATGATGCGCGGTCGCGTACGCCGGTTTCGGGGCCTGCGTATGCCAGGCTTTGAAAACCGAAGGCCGTTTTATAAAAATGTGCTGCCTGCTTGGCATTGCCTACATAAAATTCTACGTAGTCGGTGCCGTTTAGTGGTAAAAAGTCGGCGGTAGCCTGTTTATTTTCTAAAATTTGTGGTTGCATGGTCTGTTGTTAGTTTTAATTAACTATTCAATATCCGTTTCCGGTTTCGGCCGGCCGTGATCAGGCTGCCAACTCTTGTAATAACTTTCGTCTTCTATTTTTATGGCTTCTTCGGTTATCATCAATGGATGAAAAGGGTCGATCATTACGGCCAATTCTTCGGTTTTTTCTTTACCGATGGATTTTTCAACCGTGCCCGGATGTGGCCCGTGCGGGATGCCGCCGGGATGCAGGGTTATCTGACCTTTTACTACGCTTTTGCGGCTCATAAAGTCGCCATCAACATAGTATAAAACCTCATCGCTATCCACATTGCTGTGGTTGTAAGGCGCGGGGATCGAATCGGGGTGATAATCGTACTTACGCGGTACAAATGAGCAGATCACGAAGTTATTGCCTTCGAAGGTTTGATGTACCGGTGGCGGTTGGTGCACGCGGCCGGTTATCGGCTCAAAATCGTGTATCGAAAATGCCCAGGGATAATGGAAGCCATCCCAGCCAATAAAATCGAAAGGGTGTGTACCGTAGATATATGGATAGATCAAACCTTGCTTTTTGATCAGTATTTTAAAGTCGCCTTTTTCATCGTGCGTTTGCAGGTTTTCGGGGCGGCGGATATCGCGTTCGCAATACGGTGAATGTTCCATCAATTGGCCGTAGCTGTTGCGGTAACGTTTGGGCGGACGGATAGGACTAAAGCTTTCTACAATAAACAGGCGATTATCTTCGCTCTCAAACTCTAACTGGTAAATCGTACCGCGCGGTACCACAAGGTAATCGCCATAGGCGAATTTGATGTTGCCAAAACCCGTTTTCAAAGTCCCCGAACCAACGTGGATAAATATCACCTCATCAGCCTGGGCATTTTTAAAGAAATAATCGGTCATTGATTTGCGCGGCGCTGCCAGCGAGATATGCAGGTCCTGATTTACTAAAACGGCTTTGCGGCTTTGCAGATAATCATCTTCGGGTTGAATGTTAAAGCCGATCAGGCTGGTGTGTTTAAGATGCTTTGCACGGGCTATTTTAGGTTCGACCGAATACGGTTCACCTAACTCTTTTACAAGTGTCGGCGGGTAGCAATGGTACACCAGCGAGTACAGGCTCGAAAAGCCCTCTGTCGAAACCAGTTCTTCGGCGTAAAGCTCGCCATCGGGTTTTCGGAAGACGGTGTGCCGCTTATGCGGGATAGTGCCTAATGTGTGGTATATGGGCATTTCTTTTTTGTTTTAGCTTCAAAAAATGGTAAGATTTAGATGTTGGAATGTTTCTTTTATTGAAACACTAGAAAGGCGAAATGTTTGAATGTGATTACGCAGCTGAAAGGAATCTTTCAACCCGTAGCACTTCAACATTAAAAAAACTTAAAGCGAATATTGGGCCAGCACGATCTTGGCCAGCATAGCGTAACGGAACGATGCGGCAACATCATGCCAAATGATTTCCTGATGAAGATATTGGTACTTATCGGGTTTCATAACAATTGGTGTAACAAATTTAAGTTTAATTAGTTTCCTATGCAAGCATAATTTTATAGCGCATTTTGCTATGATGCTAATATTTTATTTGTTTAGATTTGATTAACCTTTTTAACCCAAATTATAACCTTTATGAAATTAGTCTCTTATAAAACCGAAGAACAGGAACACCTTGGTGTTTTTATAAATGGACAGATCTATAACCTGCATTCCTGCGATAAGCTGATACCCGATAACATGCGCGATTTTTTGTTCGAAGGCGAAGAACTGATGGAACATGCCAAACGTGTTCACCGCGATATCCGCTCGGGTAAGATGATAGCCCGGCAGGAAGTGTTTTTTGAGATCATAGCGCCGGTACCGCACCCCACATCCTGCCGTGATGGGTATGCCTTTAGGCAGCATGTGGCAGCGGCCCGCCGAAACCGTAAAGTGGCTATGATTGAGGAATTTGACCAATACCCTGTTTTTTATTTTACCAATCATAACAGCATACAGGGCCCCGGCGATATCCGCTGCATGCCCGACCATTTTAATAAGCTGGATTTTGAACTGGAAGTGGCTGTGGTGCTTAACAAAAAAGGGCGCAATATAATGGCCGGCGAGGCCGACGAATACATTGCAGGTTTTATGGTGATGAATGATATGAGTGCCCGTACCCTGCAAATGGAAGAAATGCTGCTAAACCTTGGCCCTGCAAAAGGAAAGGATTTTTCGACAGTGATCGGCCCGTGGCTGGTCACACCTGATGAATTGGCACAATATAAGGTCGAACCTAAAGAGGGCCATATTGGCAACGCTTACAATCTGAAGATGAAATGCTGGGTTAACGGCAAACAGGTATCACAGGGCTCGATGGCAGATATGGACTGGACCTTTGCCGAATTGATTGAACGTGCATCCTACGGCTGTGATGTTTTGCCTGGTGATGTGATCGGTTCGGGCACAGTTGGTACCGGCTGCTTTTTAGAACTTAACGGCACAGGCTTGCTAAATGATCCTAACTATGAAGTACAATGGCTGCAACCCGGCGATATTGTAGAAATGGAGGTAACCGGCTTAGGCGTTTTAAGCAATACAATTATTAAGGAGAATACCGATTGGTCAATTTTGGATAACAAAAAAGTTGGGATGTTGCTGAGTTAATGAAAACTATTAGAGTTAGCGACCTTAGAGCCGCGGAATTGCACGGTTATCTGAATGCTGCTGTTGCACCAAGACCTATTTGTTTTGCTTCTACTGTTGATAAAGATGGCAACGTAAACCTGAGCCCCTTTAGTTATTTTAACGTATTTAGCGTTAACCCACCGATGTGCGTGTTTTCGCCATCGCGCAGGGTGACCAATAATACCACCAAGCATACACTTGAGAATATTCTGGAGGTGCCCGAGGTGGTGATCAATATTGTAAACTACGATATGGTGCAGCAAACCTCGCTGGCCAGTGTGGAGTATCCGAAAGGTGTAAATGAGTTTGTTAAGGCAGGGTTTACTGAGTTAATGTCGGAACTGGTGCGGCCGCCCCGCGTTGCGGAATCACCTGTGCAAATGGAATGCTTGGTGAAGGACGTGATAGCGCTTGGCGAAAACGGCGGTGCAGGCAACCTGGTTTTGTGCGAGATCAAACTTATCCATATCCAGGATGATGTTTTAGATACCGATGGAAGAATAGACCAGGAAAAAATGGACCACGTTGCACGTTTGGGTGGCGACTGGTATTGCCGTGTAACCGAGGACAACCTTTTCCAGGTGCCTAAGCCCGTGCGGACTATCGGTATCGGCGTCGATTCGTTACCGGCGGCTATTCGCAACTCAACAGTATTAACGGGTAATAACCTCGGTCAGCTGGGTAATGTGGAAGCCTTACCTTCTGATGAAGAGGTAGAAGCTTTTAGCCAAACCGATGAAATGAAGGAACTGCTCGACGCCACCATCGGCGACAGCCATACCCGTATCCTACACCAGCATTTAAAAGCCAAACATTTGTTGGATGATGGCAGGGTTACCGATGCCTGGAAGGTGCTGTTGATGTAGTTTTAGATTTGACAACTTTTTAAAAGTTGTCAAATCTTTCAATGCGAGATGACAATTGGTCATTGCCCTTACTCCACCGGCGCAAATTTCAAACACGATGGATTACCCACTTCCAGCTTTTCGCCGGTATAGGTCAATTTGCCGCTTTCTTTATCTATCCTGAAAACGTAAACATCATCGCTGTTTTGATTCGCGACAAGCAAAAAGTTGCCGCTTGGGTCTAAAGTAAAGTTTCGCGGGGTTTTACCCATGCTGGATGTCCGCTGAACGAAAGTTAAGGCCCCTGTGCTTTTATCGATAGCAAATACCTCTATCTCATTAGCGTCGCCACGGTTTGTGCTGTATAAAAACTTGCCATCGGCCGAGATGTGGATATCTGCGGCGCCAACGATACCTTTAAACCCATCGGCTACCAGGCTGAATGATTGCAATTGCTCCAATTTGCCTTTTTTGTATTTAAACAAAGTGATCTCGGCGCCCATTTCTTTAATCATGTACAGGTATTTGCCGTTTTTCGAAAACACCAAATGGCGCGGTCCGGTACCGGGTTTTACTTCGGCAAAGGCCGGATCGGCTGGTGTTAGTGGCTTTGCCGCTGAAGGATCGTATTTGCAGATGTTCAGTTTATCGGTACCGAGGTCGGTGTACATCAGGTATTTTTCGTCGGGCGATAGGATCGCGGTGTGCACATGCGGCTCGTTTTGGCGGGCTTTGTCAATACTATGGCCTTCATCCTGTATGGTTTGTGATGGGGCGGCTAACGAGCCATCATCGTTTATTGGAAGCACGGTTAAACTACCACCCGCGTAGTTGGCTATGAACGTGTTTTTGCGTTTTTTATCCAGTAAAATATAGCAGGGGCCCGCGCCTATCGAAGGTTGTTTGTTAATAAGCTTTAATGCACCTGATGCCGCATCGAACGAAAACGAGCTTACGCTGCCTTTGCGATCGGTACCGACCTCGTTTACCGAATACACGAAATGGTTATCTTTTGCGATGGCGATATAGGATGGGTTATCAACCCCGGTAACTTTATTAATGTAAGTAATTTTACCCGTGCCGGTATCAAAATGATATACATAGATACCCTCGCTTTTACCGGTAGTGTAAGTGCCAACAAGCAGATCGTAAACTTTGCCGCTGGTTTGCGCGTGTAAAAATACAGGTAAAGCTAATAAGGCTATCAGGATGATTTTTTTCATGGTTACAGATGTTTATAATTGCGGCGCAAGTTAATAAATCTGTAAGAAGAATAAAGCGTGGGGATTAATGTGCAAATTAGTAAATGTGCAGATGTGCAAATTAATTAAATATTACAACATCCCAAGTAATTAGACCACAAAGGCACCAAATCACGAAGCCAAAACTTAGTGTCCTTTTGTCTTAGTGGCACAAATAGCAACAAAAAAGCCTTTAAAAAATAAAGGTTCTGTATAAAATCAAATATTAGATGAGAGTCTCAGATCTCAAATCTATATTAGGTGCTTCAGTTGGATAACTTCCTGCTCTTCTAAAAAGCGCCAGCGCCCGCGTGGCAAATCCTTTTTAGTTAAGCCCGCATATACAGAACGGTCAAGCTTAACTACGTTGTAGCCCAGGCTCTCAAATATGCGCCTCACAACACGGTTTTTACCGCTGTGGATCTGGATACCGATATCGCGTTTGGTACCACCGGCCACATAGCTCACACTATCCGGTTTTATGATGCCATCTTCCAGCTCTATACCGTAAGCAATCTTATTCAAATCGCCCTGAGGTAATGCTTTATCCAACTCCACTAAATATAGTTTGGTGACGTTGCTGCGTGGGTGAGATAGCTTGTCGGCCAGATCGCCGTCGTTGGTCATTAATATTAAGCCGGTAGTATTGCGGTCAAGACGGCCTACCGGGTAAATGCGTTCTTTACTGGCTTTGTCAACCAGGTGCATCACGGTGCGGCGTTCCTGCGGGTCTTCGGTGGTAGTGATATAGTCTTTTGGTTTGTTTAATAATACATAAACCATTTTTTCGCGTTTCAGGGTTTCACCGTTGTAGCGCACTTCATCACGCATCGGGTCTACCTTAAAGCCAAGTTCCGATATCACTTCGCCGTTCACCGATACCACACCGGCAACGATCAGCTCATCAGCCTTACGGCGGGAGCAGATACCTGCGTTTGAGATATAACGGTTGAGGCGTATTTTGCCTTTATCGGCAGCAATAGTAGCATTTGTTGGCTTTTTACGGCCGCGTATTGTTCTTTCGGGTTGTGGCTGCTCAGGGTCAAAATAAGTTTCCCTTACCGAGCGTGGTTTATCTGTAGGTCTACCGCTGTCGGCGTCTTTCCTCAGGCGGAAAGGGCGATCATCGGTTGGCTTCGGTTTGCCTTTGTATCCGGATCCTTCCTTTTTGAAGCCACTTTCGCGCGGTGCTTTGTCGCTAAAGTCTTTGGTGCCGTAAGGTTTGCGCTTAAAATCGCCACCTTCTTTTTTAAATCCGCCTTCGCGCGGTGTATCACTAAAATCTTTGGTGCCGTAGGGTTTGCGTTTAAAGTCGCCGCCTTCTTTCTTAAAGCCGCCTTCTTTTTTGAAGCCACCTTCTTTTTTAAAGCCGCTTTCGCGTGGTGTGTCGCTAAAATCTTTTGTACCGTATGGTTTTTTGAAACCGCCTTCGCGGGATGATGATTTATCGGAGAAATCTTTGCTGCCGTATGGCTTGCTCTTAAAATCGCCGGATGGTTTGCCTTTATAGCCCTCGCCAGGTTTTTTGAACGACTTACGTTCACCGGTCGATTCACCGTCAAATTTCTTTTTCGGACCGTCGGCGCTTTTCTCAAATTTTTTGAAAGGCGATGGTGCCGATTTTGGACGGGAAGATGATGTTGATCTTTTTGAATTATCGCCTCCGCCTGTGGTATTTCTGCGGGATGAGCTGGCGGATCTGTCGTCGCGACTATTTCCTGATTTTTTGAATGCCATATTTATTGGGTTAACGCTGTCTCAGCGGGGCAACAAAAGTACTATATTTTAACCACAACTGCAAGTCGTAATTGTTGACGTTTTTTAATCAAAAGTTAAAAAAATAAACCTTGAAAAATGTAAAAATCGTCTGTTATTTTCGGATTTCGGAGTCGAAATACGCTAAAATCGCTCTCTTAAAAATCGTGGTTTAGGGTATCAAAAACGCCGTTTTTTGACACATAACAAAGGTTTTTTAAAATTGTTTTTTACATAAGTGTTTGATTGTGTGCCTGGTATGGCGTATCTTTGCGGCAGTTTTTAACTAAATAGTTTGTAAATGATAGAAAAGAAAATGATTAAAAAACGCTTACTTACGTGCTCCGTAATTTTGGTGTTGACGATCATCTTCCAGCTGTCTTTCGGCACTATAAAAACCCCGAAAACACCGCAAAATAATCGACGGAATTATAGCTTTATTTCATATGAAAGTGCTAAGCCGGCTGGATTAAATTTCGCCAACGAGACCCTGCCTTTGGGTGATAGAAAAGTAAAGGTAAAAATGCGACTTTGCCTGAGAAGGCACAGCTTTGGAAATGTGCAGAGTGATATTTTACACCGCAAAGCCGAACTCTGGTTCCCGATTATTGAACCAATATTGAAAGCTCACGGCATCCCCGACGATTTTAAGTACATCCCACTGGTTGAAGCCGGCTTTGGCCAGGGCAAATCATCAAGGGGCGCTTATGGCATTTGGCAATTTATGCCCGGTACCGCGCGTACTTATGGCTTAAAGGTTAACGGTAAACATGACGAACGTTTGGATATCCGTAAATCAACCATTGCCGCCTGTATTTATTTAAAGGAACTGCATGGCGAGTTTAAAAGCTGGGCCATGGTTGCAGCTGCTTATAATACAGGCTCGCCTAACCTGGCGCACCTGGTTCACGATCAAAAACAAGGCAATTATTTTAAAATACACATGAACCGCGAAACCGGAGTATATGTGTACAGTTTGATCGCCATGAAAGAGATCATCAACCACCCGCTGGAGTACGGTTATACTACCGAGAAGCCAATTTTGGCTATGATAGCACAGCACGACGCTGATAAGCTATCGTTTGATTGATCTGATCAATTAAGGAGCACGATTTAAAAAGCCCGCCTTTCGTATTGAGAGGCGGGCTTTTTTGTATAAATATCGCATTAGCGACTGCGAATAACTTCGTTATCCCATATAATGCAAAGCCATTTTTATTTCTTCAAGGTTTCGATCGAACCCAAAAAAGTCTCGTTGTCTTTAGTTGAAACTTTTGCCGGTACTATGCAGGAGAGGGTGTACATTTTGGTACCAATAATTACCATTTGCATCGACACTGTGCTTTTAGTAGCATTGTCAGTCCCTGAAATGGTGTAGGCAGTATAGGTTCTCCACTTGCCTATTTTTATATCCCCAAGTGTGTATTTTGTCATTGTTGTGGCCATGCCTGTCTTCATTTGGTCGGCAAATTCCTGAGTGTCCTTCATGGATGATAAGGTAGCCGAATCTAAATGGGCCAGAACTTCATAATCTATGATGCTCGCGCTGTATCCAACGCTGTCTTTCCCTTTGGCGGTATATATATCGATGCCGGTCCTGGTTAATTTTTGAGGTTCGCTTGGAAATTTTACCGACAGTTTGTCGTCCAGGTTTTTGGTTACCCAGGCAGTTTGGGCTTTAGTTGCTGCCGAAAGCAACAATACAAATACCAGCAAATAATAGTTTTTTTTCATTTTAATAATGTTTACGGTAAATATATCATATTATTAAAAAATTTAAGCATGATCAGTTTGCTTAATAAAGGTATCGAAACTCAACCTTGTCATCCTAATATCCAATTCTTTACTATTGCTATCTTTTACTAAATTCTGTAGTATTCGAGTCGTTTTTTGCGTATCTTTGCACGCTTCAAAACAACGGCAAAATATTTAAAACTGCCCCGGTGTTTTGGTAGTTAACAATACTTGTTTCTGCGATAAAATATGAGTGATAAAACTGTTGACCTTGGCGAGCAAAGTGAAGTTGAAGTGTATGGTGCCCGGGTACATAATTTAAAAAATATTGACGTTTCTTTTCCGCGCAACAAACTGGTTGTTATAACCGGTTTAAGTGGCAGCGGTAAATCGTCGTTAGCTTTTGATACGATTTACGCTGAGGGGCAGCGCCGCTATATGGAAACATTTTCGGCCTATTCGCGCCAGTTTATGGGCGGCATGGAGCGGCCGGATGTAGATAAAGTATCAGGTTTGAGTCCGGTTATCGCCATCGAGCAAAAAACTACCAGCAAAAACCCGCGCTCGACTGTTGGCACCATTACCGAGATTTACGATTTTATGCGTTTGCTGTACGCACGTGCCGGCGATGCTTACTCGTATGTATCAGGCGAGAAGATGGAGCGCATGAGCGAGGAGCAGATACTGCGTACCATTTTAGAAAAGTTTAACGATCAGCCGGTAAATATACTGGCTCCTGCGGTTAAGGGGCGTAAAGGGCACTACCGCGAGCTTTTTGAGCAGATCCGCAAACAAGGCTACGTGAAGGTTTGGGTTGATGGCGAGATGATGAACGTGGAGCCAAAAATGCAGGTTGACCGTTACAAAATTCACGATATTGATATCGTGGTTGATCGTTTACAGGTTAACGAAAAAGACGCAAAACGTTTGCAAACATCCATCCAAATGGCGCTTAAACTGGCTAAAGGTATTATCCGCATTGCTGATAAGGATGGTAAGCTATACTATTTTAGTAAATATTTGATGGATCCTGTTTCGGGGATATCCTACGATGAGCCGCAGCCCAATACATTTTCGTTCAACTCACCTTATGGCGCTTGTGAGCGTTGCGATGGTTTGGGCTATATTTTCGAAGTAGATGAGGCATCGGTAATACCTAACCCGAAGCTCAGCATTATGAACGGCGGTTTGGCGCCGCTCGGCGAATACCGCGAAACCTGGATCTTCCAGGTGTTGAAGGCTTTGGGCAAGAAGTATGAATTTGCTTTATCTACACCTATAGAGAAGATACCGCGCGAAACGCTGGAGATCATCTTAAACGGTTCGCACGAGTTGATCACTGTTCCGGTAGAGTATAACAAATGGAACGTGACCAATTACCAGATCAGCTTTGATGGGATCATCAAAATGCTGGAAGAGCAGCAGGAAAAAAGGGGAGAGGATGCATTGGGCGACATGGATTCGTTCCGCGTACTGAAAACCTGCCCGGTTTGTGATGGTGCCCGTCTGAAAAAGGAATCGCTGCACTTTAAGGTTGATGAGAAGAACATCTTCGAGTTGGCTAACATGGATATCATTACTCTGAAAGCCTGGTTTGAAGGTTTGGAGGATAGACTGAGCGAGCGCCAAAATATCATCGCTAAAGAAATACTGAAAGAGATCCGTTCGCGGATCGGCTTTTTGTTGGATGTGGGTTTGAGTTATCTGACTTTGGATCGAACCGCCAAAACCCTTTCAGGTGGCGAGGCGCAGCGCATCCGTTTGGCTACGCAGATAGGTTCACAGTTGATGAATGTGATGTACATTCTGGATGAACCGAGCATCGGTTTACACCAGCGTGATAACGACCGTTTGATCAACGCGTTAAAAAACCTGCGCGACCTGGGTAATACTGTTTTGGTGGTTGAGCACGATAAGGATATGATACTGGAAGCCGACCACGTAATTGATATGGGCCCGGCAGCAGGCGTACACGGTGGTACTGTTGTGGCACAAGGCACTCCAGCGCAATTGATGAAAGAGCATACGCTTACCACATCGTACCTTAATGGTGAACGCTCCATTGCGGTGCCTGATAAACGCAGGCACGGAAATGGTAAAACATTAACGCTTAAAAAAGCTACCGGTCATAATTTAAAGAAGGTTAGTGTTGATTTTCCGTTAGGTAAACTCATCGGTGTTACCGGTGTATCAGGTAGTGGTAAATCGAGTTTAATAACCGAAACACTATACCCTATACTGAACCACCATTTTTTCAGGGCGAAGAAACATCCGCTGCCGTTTGAAAAAATTGAAGGGCTGGAACATATTGATAAAGTGATCGAGATCGATCAAACACCTATCGGACGTACGCCGCGCTCAAACCCGGCTACTTATACCGGGGTGTTCTCGGATATCCGCAATTTATATGTTGCCCTGCCCGAATCTAAAATACGTGGCTATAAACCCGGCCGTTTCTCGTTCAACGTAAAAGGCGGCCGTTGCGAAACCTGCCAGGGTGCTGGGATGAAGGTGATCGAAATGAATTTTTTACCCGATGTACAGGTACCCTGCGAAGAGTGTAATGGGCGTCGTTATAACCGCGAAACACTGGAAGTACGCTATCGTGGTAAATCCATCAGCGATGTTTTGGACATGAGTATTGAAGATGCTTGCCCGTTTTTTGAGCATATTCCGTCTATTCATCGCAAAATACAAACCTTGCAGGATGTTGGTTTGGGTTATATTACCCTGGGGCAATCATCTACCACATTATCCGGCGGTGAAGCGCAACGTGTTAAACTCGCTACCGAACTTTCTAAAAAAGACACGGGCAATACCTTTTATATTTTAGATGAGCCTACAACTGGTCTGCATTTCGAGGATATCAATGTGCTGTTGGGTGTGATCAACTTGTTGGTTGATAAAGGCAACACGGTGTTGGTTATTGAGCATAACCTGGATGTGATCAAGGTTGTAGATCACGTTATCGATCTTGGCCCGGAAGGCGGTTCGGGTGGTGGTAAAATACTGTTTGAAGGCACGCCGGAAGGATTGTGCAAAGTAAAAGACAGTTTTACCGGTAAGTTTTTGAAGAAAGAAATGGAGTTGACGGCGAGGTTGAAGTAATACTAACGACCTGCATTTTAGTAAAGATTTCTAGTCGTTGTGTTCGCGCAAAATGACAATTCTGAAAGTGTATAAAACAAATGCATAAATCATAACTTTATGCATTATGCAACCACTCCTTACCTCGTCGCAAATAAAAGCTGCAGATGCTTATACCATCAAACATGAACCGATAGCCTCTATCGATTTAATGGAGCGGGCCGCGCGGGCTTTTGTGAAATGTTTTACCGGCCATTATCCTGATAAGGAAAAGCACATCGCTATTTACTGCGGTACGGGCAACAACGGCGGCGATGGTTTGGCTATAGCCAGGTTACTGCATCAAGCGCATTATAAAAACGTTAACGTAAAAATTGCCCGGTTCTCGGATAAATCGACAGATGATTTTAATGAAAATTTAAGGAGGCTTAAGGTAGCGCGTATCGACATTATGGAGTTGAACCCTGATGATACTTTAATGATAGAATCAGCAGATATTATTATTGACGCGTTGTTAGGTACCGGGTTGAACAAGCCTTTAAGTGGCGCCTATAAAAAGCTGGTCGATTATTTAAATAGTTTAGATAAAATAACGGTAGCAGTTGATATCCCGACAGGTTTTTTTGCTGATGGTGATATCCCAAAAGACGCTGCTATATTGAAATGCGGCCTGGTGATCACCTTTCAGCAACCCAAGCTCAATTTTTTGCTGCCGGAATCAGCGCCCTGCATCGATGTTTTTAAAGTGGCGGATATCGGCATTAAGCCCGAATACATCGAAAGACAAAATAGCCAGTATGGATTATTGGAGCAAGCTGATATCAACGCCAAGTTAAAAACACGGAAAAAATTTACGCATAAGGGTACTTACGGTCACGCGCTGATCATTGCCGGCCAGCCCGAAACAATGGGAGCGGCCTTGTTGTGCTCATCTGCCTGCGCGCATACCGGCGCCGGCTTAACTACGGCTTGCATACCCGAAAGCGGGCTAACAGCCTTAAATACATCACTGCCGGAAGTAATGGCCGTTGTACGCAAAGATGGCAATGTACCTAAAATTGAATGGGATAAATTTAGCGCCATAGCGACAGGGCCGGGGCTTGGTAAAAAAGCCGATGCCTTAACTTTATTGCAAACAGCTTTTACGGAGTTTGATAAACCTATGGTTATTGATGCGGATGCCTTAAACTTAGTGGCCGAGAATTATCTCTTCAAAAAGATTCCGGCTAACAGCATATTGACACCGCATATGAAAGAGTTTGACCGCCTGTTTGGCGAGCATAACAGCTGGTGGAGTCGTATTGAAACGATGATTGCCAAAGCGAAAGAATTCCAACTTTTTATTGTTTTAAAAAACAGCTATACGATAATTGGCTCCCCGGAAGGTAAGGTGTATTTTAATCCTACGGGTAACCCCGCTATGGCAAGTGGTGGCATGGGCGATGTTTTAACCGGCGTGATCGCGTCGTTGCTGGCGCAAAATTATTCGCCCGAAGATGCCTGTTTGATTGGTGTTTATATACATGGCATGGCAGGCGATGATTTAGCCCTGCCCGGTAAATTGACAACAGTGTTGGCCGGCGGCGTTGCGGCGCATATACCCGCTGTAATGGCAAAAATAAAGGCATAAAAAAACGGCTGAAGTATCAACAGCCGTTTTTTTCTATTAACTGACCTTATAAAGAACGAAATACTCTTATTTTGAATTGACAGCAAACATAAGCTGCCTTGTTTAAAAAACCCGTTAACAAATCATTATCAGATTGTGTGGCAGGTTTAGTTATAAGACGCACTCCTTGTACTAATAGTTACAGTTTTTTGAATGTTTTTTTCAAATAAAGTTTAAGCAGCAAAAAAGCCATCGGTTGATGGCTTTAATATCTTAAATAATATGTTTGTATGGTTTGTTGATCAGATGGTTGCTATAACTACCATTTGGCTCATAGTTGGGCTTGGTACGCCCCCGCGTTTTTCGAGCGTTACGGCGAAAGCTGCTGCATTAGCTACCGGGTTCATTTCTATCATGCCTGTACTATCGGGTTTGGCATCAAAAACACCGAGGTCAACCGGTTTGCCATTTACTATCGCCCATAACTGGTATTGGTGCGCTTCATCATTAGCGGCAAGCTTCATAGCCTGCATATCAATCATCACCTTTTTCTTAACCGGGTTCCAGGCAACGGTTAATTGTGATGCAGGTGTTTTGGGTGTGCCTTGCAGTTTTACCAGTTTAAACGTGGGGTCGTGAAAGATATCTATTTCGCCTTGCATGTAATTAACCCGGCTGGCAAACGTTTGGTTACGCTGCTGCAATGATGCTATTTGGCCATACGACTCGTTTAACCGTTCGTTTAGCGAATAAATAGCTGCTATGCTGGCAATTAAAGCTGCCAAACAAGCTGCGAAAGCATACTTGTAAAAACTGCCCGATTTAGCTACGGGTAACGGAACGACATTATCGTTTACCGCTTCATCAACCTCATCATCAATATCGTTCTCTAAAAATTCTCTCGACGGGAATTTGCTGTCATCAGCAAATGTAGTTAACAGGCTGTTTAAAACCTTATCGCGCAATTGTTCCGGCGGCTCAACTGCGTTAGCTGCTGCATACGCCTCTAACGACCGCTCTATCTCAGCTATTTCAGCTTTGATCTGCGGGTGCTTCGAAGCCATCTCCTCCACCTGGTTCTTTTCGTCCTGGCTTAACTCGCCAAGAACGTAAAGTTCCAGTATCCCTGTTTCAATATATGCTTTTACGTCTTCCACTTTAATTAAAATATTTCCTTAGCTCTATTATCGCCATCCTTAAACGGGTCTTTACAGTACCCAAAGGAACATCCAACTCCTCCGACACCTCCACATGGGTGTACCCTTTAAAATAGACCAACTCTAAAATTATTTTTTGCTCGGGTTTTAGTTTGTCAACCAAATCCTTAAGTCCAAGCAGCTCAGGTTTATAAACCGTGTTCCTTTGTTCGTCAATGAAAGTTACGTTATTTTCTAACTCGTGGTTTTTACTTTGATTTTTAAAATCTTTTGATCGCACCTTGTCGATAGATAAATTGCGAGCAATGTTTACCATCCAGGTAAATAAACGACCCTTTTCGGCGCTATAGCTCGAAAAAGAATTCCATATTTTTATAAAGGTTTCCTGTAAAACATCTTCGGCAATTGCGGTATCAGTAATGATCCTGGAGATAACACCGAATAAAGATGATGAATACATATCGTACAATGCATCGGCCGCAATTTTTTCACGGTTGCGCAACGCCAGTACTAATTCCTCTTCGGTCAGTGATATTTTTCTTTTCGGGCTCAACGGCGTGAATGTAACGATGATTTGTTAAAAATCAAACAAATGTTTTTCAGCATGATACGATGAGCGGACAAGCGGGCCGCTTTCTACATACCTGAACCCCATTTCCATCCCGATCTGTTTGTATTTGTTAAATTGATCGGGCGTTATCCAATCAATAACCGGGTGGTGAGCCTTTGTTGGTTGTAAGTATTGACCCAGCGTTAAGATATGTACACCTGCGGCGAGCAGATCGCCCATGGCTTCAATTACGTCTTCTTCTGTTTCGCCCAGACCGAGCATAATACCCGATTTGGTACGCAGGCCCGCTGCCGAGATGCGGCTTAAACACTCCAAGCTACGATCGTATTTAGCCTGTATGCGTACTTCTTTAGTCAAGCGCCTTACAGTTTCGAGGTTGTGCGAAACTACTTCGGGGCGGACGGCTATCACACGGTCGAGGTTATCCCAGATGCCCCTGAAATCGGGCAGTAAAGTTTCTAAAGTTGTTTGGGGGCTTTCGCGGCGGATAGCGTTGATGGTTTCGGCCCAGATGATCGATCCGCCGTCTTTCAGGTCGTCACGATCGACAGAGGTGATGACGCAATGTTTAACCTGCATTAATTTAACCGAGTTAGCTACGCGGTTAGGCTCGTCCATGTCCACTGCAAGAGGCCTGCCGGTGGCTACAGCGCAAAATGAGCACGAACGCGTGCAAATATTGCCCAATATCATAAACGTTGCTGTACCAGCGCCCCAGCACTCGCCCATATTAGGGCAATTACCGCTTTCGCAGATGGTGTGCAGCTTATGGGTATCAACCAAACTGCGTACGTGGGCATACTCTTTACCTACAGGTAATTTAACCCTTAACCAATCGGGTTTGCGTTGTACCTGGTTTGCACTAACTACCGGTAGTTCAATCATGTTACAAAAGTAGAGAAATAAGATTAAATTACAGAAGAGGTTTTAATTGTTACCAACGAATGATAATCTTTGTATCATCTAAAAAAATATGATCTATGGCAACTGTTGAAACTGTTTATATTGGCGGACTACGCACTACCAATACACACCTGCAATCAGGCATGCAAATAATTACTGATGCGCCAACCGACAATCAAGGCAAAGGCGAGGCTTTTTCGCCCACCGATCTATTAGCTACATCGCTTGGTACCTGTATGTTGACTACCATGGCCATCCGCACCGCGAAAAATGATATTGATATGGACGGTGCTAAATGCGCTATTACCAAAATAATGGCAGCGAACCCACGCCGTGTATCAGAAATTGCGGTGAAATTTACTTTCCCGAAGGCTTATACAGATGAACAAAAAAGTTTGCTGGAAGACGCGGCTTTAACCTGTCCGGTATATTTTAGCCTGCATCCGGATTTGGTAAAGACGGTTGATTTTGGATGGTAACTGCTAAGTCAAAAGTCAAAATTAAAAAGGCAAAAACCTACTTATGTAGTTCTGCATTTTTTGAATTTTTAATTTTGACTTTTTAATTTAATACAGAAATAGCTTCTTCTACCGATATACCGCTATGCGATTGATCTAAGATGCATTCACCGTCTTTAATCAGCAGTAACTGTGGCGATTCGTGATGCACCTGGAAATCGTGGGCTATTTGTGCAGATAGCTCGCGATATTTGATGAGGTCTAAAAAGTAAAGTGAAATGTTATCGGGCAGGTCGGTCCAGTCTAACTCAAATTTTCTTTTGGCCATCATACTGATGGAACAGCGGGTGCTGTGTTTAAAAATTACGCTGTAACCGGGGTTTTGCTGTATTTGTTTGATTTGTTCCGCCGTCTCTAATTGTATCCACCTCATAAAAAGTATCCTTTTTTAATTTTACTGCAAAGGAAACAAAAACCGTGCGGGTTTAACGAGTTGCAAATAAAAATTGACAAACGGCTGTCTATTTGTGGTTTGAGCCGTAGGCGGCACACAGTTTGTCTGAACAAGAAGACAGACTTCCGACAGTAGCTAAGGCAGCTACTAATGCTAAAATGTAAATTAACTTTTTCATACTATAAACCAAACTTAATGTTGTAAACGATATTAAACGTAATTAAGTATTTAAGGTTGCAGCTAAATTTGCCATCTTAATAGCAGTTATTGCAGCTTCGTCGCCTTTGTTACCGTGCTTGCCACCGGCACGGTCGATAGCCTGCTGTTGGTTATCGGTGGTTAACACACCAAATATAACAGGTTTTGCGTATTTTATAGCAACGTTGCTAATGCCATTTGCAACAGCATTGCAAATAAAATCAAAATGCCTGGTTTCGCCTTGTATTACGCAACCCAAACAAATTACAGCATCTAACTTTAAGTTTTTTAGTAAAAGGTCGGCGCCTGATGTAAGTTCGAAGCTGCCTGGGACGGTATAGTTAAAGATATTTTCGGGTAGGGCGCCGTTGTTAACCAGGCTTTGGTAAGCACCGGTATACAGGGCGTTGGTGATCTCTGCATTCCACTCGGCTACAACAATACCAAACCGGTAACCAGTTGCCGATGGTATTTCGGTATTCGAAAAATCGGAAAGGTTTTTAAGTTGGGTGGCCATTTTGGTGAGCGGTGAGTTGTTAGTAGTGAATGGTTAGTGGTTAACTAAAAGTGGTGAATGGTGAGTGATAAAAATCTATTCACTACTCACCATTCACCACTCACAAAAATTACTGACGTGTCTGATCGCGGGCGATGTACTCGTCGATAGTTTGAGCCTCAGCGCTGGTTGGATAATCAGATTTTATTTTTTGGAAGCTTTCGACAGCCGATTTGTAGTTTTTCTCAGCATCGTAAACCAAACCTAGTTTTTTAAGATATAATGGGCTTAAAAAATTATTGCTGGCTTTATCAACCGCTTTTTTGAAATAGGTTTCGGCTTTGTCATAATCTTTCAATTCAACATAAGCATCGCCTGTGCCACCTAGTGCTTCGCTCGATACGATACTATCGTCGCCCCTGAAGCTGGTGAAGTTATCAATAGCTTTATGGAAATCGCCTTTGTTTAAATAGGCAGTACCTAAGTAAAAGTAAGCCAGGTTAGCAGCTTTGGTATTGCTATAGTCGCTGATGATCTTTTCAAACCCAGGGTAACCGGCATCGCCTTTAATTGCTTTGTCCCAATCTTTTTTGGCCCAGAAATCCTGTGCAACGTGCATCTGTTCCGTAGCTTCCACTTCGCGTGGTGCAAGGTAAAATTTTTGGTAGGCAAAATATAAAAGTACAAGGGCAACAATAGTCCCTGTTATAAAAATAAGGCTTTTTTGGTTGTCTAAAACAAATTTACCTGTTTGGCTAAATTCATTTCCTGTGGCTTTAATTGGCGTATTCGCTTGGGTATTTGACATTTCTGTTCGAAAATTAAGAGTGCAAAAATACGCTTTTTGTCATTTTAAGCAATAGCTTTTTTAGTTTAAATAATTCGACAACATTTAGCGGCTTAAAACAAGCTTAAATATTACCTTTGAAAATTAGCTCAAAATGTATCTACAGCAACTTTCGTTACTTAATTTTAAGAATTATACCGAGGCCGAATTATTTTTTAAGCCTGGTGTAAATGCTTTTGCTGGTAACAATGGTGCCGGTAAAACAAACCTGCTGGATGCTATACATTACCTGGCCCTTTGCAAAAGTTATTTTAACCCGATAGATAGCCAGCAAATTAAACAAGGTGCTGATTTTTTTATGATCAACGGCACGTTTGAGAAAGATAAGAACCGCGAGGTTGTTGCCTGTGCCGTTAAGCGGAACCAGAAAAAGCAATTTAAACGGAATAAGAAAGAATACCAGCGCCTGGCCGATCATATCGGGTTGTTCCCGCTAGTGATGATATCGCCCTATGATATCAGTATTATTATAGAGGGCAGCGAGGAGCGGCGCAAGTTTATTGATAATGTGATATCGCAAACAGATAACCATTACCTGGATGAACTGATCGCTTACAATAAAACTTTGCAGAACCGTAATGCTTTGTTAAAGCTGATAGCCGATACCGGCCGGTACGATGCGCAGATGCTGGAAGTATATGATGAGCAGCTGGTGGCATCGGGTAACCGGATCTTTCAAAAACGTAAAGTGTTTATGGAGGCCTTTACCGAAATTTTTAACCAGCATTACCGTTTTATAAGTGATGATGCCGAACTGGTTGAACTGGTATACGAATCGCAGTTACTTACGGATGATTATGCCGCGCTGTTAAAGAAGTCTACTGAGCGCGACAGGGTGTTAGAGCGCACCACAGCGGGCATACATAAGGATGACCTGCAATTTACCATACATGGCATGCCGATGAAGAAATTTGGGTCGCAGGGGCAGCAAAAATCGTTTTTAATAGCGTTGAAGCTGGCGCAGTACACTTTTCTGTACACGCAAAAGGGTTATAAGCCTTTGCTGCTGCTGGATGATATATTTGATAAGCTTGATGAAAGCCGTACTCATAAACTGATGAAAATGGTATCGGACAATGATTTTGGCCAGGTGTTTATTACCGATACCAGCGCCGAAAGAATGAAGTTTATTTTTGATGGGTTGGGTATTGATATTAACCTGTTTAATGTAGAGAAAGGAACTGTAAATGCGTAAAGCCAACGATAAGCCGATCAAGGAAGCGATTGAGCAGATGCTGAATGTTTATAAGATTAAAAGAAGATACGAAGAGACTGGTGTTATTGCGCATTGGGCCGACCTGATGGGGAAATCGATAGCGAACCGAACGAAGGAGATCTATATTTACGAGAAGAAGCTATTTTTAAGGATCGAATCGTCGGTAATTAAAAACGAAATATTGATCATGAACTCGCAGATTATCGAAAAAATAAACGAAAAAGCGGGAAGTGTGATTATACAGGAGATTATTTTCCTCTAATTGTGTGGATTATTTTCCACGAATCATTTTCGACCTGGTCGCGAAGTCATTTAAAAACGCCGAGAAAAGAATAAGGAACAAGCCGGGAATTAAGAAAGCAAATTGGATTTCGGGGTGAAAACGAAAGATGTAAATGCACAGCAGTAGCAATAATACTGTTGTAACTGCATATATAACGGCTTTTAATAATCTTTTCATTTTCGTAGTGTTTGTATGTCTCTGCTAAAATACCACAATCTAAAAAATCAGCTTTTAATCAATGTACAACGTAAATATAGCTATACACTGATTAAAAACCAATAGTTTCTATGTTGTTAAATTAAAATCTTTCGAAAGCAGAAAAGAAGAAATTACCTTCTATCTGTGCATTTTCGTCCGAGTCTGAACCGTGAACGGCATTCGCATCGATCGATTTTGCAAACAAAGCCCTGATGGTACCAGCTTCAGCTTTCGATGGATCGGTAGCACCGATCAAAGTTCTGAAATCGGCAACAGCGTTGTCTTTCTCCAATATAGCGGCAACAATCGGGCCAGACGACATAAAGCTAACCAGGTCGTTATAAAACGGGCGGCCGGCGTGTACTGCGTAAAACTCGCCTGCTTTTTGAGCGCTTAATGCTGTATATTTCAAAGCAACGATCTTAAAGCCGCTCTTTGTGATCTTATCTAAAATAGCACCGATGTGACCGTTTGCAACGGCATCGGGTTTAATCATCGTGAATGTTTTGTTCGATTCCATAATCATATTAAAATTGCGGCAAAACTAAGCTTTTAAAGCGGTATCATAAAGCGCTAATAGTAAAATAGATGGTTTTGTATTTGATTTATTTATTTAGCTTTGCAACTCTTTTTAAAATATGTTAGAAATAGCCTCGCTGAGAGAATTATTAGCCACACCTAAACAAATTGTCATTACTACCCATCATAAACCCGATGGCGATGCTATGGGCTCTTCTTTAGGTTTGTATAATTATTTGATCCAAAAAGGGCATCATGCTAAAGTAATTACCCCGAGCGATTATCCGGAGATATTTAACTGGATGCCAGGTAATGAAGAGGTAATTGTTTACCCCGAAAAAACCGAACTGGCAAACGAACTGATAGCTAAAGCTGATATGATTTGCTGCCTTGATTTTAATGCGCTTGGCCGTATAAACGAGATGGGCGAGTTCGTAGGAAAATCGGCGGCGATAAAACTGATGATCGATCATCACCTGGAGCCCCAGGATTTTGACGATTACCGGGTATGGGATATCAATGCCTGCGCATCGGCACAGTTGGTTTACGAGTTTATTGCTAACCAGATGCACGAGCGCCACCTGATCAGTAAGGATGTGGCTACCTGTTTGTATACCGGTATTATGACCGATTCGGGTTCGTTCCGCTTCCCGACAACAACTGCGAATGTACACCGTATAACAGCCGAGTTAATTGATGCCGGTGCCGAGAACTGGCGCATCCATCAGTTGGTTTACGATAATTCATCCGAAAGCCGTCTGCGCTTTTTGGGTTATTGTTTAACCAACAAGCTCGAGGTGTTTTACGATTACCATACGGCACTCATCAGTGTTACCCACGATGAGCTGGAACGCTATAATATAGTGACCGGCGATACCGAGGGCATAGTTAATTTTGCGTTATCAATTACAGGCATTAAATTAGCGGCCTTTATAGTTGAACGTGCTGATAGAGTGAAACTTTCGTTACGTTCGCGCGGCGATTTTCCGGCTAACGAGGTATGTAAAAAATATTTCTCGGGTGGTGGCCACCGTAATGCGGCAGGCGGCAGTTCGACGGATAAATTAGAAGATGTAGTAGAAAAATTTAAATCAATATTACCTGAATACAAAAAACTATTAATACAATAAGAAAAAATGAAAAAAAAGTTAATGATTTTAGCAGTAGCCGCAGTTGGCCTGGCGGGCTGTAAAGGTGGTTTTAAGCAGGGCGATGGTGGCATGCAATATAATATTGTAAGCCATAAAAGCAGTGCGAACATTAAAGAAGGCGACTTTGTTAGTTTGAACGGTGTGATCAAAACTGAAGGTGATTCGGTTTTATCGAGTACTTACGAAAGCGGGCACCCGGCCTTTTTACTGGTTCAAAAACCACAATTTAAAGGCGATCTGATATCGGCTCTTACGCTGGTAGGCGATGGCGACAGCGTAATTGTAAAGATCAATGCTGACACGGTTGCAAAAAAATCGGGCCAACCAAAACCTCCTGGCTTTAAAGGCAAATATTTTGTATACACATTAAAAATAGAAAAGGTTATCGCTAAAGAAAAAGGCGCACCTGACTCTGTTTTTCAGAAAAAAATACAAGCCTATGTTAAATCGGTGAGTGATGCCGCAAAAGCTGCTGAGCCTGGTAAAATTAAAAACTACGTTGATGCCAGTAAGCTGAACGTTACCAAAACAGCTTCGGGTTTAAACTATATTATTACCCAGCCTGGTGATAATGTTAAACCAGCAGTTGGCGATACCGTAGTTGCAAACTATGTAGGCAAATTTTTAAACGGCAAAGTATTTGACACCAGCCTGCAGGATGTTGCATCGAAAAATAAAATGCCACCAAGCCACCCATACCAGCCAATGCGTGTTGCTGTAGGCAACCATGCTATTATAGCCGGTTTAGATGAAGGTATGATGTTGTTGAGCAAAGGTGCAAAGGCAACCTTTATTATCCCGTCTTCTTTAGGTTACGGCGAGCAAGGTGGTGGCCCGATCCCTCCATCATCACCATTGGTGTTTGATATCGAGGTTATCAGCATTGTTCATCCAAACCCTAACGCGCCAAAACCGGTTGTACCGATGATGCCGGGTCAGCCGCAGGCAAAAAAATAAGATACCATTAATTATTGATATGCCTCCCCATACCAGGGAGGCATTTTATTTGTTATAGAAATGAAGTTAAGATATGTTGTTTTATTGCTGATAAGCAGTGCGTTTTTTAGTGTAGCCAAAGCACAAACTCCGGATTTTCAAAAGACCGATAAAGGTGTTTTGTATAAGATCTTTAAATCGGGCGATACCGCGAAGATCAAGTTGAGCGATGTGATCACGTTTAATTTTATTCAAAAAACCGATAAGGACTCTGTTTTAACCAGCAGCTACGCATCGGGTGGGCCGGTTAAGATACAGATACAGCCATCGCAAAATGTGGGCGACCTGATGGACATTTTTCCATTATTTGCCGCAAAAGATAGTGCAATAGTTAAAGTGCCTACCGACTCCTTATTTAAAGGCCACGAAGAGCAGCGCCCGCCATTTTTGGCAAAAGGCAGCTACCTTTTGTTTAACCTTAAAATTGAGCGTGTACAAAAGCTGGCCGAAGCTATAGCCGAAAGAAACGCCCAGATGGAGCAGCTAAAAGTTGCCGAGGCAAGCGGTATAGAGAAATACGTAGCCGATCAGAAACTGGCTGTTAAAACTACACCGTCGGGTTTAAAATACGTGATAACTAAAGCATCGTTAAAACCAAAGCCGATAAACGGCGATACCGTTTTTGTAAACTACGTAGGCCATACGTTGCAGGGTAAGGTGTTTGACTCGAGCGTTGAAGCCGTTGCAAAAATGTCGGGCTTACAACAGCCGGGCCGTACTTACGAACCCATAAAGGTAACTTTGGGACAGGGCCAGGTAATTAAAGGCTGGGACGAAGGCTTGTTGTTATTAAACGAGGGTTCAAAAGCTACTTTTGTTATCCCATCGGCATTGGCGTATGGCCCACAGGGAGCCGGCGAAGATATTAAGCCGTTTACACCCCTGGTTTTTGAACTGGAACTGGTTAAGGTAAAGCACCCGCATAAGGCCGCGGTTACCAAAAAGCCTGTTAAGAAAACAGGCACTGCCACTAAAAAAACACCGGCCAAGAAAAAGTAATTAGATTAAATATTACAATAATGAGATGCCTTCTGTACCAACAGGAGGCATTTTTTATTAATTTTGCCGCATGGTGCTAACCGACACGCATACCCACTTATATTACGAAGCCGATACCGATAAACGCGCAGCACTATTGCAACGCAGCTTTGACGCGCAGGTTAGCCGGTTGTTTTTACCCAATGTAGATTTGGCCTCTGTACCACAGGTGTTTGCGTTGATTGATGCCTATCCCGAAAACTGTTTTGCGATGCTTGGCCTGCACCCCTGCCATGTTACAGCGGATTGGGAAACGGAACTGGAACAGATATTAAACACCAAAACTGAACATACCATTTATGCTATCGGCGAAATCGGTATCGACCTTTACTGGGATAAAACCACCTTGCCGGAACAACAAAAAGCATTTAAAAAGCAGATACAATGGGCCAAAAATTTGAATTTGCCTATAGTTATCCATTGTCGCGAAGCTTTTGACGAGGTTTACGCTATATTACTGGAAGAAAATGATGAAAAGCTACGCGGTATTTTCCATTGTTTTACCGGTACGCTTGAGCAGGCACGAAAAGTAATTAAATTGGGATTTTATTTAGGCATTGGTGGTGTGGTGACGTATAAAAACTCGGGTTTAGATAAAATAGTAGAACAAATTGACCTGAAACATATCGTTTTAGAAACAGATTCTCCTTATCTTACACCCGTTCCGTATCGGGGTAAACCTAACGAGAGTTCGTACCTGAGTTACATCGCACAAAAAATTGCCGACCTGCACCAGGTTGATATGGAATATTTATCGGCTGTTACCACAGCCAATTCGAAAATGATATTTGGCGTTTAGGGAGTATTGAATTTATAAACTAACAAAAACATCCATGACTAAGATATTGATCATCTATACCGGCGGGACGATTGGTATGATGACTGATCCGAAAACAAAAACGCTCAGACCCATCAACTTTGAGCAGATCATGGATAACGTGCCTGAACTGGAACGCCTGAACTGCCAGATAGAAGTACGATCATTTGATGAGATCATTGATTCATCGAACATGAATCCGGAGATCTGGAGCCAGTTAGCAGGCATTATCGAACAATATTATGATGATGTTGATGGTTTTGTAGTACTACACGGATCGGATACCATGTCGTTCACAGCATCGGCCATGAGCTTTATGCTCGAGAACCTGGCTAAACCTGTAATATTTACCGGCTCACAGCTGCCTATCAGCGCCATCCGTACGGATGCGAAGGAAAACCTGATGACGGCTATCGAGATCACCTCGTCGATGAAAGAGGGGCGCGCCCTGGTTCCCGAAGTAGGGATTTATTTTGATTATAAGCTTTTCCGCGGTAACCGCTCTTTTAAATATAATTCGTCAAAATTCGAGGCTTTCCGCTCGCCTAATTACCCGGTTTTGGTGGAGTCGGGTGTGCACCTGCGCTTTAGCGAAAACTATATTCTGAAGCCTAAAGACGCGCCGTTTAAGGTGCATAAAAACCTGGTGAACGATATCGCGGTGCTGAAGCTTTATCCCGGTATCAGTCCCAAAGTTGTGGACGCGATATTAAACGCCGATGCACGGGGTATTGTGATGGAAACCTTTGGCGCAGGTAATACCACTACCGATACGTGGTTTATCGATTGCCTGAAGAAAGCTATCGATAACGGTAAAGTTATCCTGGACATATCGCAATGTAAGGTGGGTACGGTTGAACTGGGCCGTTACGAAACCAGCAAACAGCTTAAAGACATGGGTATAGCTAATGGTTATGATATGACCTATGAAGCCGCCATCACCAAAATGATGTATGTGTTAGGGCAGGAGCAAGACCCTGTTAAGGTTACCCGCCTGTTGGAAACCGACCTGCGCGGTGAGCTGACCTGGTACTGAGGAAGGGAGTCGAGAATTAAGAGCCAGGAATCAAGACGATTTACAGGGATCAGGTTTATGCTTGCATAATTCGCTGTTTTTTGGTATATTTAAGTCGGACCTGTTAGGGTTAGTTCTTTAAAACATCGCGAAAATTTCTTACAATTCCCCCCTGAAGAAGATTTGTCCCGTCCTGAAAAAAGTTGACTAAAAAGAGTCAACAAAATGGAGCATCAGGAAGTTAAAGAAAAAGAGAGTCCCCCTGTAAAGTACAGTTTGGCGTTCAAAAAAAGAGTAGTTCAGGAGTA
>Ga0209026_1000226_pt1 | contig 77076 bp, 74 predicted proteins | sample AraplaCL_Col_mCL_FD_184262 | JGI IMG/M metagenome (GOLD analysis project Ga0209026, IMG submission 184262) | Arabidopsis root microbial communities from the University of North Carolina, USA - plate scrape CL_Col_mCL (SPAdes) (version 2) | ecosystem: Host-associated > Plants > Roots >...
ATGAATGCCGATCAATTACGTTCGTATATTAAAGCAAACGGTTCAGCATTTTCTCCAAACGACGATGTTAATCCCGGCAACGTCAATACAGATTGGATGGCCGCTATAGAGCGCCCTACAGCCTGGTCGCAAAATCATAATCTATCGTTATCCGGCGGATCAGAACATACCACTTACAGTGCCAGCCTTAACTATCTTAAAAAGTCCGGCATTTTATCAGCAAGCTCGCTCGAACGCGTTATTGGCCGCTTAAATGTAGATCAATACGCGTTAGACAATAAAGTTAAATTCAGCTTAAGCTTGTCTAACTCAAACAGCACGGCAAACAACGAGCCGTTACAAAACGTAGTATTGCTGCAGGCCGCCAAGCACAATCCCGTTTCGCCGGTGTACAATGCAAACGGCAGCTTTTTCGAAAACTTTAATAACACCGGCTATTTTAACCCGGTAGGTTTGGTTGCTAATTCGCAAGATCAAACCAAATACAACATATTACTGGGCGCATTTAATACCCAGGTAAAGCTACCGTTTGATTTAACGTACAATGTAAACCTATCATACCAAAAAACATCTACATTGCATGGCGAGTTTTACAATAGCTACTTTGGCAATTACCCAACTTCAAACTTTTACAGCAATCCCGACCCTGGCGTAGGCATCTCGCACACGCTGATCAATTTCGGCTCTAACGGTACTGCCTATCGCTACGATTATGCCAATACCCAGCAATTGCTCGAAACCTTTTTAACCTGGGATAGAAAACTCGGCGATCATTCTATCAACGCTGTATTGGGTTACGCTTACCAGGATAACGTTAACGGCGAAGGCTTTGCAGCATCGAGCACTAACTTCCCGACAGATAACGTTGGCTTTCAAAACCTAACCCTGGGCAACCCGTACGCTATTTCGAGCTACCGGATCAATTTAGGTAACGATCAAACATTTGGCGAAATACGTACCATTTCCGATTTCTTTAGAGTAAATTATAGCTATAAAGATAAATACCTTTTGCAGGGATCGATCAGAAAAGACGGCAGCTCGGCATACGGTGCTAATCATTACTGGGGATATTTCCCATCGGTAGGTGTTGCATGGAGGATAATTGAAGAAGGCTTTATGAAAAAACAATCGCTTATCTCCGATTTGAAACTGCGCTTCAGCTATGGCCAAACCGGTAACTCATCCGGTATAGGTCCCTTCACCGGAAGATTACTTTACGGTATAGTTGGTACTTACTATAACAACGGTGTGCAGGCGGCAGCTTATGCGCCAACTCAAGGCGCAAATCCCGATCTGCATTGGGAAAAAATTGCTACCACAAATATTGGTTTAGATTTCGCTTTGCTGCAGGGTAAAGTTTCGGGATCGGTTGATGTTTATGATAAAAACACCAGCGATATGTTGTTCAAATATACCGTTCCGTCATCTTTGGTTCCCGGTGGTGCCATTGCAGCCAATGGCGGCAGTATCAACAACAAAGGTGTCGAAGTAAGTTTAAGTGCCACCCCGGTTTCAAAACCAAATTTTAGCTGGTCAACTTCGGTTAATGTAGCATTCAATAAAAATAAGATCACCAGCTTAACAGGCGTATACGGCAACCCCGATTCTACCCGTTACTCTGATCCGGAAGGCCCGGGCCAAACAGGCGCTACTTTGCAGTTGTTAAAAGTAGGCCAGCCCTTAGGCGAGTTTTTTGCATACAAATATGCCGGTAAAGATGCCAGTGGTAACTCGTTATTTTACAAAAAAGATGGTACTACTACAAACACGCCAGGTATAGGTACCGATTATTTTTACCTGGGGAGCCCACAGCCGGTTGCTATAGTTGGATGGAGCAATAGCTTCAAATATCACAGCTTTGACCTGGGCTTCTTCTTCAGGGGATCGTTTGGTGGTAAGATATTTAACGCCACCCGCGCCGACCTCTCCTATACTACCGCTGCCGCTATAAACAATATTTTGGTTAGCGCCGCTGATGACAAGATTACCGATGCTAAAAACTCTTACTATTCAGACAGGTATATTGAAAGTGGCTCATATATACGTTTAGATAACGCAACATTGGGTTATACCCTTAAAAGCCCTTTTAAAAATGTAGGCAACATCAGGTTTTACTTTACCGCCAACAATGTGTTTACAGTAACCGGATATAAAGGTATTGATCCGGAAATTAATCAGGGTGGCCAATCGCCGGGTATTGATTACAATAACTTTTACCCCAAAACACGTACACTGCTAGCCGGTTTCAATGTATCATTTTAACATAATTAATTAAACAAAATGAAAAAGATAGTTTTTGGAATACTAAGCTTGCTTATTGCAGCTTCAATATTCTCAGCATGCCAAAAGGTTGCGGTCGACGTAACCTCCGAAATAACGCCCGATGTGTACCCGCAAACAGATGCACAGTTTGCATCGGCCGAGGGCCCGGTTTATATTGCCTTGCGTAACGATTTTGCCGTATCATACTGGTTTTTACAAAGCTGCTCTACCGACGAGGCTGTGTTACCAACCTTTGGCCCCAACTGGCTCGATGGTAATAAATATGTTGAGCTGCACCGTCACACCTGGACAAAAGATAACGCCTGGGTGGCATCAACCTGGACATACCTGACTAATATTATTGGTACAGCAAACCAAACCATTTCTATCATCAGATCGTCGGCTCCGGCAAGCGCCTCAAAAAACACTGGCTTAGCCGAATTAAAAACCATGCGCGCCCTGGCTTTTTATATGATGATGGACTCGTATGGTAACGTGCCTTTGGATACCCTTTACGGAGTTACTGCCCTTAAAACAAACGCGCCCCGAACAGAAGTGTTTAACTTTGTAGAAAGCGAATTAAAAGCTGCCATACCTTATCTTAAAACAACTGTAACAAGCTCTACCTATGGCTTGCCTACAAAATACCTGGCTTACTCTATTTTAGCTAAAATGTATTTAAACGCGGGTGTTTATACCGGTACAACACGTTACGATGATTGTATCGCCGCTTGCGACCAGATCATCAGTTCGGGCCTTTATTCGCTCGAGCCAATGGCAACCTATCTGCAACAGTTTTATCCTACCAACGGTCCGGGTCAAAAAGAGTTCATCTTTGCTATACCTTACGATCCTGCGACATCTAATGGAAACATGTTTTATGCCCGTTATGACTTGAACCGTAACCTCGGTATCCGTTACCTGTACTCGGGTTCAACCCCTGGTTCTTATACCGATCCAATTATGAACTCAAGTAGTGGTAACGGCCTTAAAAACAGCCAGCCAAGCGGCCCGCGGATGACTACTGCCGAATACTATGCCAACTTTAACGACCCTAACGATGTGCGTAACAAACAATGGTTAACCGGCCCGCAGTACTGGCAGGATGGTGCGCCTATCATGGTTAAAACTACCAACCTGGGTTATGATCAAACCTATACAGGCGGTTCTCCGTCGGCCGCATATACCTACGCGCTCAATATCACGCCGCTTACCTCAACCTCTGTTCGTACAGGTAAAACAACGTCCGATTTTGATTTGGGTAACGATGAGGTTGCCTGGAACATTGGTATCCGTAACATTAAGTTTTTGCCCGATTATACCAATGCTATCAGCCGTAATCAAAATAACGATGTGCCGGTGTTCCGCTACTCGGATATCATCTTAATGAAAGCCGAAGCTATTTTACGCGGCGGTACTGCAACATTGGGTGCTACAGCTTTAACGCTGATAAATCAAATTAAAGCAGTACGTACCACTACTGCTGCTTTAACCAGTGTAACCCTTAACGATATTTATAGCGAACGCTGCAAAGAGTTTGCCTGGGAAACATGGCACCGTAACGATATGATCAGGTTTGGCCAATACGAAAACACCTGGGGCATAGGTAAAACCAATACTGATACCTATCGCCGTATATTCCCAATACCGAGTACTGCAACGGCGGTCAATCCAAAACTGGTACAAAACCCGGGTTATTAATCCCGTTTAAAGTTTATATAAAACCTCCGGCTGATTGTGCCGGAGGTTTTTATTAAATAAACCATTCACTTATTTTTACCGATACCGCCATTACCGATCGTAAAAATTAACATGCCATCGCCCTTAACAATAGCTCCTCAACCACCAAAAAAGCCAAGGCTGGTATCGCTTGATGCCCTGCGCGGTTTTGATATGTTTTGGATCATCAGCGGCGAAGAGATCTTTCACGGCTTTGCCGGCGTGGTAAAAAACAATTATGGTCTGGTTCAAAACCCTGTCGACTGGCAGATAGCTACCAATGCCAACCTATCGATATTTGAGCGTATCGCTGTAGGCATCAGCAACCAACTCCACCACTCTCCCTGGAACGGTTTTACCTTTTATGATCTGATCTTCCCTTTATTTATTTTTATTGCAGGCGTATCTATGCCGTTTTCGTATAACAGGCAAGGCGCATCCGGCCAACCCACAAATATCCATGTTACCACACAACATTATCTTAAGCTCATTAAACGCACCGTGCTGCTGATATTGTTAGGAATGGTAGTAAACAAAGCTTTACAGTTTAATGGTTATGAGCAAACCAGGTTTGCCAGTGTATTGGGCCGCATTGCGCTTGCCTGTTTTTTTGCGGCTGTTATTTATTTAAACAGCTCGTTGAGATGGCAGATCGTTTGGTTTGTTGTTATTTTAATGGGATACTGGCTGCTATTGACTTACGTCCCCGTTCCGGGCCATGGCGCCGGGATATTAACACCGGGCGAAAATCTCTCAGCCTGGGTTGATCAACACTTTTTACCCGGCAAATTACACCGCAAAGTGTACGATCCGGAAGGCTTACTCTCTACCATACCTGCAATAGCGACGGCTATGATGGGCATATTTGCCGGTCGTTTTTTGCAATGGGACGCAGGGGATAAGTTATCTCCGGCAAAAAAAATGCTGGCGATGTTTGCAGCAGGCATTTTATTAATAGCGCTTGCCCTGGTTTGGAATATCAGCTTCCCCATCAACAAAAACATGTGGACAAGTTCATTCACCATTTATGCCGGTGGCTGGAGCTTGTTATTATTCGCCGCGTTTTATGGCTTTATTGATGTTGCGGGGTATAAAAACTGGTGCCAGCCGTTCATCTGGATCGGTACCAATTCTATCCTCATTTACATCGCTGCGCACGGGTTGATCAATTTCGAATCGACGGCGCAGTTTGTTTTTGGCGGGATAATTAGTAAGGTAGCCGTACCCTGGCAGCACGCTTTGGTATGGATAGGTGTATTAATTATTCAGCTTTTATTACTGCGATTCCTTTATCGCAAAAAGATTTTCCTTAAATTATGAGCAAATACCGTTCGGCTTGTTTGCCCGACGACAAGTACTAACCAATATAAACCAATTAATGAACAAGTTACACACCCTCGACTATGTCGTGTTTTTTATCTACTTTATCATGGTATCCGTTTACGGCTATTATATTTATTATAAAAAACGCACAAAAAGCCTTAACGCCAAAGAGTACTTTCTCGCCGAAGGATCGTTAACCTGGTGGGCCATCGGTGCCTCGCTCATCGCGTCCAATATCTCCGCCGAACATTTTATCGGCATGTCGGGTTCGGGTTTTGCCCTGGGGCTTGCTATCTCATCGTACGAATGGATGGCCGCTGCAACCCTTATCCTCGTAGCTATTTTCATCATCCCGGTATATCTTAAAAATAAGATCTTCACCATGCCGCAGTTCCTCTCCATGCGGTATAACGATCATGTGAGCACCATTATGGCCATCTTCTGGCTGCTGGTTTATGTTTTTGTAAACCTTACCTCCATCATTTACCTTGGTGCGCTGGCTATCTCATCGATATCCACCATCAGTTTCGGTTGGAGCATTTTTGGTCTTTGTTTCTTCTCCATGATCGTTACCCTTGGCGGGATGAAAGTGATCGGCTATACCGATGTGATACAGGTAATAGTGCTCATCATCGGTGGTTTGATCACCACCTACCTCGCTTTAGAATTGCTGGCCCAGCACTACGGTTTCGGCAACAACATATTCAAGGCCCTGTCGGTACTGCGCCGCGATGCCCCCGAGCATTTCCACATGATCTTCGATTCGTCCAACAAAAACTATAAAGAGCTGCCCGGTATTTCGGTATTGATCGGTGGTATGCTCATCAATAACCTCGCCTATTGGGGCTGTAACCAGTACATCGTGCAACGCGCCCTCGGCGCCGATCTGCCTACCGCCCGTAAAGGGATATTGTTCGCCGCGTTTCTAAAACTGCTGGTACCGGTAATTGCCGTGCTGCCCGGCATTATTATGTACCTGCTCCACAGCAAGGGCATGTTCGCTGCCGAAATGAGCGACGGTGGCGTAGTTAAACCCGATCATGCCTATCCCACGCTCATCAACCTGCTGCCACCGGGTTTAAAAGGTGTGGCCTTTGCCGCGCTTACCGCCGCCATAGTAGCTTCGCTTGCCGGCAAAGCCAACAGTATCTGCACTATCTTTTCGCTGGATATCTACAAAAAGTACATCAACAAAGATGCCGGCGAAAAGCGGATGGTATTTGTTGGCCGTACGGCCGTAGTTATCGCCATGGTGATAGCCGCGATTGTTACCCCAGCGCTCCGCTCTTTAGATCAGGCTTACCAGTTTATACAGGAGTATGTGGGCTTTATTTCGCCGGGCGTACTGGCTATCTTCCTGCTGGGTTTCTTTTGGAAACGCACTACTGCCGCTGCCGCGCTAACAGGTGCAATCTTAACTATACCACTTTCTACCGTACTTAAGTTTCTACCGGTATGGACCCACGGCTCGTTCCCCGACTATCCGTTTCTGGACCGGATGACCATCGACTTTGTGGTCATCACCGTTGTCATGGTAGCGATCAGCTTAAGCACTAAAAAACCATCCAAAGAGCACGTGCTCGAAGTAGATACCTCCATGTTCCGCATCAACAGAAGCTTTGCCGTTGGTTCGATCATCATTTGCGGGGTATTGACGGCTTTATATACTATCTTTTGGTAAATACATTATGAAAAATACAATTAACCATTTCGTTGCTTTACGCAGAAAATATCTATCGGCTTTGATATTGCCCTTTGTGCTTGCAACTACCTGCTTCGCCCAAAGTACCTCCTATCTTATAACCCGCTATGGCGCGATAGGCGATGGTAAAACCGATAATACCAAAGCCATACAAAAAGCCATCAATACCGTTTCAGAAAACGGCGGCGGTTCTGTGGTGATACCCCTTGGTAAATTTGTAACCGGAGTTATCGAGCTTAAATCAAACATCGACCTGCATTTCGAAAAAGGCGCTACCCTGCTGGCCACCACCAACCGCATCGATTACGGCCCGCAAAAAGCCTCGGCATTGATCATAGCCAACAACGCGCAGCACGTATCCATCACCGGTGCCGGAACCATCGACGGCCGCGGCGATGCGTTACTGAAAGATATCTACCGCATGCTCAAAGCCGGTACTTTAAAGGATGATGAATGGCAAACTTATAACCCCTGGCACCAAATGCGCCCCGAAGAAAATAACCGCCCGCACCTCATCGATTTTACCAATTGTAAAGATGTAACGGTAAAAAACATCACCATCCGCGATGGCTTATGCTGGATCCAGGATTACCGCAATTGCCAGGATATGGTGTTCGATAATATTACCGTGATCAGCAATACCTTTTGGAATAATGATGGCATTGATCTGGTCGACTGTAAAAACGTTAAACTCACCAACAGCTTCTTCAACGTAGCCGATGACGGCATCTGCCTGAAATCATCCGACCCGAACAATGCCTGCGAAAATATCGACATTTCACATTGCCGCATCCGCTCCAGCGCCAGCGCTTTTAAAATGGGCACCGCTTCCTTCGGAGGTTTTAAAAAGATCAAAATGCACGATATTGAGGTTTACGATACTTACCGCTCGGCTATCGCCATCGAAACCGTCGACGGTGGTGTGATCGAAGATATCGACATCCGGAACGTGAACGCCAAAAATACGGGCAATGCAATATTTCTCCGCTTAGGGCAGCGCAACAAAAACGCCGCCCCGGGCACATTACGCCGGGTATACATCGCCAATGTAAAAGCACAGGTGCCTGCCGGTAAGCCCGATGCCGGTTACCATATGGAAGGGCCACCGCTAAAATTTAAGCATCACGTATTTCCATCGGGTATAGATGGCATCCCCGGATACATTGTACAGGATGTTACCCTGGAAAACATCGATATCACCTACGAAGGAACGACCGCGAAAACCGGTTACACAAAATTTAATAGCGATAACCTGGCAACAATTCCCGAAGTTATTGACAATTACCCTGAGTTTTCGATGTTTGGCGAATTACCAGCCTGGGGCTTTTTTGTTCGCCATGCCGACGGCATCAACTTTAAGAATGTAAAACTGAGCTATCAAAAAAACGATTTGCGCGCGGCTTGTGTTTTTGATGACGTAAAGAATGTAAACATCGATGGCTTACACATCAATAAAACGCAGATCAGCCCGACTGTAGTTATTCATAACTCTACAACCACCACGGTTAACGTTAACGTAGCAGGTAAAAAAACCAAAGATATCCTGATCAAATAAATGACCTGTTCCAAATTGATACCAATCCTGACAACACCAAAAGTGTTACTGCTCGCGCTGTGTTTGCTGCCAGTTTTCGCATCCGCGCAAAACGATTCCTATGCGTTGATCAAGCGATTGATCCCGCAAAGGGTCAACTCTTTTGTAGTGCAACAGTCCGATATGCACTCTACACACGATTGCTTTGAACTCGAAAGTAAAAACGGCAGGATCATTCTGCGCGGTAACAACGGCGTTGCCATCGCTTCGGCTTTGTATTATTACCTCACCGAATACTGCCATTGTCAGGTAACCTGGAACGGCACCAACCTTACCCTGCCGGCTAAATTACCGCTCCTAAGCAAAAAGGTCCGGAAAGAAACGCCTTACCAATACCGCTATTATCTTAACTACTGCACCTTTAACTACAGCATGAGCTGGTGGGATTGGCCACGCTGGGAAAAAGAGGTCGACTGGATGGCACTGCATGGCATTAACATGCCCCTGGCAATTACCGGCGAAGAATATACCTGGTACAAAGTTTACAAAGAACTTGGTTTTAGCGATGAGGATTTGAAAGGCTTTTTCACCGGGCCATCCTATTTTTCGTGGTTCTGGATGGGCAATATGGATACCTGGGGCGGCCCGCTGCCGGTACAATGGATGCAGGATCATTTCGACCTGCAAAAAAAGATCATCGCCCGCGAACGCGCCTTGGGTATGAAACCTGTATTGCCCGCCTTTACCGGGCACGTACCCGCCGCTTTCAAAACCAAATTCCCCGATGCTAAGTTGAAAACCACCAACTGGAAGAACGGCTTTGCCGATACCTATATCCTCGACTCGGCCGACCCAATGTTCGCCCGCATAGGCAAACTGTTCCTGCAAAAGCAAACCGCTTTGTTGGGTACCGACCACCTCTACTCGGCCGATACCTTTAACGAGAACGAGCCACCATCCGATGAGCCCGAATACCTGGGCAAACTAAGTGCTCGTGTTTACGAAGGCATGCACCAGGCCGATACCGCCGCCGTTTGGGTAATGCAGGGCTGGCTGTTTTACAGCGACCGTAAATTTTGGAAAGAGCCGCAAACCCAGGCCCTGCTGAAAGCCGTACCCGACGATAAAATGATCATCCTCGACCTCGCTACCGAGATCGAACCGGTATGGAAACGCACCAACGCCTTTTACGGCAAACCCTGGATCTGGAATATGCTCAATAATTTTGGCGCTAATACCAATCTTTTCGGCCGGATGGATGTAGCGGCACAGGCACCCTCAGAAGCTTACCACGACCCTCAAAGCGGCCGCATGAAAGGCATTGGCCTCACCATGGAAGGCATCGAAACAAACCCGGTGCTGTATGAACTTTTAACAGATAATACCTGGCGCAACCAACCGATAAACGTGGATGAATGGCTGCAAAAATATGTACTTAACCGCTACGGCAAAAAGAACGTGCAGGCCCTAAAAGCATGGAATATTTTACGCAAAACCGTTTATAGCGTACCGGCCAATAGGTACGTGCGCGACGGTGCCGAATCCATCATCCAGGCCAGGCCCACTACCGATAGTACAGCACGCTGGGCACGCACCTCTTTAAACTATCGCACTCAAGATCTGCTGCCCGCATGGCAGTCCATGATCAACGCCTCGGGCGATCTGTCGGCCAGCGATGGCTTCCGGTTCGATCTGGTTGACGTAACCCGGCAGGTACTGGCCAATTATGCCCTTCCGCTACAGCGCAAATGGGTGCTGGCTTATCAGCAAAAAGATCTAACCGGGTTCAAAAAATACAGTGCTGAGTTTATTGATCTGATACAGGATATGGACAAACTGCTGGCCACCCGTAACGACTTTTTACTGGGACGCTGGGTTGCCGATGCCCGCCGTTGCGGTAAAACCGAACAGGAAAAGAATCTTTACGAAATGAACGCCAAGGACCTCATCACCCTTTGGGGCGATAAAGACTGCCCGCTCAACGAATACGCCTGCAGGCAATGGAGCGGCCTGTTTAACAATTTTTACAAACCCCGCTGGCAACAGTTTTTCGAGCAATTACAACTGGATATAACCGGCAAAAAAACTTTCGATAAAGATGCCTTTACCGGCCAGATCAAAAACTGGGAGTGGCAATGGGTAAATACACGTAAAGGTTACCCAGTAAACGCCCAAGGCGATGCGGTTGCCCAATCAAAGTTACTGTATCAAAAATATTGGTCAAAACTTAACAGCTCATTTAATTGAATGGGCCGTTAAGTTAATGTTATTTATCGCTGATATCTGCCCGGTTAACATCGTCCACTGCTTTCAATAAAAAAGTAAAATCGTAAGTCCGGGCATTTAACAAATACTCCGGGTGTACCCGCGGCGTCCAGCTGTCGTCGCCGCCAAGGCCCATTTGTTTATAGTCGATATTCACGTAGATCTTATCGCCCCGCACCAGGTAATGCGATAGTTTAGAGGTATTAAGCGCCTGCTGCGAATAATCCTGCACGTTCACATTCATTAGCGGCCAGCCCGTAGCTAACAGCCCTTTACCGTTGTGGTTAGCTATCAGCAACCAGCGCACATCGGTTTTATTCCCTGTTTCCTGAGGCATCACAAAACCAAAATGCTGATCGGCAACCAGTCCAGAGTATACGCCGGGAAAGGCACTTTCCTTTCGGTCGTCGTAGCTTTCAAAGGGTCCGTTGCCAAACCATTTCATCTGTGTATATGATGATGGCAGCGCGAACTGCAAACCTACGCGTGCCAATGGCGGCACATCGGCCGTCACGTCAAAATGATTATCAACTTTCACCTCGCCACTGCCATACACAGTATAAGTACCGGTATAACTAATGCTGCCCTGTTTAAGTACAACAGTATTTTTGATGATTACCGATACAATGCCCGGGCTAATCTGTTTGGATACGATCGCTTCAGGTTTTATCATGATCGAATCTAAACCGGCGTTACTCCAATGCTGCGCAAAGCTTCTCCTTTTCCCACCCTCATCGTTATCAGTAGGCACCCGCCAAAAGTTCGGTTCCAGTTTATCCGCCAGCAGCTCCTGCCCACGATGTTTAAAGGAGGTTAAAGCGCCCTGTGTTTGATCAAAATTCAAACTAAAGTCCTTGCCATAAACTACCACCATGTTATCCTTTTCCTGGATGTTAACCGCTGGCAAATTATCGGTATTAATAACGGCGTGTACTTGCGCCGAACCCGGTATAATCAATTGTTCCGATGCGATTTCAAAACCCTTTGCCGCCCATAGCTTCGCTTCCTTCAGCCGGAAGCTGAACCTTAAATGATACTCGTTACCCGGCTTTATCAGCGAAACATTGTAAGGCATGGTAAATTGAGCCGAATGCTGCGGAGCGATATTAAGCTGTGCAATCTCCCCGCTCTGTATCGGCAGCCCGTTTTGCAATAACTGCCAATGCAGACTAACATCACTTAGATCGCTAAAATAAAAACCATTGTTGATGCTGATTTGACCCCGGCTAAGCGCTACTGCCTTCACGTTAATATTTTGCATCACTTTTTTCGCCTCGTTAATTTCAGGCTGTGGTATGCGGTCGGGATTAACTAAACCGTCGTTGGTATTGGCGCTGTCAATCCGGTTAATAATGTTCCAGTACTCGCGACCGTTTTTGTCCTTCCCGCGAATGCCCTGGTCTACCCAATCCCAGGTAAAGCCACCCTGCAGGCGCGGGTATTTATAAAACACATCCCAATAGTGCCTGAAATCGCCCAGGCTGTTCCCCATCGAGTGCGCGTACTCACATATAATTACCGGCCGCGTGGTGTCCTGTTTCATAAATTTCAATACATCGGCAGTATCGGGATACATCATCGATATGATATCGTAGCGGTTCAACATCCGGATGTTAGGCGTACGGCTTTCGTAATGTATTGGCCGGGTATTATCTATTTGCTTAATGGCCGCATACATGCTGTCAAAATTCGGCCCCCAGCCCGATTCGTTCCCCATCGACCAAAAAATAATGCTCGGATGGTTTTTATCGCGCTGCACCATTGCCGTGCCGCGGTCAACAAACGCCTTCTTCCATTCGGGTTTCTCGGGCAGGTAGATCTTGGCGCGCGTCCACAGGCCATGGCTTTCCAAATTGGTTTCGTCCATCACATACAGGCCGTATTGGTCGCACAGGTCGTACCACTCTGTCGCGTTCGGATAATGGCAGGTACGCACCGCGTTAATATTATGCTGTTTGATCAGTTCAATATCACGGATCATGGATGCCCGGGTAATATAGCGCCCGGTATACATATCAAACTCATGCCGGTTTACGCCCTTTATCTTAATGGCGTTACCGTTAACCAGTAGTAAACCGTGTTTTATTTCCACTTTACGGAAGCCTGTTTTCGAAGTCATCACCTCCATAACCCGGCCATCCGCCGTTAACAGCTCAACAATCACGGTATATAAATTGGGTGTTTCGGCGGTCCACTTAGCCGGGTTGATCACCTTGCCTGTAAAATGCACATCAGTCTCGCCCGACGGTTGCACCTGCGTAGCCATTTGCGTTTTGGTATAAATAACTTTGGCATGCTCATCCTGTAAAGTAACTTTTAGCTTATAGCTTCCGCTGATCTTATCCGAATAATTGTGCAGGCTCAGCTTCACGTCGAGATCTGCATCTTTGTATGCAGCATCCAGATCAGCCTTTACAAAGTAATCCCTGATGTGTACATCGGGCGTCGCGAACAAAAACACATCACGAAAAATACCGCTCAGTCGCCAAAAGTCCTGGTCTTCCAGGTAACTGCCGTCGCTCCAGTTGATCACCTCGGCCGATAGCGAGTTCTCACCTTTTTGCAGATAGGGTGTGATGTTAAACTCGGCCGGCGTCATCCCATCTTCATGATAGCCTACCTTTTTCCCGTTTATCCAAACATACATAGCCGATTGCGCGGCTGCAAAATGTAAAAACACCTGCTTGCCCTGCCAGCCATCGGCTATGCGAAAGGTAGTTTTATACAACCCGGTCGAATTAGTATCAGTTTTAGGAACAAACGGCGGGTTTGCCGGAAAAGGATATTGGATATTGGTAAAAATAGGCGCGTCGTACCGCCCGTCCAGCTGCCAGTTGCCCGGTACAAAAAGATTATCCCAACCCGATGCATCGTAGTTTTTATCCGAAAACTCAGCCGGTACAAGCAATGGCGTTTTGCACCACTTAAACTTCCACATCCCGTTTAGGGATTGAAACAGACTCGATTTTTCTTTATGAAAAGATAAGGCCGTTTGCACATTGGTAAACGGCACCAAAGTGCTGTGCGGCAGTTCGGTATTAATTTGCGTTACCGCCGGGTTTTCCCAGTCGTAGGGCTGCTGCGCGTAAGTTATTATAGGTAGTAGCAATCCCAAAAACAACAGGGTGCTGTGCATTTTTTTGCTCATGTAAATAATTGATCTGCCGGCGAATGCCTTATTACAGATACGAAATTAAACTTCTGCCAGGGATTAACCTTGTTTTTAAGGCGTGGAAGTAGGATATATTTACTTAATCGATTAACCCGAAGATGCCCAACGTCAAACATTCTCCGCGCGTTTACTGGCTACATAACCTACCGAACTTACGCCCGCGAGCGCTAACAATGCATCCGGAAAAACGGGCATGGATTTATTATCCATCGTATAATAAACAAAGTAGATGCCCAGTACCAGGTTCCACACCGCTGTCTGTATCCGCTGAACGCTGTAAGTATCACCATCCGAAAGGATGTCCTTAAAAAAGCTGCCTTCTGTAGGTTTGGGGATAACGGTGATCGAAACGGTGACTTTCTTATAATAGTCAACAAAAGTAGCAACGCCGGTTGTCGTGATGCTAATGCCCAATAATAACATCACCGAAGTGTTAATGCTATTGGATATGCTTGTTAATACCAGGGTATAGATAAATCCGCCCAGGATCACGATGGTCCAAAACATCAGTTGCGTTTGCGCTAAACTATAAGGTCCGTAAACCAATGCACCGCCCGGTTCTGAAGAAAGCTGTGCCGAACCACGCAGCATTTTCGACCGGAACGCGATCACGATAAATGTGACCACAAATGCGAGGTAAAATATCATAAATACTTCTACCAGGCAATCTTTAAAATAAATGATTTCGAGGTTATTATTCACATTCTTCCCGGCATCCAGCGGGAACATCCCCTCCCATCCCAGCGAAATTTTAACGGTTATTTTACTCGCCCGCCAGTTAGAGTTGCGGTACAGGTAATCCCACATTTCCTTTGTTTGCTCGTTCCGCAGCAATACAAACGGAACCGACACCGCCGCAGGATAGCCGTTGCCGGTGGCGTTAGCTTTCGCGTATTGATCAAAATAGGTAGAATATACGCCCGTAAAGGGCAGCCCGTCGATATACAGCAGCAGTTTGCTTTGGTCTGTTGGTTTGGTAGCGAGAAATTGTCCTGGGTTGGATATTTTAACTTTAATCACATCGCCGGCAAATGCCTCACCATTGTCCGTCGGATTCCGGTCCTCTGCCTTCTGCGTATATATACCAAGCACTACCGAAGCTGGGTTGGTGACGGGTTTGGCAATAGAATCGGGCGGTACCGCCATAGATGGGTAAACAGCAAGCAGCAGCAAGGCAAAAGCCAGGGTTAATTTACGCGTCATGATAAAAGTGATTAGGTATAGGTAAATATATCACTAATTATCAATAATATAATACGTGTTCTTACGGTATTATATCAAGCTCACAATATCATTCTTTATCGCATATATCACCAACCCGGTAACATTGCGCGATCCCGTTTTAATTAACAAATTATTCCGGTGCCCGTTAACCGTTTTTACGCTGATAAACAGCTTCTCTGCAATTTCTTCAGCCGTAAGCTGCTGGCAGGTGAGTTGCAATATCTCCTCCTCCCGTGGCGAAATATTCACCAACAGTTTTTTTGCTTTTACTTTCCGGGCCATGCTGCCTTGTATGGCCTTTAGCGTGCGGGCATTAATATACGAGCCCATGGTATGAACAGAAACAATGGCGTCATGCAGTTCCTGCGGGTCGCAATCCTTTACCAAATAGCCGTGCGCGCCATGCTTCACCAGCTCTGTAATAAAGTTTTCATCGTCATGTACCGATAAAACAAGCACTTTCATTTCGGGGTATAATTCCCCGAGTGCCATGGTTACGTGCAATCCGCTGTATTCTTTTTTGTCTTTCGGCGGCAGCGACAGGTCCACCAGCATTACATCGGGCAAAATAGCAGCGGTACTCAGTTTATCCACTACCGAGTAACCATCAGCACTTTCAAAAACAACCGAAAAGTTATCCCAGTTATTCAGTATGGCCTTAACACCCTCTCTAAAAAGTACCTGGTCTTCTACTATCCCAATTTTAATTTTATCTGGTTGCTCCATAATATATGGTTTGTATTATACGGGTAATTTAACCAGCGCCTTAAAACCAGCGTATTCAGTATTATCGCCGTAGGCAATGCTTCCTTTTAAAGCGCTTATCCGGGCCTCAATATTTTTAAAACCCATTCCGGCTTTATCCTCGCTGTTAATATTCAGCCCCTTACCGTCATCTTTAAAATAAAGCATCAGATGGTGCTTATCATAATCAAACTCCATCGTTATCTTTTTTGCACCGGCATGTTTGAGCGTGTTGTTGATCAGCTCCATACTAATGCGGTATAAACCTAAAGTAACGGGCCAGTCCAGGTGCGGAAGTTCATTTTTTACCGATAAACAAATATTAAGTTTCCCCGATGCGTTTATTGTCTCCACAAAACGCTCCAATGTTTTGATCAGGCCGAACGATTCCAGCTGTGGCGGCATTAACTGATGGCTGATGTTACGCACGCTCGATATTCCGCTTTCCGACAAACTGATCAAACCGTCGACAGCACTGATCACATCCGTGGCCACGCTTTCCTTCTTCTTCACCTTTTGTTGTATTAAAACGAGGTTCATGCGGATGATCGAAATGACAGCGCCCAACTCATCGTGCAAATCGGATGCTATTCGCTTCCTCTCCTCTTCCTGTATAAAAATACTATTCCTAAGCAGTTCTTCTTGCTGGGCCGACCGTAATGTGGCTTTATCCAATTCCTGCCGGTACAGGTTTTTCTGAAAATGCGCATATAACAATACTACACCTACTGCAATTATAAAAAGCACAATTGTAAAAGGAATGATGATATCTACTAACGATATTGCCTTACCTGCTTCCATAAGCCAACATAAAAACAAATGTACATGATGATTGATGCGAACGAATGAAACATCCAGTCGTAAGCGTTTATGTTTACATTATAGTGCTGCGCGCAATAATTAGCAAAGTAAAACAGCAGCAAAGTGGATGAATAATAGATCAGTATACCCGAATTTATCCAACTTAAACCGAGCTTTATACGCGGCGCTATCGAATACAGTTCCTGGTTTAGCAGTACAATAAACGTAAATATCGAAAGAATGATCAGCAGGATAGATTCGACAGTTAAGGCATTAGAGTTGAATATAAAAATGCCCTGAAAAAAAATGGAATTAACGATCGAAAAACAAACGAATAATAAGGTAACTAAGTTAATCACCCTTTTGGCTATTAATTTGCCCAACACTGTTGTGTAATACCATGCCAATAATGTGAAGCCAGCAGGTACATAAAAGTGTAACAATGGCAGGTTGTTTTTACGCAATAGCCATAAAGCCAATGCGATGATCTGCACAATGCCCGAGCAAATAATAAACCACCCAAACACCTTCAATGTCCTTTCAAACTTTTCGTAGTATACGATTACGAAAAAAAACACCAATAGAACCGGAATATCCGATGCGATCAATATGGCTTTGGTGATATTCATTTTTCTATTTTGATCAATTACCGCAGGTGGCCGGGCACGGGGTATTTAAGTCGCCAACAAACAGGCTATCCTTTACATTTCGTAAGCTTTTACCAATTATATGGCCGTTTTTATCAATCAAATTACCTAGTGAATCAACTATCTGCCCTTTTTTATTAAAAAACAAGGCCTTGCCGGCAGGGAAAGGGTTATTCTTATTACTTAAATTAACATCTACAACGGGTTGTATGTAAGCTTTCAATTGCTTTAAAGAATCTGAGTATCCGATAGTTAAACGGATATACATATGTCCCGTTTGGTATTGCCATGCTGTATCTATACCCATTGCACACAAAAGGTCCTGGGATCTTATGGTAAAATAGTGCAGCGGTATGGGAAGCCCGTTGCCTATTCTTGTCCACAACGAATCGTACGCATGAGTCCATTTATGCGCCTTTACTTTAGATACAAAATCATGAGTATTAATGGTATCTGCCGGACTCGAAGGGACCGGGCATCCGATCTTTGTAAGTCGGCACAGCCCTATTGATCCAGCTGTAAAACCAATTGTAAAAGCTATAATGATAACTAATATCCATTTAACAACGCTTATTGTGATCTTTTTCATTTTGATATATTTTTTAAGGTGGTTTAGGTTACAATACTCACAAACAGTTATTTATGCATTTCATGTTTGTATGATGGCTCGAAATTAAATATTAATATCTGATATTTTTTTGTGACACAATATTAATATCCGGCATTTTATAAAAAACAGGTATAAATACCTGTTTCCTAAAACGCGCAATAATGCTCTAAGTCAATTATGTCCGGCAGTCCACCTTTGTATTGCTAAAAGCTTTACAAGTGGAGTTCAGCTACCACCTTAAAAAACGGACCTGCCTGTAAAGGGTATTATTACAGGGGCAAAATCCGAAAAGCCTGATGAGTAGGACAAAAAATAATATTATGAGAAATAGACTTAATGTAGATGCTACATCCTCAATATCCATGGATGTGCTTATCGTGATTGACACCGAGTATGTAAAAGCCAATTACCCCAATGGCAGCCAGGACCCGGCCAACCCAACCGGCATTGACCATAACAGCCAGTTTATGATTTGCACCGGTACAAGGGGCGTTATCAGCGGACAGGGGACAGCCACCCTTAACTTTAAAGCTAACCCCGGCGATTTTGTTTCGTTTTACGGAACTTCTATATACGGCAACGCAGATGATGCGGTGATTGTATACAACATCAAATACTGGAATGGTGATAATGTATTCAACACCTTCACTGTCGACCTGGTAGAGCGTACTAATGCAGTAAGGCCAAACATTAACACAGGTAACGGTCTTCCTGCTGTTACGGGCGTAAATGATTTCATTTCGTTGGATTCGCGGGTGGCAAAACATGGAACAGAGAACTTTTATGTATGTTTTGCGCTGTATACCCTTGCTGCCGACGGAGAAACACAAACACTTTACGGCTATTACTATTGGGACCCAACCATTACTGTATCCTAGACATCCATAAAGGTATTAACAACCTGGTTTTTGAAAAGCCGGTTGTTCGAAAGAATTTCTACTGTATGTTTTATTCAGGGTTAAAGCTTTTACCGGTGGAGTTCAGCTACCACTTTAAAAAACGGACCTGCCTGTAAGGGGTATTATTACAGGGGCGAAACCCGAAAAGCCTGATGAGTAGGACAAAAAATAATATTATGGCAAATTTCAATGTTTATTTTAAAGTTAACAACAAATCGGGGTACAACCTGGCTTACCTGAGCCAAAATATGGGTGCAAGTACTTCCCTCAATTTTGGTCCTGGCGGCGCAACCATAAATAATGGTACTACCGGATCGTTTTACCTGGATGGTTATGGTTTCTCGGAAGGTGCAAGTGGTGCCGTGTCATGGATGACAACTTCGGCCGTTAACGGCGGCGAGCACAACGTGTATACCTGGTTCGGCAGCTGCCCTGTTATCGAATCAAACTCAGGCTCCGGACCTGGCATGGGTCCTGTTAGTTCAGGCGGGCATCCATTGTACCTGAGCATTACACTTACCCCAACCACTCCACCATCTTACTTATGGCCACGCGCTGCAGGTAAGGTCGACCTGAGGGCAATCAAAGCTAAAATAGCCGGCAAAGTGGCAATTGCAGAAAAAAAACCAAAAAAATAACCTTTCCTATCATTACTCAAGTCAATTTCGATATTCAATTATTGTTATTGGCTTGGGTATTTGCAAAAAACCTATCAATACCCCTTATCAACTTATTTTCGGTATTAACCGGCTCAATATCAAACCACGTAAAACTATGCTACAGCCCACTGCAACGATCGATCCTTTTAGCGGCCTAAAACACCACTATGTTTATGCCTTTGCCAGCGAAGAGGAGGCAGGCAGCTTCATCCGGAAAAACGGCTCGCAGGCCGACCGCGATAGCCTTGGCACAACCTTAAGCAACTGGCAATCATTAAGGCCCAGGGTGATTGATATGTTCTCTACCGAAGCCGGATTGCCAGACACGATAGCCATTAAAGATATTCCCGAAGAACACCATGGTTCCATCCAAAAAGTAGTGGATAAAAAATGGTTCCAGCAATCGTACGCGGGTCAAACCATCCGTTTTGGAATGGTCGAAATTGATAAACTTGTTGCTCCGCAAAGAAGTGTGGACACAGGCTACTGCAATCAATTGAAAAACTCCTGGCCGGCAAATATGGGGTGGACTGAATTGCTGGACGTTTGTTTCGGAATAAAAGAAAACGACGATGCCATTCATCATCTGGAAACCGGAAGAAACACCTATGTATTTAGTTCTTCGAACACCGATGTAAGGCTACTTAGTACTTATGTCCAGTCAATTTCTGCCGACGATTTTCCGGTTGAATGTGGCGGTATCCCTCTAAAAGCAATCATTTCAGTTATCGGAACCGGCACACCGGTTATTCATACCTTTAAAGTTGGCAACAGACTGATATTGAACAATGGGTTTCACAGAGTTTTTGCACTCCGATCCCTGGGCTTCAAAGAAATCCCAATGCTTATTTCCGAGATCTCCAGTATTGAGATCGAGATGCCCGAAGTACTTTTGGGCTTACCAAGAGAATACCTTGCCTACGAACCCAGGCCTGTATTGATGAAAGATTTTTTTGAACCCGATTTTTCTGTAATTGTAAATATACAGAAAAGACAGCGGGTTATTCAAATGAATACTATAGCAAATGTATTTGATGTTCCGTTATAATCGAACTATCTTTCAACACCGGGGCTTTTGATCCGGATCAATACATTACTACATTTTGCAAGCTAAAAGTATAGGGTATCGACGATGTGCCTGGCCCGCCACCCGTCATCACAATATCAGCACCGGCAATACCTAACAACGATAACTCAGTATTGATTTCGGACAATATTGCTGAGTTCATCACTTGGCCCTGCACTACCTGGCTAACTACACCTATCCATATGGTGGGCTTAAATTCAAAAACAGCCTTTTGCCCGGGTGCGATAGAAGTTTTAATGGCCAGTAATCGCCCATCTTTGTAAATATTGGCGTTAATGGCACCTGCTACCAGGTCATTCCTAAGCTGTATTTCTGTTGGTGAAGTGGCCGGGCCAAGCAGGCTTAAGCTATCTCCCGAACCGGTCAGTGTCACATGGAAAAGCTGCCCGTTATAGGCATTAAGTTGCGGGGTATAATTACCCCAGCTATCGCTTGCACTTATTTGCATAGTCATCGGAAAAATAAAAGGATGGTTATCGCCTTGCCCGATATATTGGATCACTTTCCATGCAACAGCCAGTTCGTCAAAGCTGGTCGCTACATTTTTTTGAAAAACAACAACCGATTGGTCGTCGTTATTGGAGTTATTAATAAAATTAAGTTTTACGTCCATAATTTCTATTGGTTAAGCTTGAATCATAAAAATACGTTATTTATTATTTTTATGGTATCTTATTACTAACAATCAAATCTATCTTCATTTAGGTATCCCGGGGTATTATTGTATTTTAGTGCATGCATCACACCGTAATACAATACTCCTGCCTGTTGGTCATTATTCTTTTTGTGGTTATGCTCGCCCAAAAGATCAGGGTTGCCTATCCTATACTGTTGGTACTGGCAGGCCTTCCGCTGGGTTTTGTCCCATTTTTGCGCGGTATCCAGATAGAACCGGAGCTTATTTTCGTCATCTTTTTGCCACCCCTGCTTTACGAGGCTGCCTGGAATACCTCCTGGAAAGATTTTTGGAAGTGGCGGCGTGTGATCAGCAGCTTCGCCTTCCCGGTGGTTATCTTAACTTCCTGCGTAGTCGCTTTCGTGTCGGCCGCTATCATACCGGGCTTTACCTTAGCTACTGGTTTTTTGTTGGGCGGCATCGTTTCACCGCCTGATGCCGTATCGGCCAGCACTATTTTAAAAACCATCAAAGTACCTAAACGCTTCGTTACCATTGTTGAGGGCGAAAGCTTATTGAACGATGCTTCCAGTTTGGTCGTATTCAGGTTTGCATTGGCAGCGGTGCTCACCGGCACGTTTGTTTTCAAAGCTGCCGCCGTCGATTTTGTATTGGTCATCGTTATGGGTATTCTTATCGGCATAGCCGTGGCACTTATATTTTATGCCGTACACCGCTGGCTACCCACTACCACTAATATGGATGTAGTGCTTACCTTTATTACTCCCTATGCCATGTATATGCTGGCCGAAGAATTTCATTTTTCGGGCGTATTGGCCGTAGTCAGCGGCGGGCTCTTCCTCTCAGCCCGGCGACACGAGTTCCTCTCGTACCGCAGCCGCCTGCAAGGTATTAACGTTTGGGAGGCCGTAGCTTTTATACTCAACGGCGTGGTGTTTATCCTGATCGGCCTGGAGTTCCCGGTTGTTATTAACGGCCTCGGTACAGATGGCCTTGCACCTGCCATTACCTATAGCCTCATCATCACCGGGGTATTAATAGTTGCCCGTTTTGCATCTACCTACGCAGCTACCATTATCACAATGGTAATGAGCCATATTATTACCGTAGCCGACCCTAACCCTGGCTGGAAAGCGCCGACCATGTTCGGCTGGACGGGTATGCGGGGTGTGGTATCGCTCGCCGCGGCGCTAAGCGTACCATTAATGCTCAATAATGGGCAGCCCTTCCCCAACCGCGATATGATCCTTTTTATCACCTTTACGGTGATACTGGTTACGTTGGTGTTGCAGGGCTTAACCTTGTCAACAATAGTGAGATGGATCAATATGCCCGACCCCGATTTGACCATGACCATGGAGCAACAACGCCAGCTGGTACGTAAAAAACTGGCGCACCTATCCTTAAAAATACTGGATGAAAGCTACAGCGAACAGGCAAAAACCAACAACATGGTAAAAGGCCTTACACTACGCTACAGTACGGATATGGAGTTTTTAAAAGATTGGGATAAGGAAGGTAGCGAAGAACGTGCCGAAGCATTTTATAAAGATTATCGAAAAATTATGGCTCACCTGTTAGCTGAGCAGCGTGCCTTGCTGCTCACCCTCAACAAAAAGGAGAACATTAGCGACGAACTGGTAAAACAGCAATTTGAACTATTGGACCTGGAAGAGGAGAAGCTACGCCAGCATTTTGAAGCTGCCGACTAACAACCTTCCACGGTAAATTTTCGCCTTGGTTCCGTATCGCTAAACTACTCCTCGTGTTTTGCCGGAACAATCGTATGCAGCTCACTTACGTCTGTTTTATGTTTCTTTTTTTTATCGGGTTGTTTATGATATGGCGCATCCAGGTGCTCTGTTACTTCATCAGTTTCTTTGCTTTTAAAATAAAGCCATGTGGCCGCGCCTGCCGCTAACGCGCCGAAGGCAAAGCCTGCAGCCCAAAGGCCGCTATTACTTTTGTGTATAAATGGGTTGTTCATGGTAATGTAGTTTACAAATCAACAAGCCATCACCACTTTGGTTTTTAAATATATTAATCTGCTGTTGGTGTTATAGCCAAATCATTAACTTTCCAGTTCTATCCATACCGGGCAATGATCGCTGCTTTTTTCCCAACCGCGCACATGCAGGTCAACCGCGGCGGCTTTCAGGCGCGGTTCTACGTCTGGGCTTAATAAAAAATGGTCGATCCGCAATCCTGCGTTACGCTTATACGCATCGCGGAAGTAGTCAAAAAAAGTATAGATTGTTTCGGTAGGATAAAGCTTGCGGATTGCATCGGTCCAACCCTGGGCCATTAAATGTTTAAAAGCGGAACGTGTTTCGGGCCTGAACAAGGCATCATCTACCCAGCGCTCAGGTTTATAAACGTCTTGTTCTGTTGGCATAACATTATAATCCCCGCATAACACCACAGGCAGCCCGCGTTTGAGCAAACCGCTCGCATGTTCTGCCAGGCGGTCAAACCATTGCAGCTTGTAATCAAATTTTGGCCCCGGTGCAGGGTTACCGTTGGGCAGGTACAGGCATCCTATTACCACTCCGCCAATCATCGCTTCAATATACCTGCTGTGTGTATCATCCGGATCGCCGGGCAAGCCTTTCCTCAGTTCCTGTATCTCTCCGCTTCGCGATAATATCGCCACCCCGTTCCAGCTTTTCTGCCCGTGCCATATGGCAGCATAGCCGGCATCCTGTATAGCCTGTAAAGGAAATTTTTCATCAGGCGCCTTCAACTCCTGCAGGCACGCTACGTCGGGCTGTGTTTCCTCCAGCCACCGCAGCAGTACCGGCAGGCGGCCATTAATACCATTAACATTATAGGTAGCTATTTTCATGAGGTGATTTTTGTTGTTAAAACTAGGCTGATGACATTTCGTTAGTCAAATATAAACATAATGCTTGTGCCCTGGTATAACGGCGATTACCCGCCATCCGATCGAAAAAGCACCGAAAAGCAATAGAATTTATTCAGATAGCACGACCGCGCTTGTTTATCAGGCTCCTTTTACCAAATATCGGCTGATGTTCTTCATCCGATTTTGTCTCGCTTTTTTTAACAGGCCGGGCCTTGTCTGCTTTCTCCGGTTCTCTATATGCTGATGGCACCCATTCGGGCCTTATATTTTTGTTATCCATTTCTGTTTATAAAAAACATTAGTTACCAGGCCCTCATTACCCGGGTCCAAATCATTGCGCAAGATACCCGATGTATAGTGCTGATGATGTGCTGCTACTAAAGTAAAATCTTACATTTTTTTTCAGGCAAATGGCGGAGTTTTTACCGAATTATTGAAAATAATCCAAAAACTTCGCAAAACATGATTTATATCATTTTTTAGCCGATTTCACAATTCTCACTCAACCCACCATTTTTTTAATAAAATCACTTATTTATTAACTCAAATTAAAAAAATAAGTATTATCTGGGCCACCCGTTTATAATTTTTGTAAAAATTAACGGGCAATAAAAAATCACAACCCCAAACGAAACATAGCGTACAAATAAGCAACCTCTGATTAACTGTTTCTTAAAAAAGAATTTGTAATTCTTATTTAATAACTATTGATATGTATAAATTTTCTTCCAAATCAAAAATTCTGCTGCTTGTTGTTACAATTATAATAAGTACCATGCAGGTCTCTTTAGCCCAGGCCCAATTTAGTATCACCGGCAAAGGTGCAGGTATCAATATTACCCGAGCTATCGTTCAAATAAACAAAGCCCCTGCATTTACCGCAATGAACCGCAATAAGGGCACTTATGAAATAAAGCTCCCCAAAAGAATCTATTACCCCTTTAGGCGATTTCGCAATTTGTACTTATCACCGCCTGATGAGCATTAGCCCAATGCCTCGCTCCACATAAAGGATATTTTTCCAAATATTGGAATATTATTGAATATTAAAACACGGCAATATGCTGACCTTGAACACATTACAATGTTGGACAGAGATTGGTATGCTGTAATACAGAACCAGGCTTCGGTGCTGGGCGATGTAAAGACGTTGTAATTCCTATTTAATTGCTATTAATATGTATAAAATACTTTCCCAATCAAAAATTCTGTTGTTTCTTATTACAATTATAATAAGTAATGCGCAGGTCTCTTTAGCTCAAACAAAATTCAATACCAGCATTGTCGTGTCCGACAATGAAACAGGGGCCAGTATTGCCGACGCGGTCATTCGCATAAATGAACTCCCTGCGTTTACGGCGGTGACTAATGATAGAGGTATTTATCAAACAAAGCTTCCAAAAGGACTTTATACCCTCGTAATAAGCCATATTGGTTATAAAACAGATGTGCAAACTATTAACGTGGTTAAAAAACAAACTATCAACATCATCTTAGGTTATGATAACCAATTATCGGAGATCGAAATTAGTGGAAGTGTAACTCGTGCTGAGCTTTTGCAAAGCACGCAAATGGGCGTAGATCATATCAGCTCAAAACAAATGGAGAATGTGCCGGTATTGTTTGCCGAAAAAGACCCTGTTCGTATAATTCAGTTGTTGCCGGGAGTAAAATGTTCCAGTAACGGCACAAACGAATTTGTTGTAAGGGGCGGCAACCCCGATCAAAACCTCATTTTATTGGATGGAGCTACCGTGTATAATCCATCGCATATGCTTGGCTTTGTTTCTACTTTCAATTCGGATGCGATTAAAGGCCTCGACTTTTTTAAAGGGAATATTCCGGCTCAATATGGCGGCAGGCTCTCATCAATATTAGATATACGCTCAAACGAGGGAAATGACAAATTTGGCATGAGCGGCGGTATCGGTCTCATATCTTCGCGCCTCGAGATCAACGCTCCGGTATTAAACAAACAAGGCTCGTTTATGGTAAGCGCCCGCAGAACCTATGCCGATGCTTTCCTCAAGTTATCATCCAACAAATCGCTCAATGCAACAATTTTTCATTTTTATGATATGAACGCCGCGTTTAAATATCGTATCAATGACAATAACAGTATTCATATTTCCGCATACGCGGGCGACGATGCCATTGGTGAGGATAAAAGTTTTGATACCAACTGGGGTAACCAAACTGCTACGTTACGGTGGGATCATCATTTCAACACAGGCTCTTCAACCACGGCACTGGTTTACAGCAATTACCAATACCAGATAGAAAATTTCAGCCTCGCCACTGCTTACGATATCCGATCGCAAATAAAGAGCTTTGCTGTAACACACGATTTTAAATTTAAGATCAAAGAAAACCATAGTGTATGTTTAGGCCTCAATGCTACCCGGTACATGCTTAACCCGGGCTCGTTAACTGCCCCTCAAACATCGCAATACAATTCGTTCAATATCGAAAAACGTAACGGCTTCGAGTTTGCCATATATGCTGCTGATGAATGGCAGGTAAATACCAAATTAAAGCTGAGTTATGGCTTGCGGGCAAGCAGCTTTATACTAAATGGCCCGTACTCGTTCAATCAATATAATGAGAGTGGTGATGTTACCGACAGCCTAAAATATCCGGGCGGTAAAATAGCCCGGGCTTATTTGATGCTTGAGCCCAGGATTACACTATCCTATAGTTTAAATGATAATAACTCCATAAAGGCATCTTACAACCGTAATTCGCAGAATGTCCACGTCCTGTCAAACTATTCAACAAGCCTGCCGACCGATCTGTACGAACTTAGCGGCCCCGTAATAAAACCTCAAAAGGCCGATCAGTATTCAATAGGTTATTATCACACTTTCAACAAAAAATACGACTTCTCGATAGAGTCCTATTATAAATACCTGATGAACCAGATCGATTATAAAACCGGCTCAAACCTGTTTTTAAATAAAGAAGCCGAATCGCAGATCATTAGCGGTACAGGCAAAGCATATGGCATTGAGTTTTTACTAAAAAAGAACGAAGGACGGTTAACCGGCTGGCTGGCCTTTACTTTATCCCGGTCGGAACGCAGGTTTGAGCAAATTAATGATGACCAGCCTTTTTCTTCGAGTTTCGACAGGCCGTATGATCTGGTTTTGGTTGGCATCTATAAAATCAGCCCACGGTTTACAGTTTCGGGTACCTTTTTGTGTCAAACCGGTACGCCCATAACATCGCCAAGCTCTAAATACACCGTTGGCGGGCAAACCAGTTTTTATTACGATACACGCAATAACGACCGCTTACCGGTAAATAGCCGTGCCGACCTGAACTTCAGCTGGCATAACAAAGCACAAAAACGCTTCAGTTCGAGCTGGGCTTTAAGTATCTATAATATATATAATCGCAAAAACCCCTACACTGTCGAATATCAGCAAAGTAAAACAAACGATGCAAAAGCCGAGGCGGTGCAGATCAGTTTGTTAGGCATCCTGCCTTCTGCATCGTGGAATTTTAAATTTTAATTATCAAATCAATCACCATTTTAAATTAACGCATCATGAAAACTTCATATAAAAACATTTCAATTCTATGGTTAATGAGCTTATCTGCTTTTGCTCTTTATTCTTGTAAAAAAACGACAGACATCAAAATAATAGGCTCACCGGCAACTCAAATAGTAATTGAAGGTAACTTAACCAACGCTCTTGATAGTCCGCAATATGTAAAGCTCTCTTACTCTCTCTCAGCGGCAGATACGGTTGTGCCTCATCCGGTAACAAATGCCATGGTAACCGTTACCGACGGAAGTAATAATACCTATAATTTTATTCAGCAGGCCGAGGGTACTTATATAATCAAATCGTTAAAAACCCATCCGGGCGAAACCTATACCATGCAGGTTAGGGTTGGCGATAAGGTATACACAGCAACATCGCAAATGCCTAAAAACGATGTTCAGATCGATACCATGTCCATTTCAAGAGGCGATATCGGTAACGACAGCTACCGCGTTGTGAATACTTTTTTTTACGATCCGGCAAATTCCAACAATCAGTACCGGTTTGTGATGACCGTTAATGGTGTAAAATCGAAAACCATATTTGTAATGAATAACGAACTTGTTCAGGGTAAATACGCATACATGATACTTGTTCCATATGATATTGTTCTAAAAGTTGGGGATGTGTTGTCTACCGAAATACAATGCATCGATAAAAAAAACTACAACTATTGGTATACTCTGAGTCAGCAACAAAGCAGCGCCATACTTGCATTGGACAACAGCTCCAAGTCGGTTAACCCGGTATCAAATTTTGATAATGGCGCACTTGGTTACTTTAGCGCCCATACATCCCATTCAAAAAAATACATTATTTACGGAGCTAAGTAACTCCATTTCAAAAGTGATCGTGTTCCATGAAATCAAAAGGCCCTTAAAATATCTGAGGGCTTTTTTATGGATGGAGAATATGGGGACAGAATCTATGCTCCCAACAAATACTTATGCTTGAATCGCGGTATACAAATCAGTAAAAAATCTCACGGTGCGTTTTCTATAATTACAATCGCGGTTGCCGTCGGTCTGGTATGGCTTAAGGAGACGCTGATTTTAAAATTGCCCACGGCGCTAACAGTATGATGAGTTAAACCCAGCAGTACAATCTCAGGCTTACCCTGTTCGTTATGTGTAACCTCAACTTCGTTAAACGCGGTACCATTGAGCCATCCCGTTCCAAGCGCTTTAAAAAAAGCTTCTTTTGCGGCAAAGCGGGCAGCGTAGTGTTCGTATTTGTGGGTTTTGCTTTCGCAATAGTTTATTTCATTTGCCGAAAATACCAGCTCGGTAAAGCCGTTGCCCTTCTCTATCTTTTCTGCAATACGCTCCACTTCAACTATATCGATACCTAAACCTGCTATCATAGTCAACTATTTTAATCAAACATATATAAATTTCGGTATAGGGCTTCGTTCGTTCATCTGTTAAACCTCCGCAGGTTCAATGTGTGATGTGGTTAAGGCGAGCTTTTTAGCGGCGCGTTCGGTAATAACAGAGGCCACTATGCAGGTAACCAGTATCAATACTACGGTGCCGTTCAGTATATCATCGTCAATAATTTTACTTTTATAGCCTATTAAAATAATGGCTAGTGTTGCCGCCGCGTGCGAGCTGCTTAACCCAAACATCAGTTTGCGCTGTGTATTTGAATAACTAAATATTTTTTGGGTAAAAAACGCCGACACCCATTTGCCCACAAGCGCTACAAGGGTAAGGGTAATGGCTACAATTAAAGCTCCCGGGCCACGGAAAAATACATGGAGATTAACCACCATCCCCACGCTGATTAAAAAGAAAGGTATAAATATAGCGTTACCCATAAACTCAATATTGCTAAATAGTTTCGACGGCCTCGGTATTAACCTGTTCAAAGCCAACGCCGCAATAAATGCACCTATGATGGATTCGAGTCCGGCCATTTGCGCCAGAAATGCCGAAAAAAACATCGCGGCGAGAATAAAAACAAAATGCGACGTTTTATTGTTTTCGGGCTTACTGAAAAACCACCTGGTTACGATAGGGACAACAAAAAAAACGATCAGAACAAATGCTGTAAAAGAAATGATCAGCTGTAGCCAGAAAGCCGGAGTCAGGCCCCCGTTCTTAGCCCCAATAATTATCGCCAGTATAATCAGAACGGCGGTATCCGTTAATATGGTGCCACCCACAGTTACCGACACGACCTCGTTTTTGGACACCTTGTATTTACTCACAATTGGATAGGCCACTAACGTGTGGGTAGCAAACATGCTCGCAGTAAGCGTGGAGGTAAGCAAAGAATAGCCAAGCAAATAGTAACAAACCGGGAAACCAATGATAATAGGTGCCGAAAACGTTAAGAAACCAAAAATAAGGCTTTTGTGTTTTTGCCTTTTAAACTCAGTAAGGTTAAGCTCAATACCGGCAATAAACATGATATACAAAAGCCCTATGGTAGCGAAAAGCTCAACAGCGAGGTTTTTTGTAAGCAAATTTAATCCGTAAGGCCCAATAATGGTGCCGGCAATAATAAACCCTACTACATCAGGCACTCTAATCTTCGCCATCAAAATTGGCGCCAGCAGGATTATAAAAAGTACAAGCGTAAAAATAAGTACCGGGTTAGTGAAAGGAAGGTGCAACTGCTGTAGCGCATGGCTCCAAATGTCATTATTCATGGGTTGTCAATCAAGTATCTGCATTCATTATACCGCTATCGTCCGCCCATTTCTTTGTCACATTTTACAACTTTCTTCCTTATAGCTTCCTCCTCTTCTTTTGTAGCGATAACTTTGGTTAAAGCTTGTTGATAGTAATTGCGTGCCTTACTAAATTGCTTCAGTTTAAATGAATAATCACCCGCGATTACGTAGGCGCCATAATATTGTGGGTTGTTAATAATTAAGCTATCCGCATCCACCTTTTTATTATCACTTACACGCTTTACAATACTCCTGTAAGCTACAAAATCTTTATAAATTTTAGTGTTTAAAAAGGTATCGGGGGCAATGGTCAAATTGCTCTCTATAATTTCCTGGTCCTTCTTCATTCCCCGCAGAGCAAAAACTTTTTTAAGATCGTAACACACAAATTCTCCCAGTTGCCATGGCGCGGTTGAAACCCACACCTTTAATTTCTGAGGTTCAAAAACAATAGAATGATGGGCGACAAACTGGTTAATTGCTTTTTCATTACCGATGCCGATATTGGCATTGTTTATTCCTTTAGTATCTCTTAGGATGTCAACAGTTTTTTGAACAGTGTTTTTACCGTTGTTTTTCATCAGGTCCATTAAATGGTTATACCGGTAAAACGAAGCGCTGTTGTTCATCTGTTCGATATTCTCTTTGGTATGAGCCAAACCATTACCCTGGAAATGATTAGTACAAACTATATAATTACTATTGGGATCATACACATCATAAGTGGTAGGCGTTTTTTCAATAATAACTGCCTTTTTATCATTAGCAGATCCTATCAGCAAAGATTCGGACACAAACATTTTTCTTTTTTTTGCGATTTCAATGGCTTCGTTGATGTTTTTTGCATATTGCAAAATCTCGCGTGCAACTAACGATACCGGGGTAGCGGCGCCTGTTGGTAAAGTGCTTTTTGCAGCGTTAATAGTGATGCTTAAACCCTGTTCATTCATCCCCGAAACTACGCCTATAAACCCGCCCCAGGTAACCGTCATAAATTTATTGCCTTGTGCAGGGTTATAAAACGCGACAATCTTATCCTGGGCAAATTCATCGTTCACATAAAAATCAAAATTACGGCCGATGATCATGGTGCTATCCTGCGACCGTGCATCCCAGGTGCCGAATGATGTACAGCCCACGAGCGCCATGCCCTGCAAAGCATGTCCAATATCGTGTGCGCCATGATAATTTAAGATGCGCTGATAGTTAGAGCCAATGTATTGATACTTATCCGAAGCGGATTGGGAGATGCCATAAATCTCCTCTTTATATTCTTCGGTTACGTTTTTGGATAGATCGCGGTTAAACCAGGCCACAAAATATTTGAGAAAAGAGCGGTAAAACTTCGAAGGGATCATTTTGGCGATCTGCGCGGTAAAATATTCCTCCTGCTTTACTACAAGCTCTTTGGTAAGCTTGCCGTTAACTACGCCCCGCTCAAAAGCCGGCCCTTCAACATATAACTCATACAGGCCGCTTTTACTTTTACGAAACCAGTTGTTCTTAATGGTATAAAATCCCGGCGACGGTTCGCTCCGCACTAATTTTTCGCTGCTTAGGTCTGTGGGTTTTGGCGGATAGTCAATCGCTACGCAAAACAAATAAATAGCAAGAATCAAAAACAAAGCCACAAAGCCGCCAAATACATATAAAATAACTCTTAACAGCTTTTGCCAGATGGTTTTTTTTTTAGGCATTTCTTATTTTAGTTACAATGTTATCATTACCCAATAAGGCGCAACAAGTAACAATACCGCTCATTGATGCACCCAATATCCCATGCAGGTTTAGGTTTTGCCCTGTTAAATATAAATTGGGCAATTTTGTTCGTGGCGATATAAAAGTTTTTAACGTGTGTTTGTAATCTTTAACTATTCCATACAGCGATCCGTCATCATTACCAATATAATCCCGGTATGATAACGGCGTAGCCACATAATATGTTTTTATGCAATCTCTTAAACCTGGAAATTTCCGTTCAACGGCATCCAGCAGTATCTCTGCTTTTCGCTTTTTAAATTCGTTATAGGTTTCTCCGCGGTCGTTTTCCTCCGACACGGTGTTGAAGGTGTCTTTCCACTGTGCCACTTCTTCAAATCGCATATAACTGAGTATAGATAACCCATCAGCATATTCTTCTGATTTTGATGAAGCGCCGCAAAATATGGCGTAGCCTAAGGGCCAGTTCTCTTCGGTGTGGTCGGCGGTGGTCCAAACATATCCTTCGCGGCCGCAGTAGTAATTATGTTTAAAATACTTAAATGTGTCCTTTTTAAAAACGATATTAATGGTGAACGCCGAAGTAGAATTCTCCAAACCCTTCAGCCGGTTACGGTAAGCATTTTTTATCAAAGGGGTTTCTGTGATCTCCAATGTTTTTACCGGATGCATGTTTGAAATAAATTGTTTGGCATACATCTTTGACCCATCCTTTAGCTCAACATAACTTGCCAACCCATTTTCTTCAACTATTTTGGTTACTTCGCAATTGCGGATGATCTTACCACCCTGCGCCTTGATATTCCGGGCCAGCAATTTCGCGATCTGCGAACCGCCGTCAACACATTTCCACGAACTCTCGATATAACTGTTCAAAATCAAAGCATGAACATACAGCGGGGTTTTATCGGCCTGGCCGGCATACAACGCGTTGTTTGCAGCCAGTATCCCCTGTAATTTGGTGTTGCTGGTTACCGAATTAATATAGGCCTCGGTATCAATTTCAAGTACGTCCGATTTCTCATTAAAATCATCGGTCGATCTGAGGTTATACAGTGGAAATTTACTGCATATCTCCTGCATCTTATCGCAATAAGTGCGTATCGCCTTCTCTTCATCCGGAAAATTAACCAGCAGCTTGGCTATAAAATTTTCGTAGCCCTGGGCAAAGTCATATTCAGTATCGTCACCTTCAATAAGTATTCGGTCAAACACATCAATATCCTGTCGCTGCAATTTAAGCTTATCCATAATGTCCAGATATTTAAATATCTGGTAAAGATTTTGCCCCTTTAAAAGCCCGCCGAGGTAATGCACCCCCGAATCAAATATCACCTTATCGCGCACATAAGTTTGCAGGCTGCCGCCTATTTGCTTGTTTTTTTCAAGCACGCAAACTTTATAACCTTCACGGCCTAAAATATCGGCACATACCAGCCCGCCCATTCCACTTCCGATTACCAGAATATCAAAATTCTCCATTATTAATTTTAACCGTTCCCTTTTTTTACAAAAACTATATTACTCGTATTCTTCACCTGATCTATCACTGTGCAGGTCATCTGGCGGGATGCAGCTACATCAGCTATAAGCTGACCTGGAAGATAAGACCTGCTGTTGTCTTTTGAATTTCCCCCTGTCCTTATAATAAGCGTCCCCCCGGGGGCCAGGTGACTGATACATTTTTCAATCAGCGATACCTGCGCATCCTGTTGCATCTGCTGTAAACAATCTACCATCAATATGGCATCATAACTTTCAAAAGCGAACGCTGCTATGTCTGCAAAAATAAAATTTATTTTGTCATCCTTATCAAAGCAGCTGTTGGCCATCTCAACATCATCCTCATCATTGTCAATGCCTGTAAACTCCCTTTCTTTTGCCGCAAAGTGTAACATATAAGCCCTAACACCGTTTCCGCTTCCAATATCAAGCATCTTACCCTTCGCAGGCAGTAACTCATGAAACAACTGGTAGTTGTTTTCGCGCCAGAGCTTAGTTTTTAACCGCCACTCCAGCAACGGGCCCTTATAAAGATAGTTATATATTAATTGCTCCTTAAAATAAACCGGTTGTTCTACAGTTGTGCATAACTGTTTATATTCCTCTTTAAAATAGCGGCCAATCAGTTTGGTTCTCTCCGAATATCCAGTCCCAAACCGGGTATCGTTTGGTTTTATTCTCGGCAAATATTTAAGGGTAATCTGCCCATCCTTTAATAAAAAGTCGCCCTTAGTCATGGTGTAACCTGTGCCATGTATCAATATCGGCAAAATATCAACATTCAATTGCTCGGCAAGATAAAATGCCCCTTTATGGAATCTTTTGATCTCCCCGTCTACCGTCCTTGTACCTTCCGGGAATATCACCACAGAATAACCATGTTTAACCCTGTCAGCTAATAATTCTATACTATTTTCGGCGCCGTTGGCTACCGGGTAAAAATCTGCCATCCGTGCTATCGCCCCAAACACAGGCGAATTCCATACCCAGTTGTTGGTTAAAAATATCAATTTTGGATGCAGCATTACCAGCGACAGAATATCGAGGAAAGACTGATGGTTGCTGATTATCACCGCGGGTTCAGAGAAATTGGCGTTTTGCTTATCGATGATCTTCTTTTTTACATTCATCATAATGTAAACCATCGACCACGCAAACTTCGAAAGGATGAAGTGATAAACCAATTTGCCTTTTTCTTTACTCAAAGGGTTTAGCTTAAACAACAAGCCTAAAATGGTGAGGATAATACAGCCGGTAACAAAGTAGGCAAAAGCGAAAACGCTCTTCAACAAGCTGGTGATCGTCCAGGGGAATTGCCTTTTCCGGGTACGGTTTTTTACCAGGATACTGAATAAGAACGGGATCAGTATCTGCGCCATAATAACCACGCAGCAAATACCAATGATGGATATAAACGCGATTGATTTTAATGCCGGGTGCTTAGCGAAGATTAGTACCCCCAAACCTGTTATGGTGGTAATGGCCGATAAAAAGATAGATGTTTTGTAGGATGACAGGATTTTTTTACCCGTTTTATATTCCTGCAACAAACCGTCCATGATATATAGGCTGTAGTCATCCCCCAAACCAAATATCAGGGCCGATATAATAATGTTGATGATATTAAACTCCATCCCAAACATGCCCATCAGCCCCAGGATCCATATCATAGATATAAACATCGGGATAAACGACACCAGGGTAAGCTCAATGCGCCCATAAGTTAACCACAGCACGATCAGCACCAATAACGACGACATGACGGCGATCCTGGTAAAATCCGAATTGATGATCTGAACCAGTTTAGTGGTGATGTATTGCTTATCAACCACCGTTACGTTAGGGTTATCTTTAAAAGCATCGTACACCGCCGCTTTACTTTGCGGGGTAGTTTGCGCAAGCGTTACTACCGTTGCATGGCCGGGTTTTTCATTAATAAAATCATCAAGGAAACTTTTCCTTAACTCGGCCATATTCTGCCGGTCTGTTACATCAAAACGTTTGTTCAACAACGCCTTAAAATTATCAAAAGCCGACGGTTTAAAACCCATAGCAATCCCTTGCCGCTCCAGCGTGGCAAATAGCCGCTGTTTTTTCTCCGGCGTCCAGTATTTATTCCAGCGTTCAATTCTTTCTTTTTGTAACGAGTCGGAAATGATGAGCGACGACACGCCTGAGTATTTGATGACTATATTTTTCTCCTTCAGCTCTTCTATCCTGGCCGAAAGTTTTTCGTTATTCACCAGCGCTTCATCCAGCGTTTTACCCTCAGTAACGAGGTAAACGGACTTGAGCGAAAATTTATTGATCCTGTTGAGCTTGGTTTCGGCCTGTTTTAGTTTAGGCGACATATAGCTCATATCCGCCAGGTCAAACTCAAAGCTTACATACTTGGCGGTATACCCAAAAACCACGGTAAGTAATACAATGGCTAACACAATAAATTTGTTGTATTCGGGGTTGTACGAGGCCATTTTATCGATCCACGAAAACTTAATTATTTGATGGCTTCGTTGTTCTTCTTTAGTCGAAATAAACTGGGGCAAAAACACCAGCGAACAAATTGACGCACCAATTAAGCTAAACCCGGCAAACAGGCCCAGGTCCTTTAACATTTCCGACTGTACAAACTCCAGGCAAAAAAAGCCGCCTATGGTTGTAAAACTACCCACGGTTAAAGGGAGCGTAAGGTCCTTAATTACCTGTTCAATGCTTTTGGTATGCCGGTAGTGGTTAAAAACATGCAGTGAGTAATTAATGGCTATCCCCAACACAACCGACCCTGTACCCAAAGCTATGATGGACAGGTTCCCTTTAATAAAATAAATAATAGTTAGCGAAAACAGGGCCCCAAATAAAACGGGAATAAGAATAATAAACGGCGCGGCTGCTTTCCGAAAATATAGGCCCAAAAACAAAGCGAGCATAATTACAGTGATACCAAGTGTAAGGTTAGTATCCCGTCGCAGTTGCGAAGCATTGTCAGCAAAACCGCCAATAGCGCCAAAGTAAGTAGCATTTATATTTTTAAAATCCTTGCTGCTTAAACTGTCTAAAACATTGTCAATCCCCTTTAAAAACAGTGCGTTTTTCCCGGTATTATTTGGCGGGTACACCGGGGTGATGAACATGAGCAGGTTTTTATGGTCCTTCGTGATCACGTAATCATCGTACAACTCAAAATTTTTGTCGTACTGTAACTGCTGTAGTTTTTTTAAGCCGATAAATGCAATACCAACCGGATCATTAACGATGATCTTTTTTAATGCGATGCCCGCCGGCGACGAAAGTGTGCGAATATCATATTGCAGCGTCGAATCAACTTTCGCCGGGGTGATAAGGGTATCAATGGTTAAGTAATCCTTCTCATTTAAATAAATGGGCAATTGCTGATTAATGGTTTCAAATAGCTTTAAAGCCATCTCATCGTCAACCCTGAAGTTTACTTTTTTGATATAAGGGGCGAGCTTATCCCGCACCGAAGCGCCAAGCACATCAGCATAGGCTACCAGGCTATCGGGGTTTTGAGTAGTGGTATCTTTTAACGATACCATGATCACCAATTTGTCTATAAACTTCGAGTTTTGGAAGATCTCGTTAAGCTTCTCTATCTTTTTATCTTTCGGTATTATTTTCGAAATGTCCTCTTCAAACTTTACCTGCAGCGCAAAATAGCCAATAAATAAAAAAGCACCGGCAAAAAACAGGTAGAATGCTTTACGATTTTTCTCAAAGTAGTTGTAGACAATTAACAGGGCTTTTTCCATGTGGTAAACCGACTTAAAAAGCCGAAACTGTTTTCCTTTTAAACAGCCTGAGTAAGGCAAAGGTTAATAACGCTGCGAGCAAACCCGCAATAACAGCAAGGGTTATACTGCCATAAATATATTGTTCGAGGTGCTGGCCAATGGATTTTACCGAAAGGTGGAAGCTAAAAGCCATATCCGCATTTTTATTGCCCATCCAAACTCCGCCTGCTTTGTAACTTAAAAAAACAACCAAAGGTATCATAGGTGGTATGCTGATGTTTGAAGCAACAACTATGATTGGTTTATTAAGCTTAAAAATTACGGCCAAAAACAGCCCCACCAATAGTTGGAATCCCCAAACGGGCAATATTCCCGAAAAAACACCTACACCAACCGATATCGCTTTAACCTGATCAGAATCGTCAAGACTTAATAATTGCGCGATGAAGGCCTGCCTACTTTTTTTTTTATCAAAAAGGGAGCGCAAAAAATCACGTGGTTTAATATAAGCGAAAGCTATGATCACCAAAAAGGTATTTAAAACACTAACCCGCGAAAAATCCTGAAAAGGCCTGAAATGCGAAACCCTGGTTTCTTTCGGCTCGTAATGCACTGTAACAGGCACCGAATCTAAAGCGACACCTTTCCAGGCAGCGCGTACCAGCACTTCAATTTCAAACTCGTATTTGCGGGTAATAAATTTGGTATCCTTTAATAACTGTAAAGGGTATAAACGGAATCCCGATTGCGTATCGGGACAATCAACCCCGGTTTCAACCTTAAACCAAAAGTTCGAAAATTTATGTCCAAAACTACTTTTACCTGGTATGGTGGCCTGGTCCATGTTACGCGAGCCTACAATAATAGCCTCGGGTGCCGTTTTAAGTTTTTCAATAAAAGCCGGCAAATCCTTCGCGAAATGCTGCCCGTCCGAGTCGATCGTTATCGCGTAATTGTAACCCCCAGCTGTAGCATGTTTAAAAGCTTTGCGCAACGCCCAGCCCTTGCCAACATTTTTAGGGTAACTAATTAATTGTACAAACGGGAATTCTTTAACTATTAGAGCGGTATCATCGGTCGAGCCATCGTTCACCACAATAATTTGCCGGGTATATACAGCAACGTCACCAATAATGCGGGCAAGTGTGCCTGCATTATTATAGGTTGGTATAATTACGCAAACCTTTAAATCGGTAAACTTTCCGCTAACTACTTCTAAATCAATCATTAGTTAAAAATCTGCAATAGAATACCGGGTTTGGAATCGATAAAGTATCGATCAGCAACCGTGTAAGCATTGTCATGTGTCTTGCTTTTTGCCCCTCAAATTTAACCAAGTTTTGATAATATGACTTTCTTTTAAATAATTTATTTAAATTCTAATAGCTTATAAAGTTAAGTATCGGGGGTTAATAAGATGATGATATTTGAAAATATTAGCTTTTAAAATTTGAAATATTACGTTACTTTTGCTTAATTTTTTTGCCCTGAAGGCTAAAGACACTAATCTTAAAGAGGCTGTGTATAACACAATATCTTACATTACACTTATAATTAAAATGTAATTATATATCGATAAACCCCCGATCGCGAATTAACTTTTAAGATCATTTTACGCATTAATCCACAAATTCTTTGTTAAAATATATATAATATGAAATGTGCACTGGTAACCGGTGGTTCGAGAGGTATTGGTAGAGCCATCTGTTATAAAATGGCCCAAATGGGCTATTATGTTTTGGTTAATTATAAGAGCAACGTAGCCGAAGCCGATAAAACATTGGCCCAAATTAAACAGGATGGCGGCGATGGCGAATTGTTAAAATTTGATGTCGCTGATAAAGACGATATTAAATCGGTTTTGGGCGATTGGATTGAAGCAAATGGCGATAAATACATTGAAGCGCTTGTAAACAACGCAGGTGTTAAAGATGATGTTTTAATGATGTGGATGAAGGATGAGCAATGGGATAATGTAATAAAGACCAGCCTGGATGGCTTTTTTTACGTTACACGGCTAGTTTTAAACGATATGCTTATCCGCAAATACGGGCGCATTGTTAATGTCGTATCTTTATCTGGCTTAAAGGGTTTGCCAGGGCAAATCAATTACTCGGCAGCAAAAGCAGGCGTAATTGGCGCCACTAAAGCTTTAGCGCAGGAAGTTGGCCGCAGGGGAATAACCGTAAATGCCGTAGCCCCCGGATTTATTAAAACAGATATGACCGAAGGACTTGACGAAAAAGAGCTAAAGTCAATGATTCCGGTTAAAAGATTTGGCACACCCGAAGAGGTAGCACATGCTGTTGGCTTCTTAGCATCATCAGAAGCGGCCTACATCACCGGCGAGATATTATCAATTAATGGTGGTTTATATTCCTAATTTCTTTTAAATTTAGTGCGTAATACAATTTTAATAATAAATTGTTTTGAACTTTAATGCGCTTTTGTATTTTTATAACGACTAATATTTAAATGAACGAAGAATACTGTATATGAATAGAGTTGTAATTACGGGGATAGGAATATATTCATGTATAGGCAAAAACCTTACTGAGGTGAGTAATTCGCTTTACAAAGGCCAGTCAGGAATAATCCTGGATGCCGAACGTAAAGCGTTTGGCTATCGCTCGGGCTTAACCGGCTTTGTTGAAAGGCCACATTTAAAGGACCAATTGGACAGGCGGGCACGCATTATGCTTCCGGAACAAGGCGAATACGCTTATGTTGCCACGCTCGAAGCATTGGCTCTGGCCGGCATCGATCAGGATTATCTTAATCAAAACGAAGTTGGGATACTTTATGGTAACGATAGCTCTGCAAAAGCCATTATTGATTCCACCGATATCATCCGCGAGAAAAGAAACACCATGATGATCGGTTCGGGTGCGGTATTTCAAACAATGAATTCTACCGTAACCATGAATTTGGCTACCATATTTAAATTAAAAGGCATAAATTTTACCATCAGTGCCGCTTGCGCAAGCGGGTCGCATTCCATCGGGGTGGCTTATCAATTTATAAAAACCGGCTTGCAGGATTGTATCATCTGCGGCGGCGCCCAGGAGATCAATCAATTTGCCATGGGCAGTTTCGACGCCCTGTCGGCATTTTCAGTTAATGAGTCAGATCCATCCAAAGCATCGCGCCCGTTTGATAGCCATCGCGATGGGCTTATACCCAGCGGTGGCGCTGCAACCGTTATTTTAGAAAGCCTTGAATCGGCAACCAAAAGGGGCGCAACTATTTTAGGCGAAATTGTAGGCTACGGCTTTTCATCAAATGGTGCCCATATTTCAAACCCAACTGTCGAAGGGCCCGTGCGTTCGCTGTCAATGGCATTAAAAGATTCAGGCTTAAACGCGGCCGAAATTGATTATATCAATGCACACGCCACATCAACCCCCGCCGGAGATTCGAGCGAGGCTAAAGCCATTTACGAGGTTTTTGGTGCAAGCAACCCATTGGTTAGCTCAACCAAATCAATGACCGGGCACGAATGCTGGATGGCTGGAGCAAGCGAGATCGTTTACTCCATGCTAATGATGAAGAACTCATTTGTTGCACCCAATATAAATTTCGAAACCCCCGATGAAGATTCAGCTAAACTAAACATCGCGAAAAAAACAATTGAAAAAAACATAGATGTATTTTTGTCAAACTCCTTTGGTTTTGGAGGAACAAACTCATCTTTAATAATTAAAAAACTAATTTAAACACACGCCGCTATGCAAAACGAAGAGATTATCGAAAAGATAAATAGCTTTTTGGCCGAAGAATTTGAAATTGATGCTGATGTAATGCGTCCTGATGCTAACTTAAAGGAAACGCTTGATCTTGACAGCCTGGACTATATTGACCTTGTTGTAGTAATAGAAAGCAACTTCCCCTTTAAAGTAAAACCAGAGGACTTTATCGGCATCGTCACCTTTCAGGATTTTTATGATTACGTAATAACCAGCAGTCAAAAAGAACTGGTATAATGTCTTCCTGGCAAGGTAAATCAAAAGGAAAACCTTTAGGCTACCGGATATTTGTTTTTGTTTTAAAGATAGGTGGTGTTTTACCTGCGTATCTTTTGCTTCGTTTTGTTACTTTATACTATCTGCTATTTTCGTATAAATCTACAAAAAGCACGTTCAACTACTTTCACAAAAGGCTTAATTATGGCATAATAAAGTCTGTTTACAAAGTGTACATCAACTACAATCTGCTAGGGCAAACACTTATTGATAAGGTAGTTATCATGGCAGGCATCCCTAATAAATTTACGTTTAACCTTGATGGGATAGATAATTTACATCACATTGCGGCATTAAAAAAAGGCGGCCTGCTTTTAACCGCACATATTGGCAACTGGGAAACAGCGCGGCATTTATTATATACAATTGATGCGCGCATTAACGTGGTAGTGTTTGATGGGGAAGACGAAGGCATTAAGGATTATATGGAATCGGTGGTGGGTAAAAGTGTTCTAAACGTTATCGTTATTAAAGATGATATGTCGCATATCTTTGAGATAAGCAATGCATTTTTAAATGATGAGGTGGTATGTATGCCCGCCGACAGGTATTTGGAAAGCAACAAAACTACCACCATGAAATTTTTAGGTGCAGATGCGCGGTTTCCGGTGGGCCCGTTTATGCTGGCGGCTAAGTTCCAGGTGCCTGTTTCATTTGTATATGGAATGAAGGAAAGTACTTTCCATTATCATTTTTTTGCAAGCAAGGTAAAAGAATACGCTGATATGGAACAGGATGATGCAGTGCAGCAAATGATGACGGATTTTGTGGATGACATGGAAGTGAAAGTGAAAAAGTATCCTGAACAATGGTATAATTATTATAATTTCTGGCAATAAGCAAAATGATTATAACGCACGATAATATTACCACACTAATACCGCAAAGGCCGCCCTTTGTAATGATAGATCAATTGGTTAGCTGCGATGAAATCAGCTCCGATACTACATTTTTGGTTAAAGCGGATAATATACTTGTTGAGGATGGTGAATTGAGTGAAGCTGGCGTTACTGAGAACATCGCGCAAACGGCAGCGGCTGGTTTAGGATATATTACCCTCAAAAACAATGCGCCAATTACCATTGGCTATATAGCAGCCATTAAAAATCTCGATTTTTTTGCGCTGCCCAAAGTTGGCGATGTAATTACAACCAATGTTACGATTACCAATCAGGTTTTTGATGTAACCATTATAACCGGTACTGTTAAAAGCGGTAACAAAATGCTTGCAAAATGCGAAATGAAAATATATCTTACAAAATAAAAACAACAACTAAATTAAATCAAATCATGAAATCTGTCACAAAATTAAAATGGCTGCTAGCCGTAATTTTTATCGCCTTAAATACCCAGGGTATCATGGCACAATCAAAAGCGGATATTTTTGATAAAACAGTGCCTGTTACATTTCTTGGCGTAGATTATTCGCTCACAACATTTATAGGTACACCCTCTTATACAAGTTTAGGTTTTAGCCCTTGGACCGGTGTTAAAAAAACAGGTGACGGTGTTGTTGACAAAGATGAGTTCAGAGATTCATATCTTGAACAGTGGAACCAGTTATTTATAGATGAGGCAAAAAAATATAATGTGGCCAAAGCATTAAATCGTTCATCATCATCAGTAAATTATGCTATTGATGTATGCATTGCCGCAAACAAGAAACTTACAAAAAAAGAGTTTTTTTCTAATGACACGAAGGCCTTTCATACAAAAACCGAAGCGGATATCGTCAATGCTGTTAAAAACTACGATTTTCAAAATAACGAAGGCCTGGGCATGATGTTTTTTGTTGAAGGCATGGAAAAAGGAACGGGAGAAGAAGGCTTTTGGATAACTTTCGTCGATATAAAATCGAAAACCGTTTTGCTTACCAAATATGAGTCGTCAAAAGGACAGGGATCAGGATTTAGAAACTATTGGGCCAAACCTTTATACGTTGCTTTAAAGGAGATGGACCTTAATAAATTGAAATAAAAATTTGATTAGCAAATTAGCTAGCATATTTTAACAAAATTTCCCAATAATTAACAGACACTTACCTGCGGATGATGGCATCCGCAGGTAAGTGTACATAAAGCATTTGGGGAGAAAATATTCATTTAACAAAAAACTTCATTGCCAGAGTACTTAATAAACACAATTGAGCAGGATATACGCTTTAGCGATGTAGATTCATTAGGCATAGTATGGCATGGTCATTACGTGCAATATTTCGAAGATGGGCGCGAAGCCTTTGGCAAGCAGTACAACCTGCGTTATCTTGATTTTTATAACCAGGGCTACGTAGTACCAATTGTAAATATCCGGTGCGATTATAAACAGGTTTTACGTTACGGCGACAGGATAATTATAGAAACCACCTACACCCCTTGCGAACCTGCCAAAATAAATTTCAGCTATCGTTTACTAAATGCCGTAACGGGCGACCTGGTAGTAACCGGCTCAACCACACAAGTGTTTTTAAGTAAAGATGGTTTTACCCTCCAGCTAACCAACCCGGATTTTTTTAGGGATTGGAAAGAAATACAAGGGCTACTATAATTACCGCAACCAATAAATTAAACCCCGTTAATATACCAATGAGTGTAGAAAAAGTAGATGTTTTAGTAATAGGTGCCGGCCCTGCCGGAACCGTAGCCGCTTCAATAGTTAATAAAGCGGGGTTTAAGGTTAAAATTGTTGAGAAGCAAAAATTCCCAAGATTTGTTATTGGCGAAAGCTTACTGCCGCGTTGCATGGAAGCCCTTACCGAAGCTGGTTTTGTTGACGCGCTTACCGAGAAAGGTTTCCAGCAAAAATTTGGCGCCAAGTTTGTAAAAAACGGAAAAATTTGCGACTACTACTTCGCCGACCAATTTACTGCCGGATGGAACTGGACATGGCAGGTACCACGTGCCGAATTTGATAAAACCCTGGCCGATACGGTTGAAAAAATGGGCGTACCGGTTTGCTATGAAACTACAGTAACCGCAATCACCTTTAATGGTTCTGATTCTGTAACCACAGTTGAAGATATCAACGGTAATAAAACAGAAATTGCGGCCCGGTTTATAATTGATGGCAGCGGCTATGGCCGCGTTATTCCGCGTTTGTTTAACCTCGATAAGCCATCAAATTTAGCACCGCGAAGGGCTTTATTTGTACATACGGTTGATGTAAAGCGCTCAATGGATGAAGAGCCTAACCGTATCACGATAATTGTGCACAAACCCGGAGTTTGGATCTGGGTTATACCGTTTTCAAACGGGGTAACTTCAGTTGGTTTTGTGGGTAACCCGGACTTTTTTAGCAGCTACGAAGGGGATAACGAAAAAGTGCTGCGCGAACTAATTGCCAGCCAGCCTTATTTGGCTGACCGGTTGAAAGATGTTAATTTTGTGTTCGATCCCAGGGTTTTGGAATCCTGGTCAACCACAACCGAACAGTTTCATGGCGAAGGGTTTGTATTAACCGGCAACGTGACCGAATTTTTAGACCCCATATTTTCATCAGGAGTTACGTTAGCGACTGTATCAAGCCAAAAGGCTGCAAATTTGGTTATACGCAAGCTAAACGGCGAAAATGTTGATTGGGACCAGGAATATACAAAACACATGTTACAAGGTGTAAATACCTTCCGCTCGTATGTAATGGCCTGGTATGAAGGCACACTTGATACCATATTCTTTTCCGAAAAACAGAATCACGAAGTCAAAAAAATGATCTGTTCTGTTTTAGCGGGATATGTATGGGATATGGAAAACCCTTTTGTAAAAAACCATGATGTGGCGCTGCAAAAACTTGCCCGTACCATCGAATTAGAGATATTGGCTAATGAAGAAATGTAGATTAAATTTGGTAAGAAATGGATAAATTAATAGCCGATCTGAAACAGCAAATAGCCGTTCAGTTAAAGTTAAAAAATATTAAAGCCGAGGATATTGGTGATGACGAATCGCTATTCGGAGCTGGTTTGGGCCTCGATTCTTTAGATGTATTAGAACTGATTGTATTATTGAAACAAAAATATAAATTGAAGGTCACTAATCCCGAAGACGGTTTAAAGGTATTCCGCTCGGTAAGAACTATGGCCGAATTTATTACTGCGAACAGGGTGCAAAACACTTAAAATGGATAATGCCGTTTTTGTAGTTGGTGTAGGTGTAATTTCGGGTATTGGCAATAACGTACCCGAGTGCCTCGATGCATTAGAGAAAGGCAACGCCGGAATCGGCAAAATTAAATACCTGCGTACTAATCACCGCGATCTTTTACCCGCGGCCGAGGTTAAGTTAAGTAATGATGAGTTGTCGGTAATTTCAGGCTTTGCACCCACCACAAGCCGCACAGCTATGTTAAGTATGATAGCGGCGAAGGAAGCCTGGGATAATTCGGGTGTTAATAAACTTCCCGGGTTGCGCACCGGTTTTGTTTCGGCATCAACAGCAGGTGGCATCGATAAAACAGAAGATTTTTTTACCGATTTTTTAGCAGATAACAGCAAAGGAAAACTCAGGGATGTACTTAACCACGAGTGCGGCAATATCACAAATATCGTTGCCGAAAAATTAGGCATCAAAAATCACATTAGTACTGTCAGCACAGCGTGTTCTTCATCTGCTAATGCCATTATGTATGGCGCACGTTTAATAAAGCATAACATTGTTGATGCCGTAATTGCCGGCGGTACCGATGCCCTTACCCGCTTTACCCTAAATGGTTTTAACACCCTTTTGGTACTAGACGAACAATACTGCAAGCCTTTTGATGAAAACCGTAACGGCCTTAACCTCGGCGAAGGCGCCGGATATGTGGTATTAGTGTCAGCTCGTGTGGCATCATTGTTAAAACAACAACCTTATTGCGCCCTTACCGGCTACTTTAATGCCAATGATGCTTATCATCAAACATCAACATCATTTGATGGCGACGGCCCGTATATGGCAATGGAGGGCGCGTTAGCGATGAGTGGGCTAAAGCCGGAAAATATCGACTACATTAACCTCCACGGTACCGGGACTCAAAATAATGATAGCTCCGAAGGCGCTGCTATACAACGGCTGTTTCATCCGCATTATCCTAAAATGAGTTCTACAAAATCATTCACCGGGCATACCCTGGGCGCCAGCGCGGGGGTCGAAGCTGTATTTTCGGCATTGGCGATACAACGGGGTGTTGTTTATCCAAATTTACGTTTGGAAGAACCGATGACAGCGTTCCCCTTCGCTCCCGAAACTGCATTTTTAAAACAGCAGGATATTAAGCATGTGCTATCCAATTCTGTTGGTTTTGGTGGTAATTGTTCATCTCTTATCTTTTCAAAACTATAAAGGATGAAAACGTATATCAGGTCGGCTGTAACCATATCACCACAAGAAACATTTAATAACCCCTTGTTTTTAAATGAGCTTGCCGGGTACAATGATAACCGCTTAACATGTATCGAACCGGATTATAGCGAGGCGATTGATCCGAAACTGATCCGGAGAATGAGCCGCATTATAAAAATGAGCGTGGCAAGTGCATTGGCCTGTTTAAAAGATGCCGGCGTAACCAGCCCTGATGCTATAGTTACCGGTACAGCTTACGGCTGCCTTGAAGACACCGGCATTTTTTTAACCAATATGGTGCAGGAGGATGAAGAACCCGTCACCCCTGTCGCCTTTGTACAATCAACCCACAATACCATCGGCGCGCAGGTGGCGCTGTTAATTAAATGTAACCGGTATAACAATACGTTTGTAAGCGGTGCCGCATCCTTCGAAAACGCGGTGACAGACGCTATGATGCTGTTAGCAGAAAATAATACGGAGAATGTGCTGGTAGGCGGGATGGACGAAATAACCGATATGAGCCATACCGTGTTAACCAGGATGGGGCTGTATAAACGCCAGCCGGTTTCAAATTTAAATTTGTTTAATACAAACTCAAAAGGAACTGTAAATGGCGAAGGGGCCGCTTTCTTTTTACTTAAAAATACACCCTCCGGAAACGACCTTGCCTGTATTGAAGGGATTGCCACCTTTTACAAACCAGAAGATACAGCAGAAGTTAAACAGCATATTGACTCCTTTTTACTGTCCAGAAACATCAACTATACTGATATCGATCTGTTGATCACCGGCAATAACGGCGACACGAAAAATGATGAGATCTATACCCGGTTACAGCAGTCGGTGTTTAGTAAAATACCATCTATCAACTATAAACATTTGTGTGGTGAGTATCCCACTTCTACCGCTTTTGCTACATGGTTAGGGGCAAATATCATAAAGAACAATAAAATTCCCGCCTCATTAATCAATAGCGATCCTTCAAAAAACAAGATCAGTAAAGTACTGATCTACAACCATTATCAAAACGTTTACCATTCCTTAATTTTGCTGTCATCATGCTAAATTTCAGGAATATGAATATACTTTTTATCAGCCTGCTGCTGCTAAGTGTAGTGGGCCAACTGGTATATGGTTTGCCTGTTTATATCTATATAATTTTGGCTGGGGTATATTCCTCAGTATTATTTTATGGATGCTATTATGTAGGCTCAAATTTTTTTATTCCCATTATCTGTTCGGCAAAAACTGATGATAAGGTAGTCGCACTCAGTTTTGATGATGGTCCGGTTGCCGGCAATACCCTACAGGTATTACAAGTGCTAAAAGATAGCAACATCGAAGCTGCCTTCTTCTGCATTGGTAGCCGTATAGCCGGCAACCAGGCAATATTTAAACAAGTTTACAACGAAGGGCACCTTATCGGTAATCATACTTTTTCTCATCATTTTTGGTTTGATATGTTCTCCGCGAAAAAAATGCTGGCCGATATGAGCCTGATGGATAACGCCATGAATAGCGTAATTGGCAAAACACCTAAACTGTTCAGGCCGCCTTACGGAGTTACAAACCCCAATCTCAAAAAAGCAATTATCCAAGGCAATTATATACCGGTTGGCTGGAGCATCCGATCATTGGATACCGTAATAAAAAACGAACAGAAACTTTTAAATAAAGTTACCCGCCAAATTAAGCCGGGTGCTGTTTTTTTGTTTCACGATACCAGCAACGCAACCGTAGCTATACTGCCAGCTGTAATAAAACATATCCAGGCAAACGGATATGAGATAATAAGGCTCGATAAAATGTTAAATTTGCAAGCTTATGCGTAAAATAACTTTACTACTTTTCATCTTAACCTCCGCGATTGCCACCAAAGCTCAACTCGCGGGGTACACCCCTGTTTCCGATTTGACCAAATTTAAGGAGCAGTTTGCAGTGATCGCAAAAAAGACCGAAACCATAAAGAGCGATTTTGTACAGGAAAAAAATCTGAGCATGCTTTCCGAAAAGATCGTGTCGAAAGGAAAGTTCTGGTTTAAAAAAGACAATCTGCTTCGTATGGAATATACCAGGCCGTACCAATACCTGATGATATTGAATAAAGGCAATATGTATATTAAGGATGGGCAAAAGGAAAACAAGGTTTCAACCAAATCCAATAAATTATTTCAGCAGATCAATAAGATAACCATCGACTGCGTACAGGGAACGGTCTTCAATAATCCGGATTTTATAACCAAAGTATATGAAAATAAAAGTACTTACCTGGTCGAGCTCACTCCGGCAGGCAAAGCACTAAAGGAATTTTTCAAAAACATTAATGTAACCATCGATAAAAGTGATTACGAAGTAACTACAATTGAGATGAGCGAGACTTCCGGCGATAATACCATCATCCGTTTTACAAACAGAGAAATAAACACCATTACCCCCGATGCGATATTTGCTATTAAGTAGCTGCTTATTTATACTGATAGGTTGCTCTCCGGTGTACAAAAATCTACAGCCTGCTACCGGCGATATAAACTATATTCAAAAATTCAAGTCGGTTTTTAATGGTACACTTTATAAAGCAGAAATTGATGTAGTAGGTCACCATTTAAGCGGTTTACTGCTGATAAAACCATTGCCCGATAGCAGTATAAGGATGGTATTTTCCAACGAGATGGGCTTTAAGTTCTTCGATTTTGAGTTTAAAAAAAACGGTGACTTTAATGCCCTGTATGTGATTAAGCAAATGGATAAAAAGCCGGTTATAAAAACGTTAAAAAAGGATTTCGAGTTGATACTGCTGCCGCAGAAAGATACCCCAAAAGCGTATTTACTTAAGGATGATCATAGCTTGTACTACATTTTTCCTAAGCAAAAAGGATCGTTCTGTTATATTACCGATTTAAATGGCAACGAAATGAAAACTATGGAAATTGCATCGCCCCATAAACCGATTGTCCATGCTATCATGAAGAACTATACCAATGGTGTACCGGATACAATTGGCATAACGCATACAAATTTTAACTTTACCATAAGTTTAAAAAAGATAGAAAGATAATGCTGCAACACCACCTTTTTACTTTCACGGATTTGCAAACTGAGGGAGATATTGTAAAAACAAATATCAAACTTAACCCATCAGATCCGATATTTAAGGGTCATTTTCCCGATAACCCGATTTTACCCGGGGTTTGCATGATGCAAATCGTAAAGGCGGTAGCAGAAGCCTATACCAACAAAAAAATTAAATTGGTGTTGGCTCAGGATCTTAAATTTTTGTCGGTTATTAATCCCCAAGAAACAGCGCTGCTCAAGATGGAATTGAAGATCAATATTGATGATGAAAAGATTAAGGTAGTGGCGCAATTGCTGGATAACGCCACTCTTCTTTTTAAATTCAAAGGCTCCTTTGCACAACGATGATCCAATCTAAAATAAACTCAAAGTTAGTTGCTTTTATTAGCAATAATAATTTAGTTATTTGACCTATTTATCCTTCCGATCGCGATGAATTTACAACAAACAACCAAGGGGCCGCATCGTTTGAAATCATGATACGGCCCTCTATTCGGCAAGTTTTTTAATTTCAAACCAACAAAGTTTTTCAAGGTGCTACCAAGGCTTTTCTTTGGATGGTGTGTGCACTGAAATACCCTAACGCCCCACCTTGTATATTGCTCACCGGGTTAGCCGGCGCGGCATTGTTACCATCGCCAGATGCACTGCCGGTAAGGCTGTACCAATATTTATAAACTGCAGCATCTATGCACAGCATCTCAATAGTAACTGTATTGCCGGGCCTGATATCTTTAGCCGGATCATCATTGCTATTGCTGTAGTTTAAACGGTTATTTACCGTTTGGCCGTTGGTGAACTCGTCATCATCCACAAATACTGTTTGTTCTTTGCGGTTATCGATGTATTGTACAAAACGATAGTAATTTTTCGCACCTGCCGGATCTCTATATTGCACTGTTACATTTTTCCGGGTACTGCCATCTTTATTGTTACTGATATTATCTTTAACCAGGTAAATACTATCCAATGCTACCGGTTGAGGCATAATGCAAGTGCCCGTAAATATTTTACCATTAATATTAACATTGAGCTGGTAGGTTTGACCGGGAGCACCTGTAAGTGTACTATTTTGGTAAACACCTGCAGATGAAGCAGTCAAATTATAAGTAGTTCCATTATTACTAATGCTTACCTGCGCGCCGCTTATCGCGTTAAAGCTATTATCATCCGTAAATTTTTTAGTTTGACTGATCAGCACTTTACAGCTGCCACTTTCATTAGTAAGTACGCCTTCAATTACATATTGAGGGGTGGTGTCGTTTAGTTTCAGGTCAATGGCTGTTTGGCAAGAGCTTAACAGCGCCACTATAAGTAATATTGAATAAGTTATATGGATACGCATGGTTTAAAATTTAAAGTTATAGGTAACAGATGGTACAAAAGTGAACAAGGTAGTTCTTACAGCTTCTGTACGGCTTGGATCATTTTCGTTGTCGCGGAAGAAGATGCGGTAAGCATTCTTGTTGCCGTAGGCGTTATATAAACTAAAGGTAAGGTCGGATGAAAACTTTGCTGATTTTTTTAACTGGCGGGTGGCACCCAGGTCGAGCCGGTGATAGGCCGGCATCCGGTCGGCATTACGTTCAGCGTAATAATAATAGTTGCCACCGTCTATCTGGTATTTTCCATTAGGGAAAGTGACCGCGTCGCCGGTATAATATACAAAATTAGCTGATAAGGTCCATTTCTCACTGGCTTTGTACATGGCTACCAAAGCAATATCATGCGTACGATCTTGCCGGGCGTTATACCATGCTCCGTTATTAATACCGTCTATCTGCCGCTCAGTTTTGGATAAGGTGTAACTCAGCCAGCCGGTAAGCCTTCCTGTTTTCTTTTTAAATAACAATTCCATACCATAAGCCCGCCCTTTGCCATAAAGCAATTGGGTTTCAATGGGTTGGTTGGTAAATATATTAGCTCCGTTACGATAATCGACTTGGTTTTGCAGTATCTTATAATAGGTTTCGGCAGTGAACTCATACTGGTGATCCTTCAGATCTCTATAATAACCTACCGAAAACTGATCGGCTAATTCCGGCTTGATAAGATTGGTACTGGCCACCCATTTATCGGTTGGCGATCCTGCGTTTGAATTGCTGATTAAGTGCAGGTTTTGAACGTTACGGGTGTACGAGGCCTTAACCGAACTGTTCTCATTGAGCTCGTAAGCCGCCGCCGCACGTGGTTCGGGGTTAAAGTAAGTTTTCACTACCTGGCCCGATGTGTAATGGCTGGCGCCGATAATATTGCCATTAACATCCAGATCGTAAAAATTACCCTCTCCCAAAACACTGAAAGCCGAAAAACGCAGGCCATAGGTAAGGTTCAATTTTGAACTGATTTTTTGCGTATTGCTGATATAGGCGGCCTGATCCAAAGAATACCTGTTTTCCAGCCTCTGTGAAATAACGCCTGAGTTACCGCTTGCCGTAATTTCGCCGGGTTTTATGGTATGAAAAACCTCATTAAAACCAAATGATATGGTGTTTTTATCATTAGGGAACCATTGTATATCCTCTTTCAGGTTCCAGTCGCGTATTTGCGAAAAAATGGTAAAATCATTAATATCCTGCTTAACGTCGATCTTGTAATCATAGTTACTAAAGATCAGAGAGGTATTTGAAAACAGCTGGTCGTTAAAAATGTGGTTCCAGCGCAGTGTTCCGGTGGTATTACCCCAGTTAATGCCCGCTATCTGGTCTGCCGAAAGTACATCTTTGCCAAAGTAGCCCGATAAATACAACCGGTCGTGCGTACCCAAAATATAGTTGGCCTTGGCATTTATATCGTAAAAGTAAAGCTGGCTCCGGTTGATAAGCGTATCATGTGAGAGCTTCAGAAACACATCAGCATAGGTTCTGCGGGCCGAGATCAGGAAAGAAGACTTATCTTTTTGAATCGGCCCTTCCACGTTAAGCCTTGCTGCTATTAAGCCCACGCCGCCACTTACACCAAATTGCTGGTTATTGCCATCATTCATTTTAATATCCAACACCGATGACAGCCTTCCGCCATATTGGGCTGGCATATCGCCTTTATAAACACTCACATTTTTAATCGCGTCCGAATTGAACGTAGAAAAGAAACCTAACAGGTGCGAGGCATTATAAACCGGTGCTTCGTCAAGCAATATCAAATTTTGATCGGCTGCGCCGCCGCGCACGTAAAAACCACCAATACCTTCGCCGGCAGTTTTGATGCCCGGCAATAGCTGGATAGTTTTGATCACGTCGCGCTCGCCCAATAATACCGGGATGTTTTTAGTTTCCTGAATGCTCAGCTGAACCACACCCATCTGCGGGCTGGCTAAATCACGTGCGCCGCGGGGTTTGGCGCCAATGTTAACCTCTTGCAATTGATGGCTGTCATCTTCCATGGCAAAGTTCAGGGTATGATTAGCTGTTAATACAAGGGTGATCAATGCACTTTTTTGACCAATAGCCGAAATAGCCAGCTGATTATCGCCCGCTGGCAAGGTGATGGAAAAAAAACCATAAGCATTGCTGGAAGTGCCCTGTGTTGTGCCCGGTACTTTAATGGTGGCGCCGATAATGGTTTCGCCCGTTTGTTTGGAGCTGATAGTGCCACTGACCGTGTATTTTGCTGCCGATGGTTTAGCCGGGGCCGGGCCCGATTTTTTACTCTTTACAGGATCGTAACGGATCAGTACTTCCTGATCAAGCAGCGTATAGCTAAAAGGATGCGGTGCCAGTGCGGTACTCAATATATCACGCAGTGTTTGATCTTTGGCCCGTATGGTGATCTTAGCAGTACTTTTAGCAACAGTTTCGTTATAGGTAAACTTTATACCACTTGCGGCAGTTAGCTTGTCCAGCGCGCTTTTAAGCGGTTCGTTATTAAGGTTAATGCTGCAAACTTTATCCAGCGGGTTCTGCGCTACAGCCCGAGGCAGCCACATGATGGAAAGCAGCAGAATGGCTATTACAGTTTTACTCCGTAACATTAGCGTTGTAATTGGATAAATAGAGGTTAAATAACACGTTCGTTCGTTTTTTTTCATAGTTTTAAAAAGTTTTAATGTTAAATGGTACCTGGCTTTACGTTTTCGAAGGCATTTGGCCAGTTACCGGGTTTGACTTTAATTGAAGCCCGTTCCTGCGAAGGAACCGGGCTTTCTGATTTATTGTGATTTTTAATGGGCGGCGATTTCCTGTAAATAATAGACATCTCCTGTATTGCTCCATTTGGTTTCCATGACCATGGAGAGTTTATTTAATGTTTTCTGAACAGGCTCTGTGGTATTAAAACGGCCATAAAACCGCGGATCCTTATTACTTAAATTTGCAGAAATTATGATATGAACACCGTATTGTAGTTCGATCTCGCTGCAAACGGTTTTTAAAGCAACTCCCTTAAAAACAAAAAGGCCATTTCGCTGATCCAGATATTTAGCTGCATCCGGATAGTCTTCTTTTATTAAGGCATTAGTCGAAGTATTATAAGTGGTGCGTTGGTTAGCCACGGCAATTTGTTGCTGTGTTTGAACTCCATTTTTGAGTATAACCCCCACTTTACCACTCACTACCGTTACCTCGGTTGATGCAGCTTTAGGGTAAGCACTTACATTAAAACTGGTACCTAACACAACCGTTTTTAGTTTACCCGATTGTACAATAAATGGGTGTTTGGCATCATGCATCACTTCAAAAAAAGCCTCACCTTCTAATTTTACGATACGCTGTTCTTCACTAAATCTATCCGGATAGCTGATTTTAGTAGCCGGACTAAGCCAAACCCGCGTGCCATCCGGCAATTTAATCTGCCGGTGCTGGTTTACATTACTGCTCAATTGTATTTGGTGTACCGGGCTGATCAGGTTATATATAGCACTGCTGTATAGCACGGTAAAACCAACAAGCAGGAGTATCGCGGCAACGGCTGCCATCTTTCGCCACATTGGGATCACTTTACGGGCTGACAGAGGCTGCGCATCCATCTGGGCAGATATCCTGCCAAAGATATTTTCTCTGATCTGATCTGTTGATGTGTATTTGGCAGAAGAAAGTAATACTTCCTCATCATTGAACCCGGCATACCAGCGTTCAAACCATTGTTGCTCTTCGGCGCTGATGGTGCCTTGCTTGAGCTTATATGCCAGCTCTGCCGGATCGTAAACCTTATCTTCCATGGTAAATTACTTTGACCTTTACACATATAGTCAATACCCGGGCAAAACACCCTTAGTGGAAAATGAAAATTATTTATTAAGCAGGAAGAGTAACAAAGGGAGAGCTATCTTAAGATCCTGACGGAGCGTGCTTAAAGCCTTGCTCATGTGCGCCTCTACCGTTTTTTGAGAGATGTTTAACTGAGCGGCTATCTCTGTATAACTCTTATTCTCATCCCGGCTTAGCAGAAAAACGATCCGGCACTTTTCTGGCAGCTTATTAATACCTTTTTCCAATTGGATCCTGAGTTCCTTTTCGTCCAACCAATTGCTGGTGCTGTTTTCGGTTGCAGCCGTAGTGTTTGTTAACTCATCCAATTGCAACTGCATACGATGCTTGCGGGCCAGATGATTGATTACTTTATATTTAACGGCTACCGATAAATAGGTGGCAAGACTATGCGTTAATTTCAGACTTTTCCGCCTTGTCCAGATACTCAAAAATATTTCCTGGACAATTTCTTCAGCTTCTTCTTCATCGCCCAACCGGTGTACGGCTACCGCAAATACCTTATCCCAATATCGCTCATAAAGTTTTGTAAATGCTTCCCGGTTATCCTCATGGATAAGAGCGATCAATTCAAGATCTGTATCGGATTCGGTGAAAGAGCTGCGGGCCATAACGAGGCAATGTTAGAGAATATTTTACAGAAATATTCAAAAGCATATTTACTTTATTGAATTATATCCCAAAGAACAATCAGCCGGCTAACGCCGCCGCATTGGCAGCAGCCAAACCAGATTGCAACGATTGTAGTTTGATTTGTGCTTTATTTAATAAAGCTTGCGCGTCGTTTAGCCCTTTCTCCGTCGCTTTAAGGGCTAACTCTTGCAACTGATAATCATACGCGGCATCGCGATAACTTTGATCCAGCATCAATTTTAGGGAAACAGCTTCGCCCGGGCTTGTCACGATCATGTTGTATAAGCTTTTCACTTGTTGGTCTTCAAGCGCCAAAGCAGCTTCGGATTCCTGGTTCAAAGCCCCCGCAGCAAAAGCCGATTTCAGGGCAACCAACGTTAAGGCGACCGCGTTATTGGCGTCGCTCCCGGCAGTGCCCACCATACTCACCAATTCATCGGAGACCAGAGGATTCAGGGCTTTTTGCTTGACCACGTCCCGCGCCAGCTTATTGATGAGCGCGGCCGAATAGATTAGCTTATCGGTCACCTGCTTTATGGCCAGTGAAAGTTTATCGGTATCATCATTAGCGGCATTCATTTCAGCCAGCGCAATTTCCGAATTCTGTTTCAAACCAGAAACGCTCTCTGCCAGTTGAGTAGCCAGGGTTTTATTGTTATAGGTTTGAGTTCGGCTCTGCTCGGCAAGGCTTAAAAATCCTTGAAAATTGGCGACCTTCTGCGTCAGGGAAGCGACAATGGCCTGGTTCCGATCCACATCATATTGGGCCGCTAAAACCTGTAGCGTTAGAGCGTCCAGTTCGGTTTTTTTCTGTTCCGTAATGCCACTACTATTTAAGGGTTGCTCGCTCATGATTGGTCTTTAACTAAGTATTGAAATTTACTGTGAACATTCAGGTCGGATAATCTATCGGTAAACCTGGCTGTATTTTCCGCCGAGCCAGGCCATATTGTTAAAACCAATACAAAGTACTCAGCCTGGCCTATCAGCGGGTTACCAAAATTATCAGTTGTTTCGTTCCCTATGGCAGCAGTGTAATAATCGAACCCTGCTTTTGTTTCTGTACGCACCCCTACCGTGTAGTTCGCCGCCTGCACCTGTTGGGCAATGGCCAGGTCAAAAACAAAGTCCGGTTTGCTGAGCCCTGATGCCGCAGGCAATAAAATGCATCGGTATTCCGGCAAGTCATCACCTATTGGGGGCTTTGGGCTACAGAAGCGTATGGTATAAGTAAGGCCAATTTGTGCCTTATCCCCTTTGGTGTCAACCGGCATCGGCTTTGCTGTAATATCTGCCTTTGGCCCGGTCGCCGTCAGGACGAACGTATTGGAAGCAGCCGACAAATAGTCGCTAAAATCGTTGAGCATCTTTTTGTAGGCGCTGGTATAAACGGCCAATAAGAAAACCACATAGGATTGACCATACCCGATCTCGTCGCCATCGGAGTCTTTCAGCGCCAGTTCTCCGAATTTTACCCTTTGCGAACAGGTGCCTTGTGGCGCCACGGTTACTATTTTAACGATGTGTTTTCCGCTCTCGCCTTGCTCCAGGATAGCTGTCGCGGTAGTAAGCGAAAACGTTGCTTTTTTGCTGTCTTTAACTAGGATGATATAATAATCCTGCGCGACAGGCAAAGATGTATTGGGTTCAAAAGGGCTCGCAACAGGATCAAAACTAACCGTAAAACTATTTTCACCCGTATCGCTGACGTTCAGGTCAAAGTTGAGCCGTTCGTTCGTTGTCCCGTAAGCCAACTGCGCGGCATCCAACTCAACCGCGATATTCTGCAAATTGCCCCCGGCAAGACTGTTGCTAACGCTTGCGGCATCAAGCTCACTGGTCGCGGCGGTTGCCGCCTGTAGTGCCGTATCGAACTCTGCTGCGCAGATCTCCAGCAGGTTGTTCATTAATCCATTCGTGCTTTTCGCCTGGTCGAGCAATGCTGTTGAAGCTATCTCGGCAGTGTGCATAGATGCTTCCATGGCAAGGTTTGAAGCGGCCTCGGCATTGTACGCGGTGTCGTTTATGAGCTCACGGACATGTGCAGCGCTTTTATACAAAGCAGAGTGTTGATCAGCCGCCTCTAATATGCTAAAAATGGTACCGATATCGCCTGCCAGCCGGGTGATCGAATTTGCTGCTATCTGTACGTTCGAGGCACAAACGGCCATATTGGTAACCGATTGCTTCATGTATTGGTCTGCCCGCGTAGCCGATACAAGCTGATTATTAGCCAGGTTGTTACTATCAACTGCCCTTTTTTTGACTTTGGTTTTCAAGGCAGCGTGCTTGCCGGCAGCCTGAAGTTTCTGAGTAGTGGTTATCACTGCCCCCTGGGCATAATAAACCGTAAATAAAGCCGCGCTTTTTTGCGACTCGAAGCTTTTCAACTCGAGTTCCTGGCTTTGTAAAGAGCTTACTATCGTAGCCCAAAGGTTTTCGCTATAGGTGTTCATTGCCGGATAAGGTGATCGTATATTCAGCAAGATACATAAAAGTAGTAGCGAAATAATCAAATATATACACCTCGCCGCATTTGGCCATATATAACAGTTCTTTAAGCGAACTTAATTGATGGTCACTGTAAAAAACCCGCAAAAGCAATACCGTATAAATACGGTAATTTTTAACGCTTTTTTACGCTATAAAGCTCATTATCACGGCACTAACTTTACTACATCAAACCAAATATATTATGTCAGCATTAACTGAGTTCTGTGATATTTTCGGCGCTATTAATGAAGGAGCCTTCAATAATATAATTGCCGATCTTCAAAACCAACGGCCTTCCCAGTTTAACTACGGAACGGTGTCCTTTTTCAATTCGCCCCAGCTACTATGTGATAGTTCCGTCGTCGCGCGTATTAACCCTGATGTCAAAATATTTCAAAATCCCCTCGTAAGTAAGTTGGACTTGCTGAGCGTCCCAGGTTATAACGGCCCGTACGGAATGGAGTACTGCCTTCAGCTCACTAAGCTGGCCATCGATTTTCAGCCATCCAACAGTATACAACTGCCGCCGGGCCTAAATCCACCCCTAAAAAATCAGACGTTTGCGCTGCAGGCAAGTGTAAGCGTGGGCCTGGGCGTTCCCGATGCGGCTGCTATACGGCAGGCTGTACTGGCGACGGCGTCCGGAGGCCAGGTAACACCAACCATTCCGTTGCCGTTTACCCCGGCAAGCTTGGCCAGCTTTAACCTGGATGTTTTTGGCATATTCAACATACAGCAAGGCGGCCCTTCCACGGCGCCCTACATTACATTGGAACTTGACAGCCTGGAGCTGCCGGGTCTTGTACCAACAGGGTTGGAAAGCACGCTGGAATCCTATATCAGGGTAGTTCTCTCGCTGGGCCTGTTGCCACAGATCAAAGTGGCGCTAAGCGCCCTGGTATTGAATATTGGTAATTCGCTTCTCATCGCACCTACTACCATTTCTGCGAACGTGCCTTTCAATCCTTCCATCGAAAAAGATCAGATCGAAGTTTTTCTCACCTTAAACTAATTGCAACCATGTCAACAGTTAACATCGCGATCAATGCAAACACTTTAAATAAGGTCTGGGCCGACCTTGAAGCCAAGATCAATGCCATGCCACCTTTAACAACGGCTGGCAACCTGGGCCCATTTGGCGCCAGCTTCGCTATCGGCTTCCAGGTCAGTAACGCGCCAAATCCCATACAATTAACCAATAACGGCGTAGAGATCAATAACCTCAAGATCACCTACTCGCCCCTGAAACTAACCCTTTCGGTAACGATACCGGAGATCCGTACGCCCAAAATTTGCGTATGCCTTCCCTGGATCGGCTGCGGCTGCCTGCCCACGATTCAATTATTTCCGCAAACTACAGTATCAGTTCCAATCGATCTCAGCGGCTTTTTTGCCGGCAGTTTTTCGGGTAAGTTTAGTCTTACGCCGTTTAAGCAGGTGTTAGCTGCAAAAGGCGCGTTAACCCCGCACCAGGCAACCCTTACTGCAGATACAACCGATGAAATCCTAAATGACTTTAAAAGCCTGATCTCTTCGGCAATACCAATACTGCCGGGTGGCCTGGTTAACGACATAGCAAAGGTATTCGTTCCGGGAGTGAAAGGTAACCTGTCCGATAAATGGCTGTTCCATCTAAAAGATATTTACACCAATTTACAACTGATTGATATCGGCAATACGGTGGTCAATATCCTGGATATTATCACTGATAAACTTCTCTCCTTTTTGCCCGGCGCGATACGAAGCATCGCAGAGGCGATTCTCCGGCCCATTATCAACGCCATCGGGGCTGCCTTAGACCTCGGAAACGACGTGTTGACCTGGCTCGAAAAATTATTTCAAACCAGCCTGGGCATCGGTAATATGCTGGAAACCTTTATCGGGAACCTGATTTTTCAAATGTGGCCGGTTTTTAAATTCGACGATCCTTTCCCAATGCTGGCAGCCAGTAACGGCCTGATCTCTGTTTTGGTGCCTGTAGAAAATGTTGCGGTCACGGTAAATGCTCCACAGGAGCTGGTAATTTCTGCTAACCTAATGTAACCCTTAACGCTAAATATCATGAGTCTTTTAATGAACCAAAACTTGTTAAAACATCGCGAAGTATCAACCGCGAGCTTAAACAACCTCTGCACCATTGTGCATAAAATGGCCGTCGAGGGAACTTATACCGGCCAGGTCTACACGGGCCAGGCAAATTTACTGGGCTCATTCAGCCTGGTTTATGATAAGAATAATCAGGCGACGCAAGCGCAAATAGACCTGTCGGCTTTTGATGACCTGACCCAGGTTAACCTCGACAAAAAGCCTTTTGCGACTCCTCCGGAATTTATAACCGGGCAGGACGGTATCGTAATTTTCTTTATCACCGGGACACATGCGGATCTATACGCAACCCTCACCGATAGCAACAACCAGGTAGCATTCGACAGCCGGGCGCTGGACAAGGGTGACGCGGCAGTGTTCCGGCTGATCGCGACTGGGACATACGAGCTTGCAGATTCAGCAGGGCAAACGCTGGACATTACGGTAAACGAACCGGTAGATGGCAAATACGCAGACATTAATGATCAGCAGCCGGTAATTATTACACTGGATGGAACGGGCTTTACACCCGCTGTCGCGGCTATCGATCCGTTGCAGGTCATTATCATTTCGATCGAAGTTCCCGCTACTTTAGACCTAACCAAATCATAAACATGCTATTAACAAACCTTTAAACCTATTAATAATGAAAAGATTTTTAACATGCCTGCTGCTGCTGCTCAATATAGGGCTTCATGCGGCCACGCAAACCAAGGTCCCTCTTTCAACAAATACGATAGACTCCATTAAACTGGAGAGCGACCTGAATGCCAAGTGGAAAAAAACACTGCCGCTGGAAATAAAATTTGGAGAACGTATTGTTATTTATGTTTCCGGGCCGTCCACCGACTTTGAAAAGGCGGGTGCCGCACGTATCTACATCAATAATGTTTTGATGTCCTATCCTGTCGTCTATAACTGCCCCTGTAAAGACCCAAAAGATACCACCAGGCTCTTTACGCTAACCTGTACCATCGGGCCACATGATACGACCTGGAACCATTGGTACGGTTTCGGCGACGAAAAATTGTCTGTAAAGCTTGACGTAGGAACTGTCGATAAGGTCTATACTTGTAACCCCATAAACAATTTGCAACTGGAAGCTTATCATCATGCATCCCTTGTTTTTGCTGCTGTTGTTGTGGGATTGTTCCTCGTCTTGACGATAATCCTGGTGTTTTTTCTCAAGCTTAATTTCATCCGCGATTCAAGCACCGTCGATCCCAAACCCTACAGCCTTTCCAGGTTCCAACTGCTTTGGTGGACCGTTATCATTATCAGCAGTTATATCTTGCTTTTTGCGATAAGGGACGATTTTGGCTTATTAAGCCAGTCAACCTTAATTCTATTAGGTATCAGCGCTGCTGGAACAGGCTTTTCGGCATTGGTGGATTATAGTGTTAACGATAATAAGGATACCCAGCCGTCGCAGCCCGGAAAGAATTTCTTTTACGATATCCTTTCAGACAATAATGGCATCAATATTCACCGGTACCAGAATTTTATTTTCACCATCGTTTTTGGGATCGTCTTTGTTTACAAAGTTTTTTCCACAGCCAACATGCCAAACTTCGGAGTGCTGGAATTATCGTTGATGGGGCTGAGCACCGCTACCTATGTGGGATTAAAGACAAACGAAAACAAACAGACCGGCGCTGCTACCAACACCAGCAGTTCTGATAAAAATATTGTTGGATAATGGATTACTATGTAACTGCAAGCCTGCTGAACTTAAGAAGCTCGCCGGTAATTGATCCCGGAAACGTGATCACTTTGCTTAAAAATCAGGAGATTGTAACGGTAACAGACACCAACAACCCCAATTTTTATAAAGTACGATGCATACAGGAAACGCCGCAGGTAGAAGGTTTTGCGTCTTCGGCCTTTCTCAAACCTGTTACCCGCATGAGCATAAATCCGACGGGATTGATGACCCCTGTCAATCTCCAGCCAAACGCAGCTTCCAGAAGGGATAACCATGCCGCATGGGAATACCCACTGGGGGAGGTGGATATGCCGGAAGTAGACCCTCAAAGTGATATCGTCACCAGGATCAACCGGATGCACCAGATTATAGATTGGCTGGCCGTAGACAAGAGTGCAAGGTACCAGCGCGACACTTACACCTACTGTAATATTTATGCCTATGATTACCTTTACCTGGCTGGTACCTTCTTGCCACGCGTTTGGTGGACCGGGAAGGCGCTGCAGGCTATATTGGCCGGAACAAAAGTAAACCCGGTTTACAACATGACGGTGGACGAGGTAAATGCTAATGGTTTGTTTACCTGGCTCGAAACCTGGGGTAGCGATTATAGCTGGGTGCGCACCTATAGCTTGGACGACCTGCAGAATCAGGCAAACCAGGGAAATACCGGTGTTATTTGTGCAGCCAATATAAATCCCAATCGAAGTGGCCACATTTGCTGTGTGATCCCGGAAACGGCCGATAAAACAGCTACCAGGGCATCCGGGGTGGTGGTTTGTCCACTATTGTCGCAAGCCGGCGCAGTCAATTTACGGTATTACAATAATAATGCCTGGTGGGTTAAACTTGCCCAGGAATTCAGGGGCGTTGGCTTTTGGTATTGCCAGCAACCAAAGTAACACGGCACACACTCGGCGTTTAGTATCGCAAGGTCATTAAACAATAAGGCACTTACATAATATGTAAGTGCCTTATTGTCTTGTGGAGAATATCGGAGTCGAACCGATGACCTCTTGCATGCCATCTCGAACTTTGCCTCTTCTATTTTCGCTCAAATCGTTTATAATTAATTGATAAACAATCAGTTGTTCAAAACTTGAACAACCAAAAATTTTAGCATTTCTCGCCAAATATCGACCTTAGTTTTATCAGAGTTTTATCAGTGAACGCTAAAGTTGTATGGAATTTGAGAGAAAAATAATTCTTTGGACTTACCGGAAAGTCAAAAAATCGGAAGGTAATATGATTGCCGGTGAGCATGAGATTCGCTTACGTTTAACCCAATTCAAAACCGTTAAATATATTAGTCTTGACTACAGTTCAAATATACAAAACTGGGATGAACAATTCAATTTTCCCAAACCGTCGCACCGGCATTACCGGCAGATCGTTCAAAAGATCGACGCGCTGCTCGATGAAGTAAATTTTGAAATCAAACTGGCAGCTAAAAATTTCGAAATTTATCTCACGGTCGAGGAATTAAAAAACCGGGTATTGAAAAAGGCCATGCGCCTGACCCCGATGAAGATATTGGAATTTTTTGATATTGTGGCCAAAGAAATGGAAGACGAAGGCCGGATTGGATATGCCAATATTTTTAAATACTGCAAATCACCGGTTTCCAAATCCTTAAAGGACAAAGACAAAGCATTCACGGCCTATACCAGGGCGGATGCCGAAAATTTTGAAAAAATGGTCATTAAAAGCAATAACAAGCAGACGACCAACAGCAACTATTTGCGGACGTTTTACCGGATATGGAATATTGCCATTGAGCGGGGGTACACGCCAAAAGAGTTCCACCCCAAAAAATACATTAAATATAAGCCCTACCGGAAATACAAGACCTCCAAACGTGCCATCACCTTTGACAAGATCAAAGCGCTGGAAAATCTTAGCTTTAAATCCGACAGTCGTATGTTCCGGTCGCAGCAATATTTCCTGTTCAGTTACTATGCCAGGGGCATGAATTTTAATGATATGTTAAAATTAAGGCATGAGGATAATTGTTATGGCGGCGAACTGCACTACACCCGGTCTAAGAATAAACGGCGTTATGATTTTATACTGCACAACAAGGCGGTGGAAATTATTGAAATTTTTAAGGCTTATCCCCTCCAAAGTAATGCCGGCCATATTTTCCCGGTTTTGATGGCAGAACACGACACGCCAAAAAAAATAGATGTAAGGATCGATAGTGCACTAAAAGATTTGAACGAAGACCTGAAAGAAATGAGCGAGATGATCGGACTACCCAAACACATTACGTCTTATGCAGCGCGGCATTCATTCGCCACCAATTTGAGACATAAAAATATCCAGATCGCTTTTATCCAGGAAGCAATGGGCCATGAAACGGAATTGCAGACCATGACCTACCTGGAAGAATTTGATGATGTGCTGTTGGCAAAAACCATTGAGGAGGCCTTATCATAACATTTCTTAAAATTATTTTTTCAGACGAGAAACATTGTTGCTTAAATATAAAATCGGCTATCAAACAATGTCATCCGAAGGCCAATTTTTGTCGAGCATCATTATATTCCGTATTTCTTTTAAAGTTTGGAATAAAGATTTATCCAATTCGTCAAGTTCACTTTCGGCAAATGATTTGTATGATTTAGCGTCGATAATCGGCTTTATGATTGCTTTATAAGCTTCGTAGATAGGTTTGCGTTCGGGATAGGCCATGATTTAATTAACTGCTGGCAACGTAGCTGCCCTGATTTTTTTTAATATAGCCGTATGTTTTTTTAAATTCTTCATGATAGAAATGCACATCGCCTGGTCAAATTTTTCAGGATGTTCGCCATCCTTCCTGGAAAGAATTAAATACTCAATCCCGTCGATGGTGTCGCTTTTTGCATGTGCTAAATCATTACGAATATCAAGGACGTCTTTTTTGTAGTTAGTATAAAAGTCTGTAAAATGTGCTTCTTTATCGAACTTTTTTAATTCAAGCAAATTACCGATTGCTCGCGCTTTCTTATCAGCATCAAATATACGCTCCTTGAGAATTGCGGAATTCTCCAGTTCATCTAATTTCATCGATCTTGCTTGATTGGCTTTTGTGGATTTCTGTATGGCATCAATTATATATTTTCTAAGGCTTGTAGCCTCATCGCTTTCTTCGGAAAAAAAGCTTGTGAGAATGTCGACAACCGTATTGTCTAACTCGCTTGTTTCAGCCATAACTAAACCTCTTATGTTATTCAATTCTTGTAATTTAGCCACTGTTAAATTAATTAAACGATAGGCACGCTCCCGAAATTCCCGCATTCCCTCGTCATTTATCAGGCTAAAGAATGAAACCCTGTCACGATACAGGCTTTTGGCTATTTCTTCGAAATTACTTTGCGCCGAATAAAATAAGACTTCAGTAAAAACGCCTCCATCCCTGATTTTCTGAATTAAAACATCTCCCTGTTCATCCCCGCCTTCAATATTATAATCAGATAAAATCAAATCATAATTTGTTGTTTTGATTGATTCTTCTGCTTTTGCGCCATTTTCAAAAGTTTCAACCAATGGTATAAACCCAAGATTATCAAGATAGGCTTCAAACTCGGATTTTATCCCCATTTCGATATAGTCTTCGATTTGGTCATCTATCCATAAAATCTTGTAATGTAATTTCATTTTTTCAATTTGATTATGAATTCAACTCCTTTTTCTAAATTCCTAGCAGATATTTTCCCGTTCATTTTTTCGACGACTTCTTTTGTGTGGTATAATCCCAAGCCAGATCCATTTGTGGTCGTGAATCGTGGATCGAAGATCCTACTTATATTCTGTTCGGGTATACCGATGCCATCATCTTTAATATGGAGTTCGACTTCATTATTACTTATTTTTTCCCAAGATATTTGGACGGTTTTTGCTTTTGCCTTGAAGGAGTTATTTAATAAATTATCAAGAATAATAATTACTTCAATTGGTCTGAATGAAAAATCAAATTTTAAATCCTGGGGGGCGGACGCCGTAATTTTTAGGTTCTGATTATTCATTATCAAATGTTTGTATTCCTGGTAAACATTTAATACATATTCGTCTACAAATTTTACAATATCTACATTGATCTTATTAACCGTAGTATCAAATTGGGCTTTTGTTACAAACCTTGATAAGGTTATGATTTTCTTGTTTTCAAACGAGATCTTGCTTGCGATGTTTAACAATTCCTCCTTTGGTGCGTCATCATTTATTGACTTTACCAGTCTTTCAATAAACCCGTTGATATGTTGAGCAGAATGCCGATAAATATGATGCTGAATACTCAACAGATCATCCTTTTCAGTCCCGCGATCAGCCTTAGCAAATAAGGTTTCTGTTATCTGTTGCTCTAACTCCTCTTTTAATTTTCGCCCCTCCTGGGTCTTTAATTTTAACTCGTTAGTTGCGGAGTTTAACGCATCAGCTTGGCGGTTTATTTTATCTTCTAATTGTTGAGCATCGTTAAACAATTGTTTGTCTTGGGATTCAGCTGCTACGCGTTTGAAATTGGCAACAAGTTTCTTCGCGCTTTTTTCCTCCTGTTGATTTAAGATATTAATTATATCCTTATTATAGTCTATACGAATTAGGGACTTATCGTCTACAATATTTGATATTAGTTTGACCAGGTTTTCTTTGGCAGCTGCGTTATCCTGTACATCGAAATTATCATCGTTAAGCCCCCATTGGGTCACATCTACAACGTACTTTTCTAATCTTTTTAAGGTTTCGATCAACAAACTATCAGCATAGGGGCTTGCATCTGCAAGCTGATAGTAAGCCGCTGTTTTAACTATTCCAGCATCCCTACTGGTTGCTTCTCTTAGGTCGGGATTATCTCCCTGTATGTCAATTTGCCCAATTAAATTTCGAAGTCCTATAAACCTGTTGTAACCTTGAACTGCCCGATTGTCAATACCCAGGGAATCATCACCTCTCTCGCCATAAGGATAAATTCTAAATCCATTTTTATAAATAAATACACTTCCATAGTCAACAGCCCTGATGCCCATTTTTCTCTTGAAAATATCTTTGGAAGACTTATTTAAAAAATACAGCGTGATAGAGGTATTCCTTAGTTCATGAAACCTATTGATTTCCTCAATTTCGTATATAAAGGTTTCCCTATCATTAAGATTTGTTATAATTCTTTCGCCATTAGGTGAAACCGAGCTAACGATTTTGGTTGTCCTGATATTTAACGCATCAAAGATGAAATTTTCAATTTCGCCATTTACGGTGTTATAGTAAATTGATCCATCGCTTTCACCCTTTTTCTTCCTGCTGATCGTTTCTTCCTTATCTAATTCGAGTTGATCAGGCGCCTCAAGGAAAATTTTAAATGTTTTTTCTTGGACTGATTTATTTAAATCCGGCCTTACAAGTTTGGAAAGTTTGTCTTTTAATTTTTTGAGATTATCCCTGCTCCAATCCTCTAAATGAATACCACTTATTTCTAATACGGTGCCGTGTTGTATATTATAATCATTATGCGATAACACCTGGTGCTCGATGGGTATATCTATAAATTCTTCTTTTTGATCGTGTTCGAATTTTTTCCAGTCTATCCTTAGATTTTCAATAACTGCTCCGGGGCTATCTTTACATGAAATCAAATTTAAAAACCGTCCAAGCCGGTCACATGAGAACCTACCTACGCCTTTTGCACCTGCATAAAAGCGCTCGGATTGAATTCTATCCCGGTAATCGTCCAAATCTTCGGACCTGTCTTTCTTAGCGGAATAAGCGACAAATAACCATTTTTCAGTTAAATCTGCATAGTCCATTCCTTTTCCATTGTCCTGGATTATGATTTTACCATTTTCTGTATCGATGTTTTCAAAACGAATTCTTACCTCGGTCGCCTTAGCGTCAAACGAGTTTTTTACGAGTTCAAAAACTGCTACGAAATTGTCTGTTATTAGCTCTCCGCCTATTAGATTTTTAAGCCCTGAACTTATCCGGAAAAATTCTTCGTTCATGGTGATAAAATCTTTTTTAGAGCTAACCCGCATTGTTCTCCAAATAATGGTGGTATAGCATTACCCAGTTGGGTGTAACGGGGAACTTCCAAGACCCTTGCCTTGCCGCCGGTGGTGTATTTCCCTTGTATTTCAAATGAGTCGGGGAAACTTTGGATACGGGCATATTCCCGTACTGTCAAAATTCTTGGTTCACAATAATGAACATAGTCGTCAGGAAGAGTAGTGATAGTAGGTGCTTGATCCTCGCCGTCTAATGGAATAAGTGTGTGTTTCTTTATCTTATGCGATTCCTTAAAAGTTTTGCTAAGCGACTTTCCTTTAGGAGCATTTGTAAGTATAAAGTTAAACCTATCAGTTATGGATTGAGAATGGTTTGCAAACCTATGGCTGTCCGGTGTAATTAGGTTGTCATCTGTATCTTGCCGAAGAAAAATTTGGTATTTGCTGTTTGGAGAGGAATACAGTCCAAACTTGAAATTTTTGTCTGACGGTAGTTTTGTAGTACCATGTTTAAATAATAAGTCCGAAATAGCAGCTTCTAACGGTACAGAAATCTCTAATCCTTTATTAATTAAAAATGCTTCCCTGTTTGCTCTTATAGTTTCAAAAAATGCTTCAGCAGCTACTTTATTTCTCTTAGCAATATCGTTCCTGATGCCAACTAAAATAAAACGACAACGTTTTTGGGGGATACCATAATCGCTAAAATTGATCAATTCAGCGTCTACATCATATCCCAGGTTTTCTAATTTCGAAATAACATAGTCTGAATATTTCTTACCGCGTGTACTGTTTTTGTCAAATTCAAGTGTAAATCCTTTGACGTTTTCAAAAAAAAGCACTTTGGGTTTTACCAATTCTATAAAGCGTATGTATGAGATAATTAGCTTGTTCCTATTATCTTCTTCATTTCTTTTCCCGGCGGTTGAAAACCCCTGGCATGGTGGGCCTCCCGTAACCATGTCAATTTTACCTTGTAGTTTGATTAACTCCTCAGAATAATTTTTGAGAATGCTGTTAATATCGTGTGGCTTTTGCGGTAGCCATTTTGGCCAAGAGAAATGCTTTTTTTTTTCGATTAAATTATGCTCCAGGGTTTTGAAAGCGAACGGACTTTTTTCTATCGCGAAGACACCTTTCCAGCCTGAATTATGCAGGCCTAATGAAAGGCCTCCACAACCTGCAAAGAGGTCAATGTATTTTAGCGATTTACCTGGCATACAGTTTAGGGAATTAGTCTAAGACGCTAAATTAATCAAATAGTAATTAACATTTTATAATATTTACAACTAATTGATAATGAGCATATCGAACATCTTGGAATACGACTTTTGCATATTAATGCTGCAAAATCTAAAATTGCCCAACTAATTTGTTTTGAATTCTCATGGTTGACTACCTGGTGGGCCAATTTTTGTAAATAAGGATCATACCTTATATCTGATAACTTTCGCGGGCCAAAATATCTTTCTATAACTCTTGCCATGTTAACATCCAACAATGGTTTTTTCCGATTGAAAACTTGTAGTTCAATCGCGTTTGCGATATATTGACCAAACATGGGTATTTCTTCCATCTCGCCCCTGTTTTCGGGGATAATACCGTTCCTTATGTCAAGTTCAATAGCTAAATTCCTTACTCGTTTTGCTCGTTGCTTATATAAGCCGATAGGTTTAAGGTCAATTTCAAGGGTTTCCAGGGAGGCTTCGCTTATCTTTTTCCAGTTAGGATATTTATCAATAAAATTTTGATAAAATTTTTCGATGGTTTCGGCTTTTGTTCGTTGGAGTAAAATTTCAGCAATTATGATTTCATATTCGCTTCGATCTTCATGTCGCCAAAGAAATTTCCTTCCATTTGATAGGTACCAGGCTAATAATTTAGCTTGAAAACGTTTAATATTAGCTTTGGAAATGCCATAGTCCATATTCAATTATAAATACCGATAACTTAATACTTGTTTTAACACCGGGCTTTCAAAATTATTTTTTGATAACCAATTTTCATATTCCAAGGTATCCGCATTGATCAAATCAATTGTAAATTCTGTGCCCATACACAAGTATTGAAATAGAATTTGATTATTATCGGTATAAATAAATACGAAGCTGGATGTCACCCTAAAATATCCGCCGTTTTTAGGGTCTTGAAAGCCGGCTTCGGGGTGGTATAGTGATCTTTCGTAATATGGCCAAAATTGATTCTTTTGCCCGGCACGGACATATTTTTTCAATTCTTCAAAGCAAGCCTGGTTAACATCATCCTCAATTGGCGTTTTATAATGAAGCGCGTTTAAAACCAATGCCTCTATTCCCATTTTTCCGAGGAATTTTGAAACGTAAACGTTTTGCTTACCCGGTGAATTGTAAACGGGTATAAAAGCAGCTACTTCCTTCTTAATCTTTATGTTGCCAGGAATACGAATAGTTTCTGTATGGTCTTTATCTTTCAAAAATTCTATTTCTGAAAGCTCGGGATCAATAATAAATCCTTTGCCATTCGGTATCTTACCCTTTTTACTTTGGGTATTAGTTGCATGCCTCGCTTCTTTGAAAAAAGGAAGTTCAAGTACCTGCTGTTCAAATGACCTGGAAAAGTATTGATTACATTGATCGCATACAATTCCCCTATCAAGTATATAAGTGGTGTTGCCTAAAGATTCAGGAACCACATGCTCAACACTTTTCGAATCATCAGAGTTTTTATAGCAAAAAATACAATTCATAGCTTGGGGAAACTGGCGGCAAAAAATGCAATCAAAAAATAGCTTTTTTATTCAAATGTAACTTATAGTCTACAAGAAAGGTCTTTGTTTTTGGTTAAATTTGAATATGCAATTATCGATAATTACTCCCAAAACTGAAGGTCAGATTTGCAAGATAGTAAATCCGTTGCCGGACGAAAACCCGGAAGATGTTTATATTGTCATGGAAGACCCATCTGTTTTTGATGAAGATGAAAATATATACATTGTGAATTTAAAGGATCTTCAAAGAAATGTCCATAGTCCCTCGATTACCCCACAAGTTTCGATTGCTAAAAATGAATTGACAGTAATTGCTGAAAACCTGGAAGAATATATAAAAAGCTGGAACGATTAGTTGCTTTAAAAGTTCTGATAACAATGCTGATTCGGATAGTGATACTTAAACAGCACTTACCTGACACTTAGGCCGCGGCACAATAATACCCGTCTGCTTCAATGAACAGCGGGCACTATATGTTTTATATTTCTACAATAATCCCGTCTTGGCAATCGCTTGCCTCGACTTCGGCATCCTCACGGTTATCAAATACGCGGTTGTTGCCGTTTTCATCTGTACAAATGATGGCGTAGCCAGCGCCGCCATGACATTCAATCACTATGAAACTCATAAATTTTTATTTTTAATTAAACCAAATTTCAAAGGTTTGATAACTTTCATGCAACAATCCAGTTTCTTCGTCGATGTCTTCGGGCGTTAAGCCTACCCAATCGGCATCGTCGCCGTATTCTTTGCACATGATTGCAAAGGGCAGGGAATAACCGAAGTCAGTCAATAAACGCTCCGCTTCCGATTTTTTAATTCTGATATCAAAGTTCGCCGCCTTTTCGGTGGCTTGAGGGTCTATTTCAATCAACCGAACAACTAATATTTTTTCCATGTTTCAAAATTTAAGCGGGGATTGCTCCCCGCCGTTTAATTAATTCAGTTTTAAAATCTCGTTACCGTGCCGTGCGAAATCATTGCACAAATCAAAGGCGGTTTGGTTGCGCTGCAAGCCAGTTCCTGCCATGATAGACTTAAATTTAGCTTCGTTATCATTGTAATTGCGTACGTTTTGATAATAACCTGTCACGGCGTTGTACATGCCAAATAGTGTGCCTTTGGTGGTATTTTCCTGCTGGCTGTCGGCAGTATGGTAATAATCGAACACGCTGGAAACGGTATTATTAAAATGGCTGCTTAACTCTTCATCCCTGCCCGTTTTTAATTTTTCGTAAGTTTCTTTATTAGGTGTCATGGCTAACTGTATCAGCCGTTTGACTTCGGGGTCGGTGATGCGGATGCGTGACCAGCGGTTAAATATTGCTTCTAATTCGGTGCTTAACTGATTACTCAAACCTAACATTTGGTGCGCCGATTTGAGTTTTTCGGCTGCGCTGGCGGTGTGCCGTATCTTAATGGCATTGCTGCAATTTTTCAGTGCGGCGTTAAGCGTGTTGCTGCAATATATCCTTACGGGCGTAAAGGCAATGGTCATGCTGCCCGTGCCGTCATGGGTAGAAGTTAAAAAGAGGTAATTGTCTATCAGGTCATTTTTACCGACACGGATATAATCAGGCAGTTTGGCGGTGATATAGGTGAGCTGACCAAAAGCCAAACTTCCTGCACTTTCATAATGCACCCCGCCGTAATTTTCGACAATGCTGTCAAAAAAGGCGAACTGGTCAATATTCTGCACCACCTCATAATCCTTGCCGATTTTGTCGCCTAAAACGGCTTCGGTGTCCGTGCGGAACGTGAAATAACTATTGTCGGAAATAACATTTGCCCCGCTCGGCAGGGCGTGAATGTTCGGGCGTTTCACCACCTCGAAGTCTAAACCCGCTGCGGTCATCGCTTCTGCGCTGGTCTTGCAATGGGTAATGGTCCTGCCTAAAATTTGCCACACTTTAGGTTTTACGATATTTTGAGTTTCCATGATTTAAGATTTTTTTAGTTTATAGTCCATTAACTTTAATTCGTGAATTTTTACCTTGGGCGTGTTGCTGATAGTACAGGTGGCTTTTTCCTGAATTTCCATTAGTGCATCTTCCGCCCGTTGATAGGTGGTTTGAATGGTCAATTTGACCAATATCATTACTGTGGTGTACATTGTTTTAGAAATTATAGCAGTCCATAAATTCCGCCAGTTCCTGTTGGAATTGCTGCGGGTTGCTTTTCCCTAATTGCTCGGCGTAACCGTCCCAAAACAGTTGGTTGGTTACCTCTATAAATATTTCGTACATGATTATTGAATTTGGTGAATAAAATATGCCCCCTGTCCAAACAGGGGGCAATACTCTTTTAGGCGTTAATGACGATACCAGCCTCAATTTCTGCCAGTTTATCCACGCAAAGGCGGTTCACCATTTGGGTAACTGTCCAAATGATGGTCGGGTTCTTGGTGCTGAACTTCCTGCGCTCGTCGTCCTCAATGGTCAACACGCAGCCCTGGTAGATATTCCCGCCTGTTTCGTCCAAATCCTCTTTCAGGTCAAATTCAAAGGCTTCCAAATTATTGATGGTTTCCAACAACTTATCCCGCTGTATCTTCCTGCGGTGCAATTCTTCCACCAGTTTTAAGGTGCCCTCTAAATTCAAAACGGGTTTGGCTTCTGCCGTAGCTTCTGTTTTGCTTGGTTCAACTTTAGGTGCTTCGGTTTTAGCGGGTTCAGGTTTGGGTGGTTCAACCGCTTTAGGCGCTTCCACCTTTGGGGCATCTTTTACCTTTTCCGCTTCGGGCTTCGCCGAAACTTTGTTAACGGGGTTACCCGCAACGAACTGCGGGTTTTTGTTTTCCTGTGTTACAGGGTTAACGGCTTTGGTTTCATTATCTTTTTTGCTTTCTATTACTTTGGTTTCCATGATTTTTGATATTAAATGATTAAAAAATGAATTGATAAATTGCCCGTTTGGGCGTTGCGGGTGGCAGCCGTCCCGACTGGTCGGGACGCTGTGTGCGGTGGGCTTCTTCCGTTTTGGGTGTACATGGTGCTTTGTTTTTTAAGTCACCGTCGGCTGAAGCCTCCGGTGGCTTTTTGTAAGCAACCTCACCTGAATAAGCCGGTCATACCGGCAAGGCTTTGCGAAAAAAAATACTACCCCAACGGGGTGGAGATTTTTTTTCAGCAAACCCGCAGGGCCCGGCCTTGACGGGATGATCCGGCTTTACAGAACTTTGCTACGAAAAAGCCATTGGAGAATGGAGAGCAAAAGATAAAAGGCAGTTAAAATGAGTTAATAAGTGGCAGGCAAAAAGTCCGGGCGGTTTGGGCGATGCGAATGCGAAGCCCAAATTGTCCCGGTATTTTCAAATGCGGCGAAGCGGCTGAGGAAACGAAGCGGCTGGAACCGCTGACTTATATGCTGTGGAAAAGTTCATTTGGAACCTATTGCTAAAATAATTAGTTTAGCGTCCCTGATTTACGATAAACTATATATCACATGAACCGAAGTGAAGAACGATTAAATGCGATCTATGACAAAACAGACGGTTATTGTCACCTATGTCATAAAAAGTTAGCTTTCAAAAATTATGGCATTCGTGATGCCCGCGGTGCCTGGCATATTGAGCATTCCATTCCGAAAGCTAAAGGTGGGACTGACCATCTGAATAACCTGTATGCCGCTTGTATTCCTTGCAACGAAGATAAAAGCACCCGTCACACCGGAACTATTAGAAAACAGAACGGCGTTAGCCGGGCACCGCATAACCGGGCAAAAAAGGAACAAATTCGTAAAGGGAATGTTAACGGGCTGGGCGGTCTCGGCCTATTGATCGGTTTGAATGCTGGTGGCCCGTTAGGGGCGATCCTGGGTGCGGTTATTGGCAGTGAGGTGGGCAAAAGTATAAGTCCAAAGAAGTAATATTAATATAACAATGAAATACCAAAAAGAGCAGGAAGTCATTTTATTAGCTATCGATGGCAAACCCGCGAAAGGCAAAGCGGTTATTCGGCAAGTCAATAGTGCCGAACAAACCTATACCGTTGCGCATTACCTAAATGACAACCCCAATCCTGATATCATCGAAAATGTGCCGGAAGGCCGTCTGGTTACTGCCGCTGATTTTGTAAAAGCGGTTTTGAGTAAAGAGAATTAAAATTATTGCTCTTAGAACTATTGACGGTTTATTCTTGGCCTTTTGGGTTTGGGATTACCGGCAGGACGGGAAACTTTGTTGTAAACAGGTACGGGTTTCACAGGTTCTTCCTGACGAATACTCACCAGTAATTCTTGGCCGTTAACCATTTTACCATCAAGCGCGTCGATTGCCATATTCGCGGCTTCGTGACTAATCATTTCTACAAATCCATAGCCTTTGCTTTTCCGGCTCATCTTGTCGCGCACTAACTTCACGGTAACGATATCGCCATAAGGCCCAACCAGTTGCGCCAGCGCCATTTCGTCTGTCTGCTGCGTCAGCCCGCCGATAAAGAGTTTGGTGATCATCAAGGTAAAGATAACAAAAAGGGCCACCTGATGGGCGGCCCTTTACAAAGACAATACGGCGATTACTTCGCTTTTTTCTTTGCGGTCACGTCATTGCGGATCGCCTGTGCCAGCGTTTTCAACTCCTGCATTGCGCCGCGCAGCCTGGTGCCGGCGGCGCTGTTTCCTCTTTCAAAAAACTTGGCGGCATCTGCTTCCGCTGCGTTTACGAGTTCTTTCAGTTTTGCGAAATCTTTCATGATCTTCAGTTTTTAAGTAAATAAAATTTTGTTTAACAATAAAATATTCATGCAGCAATGGACATTATTGCTGCATAGCGTGGCTCATTTCCTGTTCCTTTTCCTGCTTTTTGCCCATATCCAGTACCTTGTCCATCGCCTGTTCTTTCAGGAACTGCTCGCGTTTTTCAGGCTTGCCGTTCTCCTGGTATAAATTGATCTGGCTGTAACGTGGTACCGCTTCAAGGAACAGTTTCATTTCCTGACCATCCTTGTTTACCGTAACCAATGGGCGGTCGCCCTGGCGCAGGCTTTGCTCCAGCTTTTCGCGCTGCTCGGGGTTATCCAGTTCCTTGATCTGGTATTTATCCAGTACCTTTTCGAGGTTAAAGCCATAAGACGGGTCATGGTAGTGCTTGAACAGGAAGTTACCGCGTTCTTTGGGTTGGTCCAATTGCAGTTTTACCCAGGCTTTATAAGTAATACCGGCGGCATTAGCCAGGTCATCCCGGTACACGGAACGATCCTGGATCAGGTTATTGGCCTGCTGCGCGGTAAAACCATGCCCGTTCTCGATATAAAAAGTTTGGGTGACGGCCGGGTTATTGTACGTGCGCTGGAACTCCTTCGTTACATAATTGACTTTATCCTTTTCCATTGTCGCCAGCGTTAGTTTATGGTCAAAGTCCTGCCCCTTAACCAGCGCCAACTCGCTGTTACCTGTTTGCCCTTTAAAATATTCGATGGCCTTGTGCGGGTTCTCGAACGGGCGGGTCAGGTTCTTGCCCGGCTTTTCGCCCGGCGAGATCACTACGTAATGCTGCCCCGGTTCCAAAGCCTTGCCACCCTTGTCCAGCGATACCTCAAACTTGTTAAAATAATAATACTCTGACTGGCCGGATTGCTTGAAATACAGCGTACTGTTAACAATCCCCTTATTGCCGATATTCTGGTCGTAGAGGTTAAAAGCAGGAACATTGTTCCGCATGTTTTTCTCCATATCCTCAATGAGTTTGGGCTTAAAACCCAGGTTCTTCATTTCTTCTTTGAGCGACTCCAAATTGTTTAAATTCATAGCTATTTCCTTTAAGTTTAACTGATTCTGTTCTTTTATGCCGTCCAGTAGTTTTTCTACCGATACGTAATACACCGGATGATCGCCGTCTCCGGGCAGGTAACGTTGATCGGCCAGCTGCTCCCAGCGGTCCAATGCAGCGCCCAGCGTATCATACAATTCCAGATCACCCGGATGTAAATATCTTTCCGTCGGGCGCTGTTCAAATACCACGTATTGCAGCCCCACGTCCTGCGCATCTTCCAACAGGCTGATGAGCTCTTTGGCATATTTTGTTTCGAGATACATCGGCTAATGATTATTGCGCAGCAAAACGGGGTAATCGCCCTTCAGCTTCACCCTGATCTTGCGCACCTTTTTCCCGATCAGCCCTTTCGCTGCGTTAATTCCGGCGCTGGCCGCCTGCGTACCCAAACTTTCGCTCATCGGTAAAAACTCCATGCCGGACAGCGCATCATTGGTGCCATTACCCGCCGCCTCGCTCAATTCGGCTTCCGGGGCATTGATGCCCGGTATGCCATCCCTTGAAAAAACCGTCAGGTCAACCGGCAAGATGGTATTACCCAGGGTGATATTTTTAATGGTGAGTAACAAGCGCTGGTTCGTGATGACGCAATTGCCATAGAGCTTAAAGCCTTTGGGGAGGTGTGTTTCCGCTAAAACGACGCTGTCCGCTAATCGCAGCCGCACGATACCACCCTGCAACACTTTCTGGCTCCCG
>Ga0209026_1000227_pt1 | contig 77066 bp, 73 predicted proteins | sample AraplaCL_Col_mCL_FD_184262 | JGI IMG/M metagenome (GOLD analysis project Ga0209026, IMG submission 184262) | Arabidopsis root microbial communities from the University of North Carolina, USA - plate scrape CL_Col_mCL (SPAdes) (version 2) | ecosystem: Host-associated > Plants > Roots >...
GGTATCGAGATCGTCGAACTGGCTGGAATCGACGATGTTGCAGCCCTGATCGGCCAGATAGTTCGATATCGCCGCAACGATCCCGCGCGTCGACTTGCATGCCACTGTCAGTACATAGCTTGTCATGTCTCTTCCCTCATAGAACGGCTTCATCTTTGCCGTTCGCTTATCGCAATCAACCGGCAGGGAAAAGCTTCCCGATCCGAACGTGGGTCAAAGCTTATGACAGGTGGCGGAAAATTCCGTTCCCATTGCGTCTTCCAGCCGCGTATCACCGTCGTCTTGAGAGAAGACGGCAAGAATCCGGTGAGGAGATGATGGTCAGGCCGCGGCCGGGCGCTTCCTTTTCCATTTCCGCCAGCGGCTGGGCGTCGTCAGTTCATGGACGACGGCGCCGCCGATCGCCGAAGAGGCGATGCAGGCCGTGACGAAAATCGGCGCATTTGCCAGAATGTCGATATCGAGATGGACGCAAACGACGCGCAGTATCGCAAGCGTGAAGGCATGGGTAATGTAGATGCTGTAGGAGGCGTCGCCCAGATATTGCAGTGTGGCGATGACCGGAAGCTTCGAGAAGTCGATCGACACGGCCGAATAGAGGATCACGACGGCGGGAATGCCCCACATGTAGGAGCGCGTGCTGGCATCACAGAGCGTTTCGTTGATCAGCAGAAACGAGAATCCCATGGCCAGCGCCGGCCAGGCGACGGCTTGCGGCAAAAGAATCTTGTCGAGATAGAGCTTGGCAAGAAGTACACCCGCCAGAAACTCGTAGATGATCGGGTCGCTGTAGAATTTGGCTGCAGTCGTCCCGCCGGGCAGGAAACGGCAGATGAGGATGATCGTGGTCATCGCCGCAAACAGCGCCGCAAACCGCCATTTCTCGCGCACGAGCAGCAGCAGGCCGAACACGAAATAGAAGAACATCTCGTAGTTCAGCGTCCAGCCCGGCACGACGATAGGGGCCGTGAGCTCGGGATCGGCAGGGTTGGGCCAGGGGAGGAAGAACAGCGAGGCGATGAGATGCGGAAGGTCGAAGACCGTCGACTTCAGCAGCGTCGGGGCAACGAGCGCGACGCTTGCGGCAAACAGCGTCGCCAGCCAATAGAGGGGCACGATGCGCTGGATCCGGCGTCGGTAGAAGTCCAGCGGGCGTATTTGGCGCCCGGCGGTGGTCAGCCACATGACGAAGCCGCTGAGCACGAAGAATATGTCGACGCCTGTTTCGCCGAAGAGGTGAAAAACCGTTTGGAAGCCGGGCTGGACCTTCGGCACCTGCAGCACCGAATGAAAATAGACGACCATCAGTGCAGCGATGGCACGCAGATACTGCAGCTGGACAAGCATCCCGATCCTCACGCGGCCGTTACCGACGCGAACGGTCGTCAGCCCGGCACTCTGCTTTCGTTTAGGGTCTCCGACTGCGCCCGAACGGCGCGCGGGTTGTCGGACACACGCATGTAACCGACGAGCAGCCAGAGCAGCCCGGCGATCTTGATGGAAAAGATCGCCGTGCCGCCGATCATCATATTCAGAAAAATGAAAAGAGAGAGTGAATGAACGCAGCGTCTTTGCGCCGCCGTCCTGCCGGCGGGATAAAGGCAGACGAAGAGCCAGAAGACGATTAGGCCGAGGATCGTCGATCCGTAGATGAGGTAGACATAGCCGCTGTCGGCAAATTCGCCGATGCGCGAGATCGACAGGCCGAGCATGGACTGTATGTCGAGATCCAGCATCTTCTTGATCGTGACGCCGATGCGCCCGGTGAAATTATCGCCGACCTCGTCCGGCTTCATGAAATGCACGAAGAAGCCGATGAGGATGATGAGCGGCATCAGGATCAGGTCGAACGCTTTCGGTATCTTCGGAAACAGGAAGTACCCCCCGATGCTGATGCAGGAAAAGATCAGCATCGTTCGGGTGTCGTTGGTGAGCAGGATCAAAAGCACCGTCGAGATGAACAGCGCCTTTTCGAGGAAGGCGAGCTTCGGCCAGAAGGACAGCAGGTAGATGACGATGACGCCGCAGAAATTGGCGAGCGATACCTGTTCCAGAAAGATCGACGAGGAGCGGTGATCGATGAGGCCGAAGGAAAAGCGCCCCTGAAAGCCGAGCGCATTGGCAAAGAGGCCGGTCGAATTGAAGCTCGCCTGCTTGATGCCGCGCGTATTCTCGAAATATTCGCCAGGATGGAACAGGCTGACATAGAAGGGCGTGCTGACGACTTCGCAGACGAGGAACAGCAGCACCGCCGCGCAGGCAATGCGAAAGGCGAGCTTCACCGTTCGCTCGCTCGCCCAGCTTCCGATGCCGGCAAAGGCGAAGATGATCAGGACGTTACGGAACTGGTCGATGAAGGTCAGGCGATTGAAGACCGTGATGTAGATCGTGATGATCAGCGTAAAGAGGAGAAAGAGGACGATCGCCAGATCCTCCTCGTAGATCCCCTTCTTGAAGATGAAGACCACACTGGAGATCATCATCAAGCCCTCGCAGAGCACCACATGCGAGACCGAAAGCGGCATGATGTTGTGATTGATATAGGCGAGGACGCAATTGTAGAGCACAGAAAACAGCGTGATCGCCAGGATCGGATAATCGACGCGCTGTTTATCGGGAAGGCTTCTCATCTATCGTCCGGGGCTACGGCATTCTTTGGCCGGCGCAAGGATATCAGTCTGGTGATTCGCGACAAAGAGCTAACCGTTTGCACCGGCCGCACGCTTTCCTGGGTCCGTCAGCCGGCCGGCTTCACGGCTGCGCAGCTGGGTCCGCGCGGCGTCTTCTTGCCGGCGGCGGCCGTGATCGTCTTCATCTGCGGCCGGTCCTTGCCGTTGCGCGGCTGTACGTTCAGCGGCTCTTCCTGTGGCCACCACTCGCCTGCGGCCCAATAGGTCCAGCCGAGCCAGACGTCGCTGTTGTCGGCCATGATGCCGAAGACCGCCTTCAGCCCGTCAAGGCAGGGCTGGCTTCCCGGTACCCCGAATTCGCCGAGAAAGCCGCGTTTGCCGTTCTTGCGCAACCAGTCCGTGACGTCGAGCAAACCCTTTTGCGCGCTGTCGCTGCCGTCGCAGACCGCATGCGTTCCCGAACTGTCGGCGTCGAGATATTGATGGAATTCGAAAGCGTAGAAATCGATCGGGTCCTTGACGCCGAGCATCACGGTGCCATTGGCCCCGCCGCCCAGCACGTCGGCGGACCAGCTGCGTGCGCCCGTCCAGTTCGTGCCGGGCACGAGGATGAGGTTGCGCGCGCCGACGGTACGGATGCTGCGGATGGCCGTATTGGCGGCCTCCAGCCAGTCGGGCGCCTTGATATCGTGCGGTTCGTTCATCAGGCCAAAAAGGACGCCCTTGCGGTTGGCGAATTCGAGGGCAAGCCGTGCCCAGAAATCACCGAAGGCAGGGTCCGTTGCCGGCGCCTGGGTTACCTGGATCTTATCGTAATAGCCGAAATTGTGCGGATCGAGGACCACAGCCATGTTGTGCTTCTGTATGAGCGCAACTGCATCCTTCAATCTCTGCAGCTCCGTCCCGTCGAAAGGCTGGCCGAGTACCGGCTGCAAGCGCTCCCAGCGGAAAGGCAGGCGCACGGCATTCATGCCCTTGCTGGCGAAATAACGCACGGTCTCTTCCGAGGGATAGGTATAGTTGGTGCCCGGCACGCCGTCGCGGTCGCCGTATTCGGCGCCGGAAAGATTGATGCCGCGATAGCAGAGCTGCGAGGCGGCAGAGCCATCGTCGGCCTGCGCGACAATGGAAACAACCGCCACCGTTGCTGCAAGTGCCAGACGCATCATTCTCGTCATCGGTCCGGTCATTGCACGCTCCTGTTTGCGCTGCGAAGGCGCAGTTTTCATAAGGCGCCACGCGTTGAGCAAAGATGAACGGAAGGGGCTGCGGCTGTCGCCGTCTCGACTTCCTCGGAGCGTCCTTAATGATCCGTTAGCCAAACATTTCTAAACTCCTTGCATCCGTTGGGCGCATCAGGTCTGCGGAGCGTTGGAAGCCTGACATGAGCTCAATGGAAAGAAACAAGCGATCGGACCAACCCGCAGGTTGGCGCGACATCGAGCCGTCTGACGGATACCGCCAGGGCTTGCGTGCGCGCAGCCCGCTGCTGCGCCCGCGCGATTTCATTTCAGAAGCAGAATCCCGCTCCCCGGATCATCCAATAGATGCCGTGGTACCGGCGGCGACCGGGAGTGCGCCGCAGCCTTCCAGTGAGCGCCAGCCGGAGCCAAGACCTCGTCAGCCCGCGGCCGAACCGCTCGCCGCCGCTGATCCCGTGACGGAGCCGGCGACGATTGCTGCAGCACCGAATGCCGTCTCATCGCCGGCGCCGCAAGCTCCAGCAGATGCGCCGCTTCTCGATCTGCGCTCCGCCATTCGTTCGATCTGGGCAAAGAAATTTCTGGTGCTTGCCTTGGCAGGCGCCGGTGCCGTGCTGGGCGCCGTCACCATTCCGATGATACCGCAGAAGTTCACCGCGGAAACCAGGCTCTATTTCGATCCCCGTCCGGCCGGAGCTTCCGATTCCGCCCAGCAGGCGCCCACGGCACCGGAACTGATCACGACGATGATCGACAGCCAGACCCAGATTCTGTCTTCGGGCAAGGTGCTCGGCCGGGTCGTCGATGCGCTGAAGCTCGACCAGGACCCGCAATTCGATGGCGGCGCCACCGGTGAGGCGGCAAAATATGTCGCGGCGGCCACGCTGGCGAAAGCCTTGCTGATTGCCCGCGAGGCCAGCACCTATGTGGTGACCGCGAAGGTGACGACGGGCGATCCGCAAAAGTCGGCCAGGATCGCCAATCAGCTCGTGGCCTCCTTCATGGAGGAGGAGAGCAAGGCGGCGGCAAAAAGCTACAAAAGCAGCAATACGGCGCTCGACTCCCGCCTCGAAGATCTGCGCCAGCAGGTGCTTTCAGCCGAAAAGGCCGTTGAAACCTACCGTGCCGACAATGACATGGTGGCCGTCGAGGGCAATCTGATCTCCGACAAGCGGCTGACCGCGCTGAACGATATGCTGGTGACCGCCCAGCAGAAAACGATCGAAGCGAAAGCCCGCGCCGATGCGGCCAGCAAACTCAGCTTCGAGGATGTTGTCTCCGACAATTCTTCCTCCGGGGCGACGTCGACTGCATTGAGCAGCCTACGGCAGCAATATGCGGCGTTGGCGGCCAATGTCGGCAGCCTCCAAAGCCAGCTTGGAAGCCGTCATCCGCGTCTGCTCGCCGCGAAATCCTCGCTGGAAAGCCTTGCTGCGGAAATCCGGGCCGAATTGCAGCGGCAGATGACCTCGGCCCGTGCTGGCTACGACCAGGCGCAGAGGGCCGAGCAGGATATCGCCAAGGAATTGGCGGTGCAGAAGGCCTCGCAGGTCAACACGTCGGGCAAGCTCGTTGGTCTGAACGAACTGCAGCGCAAGGCAACTGCCGCCCGCGACCTCTATGAATCGCTTCTAAAGCGGTCCGGACAGGCCAGCGACGCGCAGGATCTGTCGCAGAGCAATATTCGCGTGATCTCCGAGGCGGAGCCGCCGCTGAAGGCGGATGGACCGAGCCGGAAGGTGATGATGGTGGCCGGCTTGATTGCGGGCGCGATGTTCGGCGCGGGTCTGGGCATGGCTTTTGCCGTTCTCCTCGGCCTGTTTCGGCACCCGATCATTCGCGCCTATTTCGGCAAGTGAGCTCTTTTCCGCATTTTTGCGCAGGCAGCTTCTTCAGGATCGGGGATGCAATTGTGCGCGGGCTGTTCTAGATGTAAATCGGCGCTGCGAATGATCGGACCTTGCTAATGAAGGCACGATACGGTCATTAGACGTCGTATGGCATTTTGTGAGACAATCTATGCGAGAAAAGCGGTGTGCTGCTCCGATGACTGGCGCCGGGGAAAATTGACCGATGGTGCCCGCGGATAAGCTCGTCTTGCCGTTCCTGGCGCTGCCGCGCTCCACCAAGCGCGCGCTGGCACTGCTGGTCGATGCCAGCCTTTGCGTGCTCACGGTCTGGTTCGCCTATTGCCTGCGCCTCGACGATTGGGTCATTCTCGAAGGCGTCGAATGGCTGCCGGCGATCGTCTCTCTTCTCCTTGCCATACCGATTTTCATCGTCCTCGGCCTCTATCGCGCCATTTTCCGCTATGCCGGCCTTTCGGCGTTCGTGACGGTCGTCAAGGCGGTGGCGATCTATGCTCTCGCCTTCATGACGATTTTTACCGCCATCAGCGTGCCGGGCGTGCCGCGCACGGTCGGTATATTGCAGCCCTTGCTGCTGCTGATCGCCGTCGGCCTGTCGCGCATGTGGACGCGGTACTGGCTCGGCAATGCCTATCAACGTCTTCTGAACCGCAACCAGCTTGCCAAGGTCCTAATCTATGGCGCCGGCGGCTCGGGACGGCAGCTCGCGGGCGCTCTTGCCAACAGCGCCGAGCTGAATGTCGTCGGCTATCTCGATGACGACCGCAATCTGCATGGCAGCATTATGGGCGGCCTGCCCATCTACGATCCTAGCGATTTACCGGCGCTGGTGGTTTCGGGCGAGATCAAGGGCGTGCTTCTGGCCTTGCCGAATGCCACCCGGCAAAGACGCAATGAAATTCTCGAAGACATGCGCAAGGCCCGCGTTACTGTACGGACGATGCCCGATTTGACGGCGCTCGCACAGGGCCGTGTCGCTGTCTCCGATCTGCGTGAACTGGATATCGAGGACCTGCTCGGCCGCAATGTGATCGCCCCCGACCGCAGCCTGATCGAAAAGGATATCCGCGGCAAGGTCGTCATGGTGACCGGCGCCGGCGGCTCGATCGGCAGCGAACTCTGCCGTCAGATCCTCAAGAACGGCCCGTCCTCCTTGCTGCTGGTGGAGCAGAGCGAATTCGGCCTTTATGCCATTCATGGCGAGCTGGAAAAATCGGCCGCCTCCGCAGGCCACGCCGATGTTCGCATCATTCCCTTCCTTGCCTCCGTCCGCGACGACCGGCGGATCAGGCAGATCATGGAGGCGTGGCGGCCGAAGACCGTCTATCACGCCGCCGCCTACAAGCATGTTCCGCTTGTCGAATACAATCCTGTCGAGGGCATCCGCAACAATGTGCTGGGTACCCAGATCGCGGCCGAAGCCGCCCGCGATTACGGCGTCGAAAATTTCGTCCTCATCAGCACCGACAAGGCCGTACGTCCGACCAATATCATGGGCGCGAGCAAGCGGCTGGCGGAAATGGTGCTGCAGGCCATGGATGCCGATCGCAAGCCCGGTGCCGTCAGCACCAATTTCGCCATGGTCCGTTTCGGCAACGTGCTTGGCTCCTCCGGCTCGGTCGTGCCGCTGTTTCGCCAGCAGATTCGGGACGGCGGACCGATCACGCTCACGCATCCGGACATCACCCGTTATTTCATGACCATCCCCGAGGCGTCGCAGCTCGTGATTCAGGCAGGCGCCATGTCCGGGGGCGGCGACGTCTTCCTGCTCGATATGGGCGAGCCCGTACGCATCGCCGATCTCGCCCGGCGCATGGTGGAACTGTCCGGCCTGACCGTGCGGGACGGCGACGAGCCGGATGGCGACATAGAACTGGAGATTACCGGGTTACGGCCGGGAGAGAAGCTCTATGAGGAGTTGTTGATCGGCGACAATCCGCATCCGACGAGCCACCCGCGCATCATGCAAGCCAAGGAGGATTTCCTGCCATGGCCGGAATTGTCGAGGCGGCTTGCCGCTCTGGAGGCGGCACTGGAGGAAAACGACATACCCTTGGCCAGAGCCCTGTTGCAGAAGCTCGTCTCGGGCTATGCGCCGAGCGGTGAAGTGGTCGATCTGGTCTATCGCGAACGCGAGACGGATCTGGCGGTCGGCCAGCCGAACCTCGACAATGTCGCGCAGCTATAGGGCATGGCTGCCAAAGCATGTCGCGCAAAACTGCGCGATGGTTCTGCGATAACGACGTGCAAAAAAATCAATGGCTTGAAGCGTATGGAGCGAATCTGAAAGATCGCGACGGTTTTAGATGTCGGCGCGGCCGCGCTCAGCGCTTGCCGAGGTCTGCCGCAGTTTCCCGTCTGGCCTTGATGGCATAACGCCAGCGGCGCAGCTGATCGCAGGTGCGGAACCAATACGCCGTCAACCGCAAAAGGAAGTGCCGCTTTACGGCGCGATAGTGCATGCGCTTGCCGATTGTAGTATCGGCGCGATGCCGGCTGAAATCGACCAGGTTATCAAGTGTCGTGAACGTTTCCACGCCCGTCGACCAGCCGCGCTCGAGAGCGACGTCGTAGGGAAGAAGCATGGGTTTCAATGCCGTCAGCAGCTTCTTGGCGGCCTTGCGGTTGAGGATGTAACAGGCGGCCGACCCCTGCGGACCATGCATGCAGCGGCCGATGACATCGTTTTCAGCCGTCTCGCAGATCGCCTTGAAGCCGACGAGGCGATGGTTGACGAGCTTGACGAGACGTGCGCCCTGGACGCATTCCATCGCGGCAACCGCTCGCGGAATCAGCCTCTCGTTGAGCTCGACGTCGTCTTCCATGATGATGGCCATCCTGTCGCCGCTGGCGACAAATTGCTCAAGCGCGAGCAGATGGCTGCGATAGCATCCGTATTCGCCGGGCAGAAGTTTGCGGCCGTTATGGTAGATGAACGAATGCGGGTGGAAATCGACGCGATCCGCGTCGGCGATGACGCGGCCGTCGATAGCGGGTATGCGCGTAACATTGAGGTCGTACTCCACGGCCTGACTGCACAGATGTTCCCAGCGATCACGCGAGCGGTCGAGATTGATGACATAGATCGAGATCTGCTGAGCGGCATCGTCAGCGACCTCGGGGTCAGTGAAAGGTGGGATACGACTAATCTGTTCGAGAATGACGACTACTCCTGCAAACAGAAATCGCGGCGACGGCAACTAAGATGATAATTTTCATACTATATAACATGCTTATGACTTGTCGCAAACAGGGAGTGCACGCAGATGTTGTGTTTGCAGATAAAAGCATTTTCTTTGGTGTAACGTAGCGTGAACGCCCTGTCTCCGACCTGGGAACCATCACTTGCGCGCGATTTTGGTAGGCGGCCCGTTGGCGCGGGGCGATAGCACTATTATATCTATAGCATGCGGCGCATGGTCGTTGCGCTCGCATCTGCGAAGGAGCGTAGCAATTTATGTGGACCAGGTCGAAAATCGCCATTGCTGCCCTATCCCTTGCGGTCTTCATGCCGGCGGCTGCGCTTGCCGACAACCCGCTTCTCCCTAAGCCATATGTCGCTCCCGTCTATCCTTACAAGGACCTCCCAGGCGTAACTGCGCCAAAAATGGCGGCTGACGAGAAATTTCAGTGCCGAACCGCCACGGTGTATGCAGACTATTTTCGCGAAGGCCTGTTCTATCGTGGTCTGCCGCGTCTCGGCTACGTGTGCGATCAGAATGGCGTCATTTCCAGCAGCACCAGAAAGCCGAACTACCAGTATTGGCAGTATAGCGGCCCGGACAGATGATGTCTTAGGCACCCTGCCGGATTAAGCGGCAGCGCAATCAAGGCGAGCGTGGATTCATGTTCGGCGTCGCGTAGGTTTGTCCGTGGTCTGAAAATAAATTTCATGTTTTCGGTTAAACGCGCGAACGTCGTTGACGAATGCGAAAATTTGCCCCAAGGTTACGAAAATAAATTACGTAATGGGAACTCAAAAGCATGCGCGTTGGAATCATTGGGCTGGGATTCCGCCTGGGCTATCTGGGCTATGTCTTCAAGGCGATAGACGAAAGCTTCGAGATTGCCGGATATGTCGATCCGGCGCCTGCAGGCCTGCCCGGTCTGGCCGAACGCGGCATACCGGCCGGAAAGGCCTATGCGACGCCTCAGGAGCTGATTGCCAGCGAAAAGATCGATCTCCTGATGATCGGCTCTCCGAACCACATGCATCTCGATCACATTCGCATCGGCCTCGAAGCCGGTCTCAAGATCTTCTGCGAAAAGCCGATCGTCACGACGATCAAGGACAGCATCGAGCTGGCCCGCCTGATGGCGAAGTTCGGTCACGAGCGCCTGAATGTCGGTCTGGTGCTGCGCTATTCGCCGATGTACCGCGATCTCTTGGCCGCCCAGGCTGAGGGGAAACTCGGCCATGTCGTCTCCATCGAGGCGGCCGAGCATATCGAGCCCTATCACGGCGCCTTCTTCATGCGCGACTGGCGCCGCTACGAACATTATTCCGGCAGCTTCATGCTGGAGAAATGCTGCCACGACCTCGATCTCTACAATGGCGTGGTCGGTGCGCGGCCGGAGAGGGTGGCAAGCTTCGGCGGCCGCAAGAGCTTCATTCCGGAAAACGATCCGGCAAGGGAAGGCATCAACGATCTCGAGCTCTTCCATCGCAAGCCGAGCGGCTGGATGGGGTCGGACAAGGTTTTCGACAGCGACGGCGATATCATCGATTACCAGGTGGCGATCGTCGAATATGCCAATGGTGTCGGCATGAACTTCCACACCAACCTAAACGTGCCGGATCAGTTCCGCCGCTTTGCCATCATGGGCTCGCGCGGGATGGCCGAGGGCGATTTCATTCGCGGCTATCTCAATGTCCACGAGATGCTGACCGGCAACAAGGTGATCGAAAACACTTACGCCGCCACCACGCTTTCTCAGCATTATGGCGCCGACGAGCAGATGGCCGCCGATATCATCGCGCACGTCAAATCCGGATTGCACCTGCCGGTCTCGACCCAGAATGCGCTGGAAGCCGGCATTCTGGCGCTCTCAATGGACGAGGCGCGCATGAAGAGGGCCGTCGTCGATCTCCGACCGATATGGGACGAGTTCGACGAAGCGCTTCATTCAAGAGCCGCCTAGGGAGGGGCGTAAGATGGGTGTTCAACGCAGCACGGTCATCTTCGCCTGGCTCCTGCTTTTTCCGGCTCTTCTCTACGTCACCGTCATCGTTGCCTATCCGCTGGTCGATACGATCATCCTCTCCTTCACCGATGCATCGCTGAAGAAGGTGACGAATTGGGTCGGTTTCGAGAATTACGCGAAGATCTTCAACGACACTTTTGCAGGCGTCATCGTCCGTACCTTCATCTGGACGTTCTTTTCCGTGTCGATCAAGATGATCATCGGCACGTTGGGGGCGGCACTCCTGAATTCGGCCGTTCCGGGCCGTGCGCTCTTTCGTGTCTTGACCATGCCGCCCTGGGTCGTGCCGATGGCGATCGGCATCTTCATGTGGGGCTGGATGTACAATGGCCAGTTCGGCATGATTTCCGGCCTGCTCCAGCGTTTCGGCATCGTTGACAGCCCGGTCGCATTCCTTGCCTACGGTAGCTCAGCCTTCTGGGCGACGATCGTCACCGACGTCTGGATCGGCGTGCCGATGGTCACTCTTTATATGCTGGCGGCGATGCAGGCGATCCCGCACGATCTCTACGAAGCCGCCTGGACGGACGGCGCCGGGCGTTTCTATCGCTTCCGCCGTATCACCCTGCCGCTTTTGGTGCCTTCGCTGGTCACCATGTCGATGCTCTCCTTGATCTCGACCTTCAATTCCTTCGACATCATCTGGATTTTGACTCGCGGCGGCCCGAATGGCGAAACCACGACGATGATCATCGACACCTATCGCACCGCGATCGGCTCCTACAAATATGGCGAGGGTGCAGCGCGAGCGGTGCTGATCTGCATCTTCCTGTCGCTCTTCTGCCTTGCCTATTTCCGCCTGACGAGCCGCTTTTCCACGGGAGCCAAGCAGCGATGAGCCACCCTTCGATGATCCATCGCTACAAATGGTACGAGCTCATCGGCATCTATGCCGGAATCCTGCTCTTCCTGACCTTTGTGCTGGCGCCCTTCATCGAAGGCTTCCTGGTGTCGCTGAAACCGCTCAGCCAGCTTTTCTCCTCGCCCTACCGGTTCATTCCCGAGAACGGCTCCTTTGCGGCCTATCGGACGATGTGGACCAGCGTACCCGGCTTCGGTTGGTACATCTTCAACTCGTTTCTGATCTCCGGCACGATCACCATCATCGTGCTGGTTCTCGTCGTGCCGGCGGCTTACGCCTTCGCGCGTTTCGAGTTCAAGGGATCCGGCCTGCTGCTCGGTGCTTTTCTCGCCGTCAAGATGTTTTCCGGCGCCGTGCTGCTCATCCCGCTCTTCCGGCTCATGCGCTCCTTTGGCGTGCTGAACACCTATTTCGCCATGATCGTGCCCGGGGTCGCCTTCATCATTCCCACGGGCATCTGGCTGCTGCACACCTATATCAGGCGCATCCCGCGCGAACTCGACGAAGCAGCCTATGTCGATGGCGCGAGCCAATTCTACACGCTGCGCCGGGTTATTCTGCCGATCGCCGTGCCAGGCATCGTCGTGGTGGCGATTTCCTCGTTCATTGAGGCCTACGCGCAGCAGTTCATCTATGCTCTTACCTTCAATTCGAAGACGGAATACATGCCGCTGCCGGTCGGGCTCTTTGCCTATTTCGGCCGGCAGGAGGTCGTCTGGAACGAACTCATGGCCGCAAGTTTCGTCGGCATCGCGCCGGCTCTGGTCGTGATCTTCTTCCTGCAACGGTATCTCGTCAGCGGTCTGACCGCCGGCGCGGTGAAGCAATAAAATCAATCAACCACCAGAGAGAACGGGAGCTTAAACGTGACATTCCATTTCAAGACGGGGCTTCTTGCCCTTGCTTTGCTCGGCTCCACCGTGCTTGGCGCCGTGAACGCCCAGGCGGCCGACAAGGAAATCAGCTGGATCTATTGCGGTGACAGCATCGATCCGATCCATGTGAAATACATCAAGCAGTGGGAAGACAAGAATCCGGGCTGGTCCGTCAAGCCTGAGGTCGTCGGCTGGGAACAGTGCCAGGACAAGGCGACCACGCTTGCCGCCGCCGGCACGCCGGTCGCCATGGCTTATGTCGGCTCGCGCACGCTGAAGCAGTTCGCCGACAACGATCTCATCGTTCCGATCCCGATGACGGACGAGGAGAAGAAGGCTTATTATCCCGGCATCGTTAATACCGTAACGTTCGATGGACAGCAGTGGGGCACGCCGATCGCCTTCTCGACCAAGGCGCTCTACTGGAACAAGGATCTCTTCAAGAAGGCCGGACTTGACCCTGAGAAGCCGCCGACCACCTGGGCCGAGGAAATCGCCGACGCCAAGGCGATCAAGGAAAAGACCGGCGTTCCCGGTTACGGTCTCTCGGCCAAGACCTTCGACAACACTATGCACCAGTTCCTGCATTGGGTTTATACCAACAACGGCAAGGTCATCGATGGCGACAAGATCGTCCTCGACAGCCCCGAAGTGCTGGCCGCCCTCCAGGCCTACAAGGACATCACGCCTTATTCCGTCGAAGGACCTACGGCCTACGAGCAGAACGAAATGCGCGCCATCTTCCTCGATGGCAAGGTTGGCATGCTCCAGGCCGGTTCGGGTGCCGCCGCCCGCCTGAAGGAAACGAAGATCAACTGGGGTGTCGCTCCGCTGCCGCTCGGCCCTTCGGCCAAGGGGCCTGGCACGCTCCTCATCACCGACAGCCTTGCCGTCTTCAAGGGCAGCGGCGTCGAGGAAAAGGCAATCGACCTTGCCAAGTTCATCACGTCTCCCGGCCCGCAGGGCGAATACGAGCTGCAGGGCGGCGCTGGCCTGACGCCGCTGCGCCCGTCTCCGATGGTTGACGAGTTCGTCAAGAAGGACGCTTCCTGGAAGCCGTTCATCGACGGCATCGCTTACGGCGGTCCCGAACCGCTCTTCAAGGACTACAAGGGCTTCCAGAATGTCATGATTGCGATGGTCCAGTCGGTCGTGACAGGTCAGGCTCAGCCGGCGGACGCCCTGAAGAAAGCCGCTGCCGATCTCGAGCAGTACAAATAAGTCTGCAAGCCACCGGGCCGCGCGCAATGCGCGCGGCCTTTCTAGAGCAATTCCAGGAAAAGTGCGCAGCGGTTTTCCGTCCGGAATTGCGAGAAACAAAGGCTTGAGCGGTTCAGAGATCCCATGAAAAGCTGAAACGCTCTAGCCCTGCCCGCCCTATGGCGGCGCCGCGCGGAGACAGAGTTTGGGAAAGCTGCACCTTAATCAGGTCAAGAAATTCTATGGTCATTTCGAGGTCATCAAGGGCGTCGAGCTCGACGTAAATGACGGTGAATTCATCGTCTTCGTTGGTCCGTCCGGCTGTGGCAAGTCGACCTTGCTGCGCATGATTGCAGGCCTCGACGAGGTGACCAGCGGCGACATCATGATCGATGGCGGTCGCGTCAACGACCTGCCGCCCGTCAAGCGCGGCATCGCCATGGTGTTCCAGTCCTATGCGCTCTACCCGCATATGTCGGTGTTCGAGAACATCGCCTTCCCTCTGCGGGTGGAGAAGATGGCGGAGGACAAGCTCAAAGCCAAGGTCGAGAATGCCGCTCGCATTCTCCATCTCGATCAGCGCCTGCAACAAAAGCCGGGCCAGCTCTCGGGCGGCCAGCGCCAGCGTGTCGCCATCGGCCGCGCCATCGTGCGCGAGCCGAAGATCTTCCTGTTCGACGAGCCGTTGTCCAATCTCGATGCCGCTCTGCGTGCCGACATGCGCATCGAGCTCGCAAAGCTGCATCGCCAATTGCAAGCGACCATGATCTACGTGACGCACGATCAGGTCGAGGCCATGACCATGGCCGACCGCATTGTTGTGTTGAATGCCGGCGAAATATCGCAGGTCGGCGCGCCGCTGGAGCTTTACCACAAGCCGGCAAATACCTTCGTCGCACGCTTCATCGGCAATCCGAAAATGAATTTCCTGCCCGTGACCTGCACTGGCGTCAGCGATGCGGGCGTGGAGGTGGATTACAAGGGCCAGATGGCTCTGCTGCCTGTCACGCCACGCCCCGGCTTTGTCGGCAAACCGCTGACGCTCGGCATCCGCCCGGAACATGTCCAGCTCGGCGACGGCGATCTCACTTTGACCATCGTGCCGACGGTCGTGGAGCGCCTTGGCGCGCAAACGGTCGCCTATGCCACCGCTGACGGAATTGACGAGAATTTCTGCGCGACATTGCCCGGCAGTGCAGCCATCCGCATGGACACCCCGCTCAAGACCGGTATCCGCCTCGGCGATTGCCACCTCTTCGACGAGAACGGCCAGGCCTTCGAGCGTCGGGTGGAGCTGACGGAAATCGACATGGAATTGCTGAACCAGGCCGCTTCCTGACGGGAGGCGGCTGCCGGGGATCCTCGCCCTTCGACAAGCTCAGGGTGAGGATGGAGCGAATCCGGTCCTCGATACGGCTTGCTACTCTTTGGCTACAGCGCAGAGGATCGGCCCTCTTGGTGAGGAGGCCCATTGGGCCGTTTCGAACCACGAGAGCGGGTGAGGGATCGCCCTACCAGACCAAACCGCGAGCTGCCACGTCTTCGACGCGTGTCACGACGCCATCGCGGTGGAACACCATCTGGTCGAAGAGGTTGGAAACGACGCAGGTGTGGTTCGGGATGATGCGGATCTTGTCGCCGATCTCAGGGCGAGGACCTGTGCAGTTCGACAGGTCGATGACGCCGTGCTCTTCCGAAAGCCCCTTGATCACCGCTTCCGGATAATCGACCACATGCCCGTAATCCGCAAAGCCGAGAAGATCGGAGGTCAAAGCCTTGGAGCCTGCATCGATGACGGCTCGATCTTCGGTCGGCCGAGAGACGACGGTGGCGAGGATATGCATGGCGCAATCCTCTTCCTTGCAATGGCCGGCACGTACCATCGAGCGGTCATTATAGATGTAGGTTCCGGCGCGATGCTCGGTGGCGGCCGTGACCAGGTGCGCCTCGAAAAGGCTTGGCGTGCCGCCATTGCTGACGATCGGGCACTCGATGCCATCGTTCTTCAGCAGCGCTACGGCTTCAACGAGGAACGCCTGTGTCGCAGCCGCATTGTTCGGCTTCGGATAGCTCATCAGACCGCCGAAGACGAGACCCTTCTTGCCGGCGATATATTTGCCGAGGGAGGCCGCCTGCTCTGGCGATTGCACGCCGCAGCGCGCGCCGCCCGTGTCGCATTCCACCAGCACGGTTATCGGCTTGCGGGCGGCGAACCAGTCGGAGAGGCCATCCACCGTCACCGTGCTGTCTGCCACGACCATGAGGCCGGCGATGCGGTCGTTCAAAGCCGAGAGCCGCGCAAGCTTTTCAGCCCCAAGGATATTGAAGGTGATCAGGATATCCTCGAAGCCTGCATCGGCGAAGACTTCCGCTTCGGTGATCTTCTGGCAATTGATGCCCTTGGCGCCGGCGGCGACCTGGGCGCGGGCGAGGGCGGGAATCTTGTGCGTCTTGATATGCGGGCGGAAATTCAGGTCGTTCGCATCCATGTAGGACTGCACGCGGGCAATGTTTGCAGCCAGCCGGTCTTCGTCGATGATAGGCCGCGGCGTGGAGAGGCTGTCGATCTTGTCGCCCGGCTTGGGGCCGATTTCCACGGCGATGTCATGCGCGATACTGGGAGCCATGTCAGGCGTCTTTCCGTTCTTCCGCAAAGGGGTCCGCCACCATCGGCCAGATATCCTTCCGCGCGCGGCGATAAGGCGTGCGCGCCGGATTGTTGGGATAAGGCGTTCCCGCGGAGCAGTAAAGGATCTCCGATGCGATCTTCGAGAAGGACGCGTAAAAATGATTGGTCGATTTGATGACCAGGATTTTCTTCGTTGTCGGATCGATGCCCATGACGGAAAACAGGCTCGGATCGAAGCTTTGGGCACGCGTCGAATTCAGAATGATGTCGATGCCATCGAGCTGAATATGCGCGGCATCGCCGAAAGGAGCGAAGCTCTCGCCGAAACGCATTTCGGCATTCGGGACGAGGCGGACGATCTTGACGAGGCCGTCGATCGGATTGCCGGTGCCCGGTGCCGATTTGGCACCGAAGCGCAGCGGAACTTCAGCGCCTTCGCCGGCCGCCATGCAGATCTGAACGGCCATCGGGTCCCAGATCGTACCGATCGCGGTATCGGTAGCGCCGCGGTCGAGCAATTCCTGCAGGATGACCGTTGCGTCGCCTGCCGTGCCGCCGCCGGGATTGTCCCATAGATCGGCGATGACGACCGGACCCGAGGCCGCAGCCATCGCTTCGCTCACTGCCTGCTTCTCGTCGATCTGCGGCATGATGAAGGTGCCGCGCTTGGAGAAAAGCTCAAGCCCGAGATCACGAGCAATTGCAGAGCCTTTACCCGGCTTATTATCTGTAACGATGAGCAGCTTCGTGCCCATTTCCGGCACGTCACCCGCCATGAAACCATGAATGACTGAAATCGAGAGGATATCCGTATCGGCCTTTTCCATTCCCGTGATCTTGTCGACGAAGGAGCGCATGGGGTCGCGCGAGGTCGGAAAGACATCGATCATGCGGCAGTCGAAGACGGACATGACCGGCTTCACGTGGCCTTCCAGCGTATCGATGGCGATGCGCCAGAGGTCCTCAGCGCGATCGACGAAGTCCGTATGCGGGAATTCCTTGAAATAGACGAGGAAATTCGCGGCTGCGACGCGCTTCGCCGTTAGATGGCTGTGCGGATCGAGTTCGGCGCAGACCAGAATATCCGGCCCCACAATCTCGCGCACCCGTGACAGGAAGTCGCCTTCCGTATCCTCATAACCAGCCGCGACCATGGCGCCGTGCAGACCGAGGACGACGGCATCGACAGGCATCGCCGCCCGCAGTTGCGCAAGAATTTCATCGCGCAGTTCCTCATAGGTCTGGCGATTCACCAATCCCGCTGGGTCGGCCCAGGTGGCAGTGCCCTCGATCACGTCCCACCCCTTTTCCGCAGCAATGCGCCGGCCGACGGTAATCGGCGCGGAACATAGGGTCGGCGTCTCGGGGTGCTTGCCGGGCGGTGCATAGAGAGAGGCTTCGAAAGCGCGTCGGTCGATGCAGATGGGGGAGAAGGTATTCGTCTCGGTCGCAAGGGCCGCGGTGAAAATGCGCAATGCTGTCGCCTCTATTCCATGGGGTTCGGCAGATAACCGGTAAAGCCGCAGATCTTCCAGCGTCCCTCATGCAGACGGCAATAATAAAGTGTCTGCCACTTCAGAACGTCGATACCGCCATCCGACTTCTTGAGGCTGCCGTCGAACTTCTTGCGCACCAGCGCCATGTCGCCTTCGATCTCGATGTCTTCGAGCGTCGTGGTGGTGAAAATGGCTGTGCGCGCGTCTTCGGCGAAGGATTGCGTGGCGAAGTCGCGGGCCTGGCGGAGCCACTCGTCGCGATAGGCTGACAGCGTCGGGAAGGCGAGACGCCATTTATCCGGGCTGACCTCGCGCTTGCTGTCGATGCCGATGAAACCTTCCTCGACGAAATCGCCGGCGACCATCGACCAGTCGGCGGCCAGAAAGGCATCGATATCACGCGGAACGAGCATCTCCCAGATCGAATGCCTGGCGGTATCGCTGGCAGGGAAGGGATTCTTGAAAGGATCACGCATGGTAGCTGCCATGATTTAAATTCTTTTCATAATTTGCGATTTTCACTGGTCAAATTCCGCTTTCTGTGGTCATTTGTCAACGTATCAAGAAAATAATTTGCAGGAACCGCATGGTGGCCATCGCATGTCACGGTTCCGGCTGAATGGGAACAAATGACAAGCCGCATCTGCTCGCACGTCTGTCCACAGGCGCTGGCGGGATAGATGAGATTGAGATGGATCGCGTCGCTGACTAAGTGTCAAACGAACCTAAACCAGCGATAAGGGGGGCTGATGGATATCTTCACGACCATGCAGGAGGAGAGGGGCCGGCTTTCGCAATCGGAAATCCGCATCGCCGATATCGTCCTCAATGATTTCGAATTCGCCGTCAACGCTTCCATTATCGAGCTTGCAGGTAAGGCGGATGTCTCGCCGCCGACGGTGACGCGCTTCTGCCGGCGTCTGGGCTGCGAAAGCTTTTCCGATTTCAAGGTACAGCTTGCGCGCACCGCCTATGTGGGCATGCGCTATCTGAAGCCCGAGCCAAAGAGCATTGCTCCGGCCGATGTCGCCCAGGACATTATTACCAAGGCGCAGAACGCGCTCTTCCTGTTGCATCGCGGTCTGGATGTCGCTGCCATCGAGCGGGCGGCAAACCGGCTTGCCGGCGCTGAGATGATCTATGCCTTCGGTTCCGGCGGCAATTCCTCGATGATCGCCACCGAGCTGCAGAACCGCCTGTTCCGGCTCGGCCTCCGCATTACCGCGAGCTCCGATCACAGCATGCAGCTGATGATGGCGGCCGCCGCCAAGCCGACCGACGTGCTGATCGGCTCGTCCTTCTCCGGCCGCAATGCCGAGCTGGTGCGCGCCTTCGCGCTGGCGCGCGAAGCCAAGGTGCCGACCATTGCGCTGACGCAGAGCGAAAGCCCGGTCGCCCATGCCGCCGAGATCACGCTGCGCGTCGATTTGCCGGAAGGAGACAATATCTATCGGCCGACATCGACCCGCATCGCCTATCTCGCAGTGGTGGATATTCTCGCCAGCCTGGTCGCCTATCGTATCCAGCCGCAGGCCACGGTGACGCTGCGCCGCATCAAGCAGCAGCTCGTCACCCATCGCGACGGCGACGATCGCCAGCTGCTGGGAGACTAGCTTTCAAGATCTGATCGGAGGGAAGCATATGAGCAAATCCGTTGCCATCGTCACAGGGGCCGCCGGCGATATCGGCCGCGCCATCGCAAAGCGCCTGGCCGATGACCACGACATCATCCTGCTGGTCGATATCGACGAGGCCGCCGCGCGGAAGGCGGCGGAGGCGCTGGGTCCGGCGGAGCGTTTCGTGCCGCTCGGGGCTGATATCACCAGCGACGCCGATGTTGCCGCGATGGCGAAGGCGGCATCGGATCTGGGCGGGGTGAAGACGCTCGTCAACAATGCGGGTGCTGCCCGTGCCGTCAGCCTCCACGATACGACGCCGGCAATCTGGCGCGCGGACAATGCCCTCAATCTCGAGGCCGCCTTCCTGTGCTTCCGCGCGGTCGAGGACATGCTGAAGAGTTCTAAGGGCTCCGTGATCAATATCGCTTCCGTCAACGGCATGGCCGTGTTCGGCCATCCCGCCTACAGCGCTGCCAAAGCCGGGCTCCTGCATTTCACCCGGCTGGTCGCGGTCGAATACGGCAAGTTCGGCATCCGCTCGAATGCGGTGGCACCCGGCACCGTGCGTACCCAGGCATGGGAAGCGCGCGCCGCCGCAAACCCGAATGTCTTCGAGGAAGCCAAGCGCTGGTATGCGCTGCGGCGCGTCGTCGATCCGGTCGATGTCGCCAACGCCGTATCCTTTCTCGCAAGCCCGCTTGCCTCGGCGATAACAGGCGTCTGCCTGCCTGTCGATTGCGGCCTGACGGCAGGGCAGGCCGAGCTTGCCCACACTTTCTCACAGTCCGAACACTACTGAAGCTCGCTGCCAAAGGGGAACATCATGCAGCCCTCCTCCTATCATCTCGAAAACACCTGGTCTCCCGAAGGCGGAAAGCACGGCCGGCTAACCCTGACGCTTTTCAATTTCTCGGATGCGCCTCTTACGAATTTCCGTCTCGCCTACACGACGCTGACGCGTCTCGTCGATCCCCAAGCCTGCAACAACGCCGTCTTCGTGCGCCGCAACGCCAATTTTCACGAGTTTGCGCCGCCGGCCGGCCTGTCCGTCGCGCCCGGAGGAAGCTGGACGTTCACGGTCTCCGCTCTTCATCGGATCGCGCGGCATTGCACCGACGGCGCCAAATCCGCCTATGTGACGCTGGAAGACGGCACGCACGTTACGGTCTTCATCTCGGATTTGTTGCTTGCCGATCGTGCCAGCGAGCCGCCGCCTGCGCTGCTGCCGGAAGGCAGGCTGGAGCTTCCCTACGCGATCCAGCCCTGGCCGGCCGAGATCGACGTCAAGCCGGGCGAAGATTTTCCGGTTGCGCTCTATCCGGCCGAAGGCTCCGATGCCGCAAGCGTCAAGGCACTGGCTGCGGCGCAGGCGTTATTCCGGCGGCTCTTTCCGTCCAATCACATTCCCTTCAGCCTCATTGCCGCGCCGCAGGGCAGGGCGCTGCGTTTCGTCGAACGAAAGGCACTTGCGCGCGAAGCCTATGAGCTTTCTTTTTCCGGCGATGAAGTCGTGCTTGCCTTCTCCGCCGAGGCGGGCCGCCTCTATGGCCTGACGACGCTGGCACAGCTTCTCGATGGCGCGCGCCGCGAGCCGGGCAAGTTCCGTTTCCCGGTATCGGGCGTGATCGCCGACCGGCCGCGTTACGGCTGGCGCGGCTGCCATCTCGACGTCTCCCGGCAGTTCACTCCGAAAGACGATGTCCTGCGCCTGCTCGACATTCTCGCCTGGCTGAAGCTCAATATCTTCCATTGGCACCTGACCGATGACGAGGCCTGGCGGCTGGAGATCCGCGCCTATCCGCAGCTGACTAGGACGGGCGTGCTGCGCGGGCCGGACGAGCCGCTGCTGCCGCAGCTCGGCAACGCCGCGGAGCCGGTAGGCGGCTTCTATTCGCAGGATGATGTGCGCGACATCGTCGCCCACGCCACCGCGCTCGGTATCGAGGTCATTCCCGAGATCGATATCCCCGGCCATAGTACGGCCGCCCTCGTTGCCCTGCCTGATCTCACAGATGGGCAGGAGGCGCCGGACAGCTATCATTCCGTGCAGGGCTTCCCGAACAATGCCCTGAACCCGGCGATCGAGCCGACCTACGAGTTCCTCGCCAAGGTCTTCGACGAAATGATCGAACTCTTTCCCTCCGAATATATCCATATCGGCGGAGACGAGGTTGCCGATGGTTCCTGGCTCGCTTCGCCGCTGGCGCGCAAGCTGATGGAGAAGGAGGGCATTTCGGGTACGTTTGCCCTGCAGTCCTATTTCCTGAAACGGATCAAAACCATGCTTACCGAGCGCGGGCGCAAGCTTGCCGGCTGGAACGAAGTCGCCCATGGCGGCGGCGTCGATCCAAAGGGCACGCTGCTGATGGCCTGGGAAAAGCCGGAGGTCGGCATCGATCTGGCGCGCGAGGGCTATGAAGTCGTCATGACCCCGGGCCAGGCCTATTATCTCGACATGGTGCAGGCGGACGCCTGGCAGGAGCCTGGCGCGAGCTGGGCGGGCACGGTGCCTCCGGCCCATACCTATGCCTACGAGGCCGAAGGCGATTTTCCGGATGAGCTGAAGCATCTGATGAAGGGCGTGCAGGCCTGCATCTGGCAGGAGAATTTCATCTCCCGCGACTATTTCAACCGCCTGGTCTTCCCGCGCCTGCCGGCCATTGCCGAAGCGGCCTGGACACCGAAGGCACAGAAGGATTGGCTGCGCTTTGCCGCCATCGTGCCGTTGAGCCCGAAGCTTTGAGGCCATTGCCGGAGGCAGGATCGCTCACCGATATTCGACCCTCCTCGAGGCCGCCGAACGAGAGTTTCGGCGGCTTTCTTGTGGCGGATATATGAAGTTAACCGGCCCGCGGCGAGGTAGCCATGTCAGCCGGGAAAAGCCTGCCTGCAGCGTCGCGCGTTCCGCATCGCCGGGCGGGATGAAGCCTCAAGAAAAATGTAACGCATGCCCGCAAGCCAGGAACATCTCGTCGCCGCTGCCGTTATTGCCTGATCGTTTGAAGCGAGGAGTTGATATCATGGGCTGTCATAGGACGATGATCGCATGTGTCGGCACCGGATCGTTTCCAGTCGCGGCGTTGACAGCGCTCGATGGTTGAGGAGGTGCGGCTATGGAACACGGTGATTGGAGCGACCCAGTCATAGTCGACCTCGGCATTGGCCACTATGCGATCATAACCAATGCGCTCGACGCGGCGAACTGCATGAGCGGAGAGTGGCCGGTAAACGGCGGGCCTGCGGCGGACGAAGCTGTGCTTGTGTGCCTCGATGCCGTCCTCGGCAAGGCTTCGGCCGAGCAATCGCGCGAGGCTTTCCTGGAGGCGGCACGCGAAGCCGGCCTTTTCATCCAGCCGGACGCTGAAAACCTTCATTAGGGGATTTCCAGGAAAAATGCGTAGCAGTTTCCGTCCGGAATGCGTTGGCAAACAAGCGAATGTGCTCAGATCATCCAGAAGATCAGGGCGAGGATCACGATAACCGCGAGGATGAAAGCCATCATCCTCCCGAGTCCTTCATTGACGTTGCCGTTGCCGACGATCAGCTCGTACCAGTCGCTCTTTTGATTCATCGAAAATCCCTCAAGGTTTCCCCCATTAGGTCGATCTTCCATTCGTCAGTCAATGATTTAGAGAAGTCGGATACCCGGCTTCGAGCAGCCGTTCGAACGATGGTTGTTCCAGGAAGCCAAGGGTGAGGATTTTCATCCCTTCAGCCCGCTTCAAGACAAGCTCATCGAACTTCCGGCTGACCGAAAGCTATATTCCACGAACTCGCAAAGTCTTGAAAAATTTGAGAAATCAATGTTTCTCAAAAAAGGAAATGGTGCCCAGAAGAGGACTCGAACCTCCACGCCTCGCGGCACAGGTACCTGAAACCTGCGCGTCTACCAATTCCGCCATCTGGGCGACGGACACGCATGTAAGGGGGTGGCCGTCCGGTGTCAACAGGGTTTTTGAAGTTTTCGTGGCAATCGCGAAAAAAGCGGTTGAAGCCCGCGTCAAACCCGGCCCGCAGCCCATGCGCTGATCAGGCCAAGTCCCTGTTCCAACAGAGCCTTTGCCTCGCTTTCGCTCGATGCTTCCACATAGCAGCGCATTTCCGGCGCATTGCCGGAAGGGCGGAAATGGATGATTCGGTTATCCACAAGCGTAACCCGCAGCCCGTCGATATCGCTCTTGGAGGCGACGGCGGCGACCGGCTTGAGGAAATCCGAGAGATTGGCGTCGGAGGCGCGCAGATAAGCCATCAGTGCTGCGCTGGTTTCCACGGGGAAATTCTCCAGCCGGTCGGCGGCGGCAAAGGGCAGGCGGTAGCTGCCGGCGAGGGCCGAAAGCGGCTTCTTCGCCTGCGCTGCGGCGTAGAGCGTCGCCAGAATCGGCAGGAAGCTGTCGCGCGTCGGCAGAGGCTCGAAGGCTTTTCCGCCGACGATGAAGCGGCTTGCCGTCAGCGTGCCGCCATTGGCCTCGAAACCCATGACATTGGCCTTGCCGGCGGCAATGGCCTCGTCCATGCCGGCAATCACGTATGGGGAGCCGACGCGGGTACGGGTGACTGCATAGGAGCCGGCGGCTTCGATGCCGGAATTGGAGGTGACCGGCGTCACCACGACTTCGGCGCCGAGGAGGTTTGCGGCGATGAGGCCGAGCAGATCGCCGCGCAGCGGCTCTCCGGTCTCATCCGCAACCAGCGGCCGGTCACCATCGCCATCGGCCGAAACGATCGCGTCCAGCCCGTGTTCCGGCGCCCAGCCTTTCATAAGGCGGATGGTCTCGGTCGAGACCGCTTCGGTATCCACGGGAATGAAGCTTTCCGAACGGCCGAGCGGCACCACGCGCGCACCGTAATGAGAAAGCACCTGACCGAAGAGGTCGCGCGCCACCGTGCTGTGCTGATAGACGCCGATCGTCAGGCCAGCAAGGCTACCGGCCGGCAGCAGACCCTCGTTGCGCTCCAGAAACAGCGCCTCCGTCTCGGCCGTGCGATCCTCGGCATTGCCAGGTGTCTCGTCGATAAGCGTATCGATGATCGCGGTTGCTTCCGCGCTGATCGCCAGTTCGTCTTGCTTGTCGATTTCGCCGTCCGGCCGATAGAATTTGACGCCGTTGCGATCGGCGGGAATATGCGAGCCGGTGATCATCAGCGAAGCGGCCTTCAGCTGCAGCCCGTAAAGGGCCAGCGCCGGCGTCGGCAGCGTGCCGCAATCGATCGGCGTCAAACCCGCCCGCTTCAGCGCGCCGATGCAGGTGGCGGAGATCTCCGGGCTCGACTCGCGAAAGTCGCGGCCGACGAGGACGAGATCGCCGGCTTTGGCATGACCGCTCTTCAGCAGATGATGGGCAAATGCCGTCGCATAGAGGGCGGAGGCTCGCCCGATGAGATCAACGGACAGGCCGCGAAGGCCGCTGGTGCCGAATTTCAAGCTGCTCACTGGCAATCTCCTAGGAACGATTGCGGTGTTATGAAGCATGCCGCCGCAAGGATCAACCGATCGAAAACAGCGGCCATTTCGCGCACTGTGCTGGTTTTGCCCCTTCGCGATCCCACATAAATATGAAACCGTTATGAAAAAGACATCGCCTCATGGTGGCAGGACTGGAGATCGTCATGGCTGTTTTTCATAGGATCGCGCTTGGTTTTGCTCTCGCATTCTCCTTGATGCCGCAACCGGATTTCGCCGCCGCCGCTTCGAATCCTCCGAAGAATGCCATTCCGCCGAGCAGCACGAATTCCGTCATCTGCGATTCCCGCGGCTGCTTCGGCTTCGGAGAGCGGCAGTTCTACACCCGGCCCGGCCAGCCGCTTCCGATCACGCCGCCCTATACGGGAGGGGTGAATCGTTACGACAGCCCGCGCATTCAGATACCGCCGCGCGAAACCTCTACGCCGCCGACGCCTATCTACCCTTCGGCCGGCCAGCGGCGCATCCAGCACCAGACCTGGTGCGCCGAGCACTATCGGACCTATAATCCCGGCACCGATCGCTATACCACGATCAACCACGGCACTCAGCCCTGCCGTTCGCCTTTCGACTGATGCCTACGAGCAGCGGTGGGCTCAGCTTTCCAGCGAGGCGCGGTCGGTATGGCCGAGATCGCGTTCGGGATCGATGATATCCCGCACCCGCTGCTTGAGCTCCTTCGGTCCCGGGAAGCCGCCATCGCGCTTGCGCTCCCACAGGAGCTCGCCGTCGATGCGGATTTCGAAGACGCCGCCGGTACCCGGTATCAGTGCCACTTCGCCGAGACTATCGGCAAAGGTCTGCAGCAGCTCCTGCGCCATCCAGCCGGAGCGCAATAGCCAATTGCATTGAGTGCAATAGAGAATGGTGATGCGGGGCTTGTCGCTCATCGTCATGGTCCCTGTCGTTTGCTGACATCTATGCTCAGCTTTAACCGGCTGCAAGCTCCAGCAATTCCAGGAAAGGCGCGGTTTTTCGTCCGGAACTGCGCAAAAACAAAAGGATAGTGCTTTTTCGCGATTCGAAGAAAAGCGGAAGGCTCTGCACTCTTGCCTCTCCCGCCGCCGCATGCTCATCTCTCTGCAACATTGTTCGGGGATCATCGCAATGCGTGTCGCCATCATCGAGAATATGAAGAACACTCCGCTCGGCGCTCTCGGCATCGCGCTCGAAGAGGCTGGCGCCGAGATCGAATGGTTCCGCCCCTGGGGCGGCGAAGCGCTGCCCAAGGACACGGTCTCTTACGATGCGCTTGTCGTGCTCGGCGGTGAGCAGAGCGCGCGCGACGATGACATGCATCCCTATCTTCCGGAGCTGGCGCGGTTGATGCGCCGTTTCGAGGGCGAAGACAAGGCCGTGCTCGGCATTTGCCTCGGCAGCCAGATTCTGGCGCGCGCCTACGAGGCGGAAAATCTTCTCGGCGTTGCCCACGAATTCGGCTGGAAAACGATCGGTCTCACCGATGCGGGGAGGCAGGACCCGCTGCTGGCCGATGTCGGCGACGAGTTCACCATTTTCCAATGGCATGGCGACACCTTTACCTTGCCGGCCGGTGCCACGCGTCTCGCAGCCAACGGCACAACACCGAACCAGGCCTTCCGCATCGGTCGTGCCACCTACGGCACGCAGTTCCACTTCGAGGCCAATGCCGCCGTGGTCGAGCGCTGGCGCGGCGAGTTCGAGGAAACGATCGGGTGCAGGGAGCCCGGCTGGCTGGAGAATTATCCGCAGCTGGTCGCCAAGCATGCGCCTGCGGCGGAAACGGCCGGTCTCGCTATCGCACGCGCCTGGGTGCGGACGATCGAGGCGCAGGTAGAGCCTTCGCAGGCAGTAGAAGCCTGAGGATTTCGGCGGCATGCCATCATGACTGGCAACCAGCAGATCGAGTCGCGATATGCTATGCCTGAACAGATTTCGAAGTTGGAGAAGACGATATCATGAGCACGATGGAACTACCCTGCGAGGGCGGCTGCCGCTGCGGTCAGGTACGGTTGAAAATCAGTGCCAAGCCGCTATTGACCATGGCCTGCCACTGCACAGGCTGCCAGCGCATGACGGCCGGCCCCTATTCGCTGAGCGCCGCCATCCCCTCGCAAGGTTTCGAAGTGACGCAAGGCGAGCCTGTCATCGGCGGCCTGCACAACGATGCCATCCATCACTATTTCTGCCCGCACTGCATGAGCTGGCTGTTCACGAAGCTGGAGGGCGTCGACTGGTTCGTAAACGTCCGCGCCACCATGCTCGACGACACCAGCTGGTTCACGCCCTTCGTCGAGACCTGGACGAGCGAGAAGCTGCCCTGGGTAACGACACCGGCCAGGCACAGCTACGCCGCGCTGCCGGCGATGGAGGAGTATGAAGGGCTGACGAAGGAATATATGGCAGGAAACTGAGGTCAGAAGCCTTGGAAGAGAAAGTCGGTCGCGGCGGTAATCTGATCGCCGTGCGGACTGAGATCGGTAACCAATTCTCCGATTTCGATAAGCGATATAGCTGCCATCAGCTGGGTCGCCATAGTATACGGCTCGCCAGCGATAGTAAATTGCGGGTTGAGCCGTGCCATTGGCTTAGACACTTCTTCCGCGCGGAGTAGTGGCGCCATCATCCGCGTACTTAGTCTTTCCAGCAAGTCAGACTGAAGGTCCAACGCGAGAATTCGACTTTGTTTCAGGCGATAGACATTAAATCTCGCCATCAGAACTGCCGGTATTTTCCAAATGGCAGGCCGTGTTTTTCAACATAGGCATTGGCTTGGTCGATCGCTTCGGCATTTTCCAAAAGCCATAGGCGCTCGCGCTCGGCCTTGATGGCGCGGGCTATGCCGTCTTCGGCAGCACGTGAGATATTGATTTTCAGTTCACGGGCATCTGAAACGAGCCCCTCATCGAGAGACAAATTTGCAGCTTTTCGCGTCGCTTGGGTCACGAGGCATTCCTCAAATTATGCGCAAACTATATGCGCATAATTTGTTGTTGGGAAGAGCCTCACTCATCCCCCATCTTCAGTGCAGCAATAAACGCTTCCTGCGGGATTTCGACCTTGCCGAACTGCCGCATGCGCTTCTTGCCTTCCTTCTGCTTGTCGAGCAGCTTGCGCTTGCGGGTGGCGTCGCCGCCGTAGCACTTGGCGGTCACGTCCTTGCGCAGCGCCTTCACCGTCTCGCGGGCGATGATGCGCCCGCCGATGGCGGCCTGGATCGGGATCTGGAACATGTGCTGCGGGATCAGGTCTTTCAGCTTCTCGCACATGACGCGGCCGCGCTTTTCGGCGGCGGAGCGGTGCACCAGCATGGAAAGCGCATCCACCGGCTCGGCATTGACGAGGATCGACATTTTGACGAGATCGCTCTCGCGATAGTCGGTCAGGCTGTAGTCGAAGGAGGCATAACCCTTGGAGATCGACTTAAGGCGGTCGTAGAAGTCGAAGACGACTTCGTTGAGCGGCAGGTCATAGGTGATCATGGCGCGGTTGCCGACATAGGTCAGCTCGGTTTGGATGCCGCGGCGGTCCTGGCAGAGCTTCAGGATCGAGCCGAGATAATCGTCCGGCGTCAGGATCGTCGCCTTGATCCACGGTTCGCGGAACTCGGAAATCTTGACGACGTCGGGCATGTCGGCCGGGTTGTGCAGCTCGATCTCGGTGCCGTCTGTCATGGTGAGCTGATAGACGACGGAGGGCGCCGTCGCGATCAGGTCGAGATTGAATTCGCGCTCCAGGCGCTCCTGGATGATTTCGAGGTGCAGCAGGCCGAGGAAGCCGCAGCGGAAGCCGAAGCCGAGAGCGGCAGACGATTCCATTTCGAAAGAGAAGCTGGCGTCGTTGAGGCGCAGCTTGCCCATGGCCGAGCGCAGATCTTCGAAATCGGCGGCATCGACCGGGAAGAGGCCGCAGAACACGACCGGCTGCGCCGGCTTGAAGCCCGGCAGCGGCTCGGCGGTCGGGCGCTTGTCTTCGGTGATCGTATCGCCGACGCGCGTGTCGGCCACTTCCTTGATCGAAGCAGTGATGAAGCCGATCTCGCCGGGGCCGAGGCTGTCGACAGCGACCATCTTCGGCGTGAGAACGCCGACGCGCTCGATCTGGTACTTCGCGTCCGTGCCCATCATGCGGATGGTCTGGCCCTTGGTCAGCGTGCCGTCGATGATGCGCACGAGAACCATGACGCCGAGATAGGTGTCGTACCAGCTGTCGACCAGCAGCGCCTTCAAGGGCGCCTTTTCGCCACCTGCGCTCTTCGGCGCCGGCAGCTTGTGGACGATGGCTTCGAGAACGTCGGGAATGCCGAGGCCGGTCTTGGCCGAGATCAGCACGGCGTCGGAAGCGTCGATGCCGATGACTTCCTCGATCTGCTCCTTGATGCGGTCGGGCTCGGCCGCCGGCAGGTCGATCTTGTTGAGGACGGTGACGAGCTCGTGATTGTTGTCGATCGCCTGATAAACGTTGGCGAGCGTCTGCGCTTCGACGCCCTGCGATGCATCGACCACCAGCAGCGATCCCTCGCAGGCCGATAGCGAGCGCGAGACTTCATAGGCGAAGTCGACGTGTCCGGGCGTGTCGATCAGGTTGAGGATATAGGTCTCGCCATTGTTCGCCTTGTAGTGCAGGCGCACGGTCTGGGCCTTGATGGTGATGCCGCGCTCGCGCTCGATCTCCATATTGTCAAGCACCTGCTCCGACATCTCGCGTTCGGCAAGCCCGCCCGTCGTCTGGATCAGGCGGTCGGCCAGCGTCGATTTGCCGTGGTCGATGTGGGCCACGATCGAGAAGTTGCGGATGTGCGAAAGCGGAGTGGTGGAATTGGTGCTCATGCGCGCCATATAGCAGCGCCGCCCCGCGCCGCAAAGCGGAAAAGCAGGCTTTTGGCGGCTATCTTCACCTTACGCTAGCCGTTTCCGGTCCCCCGATGGGGAATGTTGAAGCATACTTGATTCCATCATGCGAACGTGCATTTCTTATATAATAGAATTATGGGCGTGAGACCTGGGCAATGGCGGATGATAATCTGGAACTGGCGATCGGCGCGCGCATCAAGGAGCTGCGCATCGCCCGCGGCTTGACGCTGGATGAACTTGCCAACGCCTCGGCCGTCAGCCGCGCCATGATCTCGCGCATCGAACGGGCGGAGGCGAGCCCGACAGCCGCGCTGCTGTCACGGCTCTGCGCAGCGCTCGGCCTTTCGCTGTCGGCTTTCTTCGCCCAGGAGGACGAAGAGGTGTCGCCGCTTGCCCGCCGCGATCAGCAGGCGATCTGGCGCGACCCAGGCACCGGCTATGTCAGACGCGCCGTCTCGCCGCCGGGAACCGAATCGAAGGTCGATGTCGTCGAAGTCGTCTTCCCCGCCGGCGCGCGCGTCATCTTCCCGCCGAATTCGGCAAGCGCCGGCATGACCCAGCATGTCTGGCTTTTCGAGGGCGAGATGGAGGTGACGCATCGCGACATAACACATCGGCTGATGCCTGGCGATTGTCTCTTCATGGGCGTCGGCGATGGCCACGCCTTCCATAATCCCGGCGAGGTGCCGGCGCGCTACAGCGTCATCCTCGATCGCGGCCGCTCATAACACTCAAGGATCTTTTCATGCCGGACATTCGCCTTCTCTCCGCTGCCGACGCTCGCGGGATGCTCTCCGATCTCTGTGACGTGCTTGCCGATTGCGTCAATGGCGGCGCTTCCGTCGGCTTCATGCAGCCTTATGGGTCTGCCGACGCGTTGCCGTATTGGCAAGGCGTGGCCGATAGCGTCGAGAGCGGCGCGACATTGCTTCTCGTCGCCGTTATAGAGGGCAGGGCCGTCGGCACGGTGCAGGTAGGTGCCGCGCAGATGCCGAACCAGCCGCATCGCGGCGATCTCAAGAAGCTGCTGGTGCACCGCTCCGCGCGGGGCAAGGGACTTGCCCGCCACTTGATGGAGGCGGCGGAGCGTGAGGCAGCCCGTATCGGCAAGACCTTGCTGGTGCTCGATACCGCGACCGGCAGCGATGCCGAAGCAATCTATCCGCGCCTCGGCTGGCAGCGCGTCGGTGTGGTGCCAGATTATGCCATGTGGCCCGGAGGCGGGTTTTGCGACACGACCATTTTCTATAAGCGTATAGCCGGCTGAGCAGGGCAGTTCAGGCCGAAAAGACGGCAATGGCATCCTGCAACTTGGAGCCCGGCGCCCATTGCATCGCCTTCCAGCCGAATTGACGCGCCGCCTCGATATTGGCCTCCACATCGTCGATGAAGCCGATATCGCTTGCGGGAAGCCCGACACGTTCGGTTGCCAGCCGGAAGAACTCGGTGGCGGGCTTCTGATGACCGAGGGCGGCGGAATAGAAAATGCCGTCGAAACGCGCGGAGAGGCCGAGCGTCCCCATCAGATAGGCGGCACGCATATGCTCCTGGTTGGTCGCAAGGAACATCCGCGTTCCCTCGGAGCGCAGCGCGGCGAGATCTTCGAGCAGGCTGTGGTCTAGGCGGGAGTCGTTTTCGAACCAGTAGTCGATCAGCGTGCGGGCGCTGAGATGGGGAGCGATCCTGCTAAGAACCTCCGCAAGCCTCGGCTCCAGCGCATCGCGGCCGGTGACGATATCGATCCAACAGGTTTTGAAGAAAGCCTGCTGAAGCACATCCAGCGGCAAGCCGAGATCGCGCTCCAGATGAGTGAAAAGCGGCAACCCGTCGCTTGGCCGGCCGTGCACCAGAACGCCGTCGACATCGACCATCAGGAGTTTCATTCGGACGCCCTCGGTTCATCAAATGCAGGCGGAAGGTGCAGTTGTTTGCAGCGGCATTCAAGACCGCATGCCGCTCTTTTTTCTCCGGCGCGATGCATGTAAGCCTTCGTATCACCAGGATAATCAAGCCGGCGATGGAGGAGGCGAACATGCGGGTCATCTATTCGGAGGATCACAAGCTCAGGGATGCCAAGACCGAGCTGCATGATGGCCAGCTCGTCACGCCCTTCGAGGCGCCCTTCCGCGCCGAATGGATTCTCGCCGCGGTCAGGGAGGCCGGCTTCACCGATGTCGTTGCGCCCGAAGCCCACGGGCTGGAGACGGCACGCAAGGTCCATGATCCCGCCTATCTCGATTTTCTGGGAGTGGTTTGGCAGCGCTGGGTCGCCGCCGGCTATAAGGGTGAGGCGATCGCCAATTCCTTTCCGATCAGGCGCACCAGCCAGCGCGTGCCCGAAAACATCGTCGGCATGATCGGTCACTATGCCAATGCCGCCGATACCTCGATCACCAAAGGGTCTTACGAGGCGGCGCTCGCTTCGATGCGATGCGCGCTGACCGGCGCCGACTGGCTGAATGCCGGCAATCGTTTCGCCTTCGCGCTTTGCCGCCCACCCGGTCATCATGCCGGCATCGATCTCTTTGGCGGCTATTGCTTCATCAACAATGCCGCCGTTGCCGCACAGCGCCTGCGTGATCATGGCGCGGCCAAGGTTGCCGTGCTCGATGTCGATTTTCATCATGGCAACGGCACGCAGGACATCTTCTATCGGCGGGGCGATTTCTTCACCGCCTCGCTGCACGGCGACCCCATCCATGCCTTTCCCTATTTCCTCGGCCATGCCGACGAAAAGGGCGAGGGCAATGGGCTGGGTGCCAACCGCAATTACCCCATGCCGCACGGTACGACGTGGGAGGTCTGGTCGGCGGCGCTGGACGATGCGCTTTCCCGCATCAAGGCCTTCGGCGCAAAGGCGATCGTGCTTTCGCTCGGTGTCGATACGTTCGAGCGCGATCCGATTTCCTTCTTCAAGCTGACCTCGCAGGATTTCATCCGCATGGGCGAGCGCATCGCCGACGCGGATCTGCCTGTCCTCGTCTGCATGGAGGGCGGCTACGGCGTGCCGGAGATCGGCCTTAACGTCGCCAATGTGCTGAAGGGCCTCGAAGCCTGAGTGGCCCTGGCATCAAAGCACCTGATCGCAGGATGAAAAGTTTGAATTTGCCAGCACGAGTCTGAGCCTCTAAAAACCATCGCCTGATGGGGGAGGTCATGGACCAGAAGATTATCGAGAGTGGTAAAGATGGCGGCGCGGCCTTGATCCCGCATACGGATGTTACGCCATCGACCGGCGGCATTGCCGCCGGCGTGCTGATGTGCGTCATGTCCATGTCCTCCATCCAGTTCGGCTCGGCCCTCTCGGCTCCAATCATCAACGCTTATGGGCCGGCCGGCGCGACATGGCTGCGGCTCGTCTTCGCCTCCGTCGCGCTGGCGATCGCCGTCCGTCCGAAGATCATGCGCTACAGCCGCGCGCAATGGCTCGGCGTGCTGGCGCTCGGCACCGTATCGGCGCTGATGACGACCTCCTTCTTTTCGGCGATCGCGCGCATCCCGTTGGGTCTTGCCGTCGCCATCGAATTTCTCGGGCCTCTGCTCGTCGCGACCCTCGGGTTTGGGCTCAGCCGTCAGCTGCTCTGGCCGATCTTCGCCGCGATCGGCGTTCTGCTGCTGGCCTATGATGGCGAGGCCTGGGTCGGCAATCTGCCGGGCATCCTTTTCGCCATCGGCGCCGGGGCAGGCTGGGCCTGCTACATTCTGCTGACGAAGAAGGTCGGCAATGCCTTTCAGGGTCTCGAAGGCCTTTCCATGTCGCTGCTGGTTGCGGCTGTTGTTTCGACCCCCTTCGGCTTTGCCTCAGCGGCCCCGCACATGACGGGCTTCGGCCTGCTTGAGATAGCCGGCCTCGCACTGCTCGTTCCACTGCTTCCCTATGTGCTGGAAATGGTGGCGCTGCGGCGCATGCCCACCTCGTCCTTCGGTATCCTCATGAGCCTCGAACCCGCCATCGGTGCCTTCGCCGGCTTCATCATACTGTCGCAACCGATGACGCCGTCACAGATGTTCGGAACGGCGCTTGTTGTTGCCGCCAGCATCGGCGCGACGATCTTCTCGGCGAAAGGCTAAGGCCAGACGCATCCCGTTTTGCCAGGGAGGATGTTCCGGTGCCAGCCACGAGAGCACGACGCCGGTACCGCTTCCGTTGATCGAATGACGACCGCCGCTGCCCTCATCGAGTTCCGCACTTCATAGCGATAGGGCTTAGATCGTCTTCCTCGCCGGATCATCCAGCGCCGGATTGTAAAAGAGCGAGAGCGTCAGGCTCTTGGCAATGCGTTCTGCCGTCGCCATGAACCAGTCCTTCGCCTGCTCGGAAGGTGCGATATCGGCAAGCGTCTCGGAGAAAAGCGCCAGCCATTCCGGAAAGAGGTCAGCCGCCATGCCCCCCACGCCGAGATGCGCCTGCACCGGCTTGCCGCCATAGGCGCCGTTCTTGAAGGCGACCGACGACCAGAAGCGCTTCATCTTTTCCATGTGCTCGGGCCAGCGCCCGGCAAGGCGTCCATCGAAGACCGGTCCGAGCCGGGGATGGGCCTGCACGCGCCCATAAAATGTGTCGACCAGCCTGTCGATGAAGACGGCGTCGATGCCCATATCAGCCATTTCCGCCTCGGCCTTCTCGCGAATGCCGGCAAGATGGGCCGCGCGAGCCTGTAGTTCGTTTTCCATAATGTTCTCCGGGCGCTTTGACGAAATATCGCGGCTGCCGCTTTCGGTCCCGCTTATGTATGCAATTTGCCGGCTCAGCCAAGACGTCATTGAGATGTTGCGGCAATCTGTCAACGTCGCCTCGCGAGTTGTCGCTGTTTGCCCGTTGAGCGTAAGATTTTCTGGCACGATTTTTCGTTGCAATGGCACCACTGCGCTTGACCAGCGCCATCGCTCAATCTAGATTTAGAATAATTCTAAAGTTATGAGGCTTCTCCAATGCTGTTAGGCTTGTTCCGTCCGTCGAAACGTTCCTTTACCTCGCTATCTGAGCAGGAAATTCTGGCTGTTGCCATCGCTGCCGAGGAGGACGATTCGAGGATCTATCTTGCCTATGCCGATATTCTGCGCCCCAATTTTCCCGAGTCGGCAAAGGTCTTCGAAGATATGGCCGAGGTGGAGGATAGCCATCGCAAGACGCTGATCGACATGCACCGCCGCCGCTTCGGCGAGCGTATTCCGCTGATCAGGCGTGAGCATGTGCGCGGCTTCTACGAGCGCAAGCCGGATTGGCTGCGCAAGAATCTCTCTCTCGATGCCATGCGCGACGAGGCCGAAGCGATGGAGCAGCAGGCCTATCATTTCTATGTCGAAGCGGCCAAACAGGTGTCCGACGCCTCGACGCGCCAGCTTCTCGGCGATCTTGCGCTGGCCGAGCAGGGCCATGAAGACGTCGCCCGTATGCTTGGCGAGAAGCATACGCCGGAAGAGGTCAAGCACGAGGAGGATGCACAGGCGCGCCGCCAGTTCGTGCTGACCTATGTGCAGCCGGGTCTTGCCGGCCTGATGGATGGTTCCGTCTCCACGCTCGCGCCGATCTTTGCCGCCGCCTTCGCCACGCAGCAGACATGGCAGACCTTCCTCGTCGGCCTTTCGGCTTCGGTCGGCGCCGGCATCTCAATGGGCTTTACCGAGGCGGCGCATGACGACGGCAAGATCTCCGGTCGCGGTTCGCCGATCAAGCGCGGCCTCGCCTGCGGTATCATGACCGCGATTGGCGGTCTCGGCCACGCGCTGCCCTACCTCATTCCGCATTTCTGGACCGCGACGATCACTGCGGCCGTCGTCGTCTTCTTCGAGCTCTGGGCCATCGCCTTCATCCAGAACAAATATATGGAAACGCCGTTCCTGCGGGCTGCCTTCCAGGTCGTCCTCGGTGGTTCACTGGTGCTCGGTGCCGGCATTCTGATCGGAAATGGGTGAGACGCGTTCGGCGTAGCCGACGAAACGATCCTGTGAATCGTTTCGAGAGCGTCGAACGCCCTGAACCCAAGCGAAGGGCCGGTATGCAAAGCAGGGCGAAGACCTCCATCATCACGAAATGTTAAAATTCGGAACGCCTTCCGGCGCCACCGGTTAGCAACACGAGGCCGCTCTTGGCCTCGTATGCAACCAAAGGAGATGATCCAATGGCAAACCAAGGTGGAACCCACGAGCAGCATGTGAAGGCTGGCCAACAGAGCCACAAGAACATGGATAACGACAATACGAGGAACGCTTCGTCCACCGGCTCCCGCGAGCAGCACTCTGGCGGCTCGCGCGGCGGCACCCACGAGCAACACGTCAAGGCAGGCCAGCAGAGCCATAAGAACCATTGACGTTCGTAGTGACGACCGATCCGTCCTTGCCGGAGAGTGAGGAGCGTTCTTACCCATGATAAAAAGCGAAGGGCCGGTCCGATGGGCCGGCCTTCCTGTATGGTGCGAATTGCCTGGCGTTTACTTGACGGCGCCGACCAGAACGTCGTTGCCGTTCTCGATGGTGACCCAGCGGCCGGCATTGAAGCTCGCCTGACGCTTCAGGAAAGAATAGGGGGTCTTGGACCAGACCTTGATCTCGTCCTCGAGGTTATCGAGAATATAATCGCCCTGTTTGGTGCGCAGCGTCAGCACCGCATGTCCTTCGCCATCTGGCTTGCGCACGACCGTCATCAGCAGGTTGGAGGCGGAGATGCCGCTCTGCATCAGCAGCTTGCGCTTCAGCAGAGCAAAATCCTCGCAGTCTCCGGCGGTCTTCGGATATTCCCAATATTCTTCCTGGCCGTAGACTTCCATGTCGGTCGCCGGGCGAATGGTTTTGTTGACGCGCAGATTGATCTGGTTGACCAGCGCCCAGGAGGCGGCGTTCATGTCCACGGGGCCGACATTGCGTGTCGGACCGCATTCGTCGGTATGCCTCTGGCAGAAATCATAATGTCCGATCGGCTGGGAAGTGACGTTGCCGACGGTCATCGAAACGCTCTGCTGAGGTGCCGGCACCGCCGCCGACGACATCGCAACTATAGCAGCGAAGGCAATCAACAAGCCCTTAATACGCACGCCCACTGTCCTTGTATCGTCCCTGCATTTGTTAACAAATTGTTAATGTACGGGGGTGCGCGAAGTCAATCGTTACTTAAACGTTAACGCGGGAACCGGGTCGTATGGTTAATTTCGGCACGATCAGGGAAGCAGCTGCCATGATTCTTTGCTGCCTGTGATTGCGCAAACGCGCGCATGCGGCGTTCGGCAAAGAAGCCGTGCGAACAGTAATTTCGCAGATATCTATCTGTTTTTATGGAATATTATGCAGGGCCAACGCCTCAGCCGCCGAAAGCATGCGCTCAAGATCCTGCGGCCGCGACAGGCGGTGATCGCCATCGCGCACAAGCGTTAACACCACGTCGTCGGCCGGCAAGTGCTCGACCAGCTTTAACGAATGCGAGAAAGGCACGTCGGCGTCCTCCATGCCCTGCAGGATGTGCACGGGGCAGCCGGTCTCGATGATGCCGTTCAGCACGCGATTGGCCCGGCCGTCCTCGATGAGGGCGCGGGTGAAGAGGTTCGGCTCGGGGCTGTATTCCGAAGGTTCTTCGAAATAGCCGCGCTCTGCCAGCGAGCGCCGCTCGACGTCGGAAAGATTGGGCTCGATGAGATCGACGGTAAAATCGGGCGCGGGGGCGATCAGCACGAGGCCTGCAATAGTGGGTGCCTTCTTGCGTTTGCGCAGTTCCTGAACGACCCTGAGCGCGATCCAGCCACCCATCGACGAGCCGACGAGAACGATCGTCTTCGGCTTGGTATGGTCGATGACGGCAAGCGCCTCTTCCAGCCAGCGTGAAATCGTGCCGTTGGTGAAGTCGCCGCCGGACTGGCCATGTCCGGAATAGTCGAAGCGGATGCAGCCGATCCCGAGCCGCGCCGCCAGCGCATCCAGTTCCAGCGCCTTGGTGCCGCTCATGTCGGATCGATAGCCCGACAGCCAGACGAAGCTGACGTTCTTGGCGCCCCTGCCCGCGGCACGTTCACAAATGGCGATCTGACGCTGGCTTTCGCCCGTGCCGACGGGAAGAAAGGCGGGCTGGGTGGCTTTGGCTGTTTCGCACATCAAGAAACTCCCGGATTTCGCGCCCTATAAAACAGATTCGTGCTTGCATGGCCCGAAAAATCCTCGATCTTTGTGGGGGCTTCTCTATATTGTGCGGGATAATACTGTGTCCTTAGCGCATCTTGCGGCACGAGACACTCCATTGACACGCGGGAGGTGCTTTTTTCCTGCTGTCATGCTATTGACTTCAACACAGCTTTTACGACATTTCCGTCAGTTGCGCCGACGGGGAGCGAGAGGCTGCAGCTATCCGAAACAATTCGTGGAGAATACGACCATTCGCAGACCTTTTAAAGCCGACGCGCCTGTAAAGGACGGGCCGCGTTCCAACAGGGAAATTCGCATTCCCAAAGTTCAGCTCATCGCTGCTGACGGCCAGAATATGGGCATCGTCCCAACCGACCAGGCATTGAGAATGGCAGAGGAGGCCGGTCTCGATCTGGTGGAGATTTCCCCTAATGCTGAACCGCCTGTATGCAAGATCCTCGATCTGGGCAAGCTGAAATACGCCAACCAGAAGAAGGCCGCCGAGGCGCGCAAGAAGCAGAAGATCGTCGAAGTCAAAGAAATCAAGATGCGCCCGAACATCGACACCCATGACTATGAGGTGAAGATGAAGGCGATCGGCCGTTTCTTCGAAGAGGGCGACAAGGTGAAGGTGACCTTGAAGTTCCGTGGCCGCGAGATGGCTCACCAGGAACTCGGTATGAAGCTTCTTCAGCAGGTCAAGGAAGATACGCTCGAGATTGCCAAGGTGGAGGCCGAGCCCAAGCTCGAAGGCCGCCAGATGATGATGGTACTTGCGCCCAAGTGAGGCGCAAGTCGGGTAAAGAGGCTGGAGCCGCCCCTGGGCGGCTTTTTCCTTTTCTGCCGTAAACCGGGCCTGTCATCGATCTGCAAAGATTCCCGGGCAGCACCGTTGCACTTGAAGGCAAGTGCGGTTATAAGCGCGCGTCCGAACTGACCGGCAGGGCATGCCGTGGCGGTTCAGAATGCTGGTGGAACGGTTCGTCACCGTATCCGCCGTTCAACAACAAACGCTCCGGCACCTTGCTGCAGCCCGGCCAGTCCGGATCTGTGGGAAGGGCTTTTTAGCAAAGCGCGCCAGGAAGCATCGAAGGAGTAGCAAAATGCCCAAGATGAAGACGAAGTCCTCTGCCAAGAAGCGGTTCAAGATCACCGCGACCGGCAAGGTCAAGGCAGCCGCTGCTGGCAAGCGCCACGGCATGATCAAGCGTAGCAACAAGTTCATTCGCGATGCCCGCGGCACCATGGTTCTCGCAGAACCGGATGGCCGTAAGGTTATCAAGAACTACTTGCCGAACGGTCTCTAAGACTATTCGTAACGCTATAGACTAAGGAGATCATGAAATGGCACGCGTAAAAAGAGGCGTTACCGCCCACGCCAAGCACAAGAAGGTTCTGAAGGCAGCCAAGGGCTTCTACGGCCGTCGCAAGAACACCATCCGTACCGCCAAGGCCGCCGTCGATCGTGCAAAGCAGTACGCTTATCGCGACCGCAAGGTCAACAAGCGCAACTTCCGCGCCCTCTGGATCCAGCGTATCAACGCTGCCGTCCGCGAGCATGGCCTGACCTACGGCCGCTTTATCGACGGCCTGAACAAGGCTGGCATCGAAGTCGACCGCAAGGTTCTCTCCGACATGGCGATCCATGAGTCGGAAGCTTTCGGCGCGCTCGTCGCTGCTTCGAAGAAGGCACTTGAGTACCTCAAGGAAGCCGGCACGAAGAACGAGTTCGAAGCAGCCGTTAACTAACGCTGCCTCGCACGTCTTTCGTAAATTCATTATGAAACCCGCGCTGGCGAAACCGGCGCGGGTTTTGTGTTTGCAGCATATGCTTCTCCATCGTGTCAGGCTGTCTTGTCGGGCAAGACCCCAAAAACAGTCGCGCATCGGGCGACAATTGCCAAGCACCGCATTCTTGGCGTGTTTTTGTCATTTGCCCGGTTGATTGGCCGCTTGCACATGGATAGTGATCTGCAGCGCCTCATCGTTGCCACAAGCTGTCTGATGTGGGCGTTCATCCATTATTCCGCGGAATGAGCGGCGTTCCATGCCCGCCGCCCGCAAGGCAGGATCAGATGACGGAACTCGTAACACTCGAAACCCAACTCATGGCCGAAGTGGCCGCGGCGACCGACGAGCAGGCGATCGAGGCAGTCAGGGTCGCCGCGCTCGGCAAGAAGGGCTCGGTTTCGGAACTGCTGAAGACGCTGGGCTCGATGTCGCCGGAAGAGCGGCAGACACGCGGCGCGGCGATTAACGCGCTGAAGAACGCCGTCACCGACGCGATCAACTCCCGCAAGAGTGAGCTGCGCGATGCGGCGATCGAGGCGAAGCTGAAGGCCGAGACGGTCGATGTCAGCCTTCCCGTCCGCTCCTCGCCGGCCGAACGCGGCCGCATTCACCCAATCAGCCAGATCGTCGACGAAATCACCGCCATCTTCGGCGACATGGGCTTCTCGATCGCCGAAGGTCCCGACGTCGAGACCGACTATTATAACTTCACGGCGCTGAACTTCCCGGAAGGACATCCGGCCCGCGAAATGCACGACACCTTCTTCTTCCATCCGGATGAAAAGGGTGAGCGCAAGGTGCTGCGCACGCACACCTCGCCGGTGCAGGTGCGCACCATGGAAGCCTCGAGCCCGCCGATCCGTATCATCATCCCCGGCAAGACCTATCGCCAGGATTCGGACGCGACGCATTCGCCGATGTTCCATCAGGTCGAAGGCCTCGTCATCGACAAGAGGGCGAATGTCGCCAACATTCGCTGGGTGCTGGAAGAGTTCTGCAAGACCTTCTTCGAGGTCGACAATGTGACGATGCGTTTCCGCCCGTCCTTCTTCCCCTTCACGGAACCGTCCTTCGAGGTCGATATCCAGTGCGACCGCTCCGGCCCGATCGTCAAGTTCGGCGAAGGCACCGACTGGATGGAAATCCTCGGCTGCGGCATGGTGCATCCGAATGTGCTGCGCTATGGCGGCCTCGATCCGGACGAATATCAGGGCTTTGCCTGGGGCATGGGCCTCGACCGCATTGCCATGCTGAAATACGGCATGCCCGACCTGCGCGACTTCTTTAACGCCGATGTCCGCTGGATGAACCACTACGGCTTCCGCCCGCTCGACATGCCGACCCTGTTCGGCGGTCTGAGCGCGTAGTCATGCCGACAATTCTGCGCTGGAAGGGATATCGTTTCTTCTTTTATTCCGCAGACGGTTGGGAGCCGGCGCATGTTCATATTGCAAAAGACGGAAAGGAAGCCAAAATTTGGCTTCACGATTGCTGGTCGCCGCCAACCTTGGCTATTCGGCAAAGGAACTGAACGAGATAATCCGGAAGACACGCGACGAACGCGACGCTTTCTTGGAGGTCTGGAATGACTATTTTGCAGATTGAGATCGAAGACAGCAGGCCTGTCGAAGCCCATTGCGACGATTCGTTTCTGCACGTTTCGCTGGCTGATGGGCGCAGCGTGAGTACGCCGCTCTGGTGGTATCCGCGCCTCCTCAAGGCATCCGAGAGCGAGCGTAATACGATCGAATTCATGCCGATGGGCATTCACTGGCCGGAGATCGATGAGGACATCTCCATAGCCAGCATGCTGCGCGGCCAGCGTGCGCCTGGCGCCATCCCCCCTGCGGCCAACTAATTTCAAACGAGATCGCAAACGATGAAATTCACACTCTCCTGGCTGAAAGAGCATCTGGAAACCGACGCCTCGCTCGATGAGATCTGCGCCCGCCTGACGATGATCGGGCTGGAAGTGGAAGAGGTCGATGACAAGGCCGCGTTCAAGCCTTTCGTCATCGCCAAGGTTCTCACGGCCGAAAAGCACCCGCAGGCCGATCGCCTGAAGGTACTGATGGTCGATACCGGCAGCGGTGCGCCCGTTCAAGTCGTCTGCGGCGCACCCAATGCGCGCGCCGGCCTCGTCGGCGCCTTCGCGGCTCCAGGCACTTATGTTCCCGGCATCGACGTGACGCTTGCCATCGGCAACATTCGCGGCGTCGAGAGCCGCGGAATGATGTGCTCGGAAAAGGAGCTGGAAATCTCCGACAGCCACGACGGCATCATCGACCTTCCCGAAGATGCGCCTGTCGGCACGAGCTTTGCGACCTATGCCGGGCTGGATGATCCGGTCATCGAGATCAACCTCACGCCGAACCGCCCGGATTGCACCGGTGTCTACGGCATCGCTCGCGATCTGGCCGCCTCCGGCCTTGGCACGCTGAAGCAGCGCGGCACGCCAACCTTCCCTGTCCAAGGCGAAACGCCGACCGAGCTCAAGATCGTGCTGGATGACACGCGCCTTTGCCCGGGCTTTGCGCTTCGCCTCGTGCGCGGCGTCAAGAACGGCCCTAGCCCGAAGTGGATGCAGCAGCGCCTGCTCGCCATTGGGCTGCGCCCGATCAGCGCGCTGGTCGATATCACCAACTACATGACCTTCGATCAGGGCCGGCCGATGCATGTCTTCGACGCCGCCAAGGTCAAGGGCAATCTGGTCGTTCGCCGCGCCAGGGACGGCGAAACCGTGCTGGCGCTCGACGAGCGCGAATACAAGCTCAACCCGAGCAACGTCGTCATTGCCGACGACAATGGTGTCGAATCCATCGGCGGCATCATGGGCGGCGAGCATTCCGGCTGCGACGAGAACACGACCGACGTGCTGATCGAATCGGCGCTCTGGGACCCGATGAACATCGCCAAGACCGGCCGCAGCCTCGGCATCATCACCGATGCGCGCTATCGTTTCGAGCGCGGCGTCGATCCGGAATATATGGTGCCTGGCCTTGAGCGCACGACCGAACTGGTGCTTGCCTGCTGCGGCGGCACGGCTGCCAAGGCACGCGTCGAAGGCTACAAGGGCTATGAGGCGAAGGTGGTCGATTTCCCGCTGTCGGAAGTCAAGCGCCTGACGGGCCTCGAAGTCTCGGCCGATGAGAGCAAGTCCATCCTGACGAAGCTCGGCTTCTCGGTCTCCGGTTCGGGCGAGCGCATCTCCGTCTCCGTTCCCTCCTGGCGTCCGGATATCGACGGCAAGGCCGACCTCGTCGAAGAAATCATGCGCATCCATGGCGTCGATAATATCAAGCCGCAGCCGCTTAGCAGCCACGCCGCCGTCAACGGCAGGATACTGACGACGCTGCAGATTCGCACGCGCGCCGCCAAGCGCGCGCTCGCCTCGCGCGGCATGCTGGAAGCCGTCACCTGGTCCTTCATTTCCGAAGATCAGGCCAAGCTCTTCGGCGGCGGCTCCAACGCATTGAAGCTTGCGAACCCGATCGCTGCCGATATGTCCGACATGCGACCCTCGCTGCTGCCGGGCCTGCTGTCGGCCGCGCAGCGCAATGCCGACAAGGGCTATGGCGACGTCGCGATCTTCGAAGTCTCCGGCACCTATGAGAACGATACGCCCGAAGGCCAGCGCCGTGTTGCCGGCGGCATCCGCCGAGGCACGGCAACGCTTGCCGGCGCCGGCCGCATGTGGTCGAACGCCGCCAGGGGCGGCGGCAAGCCGGTCGACGTCTTCGACGCCAAGGCCGATGCTCTGGCTGTCATCGAAGCTTGCGGCCTGCCGATGGGCAATATCCAGATCGAGCAGGGCGGACCGGCCTGGTATCACCCCGGCCGTTCCGGCACCATCAAGATGGGTCCGAAGGTCGTGCTCGGCTATTTCGGCGAGTTTCATCCGAAGACGCTGGAAGCGCTTGATGTCTCGGGCGCTCTCGCCGGCTTCGAAGTCTATGTCGATGCCATGCCCGAACCGAAGAAGAAGGCGACCCGCACCAAGCCGGCACTGGAGCTTTCTCCCTTCCAGGCCGTCAAGCGCGACTTCGCCTTCGTGGTCGACAAGTCGGTGGAAGCCGGCGCCGTCGTCCGCGCTGCCGTCGGCGCCGACCGCAAGCTGGTCACCGGCGTCAACGTCTTCGACATCTTCGAGGGCGCATCGCTCGGTGAAGGCAAGAAGTCGATTGCCATCGAAGTGCAGATCCAGCCGGCCGAGCGCACGTTGACCGACGAGGATTTCGAGGCACTGACCCAGAAGATCGTGGCGAATGTCACGAAATCGACGGGTGGGGTGTTGCGGGGGTAATCGGCCGCGAGTGCGGGGAGGGTGGTATCGGAGGCGCGGCACACTCGGTGCCGCCTCACCTACCTATGCAGGTGATACACCTTGTTCACCACGCTCCACCGCCCATCGATCTTCACCAGTGACAGGTAGTCCGAAAACCGCATACCGGCGAATTCGTCGACGACCTTGACGCTCGCGGCATCGCCTTCGATGTCGATCAGCTCGATCTCCATCAGCGGTATGGTGCCGGGCGGGGCGCCGCCTTCCTCGACGATCGCGGCGATGAATTCATCCCGCGTCATCCATTCCACTGCGCCCTGATAATTGCCGATGATCGCGGCTCGCGGATGGAAGGCCTTGCGCAGCGCCGGCTCGTTCGCGAATGCCATGCCATCGACATAGAGGTGAACAACCGCCCGGATTGCCTGCTCTTCCGACATCTCGCCATTCCTCATTTGAGTCATGCGTAAGATATCATAGACGCCGCTGGCTGACAAAATTAGGCAGCCGGTCGCAATGATGCGATGGATATTATTCGACGAAGACGCGCACGCTCGCCGCCCGCCCGGCCGCATCGATGACAGTCAGCGTCGAATAACCGGCACCATCGGGTGTCCACTGGTTGGTGCGGCGGCGCGACATGTCGGGCAGCGGCTTGCCGTTGGCGAGCCAGCGGAACGGCGCCCGTCCACCCTGAAGTTTCAGCGCCAGCGGCATGATCTGGTCGTTGCCGCTGCTGGCGCCGAGATCGACGCGTGCCCCTTCCGGAGGATAGACGATCTGCGGCGCCGGTTCGCGGCTGGAGGCGGCCAGCAGCCCGGCGGCGGTGACGGAAAAGCGCCTCTGGCTGATCGGCAGCTCGGTCGGCGCGATGCGCACAGCGCCCATCGGGGCAGGCGGGAAGGGGGTTATGGCAACGCCCGATTTGGCGAAGGCCTCGAACAGGATCGGCGCGGCCGAAACATAGCCCGCCAGTCCCGGCACGGCGCCATTGTCCGGGCGGCCGACCCAGACGCCGAGCACATGCGCGCCGTCATAGCCGACCGACCATGCATCGCGATTGCCGTAGCTGGTGCCGGTCTTGTAGGCGATGCCGAGCTGCTTGCTGCCACGCGGCGCAATGATATCGGAGAGAATATCGGTGATGTTCCAGACTGCGATGGGCTCCATCAGCGGCTCGCCGTCGATCGGCCCCGGCTCGTCCTGAACGCCATCGCCGATCCGCATCGCCTTGCCGCGATTGGCAAGCCCGGCATAGAGCTGCACGAGGTCCTTCAGCGTCACGCCGACACCACCAAGGCCGATGGCAAGGCCGGGTGCCTCGTTCGGCGGCAGCTTCGGCTTCACCTCGGCGCGGCGGAAGCGCACCAGCAGCCGCGTCGGGCCGACGGCATCGAGCAGGCGCACGGCCGGCACGTTGAGCGATAGCTGCAGCGCCTGGCGCACGCTGACATCGCCCTGATAGCTCATGTCGAAATTGCGCGGGCGGTAGCCGTAGAAATCGGCGGGGCGATCCTCGATGATCGTTTCCTGCGCCACATAACCCTGCTCGAAGGCAAGGCCGTAGATGAACGGCTTCAGCGTCGAGCCGGGCGAGCGCAGCACGCGGGTCATGTCGACCCAGCCGGCACGCGAGGAATCGAAGTAATTGGCCGAGCCGACTTCGCCGATGATCTCGCCGGTCTTGGCGTCGGCCATGATCATCGCGACAGACACCTTCGGCCCCAGCCGCTTTGCCGCGGCATCTGCAACGGCTTCCAGGCCCTGCTGCACATCGCGCCGCAGCGTCGCCTTGTGCTTGATGATGCCGGGCTGCTTGCGGAGCGCCAGTTCGGCCAGATGCGCGGCATAGGCCGGCAGCTGCCGGCGCTGCGCCGGAATGGGAGAAAGCGAGGCGCGCTCCGCTTCGCCTTCGCCGATCACCGTGGCAACGGCGGCGCGCTCAAGCACACGATGGCGGGCCGCCTGCGCGGCGGCAAGATTGCGGTCCGGCCGGCGCTTTTCGGGCAGCTGCGGCAGCGCCACGAGCAGGCCCGCCTGCGCAACGGTCAAATGCTTCGGCTCCTTGCCGAAATAGGCAAGGCTCGCCGCGCGCACGCCCTCCAGATTGCCTCCATAAGGCGCATGGGTCAGGTAAAGGTCGAGGATCTGTTCCTTGGTCAGCCGCCGCTCGATCTGGATGGCACGGACGATCTGCAGGAGCTTCGCCGTCATCGAGCGCTCGCTGCGTGGCTCGATCAGGCGCGCCACCTGCATCGAAAGCGTCGAACCGCCTGAGACGATGCGGCCATGCGTGAGGAGCTGCAAAAAGGCGCGGCCGATCGCCACCGGATCGACGCCGTGGTGATCGTAAAAACGCCGGTCCTCATAGGCGACCAGCATGCGCAGAAATTGCGGATCGACATCGGCAACGCCGGTCTTCAGCCGCCAGCGCCCCTCGGGCGTGGCGAAGGCGCGCAGGAGATCGCCATTGGCGTCGAGCACTTCAGCCGAGACTACACGGGCATTGTCCAGCGGCGGCGGATAGGCTCGATCCGCGGCTTCCAGGCCGAAGACCAGAGCCACCGCCGCCAAGACGGTGGCTCCAAAGCCGATCGCAATTTTCCACCGCGCCTTCATTGCTGTTTCTTACTGCTGGGCGCCCAGCACCTCCATGCGGCCCATCGCCGTGCGGGCCGAGAACTGCGGACGATACATGTCCTCGACGCTTGCGGCCGGATGATCGTAGACGCCGGGGGTCACAGCGCGCACGACATAGGCGAAGGTCATGTCACGATCTGCGCCGGAATTCTGATCGAAGGCAGCGATGAAGCGGTCATTGCGGAATTCGACATGGGCAGGCTGAATTTCGCTGAGCCAGTCGAAGTTCGAAAGCTGAGCACTGTTGACGATGCTCGGATTGTCGATCTCGAAGCCCGCCGGCAGGAGATCGGTCACCAGGATGCGCTGCGGCCAGTCATTGTCCTCAGTGACATGCAGCACGACGACATAGCGCTCGTTCTGCTGTGCCTGGCTGACATTCGCCTCTTCGCCGTCGAGCGTGTAGTACTTGCGCTCGATCTTGAAGCCGTTGCCGCCGGCAGGCAGCTGCGCAACCGGAGCCGCGACCGTGGTCACGGCAGCTGACAGCGGCTGGCGCGTCGTATTGGTCACGGTCAGCGGATGACCCATCAGGGCGTCGCCGGACATCTGCGCCATGTAGGTGCCGTTATGGGCAGCACCATTGACATCGAGTGTCAGGCCGTCGTCGCCATTCTGCAGGGCGCGGGCGGCGAGCAGCATCCAGGTCTGTTCCTGGGTGCTGGTATATTTCCGGCTCTGCCAATCCTTGGCGACGACGCTCGCGAGTTCCGGAATGATCGGCGGCACCGGGCGGCTTTCGGCGGCCAGCGCCAGCACGGCGGCGCCGTCGCGCAGCGACGAGCCGTAGTCCGAACGGACGAAGCTGACCTTCGTCACCGCGGCCTTTTGCGACATCTGCAGCGAGTCGATGAAGATGTTGCGCGAGCGCTGTGCATCCCCATAGAGCGCGAGAGCTGAGGCCAGATGCGCCTTGGAGAGCGGCGTCGGGAAGTCGTTCAGCATGGTGTCCGCATAGTAGCGCAGATCGCTGATCGAGGCCTTCTTGTTGCGCGCCAGCACGTAGAGCGCATAGGCGATATCGTTGCCGTTATCCTTGACGTTGGTATTGGCGCTGAGCGCGTTCTGAAGGTTTTCGAGCCCTTGTACCATGGCCTGATCCGGCACGTTGTACTTCTGCTCGCGGGCGCGGGTCAGGAAGTCCATCACATAGGCGTCGAGCCAGAGATCGCCGGAGCCTGGCCCCCAGAGGCCGAAGCTGCCGGTCGACGACTGGTAGGACATTTCGCGATAGATGGCGTCCTGCACGCGCTTGCGGATCTCCGCGTCATCAGCAAGACCGTTCTTGATCGCCATGTCGCTGAAATAGAGCAGCGGCATGGCGCTGCTTGCGGTCTGTTCCGCGCAGCCATAGGGATAGCGGCTGAGGCTCATCAAGAGCGCCGGCACGTCGAAGGCGCTGGAGCGGCTGACATTGACGCTGACCGAGGCGCCGGGCAGCACGCTGTCGGCGAGAAGGTCGGCATTGACGGTCAGGCTCTTGCCGGGGGCAAGCGCGATGACACGCCGTTCGGTCAGCGGCAGCTGCGACGGGCGAACCGGGATATCGACCGATTGATCGAGCGACATGCCGGAAGCGTTCGAGAGCTTGATCGAAACCGTGCCATCGCCCGGCTGTCCACCGGTCAACGGCAGGGTGATGGCGTACTTGCCGCCGGCCTGCAGATTGATCTTCTGCTGGGTAGCGCTGGCGTCCACTGTCACGGCGCTGTTGCCGGTCACAGCAAGCGTATACTCGCCGGCGGGCGCATCTGTATTGGCAACATCGAGACGCAGGTTCGCCTTGTCTCCAGGCGCCAGGAACTTCGGCAGGCTCGCGGTGACGACGACGGGATCGCGGATGATGACATCCTGCGTCGCATGGCCGACGCCGGCCTTCGACCAGGCAACGGCCATCAGTCGCGCCGTGCCGTTGAATTGCGGAATGTCGAAGCTGACATTGGCCTTGCCATTGGCATCCAGCTTGATCGGGCCGGAGAAGAAGGCAACCAGTTTTTCCTTCGGGGGGCTCGCCTGCAAGGCCACCTGTCCGCCGTCGCCGCCGGTGCGCAGCTTGCCGGTCGCGCCGAGCGAACCGTCGATGAGGCGGCCATAGATGTCGCGGATTTCGAGGCCGAGCTGGCGCTGGCCGTAGTACCATTCATCCGGTGCCGGCGACTGATAGCGCGTGAGATTGAGGATGCCGACATCGACGGCGGCAACCGTGACATAGGCATCTTCATTGGCGCCTGCGCCGGAGACCTGCAGGCTGATGTTCAGCGGCTGGCGCGGCAGCGTCTTCTCAGGCGCGTCGATCTTGATCTGCAGCTTGCGCTCGCCGGGATCGACCGGCGCCCATTTGATGCCGATGGCGCGCATCGGCATGCGGCTTTCCTGCGCGTCGCCGGGGCGGAACAGGGTCGCCGTCAGATAGGTGCCGGCGCCCCAATCGGCCGTGACCGGGATGTCGACTTCGCCGCCCGTCGCACCAATATCGGCATTGGTGACGGAGATCAGCGTTTCCGAACCCGCCGTCACCATCAGCTGGCCGGCATAGCGCGAAGTGACCTTCAACTTGGCTGTATCGCCCACACGGTAGCTTTCCTTGTCGAGCGCGATCTCGAGCGCGTCGGGCGTTTCTGTCGAGGCGGAGGCGACATACCAGCCGGCATTGAACTCGACGCTGGATTGCGGGCCGTTCGCATCGGCGGTGGAGACCTCGAGACGGTAACGGCCCCAGGTGACGGGCATGGAAATCGCCGCGCCATCGGTCGTCGCGTTCACCGTGCCGACCGCCACCTGCTTGGTGGACATGATCGGCTCGAACTTCCAGCTGCTGCCGTCGCGATACCATTGATAATTGCGCTCGACGCTCAGCAGCTTCCAGGTCAGGCCCTGCATGGCCTGTTTCTGGCCGTTGGCATCGACCGCAATGATGTGGAAGTTGCCGACGGAGTTTTCACCGAGATCGCCGTCGAATTCCGGCTTGATGCCGATGCGCGGGCCATCCGCCTTGACCGGCAGCACCAGCGAGCGCTCGACGGCGCGGCCGCCCGCTTCCTGCATGCGCACCGTGATATTGGCGTTCAGCAGCTGCGTGGTCGAAGGCGTGTCGTTGATCGTGACGTTGAAGGTGGTCTTGCCGTTCTCGTCCAGCGCTTGCAGGTCCTCGAGCGGGACCTGCGTGCTCTCGGCCTTGCTGTCGCCGCTGCTGGCGTCGCTGTCGTCGTTTTCGGCCTTGCCCGCGCCTTCATCGGCGAGGCCGAACTGGTAACCCTTGTAGGCGTCACTCTGGCGCGTCGGCTTCAGCGTCACCTCGCCTTCGAGGTTGAGGCCGGCGGCCGGCGCGCCATAGAGGTAGCGTCCATCGACATTGACCGCCGTCGGCTGGCCGACTTCGATCTCCTTAGCGTCGCTCTTCATGTCGAATTCGATGCGATCGGGTACGAAGTCATCGACAATGAAGGTCTGCGAGCCGATGGAAGAACCCTTCGGGTCGGTATAGATGCTCATCGTCCAGGTGCCACGCATCGAGGTCTGCTGCAGCGGCAGGTCGACATTGTAGCCGCCGAGCTTGCCGCCATCGGTGACGATGCGACGGTCTTCGACGCCGTCCGGGCGCCGGAAGACGAAAGTAAGCGGCAGGTTTTCGACTGCAGTCGAGCTGACGTCGCGGGCAAGCGCGGACGCATGCACCGTCTCGCCGGCACGGTAGATGCCGCGCTCCGTCCAGGTCAGCAGGTCGATGGCGCCGGGCGCGGTTCGACCGGCGACGCCGCGGTCGGAAAGGTCGAAGCCGGCGCGCGTCATGTCGAGGAAGACATAATCCTGATCGCCATTCTCAGCGGTGATGACGGCCGGAGTCATACCCGCCGTGCCGCGTATCAGGCCGGCGCTGAAGACGGCGCGGCCATTGTCGTCGGTCTTCGCGGTGCCCAGAATTTCATTGTTCTTGGCAAGCAATTGCAGCTGGACGCCGGCGAGCGGCTTGGCGCTGCCGAGCGAGCGGGCAAAGACGTTCAGTCCGTCGGTGCCGGCATAGGTGGTGACGCCGATATCGGAAACGACGAACCACTGCGTCGCCTGCGGGTCCCATTCACGACCGCCGCTGTCGGGCGCAACCGCTGTCATCACATAGACGCCCGGCTTGCGTTTCGGCAGCACCTCGTCGACTGGGAAGCTGGCCGCGACCTCCTTGTTGAGTTCCTGCTTGATCTCGATGGAGCCCTGCCAGACCAGCTCGCCATTGGTATCCCGAATGGTCTGGGCGCTGTAGCTGTCCACCTGTGTCAGGAACTGCGAGTTGTTCAGAAGCTGGGCGATATTGCGGTCGCCGATGCGGTAGAGCTTGAGATTGGCCGTATTGGCATTGACCGAAACGATCGGAATGCCGCGGCGTGCCGTCGAAGGCAGTACGAAGTTGTCGCCCGTGAAGCGCAGCGAGGCGGCGCGATCCTTGACGTAGACATCGACATTGACCTGCGAGGCGAGGTTTTCATCCACCGAGGAGGGCAGGCCGGCGCGCAGCGAAATGCGGTAGTGCTGGCCGAATTCCAGACCTTCGACGCAGATCTGATTATTCTTGGCGTCGACGCCCTTCGGCGCGGCTCCGTTGAGAGTGACGAAGGGAGTATAATCGACGCCGCTCTTCACCAGCTTTTCGGAGAACTGCACGCAGGCGCGTGGTGAGGCATTGTCGTTGTCGAGGGTATTGCCGGTAACACGGAAGCCCTGGCGAGCCAGAAGGTCGTTATAGGCAGCCTGGACTGCGGCCGAGCTGACGAGATTGAGGCTCGCCTTATAAGCGTTGAGGGCGGGACGGTAGTTCTGCGCGTTCTTCAGCGCCTCGGCGAGAACCGCCAGCGCATCGGCGCGACTGCTGGTCGTGCGGGTCAGCTGATAGCCGTTGAGCGCGGCATAGGCGGCGCGTGTGGCGACGGAGGTGTCGTTCGTGATCGTATTGGCGGCGCGCGCCATCTCGATCCACAGATCACCGTTGTCGGGATTGAGCGAGAGCGCGCCCTGGAAGGCGTTCAGGGCATCGTTGACATTGCCCGAGGTCAGTTCGATGCGGCCGAGCGCAATCAGGCTTTCGACACCCTGGCCCTTCAGCTCATTGCCGAGCGTCAGCGTGTTCTTTGCATCGCGCGCGCTCTGGACGAAATTTTCGGAGAGGAAGGAAAGGGCAGGTGCTGCGCCGATATCCGGCTCGCTGGTGGCAGCCGTTTCGACGATCTTGCCGGCGATCGCCCCGGGAAAGCTGTTGAGCTGGTTGAAGTCCGACTTCATGAAGCACCACTTCACCTTGGGATTGTAGGTGAAGGCCTTGCAGGACTTGTCGCCGATGCAGGAGGCGGAGCACTGGTCCAGCGTCACATTCTGCTCTGTGCGCAGATCGAAGCCGAAGTAATCGCCATCCTTCGTGGTGACCACCTGGCGCTTCACGTCAGCTGCGACCGAGGGGTTCAGAGAGGTAAAAGTGGCAAGAAGAAAAGCAGAGAAGCCGATAAACGCGCGCTTAGACATAAGTCCTCCCCACGCTGCCCGTTTTTGATGGCGGCAATCTTCAAATTTCGAACCCGTTTGTCAACCGAGCGTGGAGCTTCTGAATGAGCTTCGCGCCCATGACGATCAATCTAGGAGTTTGAAAAAGCCTGCAATTCAGGCAATTCGCATGTTCGGCGACCCTGTCTCCGATGCTTCATTTTTCTTTTCGGTCCCAAAATGACACCGGCCTTTGCGGCCGATGTCTTCGCGTGGGCCGAGGGAGCGGCCCAAGTGTCATATATTCGTCATCGCCAGAGAGGCATCGGTATACCGTTTACCGGCGACCCTTTCGGGTGAGACGATGTCGCCGAGCTCCTTCACCTCTCGCGGCGAAAGAGCGATGTCGGCCGCCGCCGCATTCTGCTCCAGATGAGGCAGCTTGCGTGCGCCGGGAATCGGCACGATATCGTCGCCCTGATACAGCACCCATGCGAGCGCCAATTGTGCCGCCGTGACGCCCTTTTCTTCGGCAAGCGCCTGAAGTTTCGCGACAAGGGCCGTGTTGGCGTCGAAATTCTCGCCCTGGAAGCGCGGCAGCGAACGACGGAAATCGTCGTCGGCGAGATCGTCCGTCTTCTGGATCGCGCCGGTGAGGAAGCCGCGACCGAGCGGGCTATAGGGCACGAAGCCGATGCCGAGTTCGCGGCAGGTGGCAAGCACATCCTCTTCCGGGTCGCGGCTCCATAGAGAATATTCGCTCTGCACGGCAGCGATCGGATGCACCGCGTGGGCGCGGCGGATGGTGGCGGAGCCGGCTTCCGAAAGGCCGAGTGCCCGCACCTTGCCCTCTCTCACCAGCTCCGCCATAGCGCCGACCGTGTCTTCGATCGGCACGTTGGGATCGACTCGATGCTGATAGAAGAGGTCGATGACATCGGTGCCGAGCCGTTTCAGCGAAGCCTCGGCAACGTCCTTCACATGTTCGGGCCGGCTGTCGACACCGACCATCGCCGCCGGACCGCTTTTCGTATGATCGAGCTTGAAGCCGAACTTGGTGGCGATGACCACACGGTTACGCATGGATTTCAGCGTGCGGCCGAGCAGCTCCTCGTTGGTGAAGGGGCCATAGGTTTCGGCGGTGTCGAAAAAGGTGATGCCAAGATCGACTGCACGATGAAGCGTCTTGACGGATTCGGCTTCGTCGGTCGCGCCATAGGCAAAGCTCATGCCCATGCAGCCGAGCCCAACGGCGGAAACGGTGAGATCCTTACCAAGCCTGCGGGTTTTCATGGTGTGTTCCTCTTCAGATGTATGGGAGCGACAGGGTTTGTATCCGCTGTCTACGAGTTCAAGGTAGGATTCTGGATAATGAATGAAAATCCAAGCAAATCCTTACAGGCTGTTCTATAATTTAGATCAATGAACCGAACTCAGCTCTCCCAACTCGCGGTATTTGCCGCCGTCGCCGCCCATCGCAGCTTCCGTGCCGCCGGCAAGGAACTGTCGATTGCGCCATCTGCCGTCAGTCACGCCGTTTCCAGCCTCGAAGAAAGCCTCGGCGTGCGACTGCTCGCCCGCACCACGCGCAGCGTACTGCCGACGGAGGAGGGTCAAGCTTTGCTTCAAAGGCTGGCGCCGGCTCTGGAGGAAATCGATATCGCGCTGGAGGACACGCTTGCGACCCGCGGCCGCCCGGCGGGAACGCTGCGAATCACCGCCCCGCGCTTCGCTTCCGATCTTCTCATGGCGCCTCGGCTTGGCGATTTTCTCAATACCTATCCCGACATTACGCTGGAGATCGCCAACGAGGACGGCTTCAGCAACATCGTCAAGGAGGGTTATGATGCCGGCATCCGGCTGGCGGAAAGCATCGAAGGCGACATGATCGCGGTGAAGGTCTCGCCCGACATCCGTACCGTGATTGCGGGCTCGCCTGCTTATTTCGAGAAACATCCGAAGCCTCTGCATCCGCGCGATCTCGTCCATCACCGCTGCATCAAGCGGCGGTTCACCGATGGCTCGCTCTATCGCTGGGAGTTCGAGAAGGATGGCCGCGAGCTGGTCGTTGCCGTCGATGGCCCGTTGATCGTCATCGAGGATCGGCTCGGCGTCCTGGCGGCCGTCAACGGCGCCGGGCTTGCCTATCTCTTCGACATTCGTGTGCAGCAGGAACTGGCCGAGGGCAAACTCATCCGCGTTCTCGAGGATTGGTGCCCGCCCTATCCGGGCTTCTGCATCTATTATCCAAGCCGCCGCCAGATGCGTCCGGCGCTTAGAGCCTTCATCGATTTCTTCAAATATACGGGGCCCTGAGGGCATTCGGATTTGCGTCGAAACAAGCGATGAGCGACTGCTGACAGAAATCGGGTGGCGGCGATGCGATAACTCGTCTCGACTGATTGAATGGTTTCAGGAAGGGTAGCAGCGATGAGAAAACCGGGATCGATGAAGGGGCTCGAGGATCTCGGCCGCGTCAGGTTGTCGAAGAACTTCTTCTTCCGCGATTTCCTGCATTCGGAAATTGCTGATTTCTATCGCATTCCCAATATTCCGGAAGACCCGGATCTGGCGATCGAGACGGGCCGGCGGCTCTGCGGGGAATTGCTGGAGCCGCTGGAAGCGACCTTTGGCCGGCTACATATCCGCTCCGGCTATCGCTCGCCCGAGGTGAACGCCTTCGGCAACAGAAGCGGGCTGAATTGCTCGACCAATCCCCACACCGCTGCGCACCATATCTGGGACATGCGCGATCTCGACGGCTGCATGGGGGCCGCCGTCTGCATCGTCGTGCCTTGGCTCATCGATCACCATAGCCAGGAAGGCGACTGGCAGAAGCTCGCCTGGTGGATACACGACCACCTGCCCTATGCCTCGCTCTGCTTCTTCCCGAAACTATGGGCCTTCAACATCCAATGGCACGAGCGGCCGAAACGGACGATTCAGAGCTTTGTCGGCCCGCGCGGCATGCTGACCAAGCCCAGCATGGCCAACTGGGAAGGGGATCATTCCGCGCACTATGAGGGTTTTCCGAAGCTTAGAAGCTGATGCGATAACGAATGTGCCCGTCGCTTTTGACATAGGTGTCGTATAGCTTGCGGGCGGTCGCATTGCCTTCTTCCGTATGCCAATAGAGCCGCGCCCAGCCGTTTTTCTTGCAGAGCGTAACGAGATCGTCGAGTAGCGCCCGGCCGACGCCGTGGCCCCGGGCGCTTTCATCGACGAACAAGTCCTCCAGATAGCAGTCGGGAGCGCGCGTCCATGTGCCCTCGTGCGTTAGGCAAAGCGTGAAACCCTTTACCTCGCCGTCGACTTCGGCCACACGCATGAAGATCGCCGACGCCGGATCGAAGACCCGGCGCCAGGTCGCATCGGTAATATCCGGCGCCATCGTGACGCCGTAGAAGGCCAGATAGCCGTTCCATAGCGCGCGCCAGCGCGCTTCGTCTTCAGGTCTGGCATCTCGGATCGTCAAGGTCATTGGTTGCCTCTTTTATTCGCCGGCTGCGTCGAGCAGGCGCATGGCGTTATCGGAAAGCGGAAGCTTTGCCGAATTGATGAGCGCTTCGAGCTGGCTGAGGCTAGTCGCGCTTGCGATCGGAGCAGTGACGCCGCGCTTGCGCAGAAGCCAGGCAAGCGCGATCTCGGCCGGCTTCGCGCCGGTTTCGGCGGCGACCTTGTCGAGGGCTGCAAGGATGCGCAGGCCCTTGGCGTCGAGATAGGCGGCGACCCGGTTCTCGCGCGCCCGTCCTTCCGTATCCGCCTTGCGGCGGTATTTGCCGGTCAGGAAGCCCGCCGCCAGACTGAAATAGGTGATGACGCCGATCTCTTCCCTGACGCAGAGATCCGCAAGCGGTCCCTCGAAGCTGTCGCGGGCATAGAGGTTATATTCGGGCTGCAGCACGTCGTAGCGCGGCAGTCCTGCCTTGGCGGCGGCATCGAGCGAAGCCTGCAGCTGCGTCGCATTGAGGTTCGAGCAGCCGACATGGCGGATCTTGCCCTGTTCCTTCAGCTTGGCATAGGCAGCAAGCGATTCCTCGTGCGGCGTTTCCGGGTCCGGCCAGTGCGACAGATAAAGGTCGATGTGGTCGGTCTGCAGCCGCTTCAGCGATGCCTCGGCCGCCTCGATGATATAGTCGGCCTTGAGGCCCTTCTTGCCCGGCCCCATTTCCGATCCGACTTTGGTGACGATAATCGCCTTGTCGCGCGAAACGCGGCCCTGCTTCAGCCACTTGCCGATGATCTCTTCGGAATCGCCGCCCTTGTTGCCGGGAACCCAGCGGGAATAGACATCGGCCGTGTCGATCGTGTTGAAGCCGGCGTCGAAGAAGGCGTCGAGCAGTGCATAGGAGGTTTTCTCATCGGCCGTCCAGCCGAAGACGTTGCCGCCGAAAACGATGGGGGCGACAAACAGATCGGTTCGTCCAAGCTTGCGCATGTCCATGATATGTCTCCAAATCACTTGAGTGTCGGACCGGCGAACAGGCGCCGGAGGGGAGGGACAAGGCAGGCTAACGCCGCGAGCAGTGAAATTCCACTGACGATTTCTTTATTCCGCTGCCGAACGCCGATAGTGACTGGGCGGCAGCGCATTGTATTTCGACCAGACGCGCCGCATATGCCGCGGCGAGGCGAAGCCGGACTTTTCCGCCACGCGCTCCATGTCCAGCCGCGAATTGGCAAGCACGTCGCGCGCCAATGTGACGCGCATCAGATTGACATAGGCCGTCACCGACAGGCCGGCATGTTCCTGAAACAGCCGCGAAATATGCCGTGCGCTCATCGCGCCGATACTGGCAAGCTCGGAAAGCGACCAGCCATGGGCCGGATCGGCCATGATCGCATCCTGAACGCGATGGATGGCGGGGTGCACATGGTTGCGGCCGCTGAGCCAGGGCGAAAGCTGCGGCTCGGCGCCGGTCCTTCGCATGTAGACCACCATGTGCCGGGCAATGGTCAGCGCTGTCACCGGCGAGGTCAGCTTGGAGGCGAGGTGCAGCATCAGGTCGGTGCCAGTCGTAATGCCGGCGCTCGAATAGCGGTCCCGGTCCTCGACATATAGCCGGTTGTCGAGAACCTTCGCCGTCGGCGCATATTCCCGAACTTCGTCGAGGCAAGCGGCATGCGTGGTGCAGGCATAGCCGTCCATCAGGCCGGCGCGGGCGGCAAGCACGGCTCCTGAGCAGATGGTGACGAGCGTGATACCGGGACGTACCGTGCTTTTCAACCAGGTCGCGAGCCCGCCAAGCTCCTGCTCGATATCCTCCGCGCCGTCGGGCGGCGTGACGCTGCCGGACAGGATGATATAGGCGCCGTCGGGAATATGCTCCGGCAGTGGCTTGAGATCGGCAAGCGTCAGCCCGACCGAGGTCGTCTGTGATGCTTGGGCGGCGACGAATTGATAGTCGAACAGGACGTCGTCCTGTTCGATATTGGCGCGGCGCAATACCTCTACCGGCCCGGCCACGTCCATCAGCAGCGTATAGGGCGGCAGAAGGACGTAGACTGGAATGATCTGCCGATGACGGTGCTGGCCGTTTTGGGTCATGCGGCACTCCGTATCGATGCGCCGGCCAGCGCCTCTTCGACGGTTGCGATGCGGGCGAAGCGGCCCGAAAGCACCAACTCGCTGCGCTTCTTGATATCGTCGGCGCTGAACACCGTACCCGAGGCGTGCGTCATCGGAAAAGTCAGCGTCGCCTCGGTGACGTAATCGACATCATAACCGAGATCGGAAGCGTGCCGGGTGGTCGTCTCGCAGCATTGCTCCGTGCGGATGCCCGAGACGATCACCTTGCGGATGCCATTCGCCACCAGCCAGACATCGAGGCCGGAGCCGACGAGCGCCGAATGGCGGCGCTTGTGGAAGACCGCATCGGCCTCCAGCGAAATTTCGTCGAGCTTGCGCACGTAGCCGCTCTTCAGGCTGAAATGCGCGTCGCCATCCTCGACATGGAAAATCTGCACGACGGGAATGCCTTTTGCCTTGGCTCCGTCGATCAGCGCCTGCAGGCGGTTGGTAAAGGCCGGCAGGTCGTCCGTTCGCCAATAGGGACGCTGGCGAAAGGATTCCTGGATATCGATGACGAGCAGTGCGGTATCGGCATGGGACATTTTCGTATCTCCTGTGCTTGAAGGATAGCCGAGACTAGGCGTCGACTGAAAGCTTCGAAAGCCATTTGGCAGACAGAATGGGGACAAATACGGACATGATGCGATGATTGTCGTGCTCCCCGTTCGTGACCGCGAGCTCATCTCGAGCGTTGCGCCTTCGCCAGGGGCCGAATAAGGTGGCCTTCGATTTCATCGAGAGTGTAACGGCCTTCGTTTCGCTTCACCCACCGTGTTTACACGACATCCCGCCGGAAGAGCCGAGTGGCGGTCATCGCCATGCAGCCGTCCGCTTCGGGACGATGTTTTAGGAGAGAGAGCATGCTGCGCTTCGGAATTCTGTCGACTGCGAAGATCGGCCGCGATCTGGTGGTGCCGGCCATTCAGGATGCGGAAAATTGCGTAGTGACCGCCATCGCCAGCCGTGATCTCGACCGTGCCCGCCAGATGGCCGATCGTTTCTCGGTGCCGCATGCCTTCGGCTCCTACGAGGAGATGCTCGCCTCCGACACCATCGATGCCGTCTATATTCCCCTGCCGACCTCGCAGCATGTCGAATGGACGATCAAGGCCGCCGATGCCGGCAAGCATGTGCTTTGCGAAAAGCCGATTGCGCTCAAGGCGGATGAAATCGACAGCCTGATCGCTGCCCGCGATCGCAACAGGGTTTTGGTGACGGAAGCCTATATGGTCACCTATGCGCCGGTTTGGCGCAAGGTTCGCTCGCTGCTCGCCGATGGCGCCATCGGCCGCCTGCGCCATATCCAGGGCGCCTTCACCTATTTCAACCGCGATGCCGGCAACATGCGCAACATCCCGGCGCTCGGCGGCGGCGGCCTGCCCGATATCGGTGTCTACCCGACCATCACCACCCGTTTCGTCACCGGCTGTGAGCCCCGGCGCATTCAGGCGGTGACGGAGCGCGATCCCGAATTCGGCACCGACATCTATTCCAGCGTCAAGGCCGATTTCGGCGACTTCGAACTAACCTTCTATATCTCGACGCAGATGGCCAATCGCCAGGTCATGGTTTTTCACGGTACGGAAGGCTTCATCGAGGTGAAGTCGCCCTTCAATGCCGACCGTTATGGTGCCGAGGAGCTGGAACTGACCAATCGCAACCATTCCGAATCGCAGATATTCCGTTTCCCCGACAGCCGGCAGTACAGACGCGAGGCGGAAGCCTTTGCAGCCGCGGCGCTTGGTCAAGGTGCGGAGGTCGTGTCCCTGGAAAGCTCGAAGCTCAACCAGAAGGTCATCGATGCGATTTACCGGGCCAGCGAAAAGGATGGCTGGGAGCCGGTCTGACCGGCTTCCTTATTCTCCAGGCAATTCCGGCCGGAAAATTGCCCGCGCTTTTCCGGAATTGCTTCAGGAATTTTGCCGGTGGCGGAAGACGAAGCGCGAATAGCCGAAAAAGCTGAATGCCGTCGCCGCCGCCGAAGCAAGCGTCAGGGCGATGATCGGCCGCAGCCCCGGCTCGGCCATCAGCAACGAGCTGAAAACGGCATAGTTCAAGAGCGCCGAGGTCAAGCCGACAGAACCGTAGCGGAAGCCCTCCGACGCCAGCGACCGGTTGGATCGACCGAAAGTGAAGTTGCGGTTCAAAAACCAGGTCGTAAGCAGCGCGGTCGGTATCGATACGGCGCGGCTGACGAACGGGCCGAAGGGCGTGAACCACAGCAATAGATGCAATATGCTCGCATCGACAATGAAGCCGATAGTACCGGCAATCAGGAAGCGAAGCAGCTTATTCATGCAGCCTTGGACCTTTTCTTCCGGCTTCCCGGCTTTTCGAGTTCTGCCATGTAAACAGTCCGTTCGTCACCATTGTGACGCGAAGATGGCTTGGCCAGGCTCATATAGTGGATTCGCAATTGTTCTGCACGCGCACGTGCAACGGAATCCAGAATCAGCCCTGCCGTGAACAGCATGAAGGCGATCATCGTCAGTGCCATGGAGAGCACCCAGCTCGGCATGCGCGTTACCAGGCCGCTTTCGAAATACTCGACAAGGACGGGGATGCCGAAGCCGATCCCGAGCTCCATGGCGACGGCGCTCAAAATGCCGAAAAAGGCGAAAGGCTGCGTTTCCTTCATCAGCATGGCGAACATCCAGAGGATCTTGCCACCGTCGCGGAAAGTGGAAAGCTTCGAATGCGAGCCTTCCGGCCGCCGCCCATAGTCGAGTTCCAGTTCGCTGACCGGCAGCTTGAGCCGCGAGGCATGCACCGACATTTCGGTCTCGATTTCGAAACCACCCGATACGGCTGGGAAACTCTTGACGAAACGGCGCGAAAAGGCGCGATAGCCGGAGAAGATGTCGGTGAAATCGGCACCGAATATGCTGCGATAGAGCCAATTGAAGATGCGGTTGCCGAAGGCGTGGCCCTGCCGGCCGGCGTCGTTATGGACATTGCGGCGTGTGCCGACAACCATGTCGGAGCCTTCGGTCAGCAGCGTGCGGATCAGCTCTTCGGCGTCCTCCGGCGCATAGGTGCCGTCGCCATCAGCCATCAGATAGATATCCGCCTCGATGTCGGCGAACATGCGCCGCACCACATGGCCCTTGCCCTGCCGGCGCTCGCGCACCACGGTTGCACCCGCCAGTACGGCGTAAAGCGCGGTGCCGTCGGTGGAATTGTTGTCGTAGACATAGACCGTAGCCTGCGGCAGCGCCTTGCGGTAGCCGCGCACGACGTCTCCGATCGTCGCGGCTTCGTTGTAACAGGGCAGAAGAACGGCGATGTTCAGTTTCTCATTCCACATGGTCTTGGCCGGTTCCTACGCGTAAAGTCAGTGTTGAGGCCCGATGGACGATCCGGACGAGAGCTTATCCTGCTGGCTGTTAATAAGACGCTATGGCTGCGAACGAAAAATGGCGGGGAATAGCCCGTACGAAAAACATTATCGTGATGAATGTCTCCGGACATCCGCTTTACTTTTTTTTGATGGGCATGAGCTAGCGTAAAGCCCCGAATATCCTTCCAACACAGGGCTTAACCACATGGCGCAGACGCTGGCAATGCCGCCCGAGGCAGCCCGAACGGCAGAAAAGAAGGCGCCTTTGCCTTGGTCGCATCCGGCCTTGGTCGCACTTGCCTATGCTGTGGTCGTTATCGTCGCGCAACTCGTCATTCATCGTCACCTCGCGGACTATGTCGGTCCGGATAATGACGACGCCATGCGCCTTGTCGAAGTGCGGGATTTCCTCGCCGGCCAAGGCTGGTTCGATATGATGCAATACCGTCTCGGCCTCGACGGCGGGACGCTGATGCATTGGTCGCGCTTCATCGACCTGCCGATCGCAAGCCTCATCCTCTTCTTCCGGATGTTTTTTTCGCCCGAAGGGGCGGAGGCGGCGGCGCTGACCGTGTGGCCGCTCATGCTCGTTCTGCCGCTGATGGTCTTTATGGGGCTTGCCGGCCGGCGCGTCGCCGGTGTCGAAGGTATGCATTTTTCGCTGATCTTGACGGCGATGTTCGTATTGCTCTCGCCGCGTTTCGTGCCGGGGTCCATCGATCATGACAATGTTCAGCTTGGCCTTGTCGCCCTCACCGTTGCCATGCTAGTCGATGAAAACCATCGGCCGCGCAATTTCGCGGTCGCCGCCGTCGCTCTTGCCATCCAGCTCGGTATCGGTGCGGAAACGACGCCCTTCGTTGCCGTCGCCTGCATGTCGGTTGCTTGTCTTTGGGCCTGGAAAGGCGAAGCCTTCGCGCCGGCTGCGAAAGCCTTTGCGCTGACACTGACCATCGCCGTCAGCGCCGCCTTCTTTTCGCTGGTGCCGCCGCGCTTTTATTCCATGGTCACCTGCGACAATCTTTCGCTCGGCTTTTACGGCATCACCAGCGCCGGCTGCGTCGGGCTTCTGTTGTCGGCGCTTTTTGCCAGCCGCCTGTCCCGGCCGTGGCGCATCGCGGTTCTGCTGGCCGATGGCGCGTTCGTATTTGCGACGACCGTCGCGCTTGCGCCGCAATGCCTGCACAATCCGCTTGCCGATCTCGATCCGATGCTGGTGGATCTCTGGCTGAACGAGATAACGGAGGCGCAGTCGATCTTTTCGATCGCCCGGACCCAGCCCGATACGCTCGGCGTCTTCTATGCGACCGGTCTTCTGGCCATGGTCTTTTGCGCAATTCGCATTCTGCGCGGTGATCGCGCCGGCCTGTTTGCAATTCTCATGGCCATGGCTGCGATCAACTGGGTGATTACGCTGGTGCAGGTGCGCGGCGCGGAATTTGCCAACCTCCTTGCCATCCCGCCCCTGGCCCTGATGATCGCCGATCTCAGGCGCGGCTACATGGCCGATACCCGTAACATGCGCTCGGCCTTGCTCTATGCGGTGACGGTGCTGGTTTCCGCCCCCGCGGTATGGGCGATCGGCGGCTTGCTTGTCACGAAGGGCTTCAGCAACGGCTTTGCGATCGCGACTCCCGCCAAGGCCGAGGAAACCGCCGATTGTGCCTCGAAGACAGCGCTGGCGCCGATCGCGGGCCTTCAGCCAGGGGTCGTCGCGGCAGCCTCGAACATGGGAGCGCCGCTTTTGCGCTTCACGCCGCATCGCACCTTATCCGGCCCTTATCACCGAGATCCCGACGGCATGCTGGCCGAACTGCATATCGGCCTTGCGGAACCGCAAAGGGCGGAGGCGCTCTTGCGTGAGGCAAAGGTGACATTAGTCGCCTTCTGCAAAGAGGATCCGCAGGTGCTGCTCTTAAGCGAGCGGGCTCCCAAGGGACTTTATGCCTATCTGAGTGCTGGGCGTGTTCCCGTTTATCTGGAGCCCATTACGACCCAGGGCGAATCGGATGTGCAGTTCTTCCGCGTCAAATCGCAGGATTGAGCCCGAGGCGTAATTTCGGACCGAAAACCGCCTACACTTTTCGGCATCACGCTCTAGGCGCGGCGCTGCTCCATCATGTCGGCCGTAATGAGATAGCCGATGAAGCCAAGATTGTAACCGCCGAGCGCAATGAACAGTGTCGTCAGCGGCGGCGGAACGATCGACATCGCGACCGCCGCCATGAAGGCGATACTCACCAGCGCCACGCCGAGCAAGGCGCCGATGGTCGTGCGCTGCAGCCCGGCGGCAATTCCGATGATCATGGCGGTCGCGAATATCATCGCTCCATATCCTCTTTTACCAAGAACCAGTTTGCACAGGTTTACGCGCGGATGGCTAAGAAAGGCTTTGTCGATAGGGTTAACGTTTGATGAAGCGATAAGCTCCACTCTCTTTATGGGGCATGCAATGATCGCTGCTGTCCCTCAACTATGCGCACAATCCTCGCCTTCGATCGATTCAGACTTAGGGAGTATGTACAAGGCTCCGCATTTTCCGCGACATGGGCTAGAAGGAAGCCATGAGCAGCTTTTTTGAGAATGATTCGCCCTCGAACCTGACGGAATATTCCGTTTCGGAATTGTCGGGATCGATCAAGCGCACCGTCGAGAACGCGTTCGACCAGGTACGCGTGCGCGGTGAAATCTCCGGCTATCGCGGGCCGCATTCCTCGGGTCATGCCTATTTCTCGCTGAAGGATGATCGCGCACGCATCGACGCGGTGATCTGGAAGGGTACCTTCTCCAAGCTGAAATTCCGCCCCGAAGAGGGGATGGAAGTCATCGCGACCGGCAAGGTGACGACCTTCCCGGGTTCGTCGAAATATCAGATCGTCATCGAGACTTTGGAGCCTGCCGGTGCTGGCGCCTTGATGGCGCTTCTTGAGGAGCGCAAGCGCAAGCTCGGCGTCGAAGGCCTCTTCGATCCCGGGCGCAAACGCAGGCTCCCCTTCCTGCCAAGGGTAATCGGTGTCGTGACCTCGCCGACTGGTGCCGTCATCCGCGATATCCTGCACCGTATTTCCGATCGTTTTCCCGTGCATGTGCTGGTCTGGCCGGTGAAGGTGCAGGGGGAGGGCTCCGGCGACGAGGTGGCGAACGCCATCCGCGGCTTCAATGAGTTTGAGCGAGGCGGCCCGATCCCGCGCCCCGACGTGCTGATCGTCGCGCGCGGCGGCGGCAGCCTCGAGGACCTCTGGAGCTTCAACGACGAGGCCGTCGTCCGTGCCGCTGCCGCGAGTGATATCCCGCTGATCTCGGCCGTTGGCCACGAGACCGACTGGACCTTGATCGACTATGCCGCTGACGTGCGCGCACCGACGCCGACGGGCGCAGCCGAGATGGCCGTGCCGGTCAGAGCCGAGCTTGAGGCGCAGCTCGCAAGCCTCGCCGCACGGCTGCAGGGCGGAGTGACGAGGCAGATGGACCAACGGCGGCAGGCGGTGCGCGCTTTGCTGCGTGCCTTGCCTTCGCTCGACCAGATCCTGGCTTTGCCGCGCCGACGCTTCGATGAGGCGGCAGCCGGCCTCGGCCGCGGCTTGGAGCTGAACACGCTGAACAAGCGCCGTTCCTTCGAGCGCACGGCCTCGCAGCTGCGGCCGGACATCCTGTCGAACCGGATCGCCGAGCGCCGGCAGCAATTGGGCGAACGGATGACCCGGGCGGAGCGGACCATCGAGCGCATGCTCGACCGCTCTCGCGCCCGCATCGAACGCGCGGATGCCGTCTTCGCCACGCTGCCCTCGCACCTCGAAGCGCAGACGGGGAGGGCGCGCGATCGCCTCGGCAATCTTGTCCGCCACGCCGACACCGCCATCCGCCATCAGCTGACCCGTGCCCGCAGCGAGCTTGTCGCGCAGGAACGTATCCTGCAGTCGCTCTCCTACAAGAATGTTTTGAAGCGTGGCTATGCCGTCGTGCGTGATGAGGACGACCGCCCGGTTTCGCTGGCAGCGGCACTTTCGACAGGTGCTGCCATATCGATCGAATTTGCGGATGGCCGTGTCGGCGCGGTCACCGGCGATGCCGCCGCCCCACCGTCATCAGGCGCCACACCTGCGAAAAAGCGGGCTACCAAACCCGCAGAACCCGCCGTTCCGCCAAAGCAGGGAAGCCTGTTCTGATGCGTATCCTGCTCGTTCTGGCACATCCGCTGAAGGACAGCTTCGCCGCCGCTGTGGCGAAGCTCGCGCGGGAAACGCTTGCCGCCGGTGGCCACGAGGTCGATCTGCTCGATCTCTATCGCGAGGGCTTCGACCCGCGTCTTTCGGAAGTGGAGCGGGGCGGCTATTTCGATCAGCCCTACGATACCGCGGGCGTCGGCGATATCGTCGCGCGTCTGCGGGCGGCCGAGGGACTGATCCTCGTGTTTCCGCAATGGTGGTTCAATTTCCCTGCCATTCTCAAAGGCTTCTTCGATCGTGCCTTTGCGCCCGGCGTTGCCTTTACTCATGATCCCACCGGCGGCCGTATCGTGCCGCAGCTCACCGATATCCGGCTGTTCTGGGCACTCACGACCACCGGTTCGCCCTGGTGGATCGTGCACCTCTATATGGGCAATCCGGTGCGGCGCCTATTGAAACGTGGCATCGCCGCCTTCTGCGCCAAGCGGCTGAATTTCCGCATGCTGGCGCTTCATGACATGGATCGCGTCACCGACGCCGGGCGCAAGGCGCATCTCGAGCGCGTCAAGCGAGCGCTGGCGACGATCTGATTCCACGCTTCCAGACAAAAAACATGCGGCGGCAGGGATACCGCGGCACGCTCTCATTCAAGGTATCTGTGCGTCCTTATGCCCACTCGCCCTTGCGCATGACGGGCAAGCGCGAGCCGTCGGCATCGATGCCGTCGATATCGACCTTGTCGGAGCCGATCATCCAGTCGATATGGATCAAGCTGGAGTTGCCGCCCTGCGCCTTGATCTGCTCCTGGCTGAGCTTGGCACCATCGATGAAGCACTTGGAATAGCATTGGCCGAGCGCGATGTGGCAGGAGGCGTTTTCATCGAAGAGCGTGTTGTAGAACAGGATGCCGCTTGCCGAAATCGGCGAGGAATGCGGCACCAGCGCCACTTCGCCGAGCCGGCGCGCGCCTTCGTCGGTGTCGAGCACCTTGTTCAGCACCTCCTCGCCGCGCGTCGCCTTCGCCTCGATGATCCGGCCGCCCTCGAAGCGCACCTGGATATTGTCGATCAGCGTGCCCTGATGCGACAGCGGCTTGGTGGAGGAGACATGGCCTTCGACGCGCAGCGCATGCGGCGTGGTGAAGACCTCTTCCGTTGGGATGTTCGGGTTGCAGGTGATGCCGTTCTTAGCGGTGGACGCGCCGCCATGCCATTCGTGGCCGTCTGCGAGACCAACCGTCAGGTCGGTGCCCGGTCCCTGGAAATGCAGGGCGGCAAAACGCTGGCCGTTCATCCACGCCGAACGCTTGTGCAGATTGGCGTTGTGCTCCGCCCACGCCGCGATCGGATCTTCGACATCGACGCGCGACGCGGAAAAGATCGCCTTGGCGAGCTTGGCAACCGCGATCGGTTCCGGATCGTTCGGGAAGACCAGCTTTGCCCAGGAGGGGTTCGGATAGGAGACGATGTTCCAGTTGGTGTCGAAATTCGAGATCTTTTCGAGCGCCGGCTTGTAGGCGGCCGAATTGGCGCGGTTGGCGCGGGCCACCTTGTTCGGGTCCTGGTTCGACAGGAGCATCGGATTGTCGCCGGCAATGGCGAGACGAGCCGTATTGTTGGAGAAAGCCTTGGCCATGCTTTCATAGAGCCATGTCGCGGCACGGTCGAAGCTGGCATCCTGGCCGTATTCGTAGCGGGCGAGCGTCGTCTCTTCGTCCGAATAGAAGGTGGAGACGAGACCGGCGCCGGCCTTGTAGGCCTCCCGCGTGATCAGCCGCACCAGCGGCATCGCTGCGATCGGCGCTGTCATCAGCAGATCCTGGCCGGACTGCAGCTGCAACCCGACCCTTACGGCTACTTCCGCAAGCTTTTCCAGCTTGGCGTGATCGACGGGATGATGGTTGGGGGTGGCTGATGTCATGGCAAAACCTGCTTGGCTGATATCGAGGATGGTCCGAAGACTTAGACCGGTTTGCGGCGAAATTGAAGGCGCTTTGTCCGATCTTGAGGATCGTCAGGCAATCAGCGGCGCGGCCTTGGCTTTAAGAGCGGTCAATGCATCCTGCGGACTTAACCGCACCTGCAACCCGCGCTGGCCGCCGTTTATATAGACGTAAGCCTCGACCATCGCCTGCGCCTCGATCGCCGTCGGAACGAGCTTCTTCTGGCCGAACGGGCTGATGCCGCCGACATGATATCCCGTCAGGCGCTCGGCATCGACAGGTTTCATCATGGCGGCCGACTTGCCGCCAAAGGCCGCGGCAAGCTTCTTCATGCTGACTTCGTGGTCGGAGGGCACGACGGCGCAGACCGGCTTGCCATCCACCTCGGCCATCAGCGTCTTCAGGACGCGATGCGGCTCCTCGCCAAGAGCCTCCGCCGCCTGCAGGCCGACACGCTCCGCATTCGGGTCGTAGTCATAAGTATGCACGGTGAAGGCGACTTTCGCCTGGGTCAGCACTTGTGTGGCGCGGGTGGTTTTGGACATGGGAAACCGATATATTCTGCTGTGAAACTTATCCCCGTTCGGAGTGAACGCGATCCAGCTTTTCTAGAATTTCGAGACCACGAGTTTTGTCACCCTTGGCCGCCCTGAGCTGAAATCGCGTCTCGGCATCGAACTCCGTGAGCGCTTTTGTCGTCAGCTCTTCGAAAAGCTTGTTGAGACTCGTGCCGCGGGACGCGGCAAGTGCCTTCAGCCGTTCGTGCTGATCGCTTGGAAGACGAATGGTGAGCGTGCTCATGTCAAGACTTTCTCCTCATAAGGAACTCACCTGCCGTAAGAATTTCCAGCTGCGGAAATAGCAATTCCGCTTGGGCGAAATCCTTCTTGTTTGCCGTTATTAAATTCGACGCGCCGCCACCGACCGCAAGTTCGATCAAATGATTATCTCCTTCGTCGCGCAGGTTTGGACGCGATAAATAATATATGGGAATCCATATGCAGCTCGAAAGGAATGCATCGAGGAGTATCGCGCGCTCTTCTTTTGAGATGAAACGATCATCGAAAAGGGCATCTCTTCCGCAAACATCCTCGTATTCGGCAAACAAGGCATTGCTGATCAGTGGAACAAGGTGCTCTTCAAGACAGAGGCGGATGACCTGTCGTGGAGCGCCATCGGCGTTCATGATCGCGGAAACGAAAATGTTCGTGTCGATGACAACCTTCATGGAAAAATGATAGCATATATGCTATCATTTTAAAAGAGCGCCTCGGTCGGCCAAGCCTTGAAGAAGCTCGCATAAATATCGGGTTTGAAGCCGACCAGCAACTTTCCGTCCGCCTCCAGTACCGGGCGCTTGATCATCGAAGGCTGCGCCATCATCAATGCGATGGCCTTGTCCTTCGAAAGATCGGTGCGATCGGCTTCCGGCAGCGCCTTGAACGTGGTGCCGGCGCGGTTGAGCACGACTTCCCATCCGGCTTCCTTTGTCCAGCGTTCGAGATGTTCCCGATCGATACCGACGGCCTTGTAGTCGTGGAAATCATAGGCGATGTCATGGCCTTCGAGCCAGCTGCGGGCCTTCTTCATCGTGTCGCAGTTCTTGATGCCGTAAATGGTGATCGTCATGTCGAATCCGTCTCTTGCTTCCCATTAGTCCTCAAGTGTTCCAGGCTTCCGGGCGACGGAACTCGGCCTATCGGAGCCGATCTTCATCAGGTCGCCGCGCCTGCGTACCAGCCGGTCCGAAACACGGGTGACGATCAGGCCAGCCTGCGGTGCGCGGACATCGATGGTCCCATCCGGCATGCCGGGGGAGGTGATGATCGTCGCTAGCAGGTCGCCTTCTGCAACGCGCTCGCCGATATTGCGATGGAAGAGCACGGTGCCTGCCTGCGGCGCGCGGATCATCTCGATATTGTCGAGCGGCACAGCCGGGCCATCGAACGCATCAAGTGCGACGCGTTCGTCGTGGACTGCGCCGCGCGCGGCCAGGAAGCGCCAGAGCCCTTCCGCATCCTTCCTTGCCATCTCGGGATAGACATCGCGAGTGCCGCGCAGTTCCACCGTGACTGAAAGCTTGCCCGGCAGTCTCGCCTTCTTCTCGCCCGGCACTTCATATTTCCAGGCGAAACTCACAGCCTCTTCAAAGGCCGAACTTTCGCCGTCCGACAGCAGCACGGCATCCATCTTGAGCGCTGCGGCAAGATCGGAAGCCTCGGGCCAGAAAGCCTCGTCGATATAGGCATATTGCAGGGATTCGTCGTCGCAATGAAGATCGATGACCAGATCGGCGCCGAGCGCCATATGGATCAGCTGGCGCTTCAGCCGGTCTACGGCCGGATAACGCTCGAGGTTCTCGATCAGGAGATCGCGGTCGCGCAGCGAGATCAGCGGAAAGTCGCGGTTGAAATTGGTGCGCGAGCCGAGGTCGAAACGGCCCTGCATCTCGCCGAAATGCGATTGCGCCGCGCCGATCGGATTGGCGTGCGGCACCACGATGATGTCGCTGAGGATCACGCCTTCCGCTTCCGCCTGCCGCAGGCGCCCGCAGAGGAAATGCACGAGCGCCGTGCCCGGCAGCTCGCCGGCGTGCAACGCAGCCTGGATATAAACCTTCGGTGCATCCGCCTTGCTGCCGGCAAAATGCAGGACGGGCAGCCGCCAGGCGATCCCCGGAGTGTCGCCTTCGATGACGATTTCGGTGACATTCATGGGCCGGCCTCCTGCTGATGACAATCGGAGACCCATATCAAGCCTTGACCGCAACCCGCAACCTTTTGTCGCCATCTGCCGAAACCAGGATCAAGGACAAATGCCCCAAAGTGGCTGTTAGCGGCGGCCGTTCCTGCGCAGGCAGACGCTTAGGATCAGGCTGAGTAATACCGCGCCGGCGCCGAAGGAGAAGGGGGCGGCATAGCCGAGATGATCGGCAAACAGACCGGCAATCGGGCCGGTCGAGCCGAGCGACACGTCGAGAAAGATCGAATACAGTCCGAGCGCGACGCCGCGGTTCTGCGGCGGGATGCGCTCCATCGCCTCATTGCCGAGTGCAGGAAAGACGGGCGCAAAACCGGCGCCGGCCAACGCCGCGCCGATGATGGCAACCGTCGGGGAGGGCGCAAGGGCAACGGCCGCAAGGCCGATGATCTCGATGACGAGGGAAATACGCACCAGCGGCAGGCCGCCGAAGCGGGCGACTGCCTGGGCAAGACCCAGGCGCACGCCCATGAAGGCAAGGCCGAAGGCGCTGAGCGCGAAAGAGGCGCCATCCCAGTTGCGGCTATGGAAGAACAGCGCGACAAAAGCCATCACCACCCCGAAACCGCTTGACGCAAGCGCCAGTGCGATCCCGAACGGCGCGACGCGGCTCAGAACCTGGCCGGTGCCGATGCCCTTTTCCTTCACGCCAGGCACGGGCGGGCGCGTTTGCGCCAGCATGAATCCGGCGACGGCAAGGATGATGGTAACGACACCGATGGCGAAGAAGCCGTATCGCCCCTGCAGCCAGGCGCCGAAAGGGGCGGCGAGCGCGATGCCGCCATAGGTGGCGATGCCGTTCCACGAGATGATGCGGACTGTTTCGCGCGAGCCCATCAGGCCGATCGCCCAGGTGATCGCCGCGGTGCTTACCCAGCTTTCGCCGATGCCGAGCGCCAGCCGGCCTGCAAGCAGAAGAGCAAGGCTTGCCGCCGGGACATTCACTGTGAATGTGGAGGCGATCGTCAGCGCGCCTGACAGACCATAGGCAAGGAAGCCGAGGAAGACCGAGCGGCGCGGCCCGTATTGATCGCAGAGCCTCCCGACATGCGCCCTGCTGACGATGGTCGCCACATATTGCGTGCTGACGGCGATGCCGGCCCAGACGACGCCGAAGCCGAGGCCGCTGTCGACATAGGTCGGCAGAACCGCGAGCGGAAGGCCGATGGTGATATAGCCGAAGAATGTCAGCGCGACGATCGAAAGGAGGGATAGGGTCGAGGTCGGCCGGATGGTCTCAGACGCAGTGTTCACGGTATATCGCCTGCGGACACCGGAGGTGGTGTCCATGCTGTTTGCCACGAAGAATCGGAATTCGGATCGGATAGCCATGACGGCGGCGGCCGGATGGCCATGCGTCGCCATGGACAACCGGTATCAGGGAGGGACGGGCATGGTCAACGAATTGCTGCCTTGCAGCAAAAGTCATTGACGGGATGAATTGATTGTGCGCGGCAGCCGAAACCGCGCAGTGTGGAGGGGCGCGGCCTGCGGCCCTGCTTCGGAGCTTGGTAATCAACCCCTTTTCCACGGAGGAGAGAAGGGGTCTGCGGCAGCGGCATGCCCATCTGCGAGAGGCTTGCGCTTCGAAAGGCGATCACATCGTCAATATGACGCTGGCCGTCGTTCGTCCCGCTTCGAGGTCGGCATGGGCTCGGGCGGCATCCTTCAGCTCGTATTCTGCGCCGATCGGGTTGAAAAGTCCGGCCTGCAGCGCCGCCATCAGCGCCGTGGTGCCCTGGCGGTAGAGTTCGGGATCGTTGGCGTAGGTCAATACGCTCGGGCGCGACAGGCCGATGGCACGAGGCCCCGACAGTTCCTCCACGCTGATCGGCGGAATGGGGCCTGCTGCCTGCCCGAGGCTTGCGACCATCCCGAAGGGGCGCACCGTCGCAAACGTCCGCGACAGCATCGTGCCGCCGATCCCGTCGACAGCAAGATGCACACCGCGGCCATCGGCAATGCGGCGCGTTTCCTCGACCCAATCCGCCGACGTATGCAGGAGAACCGCGTCTGCGCCCGCTTCATAGGCAAAGCCGGCCTTGGCTTCGGAGCCGACCGTGGCGATGACGTTCGCACCAATTCGTTTGGCAAGGCGCGTGACGAGCTGGCCGAGGCCGCCGGCTCCCGCATGCACCAGCACCCACTCGCCCGTTTTCACCGGATAGGTCTTTTGCAGCACCATTTGCGCCGTCAATCCGCGCAGCATCGTGCTGCCGGCAATCCGCTCGCTGACGCCATCGGGCAATTTCACCAGGCGGCTGGCAGACAGCGTGCGCACCTCGGCATAGCTGCCGACCGGATGGCCGATATAGGCGACACGGTCGCCGACCTTCAACTCGCCGGCATCGGCGCCGAGCGCTTCGATCACGCCGGCACCCTCGAAGCCGAGCACATTCTGGCCCGGTTGCAGCGGGTAAAGCCCGGAACGGACATATATGTCGACGAAATTGACGCCGGAGACGCTTTGGCGGATCCGTGCCTGGCCGGGACCGGGTTCGATGGCGGGGAGATCGACGGTTTTCAGGACTTCGGGGCCGCCGGGGCTGGTAATGGCAATCGCTAAGGGCATGGTGAAATCTCCTTTCGAGTGAGTTTTCATCACAAATCGCCATGGGAATAAATTCGGTATGAACTCACCATATCTGTGCAATAATGCACCGATGATCGACTGGCAGGACCTTCACCATTTCGCCGCTCTCGCCCGAACCGGCTCGCTCTCGGCGGCGGCCCGCGAGCTGGGTGTCGATCACGCAACGGTCGGCCGGCGCATTGCGGCATTGGAACGTTCTCTCGATCTGCGCCTCGTCGACCGGCGGCCACGCACTTCACCCTTGACGGCTGACGGCCGCGCCATCGCCGAACTGGTGGCGGGCATGGAGGAAAATGTCGAGGCGATCAGGCGCTATTCGAAAAGTGCCGTCTCCGGGCTTTCCGCCGCAGTCAAGATCAGCGCACCACCGTCGATCGCCGCCCATCTTCTCGCCCCGAGAGCCGCGCCGTTTCATGCGCTTCATCCCAACATCATGCTGACCATTGCCGGCATCGCCCGCAGCGCCGCACTCAATTACGGCGAGGCCGACATTGCCGTGCGCATGACCAGGCCGGAGGAAAGCGATCTCTTGGTACGGCGTATCGGCGCCATGCGCTTCGGCCTCTATGCGATCCCGCCCATGGCGCAAACGCCGGAGGAGGACTGGGTGTTCATCGGCTATGATGCGGCGATGGAGCATCTGACCCAGCAGACCTGGCTTCGCAGTCTGCTGAATGGCCGGCCGATCGTTTTTCGCGCAACCGATGTTTTCGGTCAGCTCGAGGCCGCGCGTGCCGGACTTGGAGTCGTGGCGCTTCCGATATTTTTGGGTGATCGCGAGGCGGGGCTGGTGCGCCTGCCGACGGCGATCCCGTCGCCGACGCGCGACCTCTGGCTCGTCACCTATCCCGATCTCCGCCGCTCGCCGGCCATTCGCGCGGTCATGGACTTCATTGCTGATGTGGTCGGTCAAAGCTGCCCCTTGCGGGATGTCTTCGATAGCGCCGTATGAGTCCGAATTCCGATCCGCATTTTTCTGTTGCGGCCCCATGGCGAATCTCTATCCATAGATGGATGGGCCACACTTACGGTCGGTGATCGATGACGAAGCTGGGCAGTTGGTTCGCGGTGGACAGGGCGGATCTGGTCGCCGGCATATCGGTTGCCGGACTGATGCTGCCGGAAGCGGTAGCTTACGCCGGCATTGCCGGCCTGCCGCCGCACCGGGCCATCCTCGCCGGCATTGCCGGATGTCTCGTCTATGCCATATTCGGCCGCAGCCGCTTTGCCATCGTCTCTCCCACATCCTCGTCCGCGGCGATTCTTGCGGCGACATTGGCCGTCGTGCCGGGCGATGCCACGATCAAGGCGGGACTTGCCACGGTCGCCGTGGCGCTCGCCGGCATTCTTTTCGCCGTCGCCGGCGCGTTGCGTCTCGGCGGCATCACCGGTTTCATCTCGCGGCCCGTGCTGCGCGGCTTTGCGCTCGGACTGGCAATCACCATCATCCTGCATCAGATGCCGATCCTCGTCGGCGTGCCTGTGCAGGGTTCGAACATCCTGACCTATGCGGCCGCATTGTTCGGCGCGATCCTGCAGTGGAATCCGGTCAGTGTCGCCGTCGGTGTCGTCGCGCTGGCGGCATTGCTGCTGCTAAAGCGATTGCCCGGCATTCCTGGCGCCTTCCTCGTGCTCGTCGCCGGCATCTTCGCCTCCTACCTGTTCGGCCTGGAAGGCCATGGCGTCAAGCTGGTCGGCCCCATCGAGATCCTGCCGCAATGGCCGTCGGTGCCGAATGCCGACTGGAACGCCTATTCGCGGCTGGTGCAGTTCACCGTGCCGCTGGTGCTCATCCTCTTTGCCGAGTCCTGGGGGACGATGCGGGCGTTGGCCTTGCGCTATGGCGAGACGCTGGAGGTCAATCGCGAGCTTGGTGCGCTTGGTGCCGCCAATATCGCCAGCGCCGTTGTTCAGGGCATGCCCGTCGGCGCGGGCTTTTCCGCAGGCTTCGCCAGCGAGGCGGCCGGCGCGAAGACGCGGGCAACCACCGTTTTCGCCGCCATCGGCCTCGCGATCCTGATTGCCTGCGCCGGGCGGCTGGTGGCGCTTCTGCCGGAGCCGGTACTCGCCGCAGTCGTCATCGCGGCGCTGACCCATGCGCTCGATCCGAGCCCGATCCTGCGCCTGCGCCGCTTGCATCGGGATTTCTATGTGGCGCTTGGAGCTGCCATCGGTGTGCTTGCGTTCGGTGTGCTCAACGGCATGCTGCTGGCGATCGCGCTCTCGCTCGCCGCCATGATGCATCGTCTGGCCTCGCCCTATGTCGCCCGCCTCGGGCGGCTTGGAGGCAGCCATAATTTCGTTGATGTCAGCCGCCACGACGATGCGAAAGAGATATCAGGCATTGCCATCTGGCGCCCCCGCGAAACTCTGTTTTTCGGCAATGCCGATACGATCTTCGGCGAGATAATGTCAGGCAGCCGCGCCGAATCAGGTTTGCGGGCCATCATCCTCAGCCTGGAAGAAAGTTCCGATATCGACAGCACGGCCATGGATGCCTTGATGGAATTCGACAATGCCATGCGGCGCACCGGGCTGCGCGTCCAGTTCGCCCGCGTCCATGACCGCGTCCGCGATCTCATGACCGTCGCGGGCGTTGCCGACCTCGGCAGCCGCTGTAGCTTCAGCGTCGATGATGCCGTGGCGGTGGTGATGGCGGATCACAAGCCGCCGAAGGCTTGAGCGGCCGTTCAATCGTGCAAAGTCCAATAGCAGAGATGATCGTGCTTGGCCTCACCCTGCAGGCTGTTGATGAGGACGAAGTCCCTGGCGGTCCAACTCACAGGTTCCTCGAGCAGGGTGTCGGGAACGAGATGTCCCTGATAGAGTAGCGTCATATGCGGCTCGACGGGCTTTCCCTTGGCTGGCGCAATGCCAGTGAGGCGCATGGCGTCGGCCAGTTCCTGATGGAGCGCCTTCAGTTCGGCATTCCCGTCCTTGTTCCAAAGGACAAGCGGGCGGTTGTCGCCATTGCCGAAGCTGACAGCTCTATCGAAGACGATAGGAAAGGGTGGCTTTCTCACCCGCGAGGCAGCTTCCATCGCCGCAAATGTCACCTCCTCGGGAAGGCAGCGAAACGAGCCAATCGGGTAGAGCGTCACATGAAAGAGATCCGCCCGGCGCGGCTTCGTGGAAAAGCGGTACTGCCGGCGAAGATGTCCTGCAAGTTCATGACTTCGTGTGGCAACCGCCGCATCGGGCAGGAGGGCGAAATAGAATTCATTGATGGCCGCTTGATCGATTGGCGGCGGTGTTCTCGTATGCGCCCCCCCCCCCGCAAGATAGAGCGAAAGCTGCCCATTGTTCTTCATGGTCACTGCAAAGCTGTACCGCTTTGTCCTCCTCCTTATTCTGAACGCAAAACGATAGAATAAAGTGGTCGTTAATTCAAGAACAAAAAGTGAACATTCTGCTGGTTAAAAAAAACCATCGAATAAAAGGCCGGCCTGATCTGTTCATTTCAGGTTCGGGCCGGCGTGCCCTATCACACCAAAGGAATCACGATCATGTTCGCCAGATCAGTTTTTGCGGCCGTTGTCTTCGCTCTCATCGGCCTTGGCATTGCTTCCTGCACCACCTCGGGCGGGCACAATTCCGGCGGTGGCATGGTTCAGAATGCCCCTCCGACAGGCGGCGGATATTGATACGCCTGCCTGGATAGTCTCAGGAGCGGCCGTCATCGCCAAAACGGTGGCAATTCCTTCGTCTTCGCAAGAATCGGGTTGAATTCGAGGCTTCCGAGGACGATTTTCATGACAAGTGGAAACACGGGAGCTTCGTCATGAACGAGACAAGGCAGAATTACCTGATCTTCGAAACCGCCGGTGGCTTCTGCGGCATCGCCTGGAACGATGTCGGCGTGCTGCGTTTTCAATTGCCGACCAGAGATGCGGGCGCGACCGAGCGCCTGCTTCTGCGCCGTCTGCCGAATGCGCAGGCCAGCACGCTGACCCCGGAGATCGCGGAGGTGGTCGCCAAGGTGAAGCGCTATTTCGCCGGCGAGGCGATCGATTTTTCCGACGTCACCCTCGACCTCGGCGAGCAGGATGCCTTCTTCAGGCAGATCTACGATGCCGCCCGTCAGGTTGGCTGGGGCAGCACCACCACCTATGGAACCCTGGCCAAGCAGCTTGGCGCGGGGCCGGAAGCTGCGCGCGATGTCGGGCAGGCCATGGCGAAGAACCCGGTGGCGCTGATCATTCCCTGCCACCGCGTTCTGGCGGCGGGCGGCAAGATCGGCGGCTTTTCCGCGCCGGGCGGCTCCAACTCCAAGGCTCGCATGCTGGAGCTGGAAGGTGTCCAGCTCGCGCCGTCCAAACCGGTGCAGCAGTCGCTGGCGTTCTAGAGCAATTCCAGGAAAAGTGCGCAGCGGTTTTCCGTCCGGAATTGCGTGAAAACAAAGAGATAGATGGTGTAACGGGCGGAGCCCAGCCAGCTCGGTTTGTGGGTCTGGTGGTCGTCCCTCACAATGATGGTGTCGCGGAGTCAGGAATGGCCTGCTCCATAGCATCACGGAGAGACGACCATGAAGC
>Ga0209026_1000228_pt1 | contig 77019 bp, 72 predicted proteins | sample AraplaCL_Col_mCL_FD_184262 | JGI IMG/M metagenome (GOLD analysis project Ga0209026, IMG submission 184262) | Arabidopsis root microbial communities from the University of North Carolina, USA - plate scrape CL_Col_mCL (SPAdes) (version 2) | ecosystem: Host-associated > Plants > Roots >...
CTATCGTTATTTCGAGGCCTCGGCGCCCATCGAGGCCTCGAAATAACGATAGGTGTCCTTGCCTTCGGCCTTGGCGCGATAGAGCGCGGTGTCGGCGTGGCTGATCAACGCCGCCTGTTCGTCGGCATCAAGTGGATAGAGCGCGATGCCGATGCTGGCCGACACCATGCCGCCGGGCGACAACCGGTTTTCCTGGCGCAGGGCCGAAAGCACTGCTTCGGCAATGCGGCCTGCCGCCTGCGGGTCCGGGAGGTCGGGCGCGATGATGGCGAATTCGTCGCCGCCCAGACGGGCCAGCATCTGGCCGTGGCGCAGAACGCTCGAGGCGCAGTGCGCGACCTTCTGCAGCACGGCGTCGCCGGCGGCATGGCCGAAGAGGTCGTTCACTTCCTTGAACCGGTCGAGATCCAGAAGCATGAGCGCCAGCTGCCCGCCCTTGCCGCTTCGGGCGGACGCGGCAATCTCGGCTTCCAGCCGGCCGGTGAAGCTGCGGCGATTGGCAAGGCCGGTCAGCGGGTCGTAATGCGCAAGCCGCATGATTTCCTGTTCGGCCTTCCTGCGCTCGCGTATGTCGCGGACGGCAACGACCAGATGCGGCTTGCCGCAATAGTCGATGCTTCTGGCGATCAGTTCCACCGGGATCGGATTTTCGCCGTTGCCGTGGATGTCGGCTTCCTGCGCCTGGCCGCTGCCATTGGTGATGACGGTGGCAATCCGCTCGCCGAAAAGGTCGCCAAGCGTCATCGTGTTCAGCAGGCGTGCGGGAATGCCGCTTAACGTGGCAATGCTGTCGTTGGCGCTGACGATGCGGTTGCCGTCGCAGACGATGAGGCCTTCGACAGCGGCATTGGCCAGGCCATGCATGCGCTCGGCCTCGGCCCTGTGACGGCGAAAACGCAGATCGATCCGGAGCGCGGTGGCCGAAAGCACCAATATGATGAGGCTCGCCGCTGCCGCGGCAAAGGCCTGCGACATCGGCTCGATCGTGTATTTCGATATTTCTATCGAGGAATCCGGATAGATCGAGACCGCGCCCATGGCGATGAAATGCAACGTGCAGATGGCAAGCGTGAGCAGGACGGCGCCAGCGATGGTCGAAAGGGTCGACGGCCGGCGCAGCACGACAAGCATGGCGAGCGCGGCAAGCGTCATGCCGCAGGCCAGCGAGACGGCAACCAGCAGCTGGTTCCAGACGATCCTGCCCTCGACCTCGAAAGCCGCCATGCCGGTGTAGTGCATCGCCGCGATGCCGGCGCCAAGTATCGCGCCGCCGACAAGGTAGTGGTCGGTCCCGCCGCGTACCGTCGCGACCCACATCCCAGCCGCCGTCAGAATAACTGAAGCCGCCAGCGAGAGTACGGAAAGCTCCGCGTTATAGGCGTTGGGTATGCCCGGCGTGAAGGCGATCATGGCGATGAAATGCGTCGCCCAGATACCGAACCCGGTCGAGGTCGCCGCGATCAGTAGCCACGTGTAACGATTTCGACTGGTCGATTGCTCGACATGACGAAGAAGGTTGACAGCGAAGAATGAAGAGATTCCGCAGATGAGAGCAGCCAGCGCCACCAGTCTCAGATCGTGCTCATTCACGATGCAATTATAGACGGTCAGCATCTTTCTTCACCTGATCTTCCCGCATCAATCAAGGCAATGAGATTGATTAGGGCTTGACGGCTGAAGAATCGCTTATGCCGCGTGCAACCACTGCGTGCCTTTCAGGTTGTATTCCGGCAAGTCATTGTCCCGGCGTTCTGCGCCGCCTTCGCAGTGGCTCAACCGAGGCGGCCGTCACTTCACGCGGACGGTGACCACCAGCGCCTCATGGTCGGCGCTCGGACTGCCGTCCGGCAAGACCGCGGGCAGTGTCGCGGGCGCGCTTGCCGCGAGGCCCCGCGTGAAAAACCAGTCGATATGCCCTATAGGTGTAGGATCACCCGCCGGGCGCCGCTGGGTCGGCTTGTCGAATGCGTTGGCATCGCGCCAGTCGTAACCGCGCTCGGCGAAAACCGCGAACAAGGGCTCGTGGCGTTCGGGGCGCATCAGCCGGTCCGGTTCGGCGGCGATGCGCGCCCGCCACGCGGCCGGATCGTCATTGCGTTCCGGATAGGTGGCGGTCAGCGTGTTGAAGTCGCCGCCGATCAGCACCGGTGCTTCGGCGTCATACCTGTCGATGGCGTCGAGCAGGTGGCGTGTCTGGTCGGCGCGGCCGGCAGGGGCGGTGCGGTTTTCGAGATGCACCGAAACGACCGTCACGCGGCGATCGCCCAGCACCACCTGGCCGCCGATCGCCATGCGGCCGCCGACGCGAGGCTGGCCGTGCTCGGGCAGGAACCAGGCGCCGGCGGCGTCGAAGCGAATGAGGAAAGGCCGCAGCAGCGGAACGGCGCTGGTCACGGCGTTGCCGTGGAAGCCTTCCGTGTTCTCGGCCTTTGCGTTTGCCGCCTGCTCCGTCTCGTTGCCGGTGCCCAGTTCGAGAAACTCGACGCCGTAGGCGAAAGCATGGCGGAGCTTGTCGGCCAGCCGGCTCAGGAGATGGGTGTTGCCCGAGCGCGCCATGCCCTTGTCGACCTCGGACAGCAAAACCACGTCCGGCGCCTGGCCGGCGATCGTGGCCGCGATGGCGTCGACATGGCGCAGCCGCTCGACGTTCCAGGCCATGACGGTCAGTCTGTCGCCGGCGTTTTCGCGAGAGGGCTTGCCGCCGATTTCGATCTCGCCCAGCGCGGAAATAGAGGCGGCATGGCGAAGATGCGTGGCGCTGTCGCGTGGTCCGTCACGCATCGCGTTGCGTTCGGAGGCGGGCACGTGCGTGAGCTTAGGGACCAGCATATCTTCCCATTCATTTAGCCGGTTAATCACAGAAAGTCTTTCCATCACTTCGGGTCGCCCTAGCTTCCTAGAGCGCCGATGTGACGGTTTCATGCCGGCGCGACCGCTGCCAGGGGAGGAGAGACTGGCTGTCCACAGGGCCTTCAGGGCCACAACAGAACTGTCACATACCTTCTCTATGAGAGCGGGCAAGGACTTGCGCAAAACCCTTGTCATACTGCCACTCAAGAGGGAAAAATCATGACCATCATCAAGCGGGGCCTCGCTGCCCTTGCCGCCGGCGCGCTCAGCACCGCGCTCGCGGTGCCTGCTTTTGCAGAGCCGGTTAAATTCGATTTCTGGTTCGGCCTTTCGGGCGATCTTGCCCGCGTCGTCGATACGCTGTGCAAGAACTTCAATGCCTCGCAGTCCGACTACGAGGTCGTGTGCACCAGCCAGGGCAATTACGACGCCACGCTGCAGAACACCATCGCCGCCTTCCGCGCCGGCAAGCAGCCCGCCGTGGTCCAGGTCTATGACGTCGGCACCGCCACCATGATGCTGTCGGGCGCCTACAAGCCCGCCGACAAGCTGATGGAAGAAAACGGCTACAAGATCGACTACGCCGACTATTTCCCCGGCATCGCCCGCTACTACGCGACCTCGAAGGGCGAGATGCTGTCCTTCCCGTTCAATTCCTCGACCGCGCTGATGTACTGGAACAAGGACGCCTTCGCCAAGATCGGCAAGACCGAAGCGCCGAAGACCTGGGAAGATGTCGGCGCCGACCTTAAGGCCCTGAAGGACGCCGGCTATGAGTGCCCGATGGCGATCAACATCTCGGCCAACGAAAGCTGGCAGCTGATGGAGCAGTTCTCGGCCATCCACAACCAGCCGATCGCCACCAAGAACAATGGCTATGACGGTCTCGACGCCCGTCTCGAAGTCAACAAGACCAAGTTCGTCCAATACGTCACCGACCTCAAGAAGTGGTATGACGCCGGCCTGATCAAGATCAAGTCGAAGGATCTCGGCCAGGACATGGTGCAGGCCTTCGCCGCCGGCACCTGCCAGGTCATCCTGACTTCGGTCGGCGACCACGGCACGGTCACCCGCACGCAGAAAGAAGGCATGAACTGGGATGTCGCCGAGCTGCCGGTCTATGCCGGCACCGAGCGCAAGAACTCGCTGGTCGGCGGTGCGTCGCTGTGGGTGCTGTCGGGCAAGTCGGATGCCGAATACAAGGGCGCGGCCGCTTTCCTCAACTTCATCCACGACCCCAAGACGGCTTTGTTCTGGTCGACCAACACCGGCTACATCCCCGTGACGAAATCGGGCTTCGATTTCATGAAGTCGCAAGGCTTTTACGACAAGGCGCCCTACAAGGGCCGTGAAACCGCGATCGCCAGCCTGACCGCGTCCGAGCCGACCGAAATCACTCGTGGTGTGCGCCTGGGCAACTTCACCCAGATCCGCGCCGAGTTCGGCACCCAGATGCAGGCGATCTTCGCCAACAAGGTCAGCGTCCAGGAAGGCCTCGACACGCTGGTCAAGAACGGCAACGCCATCCTCGACCGCTTCCAGCAGACCTATCCGGGCAAGACCCTGCCCTGACCCCGGGTAGCGGAACGGCCGCCCGCCGAGATTCGACGGGCGGTCATTTCGTATCTAGTCTGCCCTAAGAAAGCGGCCTGCGGTTCAACGCATCGGCGGATCGATGGAAAAACGCGTCACCTTCGGCAAATGGACCATCGGCATCCTGTTCGCGGTGCCGCAGCTTTTGCTGATCTTCACTTTCTTCTACTGGCCGGCCGGACAAGCGGTCTACTGGTCGCTGACGTTGCAGCAGCCCTGGGGCGGCGGCAACATCTGGGTCGGGCTCGACAATTTCCGTTCGATCCTGTCCAACGCCGACTATTGGAACTCGATCACCGCCAGCCTCATCTTTGCCGGCATCAGCACCGGGCTGGCGATGTTCATCGCGCTTGTGCTTGCCGCGCTCACCGACCGGCAGCTTGCCGGCTCGTGGCTCTATCGCGTGGTGCTGATCTGGCCCTACGGCATCGCCGCGCCGGCGCTGGCGCTGGCATTCCGATTCATCCTGGCGCCGGAGGCGGGGTTTCTTTCCGTCATCAACCGGATGTGGCCGGGAATCTGGGATCCGGGTCTCGATGGCGCGGATGCCATGGCGTCGATCATCGTCGCCTTCTCGTGGAAATATGTCGGCTATAATTTCATCTTCTTCCTGGCTGCTTTCCAGGCCATCCCGCGTTCGTTGATCGAGGCGGCGGCAATGGACGGTTCCGGCGTCATTCGCCGCTTCTGGGACATCCAGTTTCCGCTCATCACGCCGACGATCTTCTTCCTGCTGGTCATCAACATCACCGAGAGCTTCCAGGATTCCTTCGGCATCGTCGACATCATGACCGCCGGCGGCCCGGCGAACGCCACCAACCTGATGGTCTACAAGATCTACTCAGATGGCTTCAAAGGCCTGGATTATTCAGGGGCGGCCGCACAGAGCATCATCCTGATGCTGCTCATCATCGTGCTCACCATTTTCCAGTTCCGCTTCATCGAGCGGCGCGTGCACTACAGGTGAGATGGCCATGGTAGAGCGCACCCCGTTCCTGAATTTCTTGACGCATGTGATCCTGTTCGCCGGCTTCGTGTTTTGCATCGCGCCGTTCGTCATCGTGGCCGTCGCGGCGTCGCACAACCTCAAGGACGTCAACGACGTGCCGATGTCGCTGATGCCGGGCAGCGATTTCTGGGTCAATATCAAGACGGCGTGGGTAACGGCCGATCTCGGGCCGAAGCTGCTCAACAGCTTCATCATGGCAACCGGCGTCGCCGCCGGCAAAGTGATCATCTCGGCGCTCACCGCCTTCTCGATCGTCTACTTCCGCTATCCCGGCCGTACCTTCATCTTCTGGCTGATTTTCGTGACGCTGATGCTGCCGCTGGAAGTGCGCATCGTGCCGACCTATGCGGTCGTCGCCAACGTGCTCGAACCCTACCAGACGATCATGGATCTGACCGGCCTGTCCTGGCTGGTCGAGAAGGTTTCGGGCGTGCATGTCGCGCTCAACCTGGGGATGCTCAATTCCTATCCCGGCCTGATCCTGCCGCTGATCGCCACCGCCACCGGCACCTTCCTCTATCGGCAGTTCTTCCTTACCGTTCCCGACGAGCTGACCGAGGCCGCGCGCATGGATGGCGCCGGTCCACTGCGCTTCTTCATCGATGTCCTGTTGCCGCTGTCGCGCAACAATATGGCCGCGCTCGGCACCATCATGTTCCTCTGGGCGTGGAACCAGTATCTGTGGCCGCTGCTCATCACCACCGACCAATCGCATGCGACAGCGGTGACCGAGCTCAAGCAACTCATCCCGAATGTCGGCGGCGCTCCGGAATGGCACATCGCCATGGCAGGCACGCTGATCATCATGCTGCCGCCGATGATCGTCGTGGTCTTGATGCAGCGCTGGTTCGTGCGCGGCCTGATCGCCACCGAGAAGTAAGGAGACAAAAATGGCCTCCATCGCCATACGCGGCGTCAAGAAGAATTACGGCAAGACGCAGGTCGTGCACGGTGTCGACCTCGACTTCGCCTCAGGCGAATTCGTCGTCATCCTGGGACCATCCGGCTGCGGCAAATCCACGCTGCTGCGTATGATTGCCGGGCTGGAAGAGATCTCCGACGGTACGATCGCCATCGACGGCACGGTGGTCAACAAGCTCGAGCCGCGCGAGCGCGGCTGCGCCATGGTGTTCCAGAATTACGCGCTCTATCCACATATGAGCGTGGCGCAGAACATCGGTTATTCGCTCAAGGTCGCCGGCATACCCGCCGCGGAACGCACGAAGCGGATCCAGGCGGTCGCCCGGACGCTGGAGCTCGAACATCTGCTCGACCGCAAGCCGATGGCGCTTTCGGGCGGCCAGCGGCAGCGCGTCGCCATGGGCCGCGCCATGATCCGCGAGCCGAAAGTGTTCCTGTTCGACGAGCCGCTGTCCAATCTCGACGCCAAGCTGCGCGTGCAGATGCGTTCGGAAATCCGCAAGCTGCACCGGCGGCTCAGCGCCACCTCGGTCTTCGTCACGCATGACCAGGTCGAGGCGATGACGCTCGCCGATCGGCTGGTGGTGATGAATGGCGGCCGCGTCGAACAAGTCGGAACACCGGCCGAGGTCTACAGCCGTCCGGCAAGCCGCTTCGTCGCCACCTTCGTCGGCGCACCGGCGATGAACATGCTCGAGGGCGAGGTCGCACTCGACGGTCTGTCGCTGCTTGGCGGCAGCCGCAAGCTCAACGTGTCGCGCGCCGGCCTGCCGGTCGGCTCGAAGGTCGCGGTCGGCATCCGGCCCGAGGCGGTGCGCATGGTGGCCGCCGGCGCGCCGGGCGCGCTTGAAGCGACCGTCGACCTGGTCGAGGAACTCGGCGCCGGCCGTGTCATCTATGTCGATCTCGACGGCGCGCCGTTCTCGGTGGTGACGTCCGAGACCGTGCATCCCGAGCCGGGCAGCACGGTCAGCCTGCAGTTTGCCGAGGGCGATTTGCATTTCTTCTCCTCGGAAACGGGCGCCAGGCTGGACGTGTTCAAGGCTTCCGTGCCGGAACCGGCGCTCTGAGGCAGGCCTTCGCGGCGACGTTGCGAAATTCAATCGAGGTTCACGGGAATGAAGATCATCCAGGTCACCGACGTCCATCTCGGCCGCCGGGGCGAGATCCGCTACGGCGCCGATCTGCATGAACGGCTCGATCGCTGCATCGACCACATCAATGCCCGGCACGCCGACGCGACGCTCTGCATCTTCACCGGCGATCTGACCGATGCCGGTGACGCGCAAGCTTACGCCGGCCTGAAAGTGGCGCTTGGCCGCCTTTCCGTGCCTTACCGGCTGCTGCCGGGAAACCACGACCGGCGCGCCAATCTTATCGCCGCCTTTCCGAACAATGGATCGGACAAGGGTTTCGTGCAATCGGTGTTCGATACGCCGGAAGGACGGCTTATTTTCCTCGACAGTCTGGCCGAAGGCCGTGTCACAGGGGAATTGTGCGACGACCGGCTGGCCTGGCTCGATGCGCGGCTTGGCGAGGCGGCAGGCAAGGGAGCCTATATTTTCCTGCATCATCCGCCGGTCGAGCTCGGGCTGCCCCTGCTCGATCCGCTTGGTCTCGAACAGCCGCAGCGTCTGCTCGATGTGCTCAGGCGGCATGGCAATGTCCGCTACATCTTCTTCGGCCATGTCCACCGCGACATCGCCGGCACCGTCGCCGGCATTCCGTTTTCGGTGCAGCGCGGCCTGCATGCCCGTTTCGTGCTCGACCTGGTCGGCGACGAAGTGGTCGAGCAGGCGCCGCCCGCCTATTCGATCATCCTGATCGACGGCGAGCGCGTCGTCATCCACAGCTGCGATTTCCTGGAGCAATGGCCGCTGTGGTCGCCGGCGACCGGGCAGCGCGTGCGTTGAAGACCGCAGCGGACTTCAGGGAAAGACGTGCGCCTCGCCGGTGACGGTGAGCCGCACGATCTCGCCGATCGCTGGCGCATCGACACCGGTCTTGCGTAGGATGAGCGGCGTGTTGCCGATCGCCGCCGCATCCGGCGGGTCGGGATTGTTGAGCAGGCGCACCGCGATGGTGCAGACAGAGCCGGCGAATTCGCAGTCCGTCACCTCTCCGAACAGCATGTCGGGCGTGCCGGACATGCCTTCGCGCGAGGTCCGCTTGAGCATGACCTGCTCCGGTCTGAGCATGATGCGAGCAAGGTCGCGACGCTCGCGCGTATCGACCGCGATGCGGCCGAGCGGCGAGACGGCAAAGCCGTCGGCGATCTTGGCAGGCAGGATGATGGCATCGCCGAGGAACTCCGCCACCATCCTGTCCTTCGGCTGGAAATAGAGCTCGCGTGGCGTGCCGACCTGCGAGAACAGCCCGTCGCGCATCACCGCGACCTGGCTGGCGAAGGACAGCGCCTCGGCCTGGTCGTGGGTGACCAGGATGGTGGTGATGCCGGCCTCTTCCAGCAGTTCCGCCACAGCCTTGCGCATCGAGGCGCGCAGGCCGGTGTCGAGTGCCGAAAACGGTTCGTCGAGCAGCATCAGCCGCGGCTTCATCGCCATCGCCCGGGCCAGCGCCACACGCTGCTGCTGGCCGCCGGAAAGCTCGTGCGGCCGGCGCTTCAGGATCGCCTTGTCGAGCCCGACGATATAGGCGAGCTCGACGATGCGCTCGTTGCGCTTGTCCTCGTTTCGACCCATCCCGAAACCGATATTGTCGGCGATGCTGAGATGCGGGAACAAGGCGCCGTCCTGCGCCACCACGCCGATGCCGCGGCGGTGCGCCGGCACGGCGGCGTGGCCGTTGGCAAGCACTTTGCCGTCGAGCGCGATGCGGCCGCTGTCGGGGGCTTCGAAGCCGGCAATCAGCCTGAGCAAGGTGGTCTTCCCGCAGCCGGACGGGCCGACGATCGCGGTGCGGCTGCCGCTTTCGACGGCCAAGTCGACGCCGCCGAGGGCAGCCACCGGGCCGTAATGCTTTGTCACGCCGCTGAGTTCGAGCAAGCTCATCGTCCGGCCATCCGTTTCGACTGGACATAGAGCAGCCAGGTCATCGGCAGCGACATCGCCACCATGATCAGCGCATAAGGGGCGGCGGAGGCATAGTCGATCTCGCCGCTATAGGACCAGAAGGCCATCGCCAGCGTGCGGGTGCCGTTGGGCGCCAGCATCTGCGTGGCGGTGAGCTCGTTGGTGATACCGAGCGCCACCATCGCCATGCCGGCGGCGGCGCCTGGCGCCGACAGCCGGATCGTCGTCGACCACAGCGCCTTCATCGGCGGGCGGCCGAGGCTGGAGGCGGCGCGCTCCAGCTCCACCGGCGCCTGCGCGATCGAGGCGCGCAAGCTGACCAAAGCGCGCGGCAGGAACATGAGCGCGTAACCGAACAGGATGGTGAACAGTGTCTGGTAGAGCGGCAGCGCGATGCGCACCGTTATGGTGACAAGCGCCAGCGCGATCACTACGCCGGGCAGCGCGCCGACGATGTAATTGCAGCTTTCGAGCAGGCGCTGCAAGCGCCCTGGAGCGCGGATCGAAATCCATGCCATCGGCATGGCCGCGACCGTCGCCAGCAGCGCGCCGGCAACGGCGAGGAACAGTGTCTGGCCGAGCGCCAGGCTTATCTCGTCCCAGCGCCAGACGTCAGTGCCCCCGGCCATCAGCCAGTGGCCGACTGTGACGAAGGGCACGCCGAGCGTAAGCAGCGCAACGCCAGCCGGCAACAACAGGCAAGGCAATGTGGCACGGCCGAGCGCGGCGCGCTGCTGTTTTCGCGCCGCGCCGGAACCGACCCGCGCATAGCGCTCCTCGCCGCGCAGGATCACTTCGAAGGCCAGCAGCACCAGGCAGCAGACGACCAGCACGGCGGCCAGCATATTGGCCGCCGGCCCGTTGAAGGTCGATTGGAACTGGTCGACGATCGCCGTCGTGAAGGTGTCGAAACGGATGAAGACGTAGAGGCCGTATTCGGCAAGCAGATGCAGGCCGACCAGCAGCGAGCCGCCGCAGATGGCGAGCCTCAGCTGCGGCAGCACGACACGCGCGAAGACGCGCCACGGGCCAAGGCCGAGTGCCGCCGCCGCATCTTCCAGTGCCGGGTCGAGCCGGCGCAGCGCCGCCGCGATCGGCAGGTAGAGGAACGGGAAATAGGCAATGACCGAGACCAGCACGCCGGCCCAGAGCCCATGCAAGCCGGGCACCAGGCTGATCCAGGCATAGGAGTGCACGAAAGCCGGGATGGCGAGTGGTGCGACGGACAGCCACGACCACAAGCGGTTGCCCGGCAGGTCGCTGCGCTCGGTCAGCCAGGCCAGCGCCACCGATAGTACGATGGCGATCGGCACGGTGACGACGACGAGCAGGATCGTGTTGACCAGGAGTTCGCCGACGCGCGGACGGACAATCAGCGTCACCACAGTGTCCCAACCGGTCTGGATCGCGACCCAGACGATGAAGCCGAGCGGCAGTAGCGCAACGAGCGAGATGAGCGCGGCGGCAAGCGTGATCCACGATGCCTGACGCCGTTTTTTCATTCGAGCAGGCGGCAGCCTTGAAGGCGTGATGTCGATCGCCGATTGCATCAGGCAGCCCGGTGCCTCGCCACCGCCAAGCGGAAGTGGCCCGAAGTACTGCCGATGCGGCCGGATGCGCGGTCGATCGTCATCGACGAGGCGGTCTCCAAAACAAAACGCTCCCGCGGAAAGCGAATTCCCGCGGGAGCACGGTCGTTTGCCCTTTTAGGACGAACAAGGACTAAAGCAAGCCGGCTTGGGTCATCAGATCGATGACCTTCTTGGAATTTAGAGTAGCCGGGTCGACTTTCGGCGCCTGCAGGTCGGCCAGCGGCACCAGCTTGGGGTTGGACTGGGCGTCCTTGCCGACGGCGTATTCATAGGAGGTCCCGGTCTTCAGCACCTCCTGGCCGCCTTTGCCGGTCACCCACTTCAGAAAGGCCTGGGCTTCCTTCTGGCGCTTGCTGGACGCCAGCACGCCACCGCCGGAGACCGACACGAAGGCGCCCGGGTCCTGGTTCTTGAAATAGTGCAGCGCGACATTCCGGCTGTTTTCGCCGGTTTTGGCCTGATCGCCGAAATAGTAATAATGATAGATCACGCCGCCATCGATCTCACCGGCATTGACGGCCTTCATGACCGTGCCATTACCCTTATAGGCGGTGAAATTCTCTTTCATTGCCTTCAGCCAGGCGGCGGTCGCGGCTTCGCCTTTAAGCTGCAGCAGGGCGCTGACGATCGCCTGGAAATCGGCGCCGGACGGTGAAGCGGCCCAGCGGCCTTTCCAGCTCGGATCGGCAAGGTCGAGCAGCGACTTGGGCAGCTGCTCTTCCTTCAGCTTTTTCGTGTTGTAGGCAAAGACGGTGCTGCGGGCGGCAACGCCGACCCATTTGTGGCTCGAAGGCTGATATTCCTGCGGCACCTGTGCCAGCGTGTCGGCATCGACGGGCGCGAACAGGCCTGCGGCCTCGACCAGCGCCATCGCCGGCGAGTTCTCGGTCAGGAACACGTCGGCCGGCGAGGCAGCACCCTCCGCAACGATCTGGTTGGAGAAATCGCTGTCGCCGCCGTTGCGCAGCGTCACCTTGATGCCGGTTTCCTTGGTGAAGCCCTTCGCCCATTCCTTGGCCAGGCTCTCATGCTGGGCGTTGTAGACGACGATGCCGGCGTCTTCGGCCAGGGCAGGGCCGTCAGCCAGGCCGAGCGCCAGCACGGCGCCGGCGAACGTGGGAAGGGCAAATTTCATAGGTGTCGTCCTCGATCTAGGGTTGGTGCAAGCTCTCCTATCGATACCTGACTAGGCTAGTCAACATTGTTTCTCGCAAATCGCACAACGTCGTGAGCGGGCAGAGAATTCCATGGCGGCAAGAGGCAGCGTGGAGTTCAAGCGAATGGCCGATCGCCCCGCCGGATCATTGGAGCGCTTTGCAGGCCGTGGAAAAGCACCGAAGGCCGCCTTAAAACCCGTGGAGTATCCAGGCGCCAGCCTTTGGCCCAGGTGAACAGGACCTCCAGCAACACTGCCAGCTCCACCCGGGCAACATGCTGGCCAAGGCAGGCATGAAGTCCGGTACCGAACGCGAAGGCCGATGAACTGCCGGCCTCCAAATCCAACCGATCGCCGGTCGGGAAGACTGAAACATCTCGATTGGCGCTCCCCAGAACGGGCACGACAGCCTGCCCAGCCTTTATGATTGCGCCACCAAACGACAAATCTTCCGCCGCGATGCGGGCTCCGGCATATTGGACCGGCGCGCAGAAACGAAGCAGTTCTTCCGCCGCGGCTGACCAACCGACATTCCCATTTTCAAGCAGCGACAGCTGCCGCGGAGAATTTGCCAGCGCAACCAGCGCATTGCCGAACGTGTCCACGACCGTCGCCTGGCCGGCAAAAAGCAGGAACACGATGTTTGCAACGGCATCGTCTTTGCGCCAGCGACCGGCATCGACTTCAGCCAGCATCTGGGCTGAAATGCCATTTGGGTGCACGGCGCCGCGTTCTATCGCGTGCAATACCCATGCCTCCAACCGACGGCAGGCCTGGTTTGCATCCTCATTGATGCCGCCAATCCTCATATCCAGCGCATCGGCCATAAGCTTGGCATCGTGGCCGATGCGCCATGGGTCATCTATGCCGATGCCGAGGATCTGCTCCAGGCCCGCGAAGGCGAGCGGCAGGCCTATATCGGCGACCGCATCGAACTCAGGCTTTTGCACGGCGGACTGCACGAGTTGCGATGCTTTGGACGCAAGCTGGTCGAACAGTCCCCTGCCGGCGGCAAACGTCATCGAACCAGCCAGTGGGCGGCGCAAGCTCATGTGCCGGGGCGGATCGGACAAGAGCATGGAACGGGTCAAAAGATCCAAGGCCGGATTGGCGCTGATCTTCTGCCTGACCTCCTGATAGGCGCCCGGTGGCGCTTGCAGCAGCAAGGGGTGTTTCAAGGCCTGCGATACAAGCGCGTGGCTGAATACGTAGAACGCTTCACCAACTTCCGGGTAAGGGGGCCTGCCCCAGCTGGCGCCCCCTGCATTGCGGCGACGGGCGAATTCAGGAAACGGATCGCCGTCGAGTGTGAACGGATCGAAAAGGTTGACTTCAGCTGTCATTAGTCGAGATCAACAGCGAAGATGACGCGAAACCCGCCGGAGCTCAGGTCCTCGGGCAGAAAGTTCGGCGCCAGATGCAGAAATTCACAGTGCAGAACGCGCCTGTAGAAGCGCAGAAGCGGGTCCTTGGTTATCGACTTGACTGAAGGCATTACGCCTGTGCGATGCCAGTCATCGATGATCTGGCGAAATGCCGGATCCGGCCGAACCTTGTCGGGAAAATCGTCCTGCGCTCCGGCATAGGACGGGCAACGTCCATCGCCGACCAGCCAACGCACGCCGACCTCGCGGCCATGGTCGATCAACTGTGACAAGAGGCGACGCGCCATGTCGGTGCCGCGAAACTCTGGCCGCACGCCAAGATTGTAGACGTAGAGCGATCGTGCCGGTTCGCTCCTGGCAAGCGAACAATAGGTGGCGAAAGTCCTGGGGAAGTTTTCCGTCTGGCGAGGGTCCTGGCTGGTCTCTACGAAGCAGATCGCACCAGCAATAGCGTTCTCGACCATGGCCACGATCATTACGTGCCCAAGTAAAAGCCGGCGCCGGATCGTCTCTTCGCTGGCTCCAAGCGGCCCCCAGGCCGCCGTCTCCATCGCAACCATGAGCGGGATATCGGCTTCTGCAAGGTGACGAAATGTGACGGCCATCATCCTGGGGGTGATTGTTCGTGAAATGCGCGATTTCCTTCTGTCCGCCGTTGAGGATACATGAGGGAGGGGGGTGTTTCATGATTTTCTACATTTGCCATCGCTCACATGCCAACACTCTGGCAAGCCTGCTGCTTTATTTTCGCACCGATCTGCAGGATTTTGTCCGCGTCGTTCCCCATGACGAAAGCGCGCGTCTGCTCGGGATATCCCGCGGCTCGGCCATCTGGACGGATTTGGACCGCCTGAGCGATGCCGAGATCGAGGCAAGCGCCAATCTCTGCGAGCGCATGAGACTGCAGCAGCCCGATCTCTTCCAATTCAATCACCCCCGGCAAACCGTTCAGCGTTTCGATCTGCTGCGCATGCTGTTTTCGGATGGCACCAATGGTTTCAACGTATACCGGCCGGAAACACTGCCCGAGAAGATGCGGTTCCCTGTCTTTCTGCGCGACGAGGCCGGAGCGACCTATAAAACGCCGCGGCTGCTGTCATCACGAGCAGAGCTCGACCAGGAGCTTTCGAAGCTCGGCAAGATGAATTTTGTCCGCCCGATGGTGGTCGAGTTCGGATCGAAAGCGGCGCCCGACGGCAGCTATAGAAAATACGCGGCCTATCGCATCGGCGAGCACAGCTATGCGCAACACTGCTTCGCCAGCGAGCAGTGGTTTGTTAAAGATCCGGGCAAAGGCATGTCGGGACAGCAGCTGGCCGAACACGCCGCCTATGTTCGCGACAATCCGCACGCAGCCGCGCTGATGCCGATTTTCGACAAGGCCAAGATTTCATACGGTCGGATCGACTACACCATTGTCGACGGCCGCATCCAGGTGTTCGAGATCAACACCAATCCCACTGTACTGAACTACCCGCCGACACCGTTCGACACCTACGATTCCCAACCCTATGCGGATATGCATGCGCGGGCTCTGATACGGCTGCCCCATGCGGACGATCCCGTGTCCAGTCCCGACATCGACAAGACGCATCTTGAGATCCTGGCCGCCTTGCGAAAAAAGTACCGTCGCAAGCGGGTGAAGCTGACGATTCGCCGGGGCTTGCGCTATTTCCGGGGCGCCATGTTCGGCGGCAAGTAGCGACGAAACCTGCAAACTTTCGTGATTTGCCGTGGTTTTGGCTTGGACATTATTTCGCCGGCCACGTAACAAACCAGGGCCGAGATGCGAACATCGGGGGTGAACTCTTGTGACCGGCAAGGACGAGGCCGAGCTCTCCCGGCTACTCAAGGCCGCGATCGCGGGAGACGAAAAGGCTTATGCCGACTTTCTGCACCGGATAGCCGCTCTCGTTCGCGGCTTTGTCCGGCGCAAGATCGTTCAGGGCGGGGTCGACCCCGAGGATGTCGTGCAGGAAACCTTGCTGGCCATTCATGTCAAACGTCACACCTGGCGCCAGGATGCGCCGGTGTTGCCGTGGATCTATGCAATTGCCCGCTTCAAGCTGATCGATGCTTTCCGCCGGCGCGGGCGGCGCATCGAGGTCGAGATCGACGAGATCGCCGAAACCTTTGCCGAGCCGGAAACCGAAACCGTCAGCGAGCGCGACATCAAGCGGGCGCTCGACGGCCTGCCGCCGGCGCAGCGCTCGGTCGTTTCCTCGATTTCGGTCGACGGCCATTCGATCGGCGAGACGGCGACCAAGCTCGGCATCACCGAGACGGCGGTGCGGGTGTCGCTGCATCGCGGCCTGGCGGCGATCGCCAAACGGTTCGGACGGCAATGACATGAGAACCGAGGATCTCATCAAGGCGCTCGACGCCGATGCCCGCGACAAGGCGATGCCATTGGGCAAGGCCTGGTGGCTCGCCGCCGGCGTGGCGGTAGCGATCGCGGCGGCGGTGTTCTTTGCGACTATCGGACCGCGGCCCGACATCATGCCGGCCATGCATACCATGCGGTTCATGTCGAAATTCGTCTTCACGCTGGTGCTCGCCGCCAGCGCCTTCGCGCTGATCCGCGCACTGTCTGTGCCGGGCGCCGATACGAGGCGGGCGATGGCGTGGATGATCGCCGCCCCTCTCCTGGTCATCCTGGCGGTGGTGCTGGAGCTTTTCGTCGTGCCCCAAGCGGATTGGGGCCGGCGGATGGTCGGCTCCAACATGATGATCTGCATGAGCTTCATTCCGCTGATCGGCATCGGTCCGCTGGCGATCTTCCTCGGCATGCTGCGCTATGGCGCGCCGACCCGGCCGGTGCTTGCGGGAGCGGCCGCCGGTCTGCTCTCCGGGGGGCTTGCAGCAACCTTCTACGCCGCGCATTGCTTCGACGATTCGCCGCTGTTCGTCGCCACCTGGTATACGATCGCCATCGCCTTCCTGGCCCTGCTCGGCGCGATCGGTGGGCGGCTTTTCGTCCGCTGGTAGTGGTCCCTTAATCATGCCGGCAATTGTTTGCCGGTTACCGGAGTGACCGCTACCGTCTACGCAACCATTCCTTAAAATCGATCCGCCAGGGTTGTGGCACGTGCAGTTGCGCATTGGGGTGGGATCGCATTGTGACGTGGTTGAACTGGAAAAGGCTTCGTGCCGACAGGCACGCCGCGCAGGGCTTGCTGGCCGTCGGCCTGGTTGCCGCTGCCCTGTCGATCCTGCTGCCTCGCCTGGAGCTTGGCGCGGAGGCGCTGAAGCTTGCCCTGCAGATTTCCGTCGCCGTCACAGCCGCCACGCTGCTGCTCTCGGCGCTGTTCATTCACCGCTTCGCCGGTGACCGCAGGCAGATCGCGGAGAGCGAGCAGCGCTTCCGCCGCGCCATGGAAGATTCGGCGATCGGCGTTGCCATCGTCGGCCTCGACGGCCGCATCCTGCAGGCCAATCCGGCCTTTGCCGCCATGCTCGGCTACAGCCGTCCGGAAATCGAGGCGCTGACCTTCTTCCAGATCACCCATCCCGACGATCTGCAGATCGGTCGCGAGACCATGATCAGTCTGAAGGAAGGCAAGATCGACTCTTTTCATTTCGAAAAGCGCTATCTCAGGAAAGACGGAACCCCGGTCTGGTCGCAGCTCGCCGGCTCGGTCATTCGCGACGAAGAGACCGGCAAGCCGCTCTATCTCGTGTCGCAAATCGAGGACATCGATGCGCGCAAGCAGGCCGAGGCGCGTATCGCCGAGGCGGAAACACGCTGGAACTTTGCGCTCACCAGCGCCGGGCAAGGTGTGTGGAGCCTCGACATTCACAAAGGCGGCACGACCTATTCCGAGACCTGGGTGAAGATGCTTGGCTACGCGGATGGAGAGCTCGATGGCGACCCGGACCGCTGGCTGACAATGATCCATCCGGACGACCGCGAACGCGTCGCCGAGGCGGATCGGGCGCATCTTGCGGATAAGACGCCTTTCTTCGAAGCCGAATTCCGCATGCAGCACAAGGACGGCCACTGGATCTGGATCCTCGACCGCGGCAAGGCGATCGAGCGTGACGCCGAAGGGCGGCTGGTCAGGGCCATCGGCAGCCTGACTGATATCACCCAGCGCAAGGAAGCCGAGGCGATGCTGGCCGACGAGAAGGAGAGGCTCAGGGTGACGCTGCAGTCGATCGGCGATGCGGTCATCTGCACCGATGCCGCCAACCGCGTCACCTTCATGAACCCGGTCGCTGAAAAGCTGACCGGCGTTGCCTCCGGCGAAGCGCTCGGCAAGGTGCTCGGCCATGTCTACTGGGCGGTCGACGAGGAAACCGGCCAGCGAATCGGCCTGACACGGCCTTTGGCCGACGACCGTCATCACAACGACCAGAACACACGCGCGGTTCTTGTCCGCCGCGACGACACGCGCTGCAGTATCCGCCAGGTGGTGTCGCCGATCATGAATGACCGCAGCGAATTCTGCGGCCTGGTCATCGTCTTCCAGGACTTCACCGATGCGCGCGCCCTGCAGCGCCAGCTGGCCTATGCCGCCGCCCATGACGCGCTGACCGGGCTTGCCAACCGCTCGAGCTTCATCCGCACCATGGAGGACCTGGTCGATCGGTGCCGGCGCAGTGGCGGCGAGCACCAGTTCATGTTCGTCGATCTCGATCACTTCAAGGCGGTCAACGATACCGGTGGCCACGCCGCGGGCGATGCGCTGCTGAAGCGCGTGGCCGATGCCATCCGCGACGTGCTGGGACCGGAGGATATCGTGGCGCGGCTCGGCGGTGACGAATTCGCCGTCATCCTGAAATCGGGCGCGCCTGCCCGCGCGCCGGTCGCGGCACGCTCGATCATCGACGCCATTCGCAATTTGAACTTCAGCTGGGACGGCCGTCCGCATTCGATCGGCGCCAGCATCGGGCTTGCGCCGATCCGGGCCGGCTGCGGCGAGGTGGACGAGATCATCGCCCGCGCCGATGCCGCTTGCTACGCGGCCAAGGCGGCAGGCCGCGGCTGCGTTTCGGCGGCACCCGAAGAGGATATCAGCGACGAGACAGCGTCGACGCCGCTTGCGGCGGCGTCCTGAGACAGAAGCTTTAGCGCGTCGGCACTGGATGCTCGCCGCGATAGTCGTAGAAGCCACGGCCGGTCTTGCGGCCGAGCCAGCCGGCCTCGACATATTTCACCAGCAGCGGGCAGGGGCGATATTTCGAATCCGACAGGCCTTCATGCAGCACCTGCATGATCGACAGACACGTATCGAGGCCTATGAAGTCGGCAAGCTGCAGCGGCCCCATCGGATGGTTGGCGCCGAGCCGCATGGCGGTGTCGATGGCATCGACCGAGCCGACACCCTCGTAGAGCGTGTAAATCGCTTCGTTGATCATCGGCAACAGGATGCGGTTGACGATGAACGCCGGAAAATCCTCTGAGACGGTGATCGTCTTGTCGAGGTGCTTCACATAGGACTTGGCCGCCTCGAAGGTCTGGTCCTCGGTGGCGATGCCGCGCACCAGCTCGACCAGCTTCATCACCGGCACCGGGTTCATGAAATGAATGCCGATGAAGCGTTCGGGACGGTCGGTCTGCGCGGCGAGCCGGGTGATCGAGATCGATGAGGTGTTGGTCGCCAGGATCGCTTCCGGATTGAGCTGCGGGCAAAGCTGAGCGTAGATCTTGCGCTTGACCGTCTCGTCCTCGGTCGCCGCCTCGATCACCAGATCGGCGGCGGCGAGGTCGGCCATGGTCGGGGCGGCCGAGATGCGCGCCATCGCGTCGTTACGCGCCTTCTCCTCAAGCTTTCCCGAGCCGACCTGGCGGGCCATGTTGCCGCTGATGGTGGCGATGCCCTTCTCGATCCGGTCGGACGACACATCGTGGATCAGCACCTTGTAGCCGCCCAAAGCCGAGACATGGGCGATACCGCCGCCCATCTGACCCGCACCGACAATACCGATCGTTTCGATCTTGCTCATTACCCCGATCCCGTCCGGAGCATCTCCGCTTCTGGGAAGCGCGAAACGCTCTCATCTGCTTGTTTAACGCAATTCCGGACGGAAAACTGCTAGGCACTTTCCTGGAACTGCTTTGAGCCTTGCTGGCCCGCTTTTTGTGCAGTGCAAACTAAAAGGGCGGGGCGACTTCGTCTACCCCACCCTTTGCAATTTAGTACGTCCAGGCGGAAAGCGTCAAAGCGCCTTTTGCAGCTCCGGCAGAATGACGAAGAGATCGCCGACCAGGCCATAGTCGGCAACCTGGAAGATCGGCGCTTCCTCGTCCTTGTTGATGGCCACGATCACCTTGGAGTCTTTCATGCCGGCGAGATGCTGGATGGCGCCGGAGATTCCGACGGCGATGTAGAGGTCGGGCGCGACCACCTTGCCGGTCTGGCCGACCTGCCAGTCGTTCGGCGCATAGCCGGCATCGACGGCGGCGCGCGAAGCGCCGACGGCGGCGCCGAGCTTGTCGGCAACCGGCAGGATGACCTCCTGGAACTTCTCCGAAGAACCGAGCGCGCGGCCGCCAGAGATGATGATCTTGGCCGAGGTCAGTTCCGGACGATCGTTTTCCGACAGCTTGTTCTCGATGAAGGAAGAGAGGCCGGGATTGGCCGCCGCGCCGACGGTCTCGACCGAGGCCGAACCGCCTTCGGGCGCTGCCTGGAAGGAAGCGGTGCGCACCGTGATGACCTTCTTGGCGTCGGTCGACTGCACGGTCTGGATGGCGTTGCCGGCATAGATCGGCCGCTTGAAGGTGTCGGGCGAGACCACTTCGATGATTTCCGACACCTGCGCGACGTCGAGCAGGGCCGCGACGCGCGGGGCGACATTCTTGCCGGCCGAGGTGGCCGGCGCGATGACCGTGTCATAGGCGCCGGCGAGCGAGACCACGAGGGCCGCTGTCGGCTCGGCGAGGCGCTCGGAAAGCTCGTCGGCTTCGGCCAGTAGCACCTTGCGCACGCCCTTCAGCTTGGCGGCGGCATCGGCGGCACCTTTGGCGCCCTTGCCGGCGATCAGCACGTCGACATCGGAACCAATCTGCAGCGCGGCCGACAGCGCCTTGGCAGTCTGGTCGGAAAGGCTTGCGTTGTCGTGCTCGGCGATGAGGAGAATAGCCATTGTTTCATCCCTGACTTTCGTCTTCGAGGCTCCCTGAAATCCGGTCAGGCCGAGCCGAAAACGGTTGGTTTCGAGAACCGGAGCGGAGCGTACGTCCGTACGTGAGCGCCGGAAGCGGAGAAGCCGACCGTTTGCAGGCCGGCCTCATCGGATTTCCTTACAGCACGCCGGCTTCGTTCTTGAGCTTGTCGACCAGCTCGGCGACGCTCTTGACCTTGACGCCTGCCTTGCGGCCGCTCGGCTCCTCGGTCTTGACCACCTTGAGGCGCGGCTTGACGTCTGCGCCGTAATCGGCCGGGCTCTTCTCGTCGAGCGGCTTCTTCTTGGCCTTCATGATGTTGGGCAGGGAGGCATAGCGCGGCTGGTTGAGGCGAAGGTCGGCGGTGACGATCGCCGGCATCTTCAACTCGACCGTCTGCAAGCCGCCGTCGACTTCGCGCGTCACCTTGGCCTTGTCGCCTTCGAGCACGATCTTGGAAGCGAATGTCCCTTGAGCCCAGCCGAGCAGTGCGGCCAGCATCTGGCCGGTCTGGTTCGAATCGTCGTCGATCGCCTGTTTGCCGAGGATGACGAGGCCGGGCTTCTCGGCCTCGACAACGCCCTTCAGCACCTTGGCGACGCCCAGCGGCTCGGTCTGCTCGTCGGTCTTGACCAGGATGGCGCGGTCGGCGCCCATGGCGAGCGCGGTGCGCAAGGTTTCCTGCGCCTGCTGCGGGCCGATCGACACCACGATGATTTCTTCCGCCTTGCCGGCTTCCTTGATCCGGATCGCTTCCTCGACCGCGATTTCGTCAAACGGGTTCATCGCCATCTTGACGTTGGCAAGCTCGACACCCAGTCCGTCGGCTTTAACACGGACCTTGACGTTGGCGTCCACAACCCGCTTCACGGGCACAAGGATCTTCATTTCCTGTCACCTCTTCTGAGATAGATCGGGCGCGCTATAGCAGCACGCGTATGCCTAGAGTTGTCGAAAGCCGACATTCCTGACGGAATTCCGGCCAACCGGAATTCTGGCCGGACGGAATTCTGGTCTTCAACAGCGCAATCGGGTGGGGCTTCCGTAGTGGCGGCAATCCGGCGCGTCAATATCCCACGACGCACTCAATCGGTTCAGTCCCGAGGCGATGTTGCGCCACGGCCCCATTGCGGCGCTTGCTCGGCCGCGGGCGGCTCGGCCGGCACCGGCGCCTGCTGGATAGTGGGCGTCGGGTCCGGCTCACCGTCGGCGCCGGCCAGCAACGGCACGCCGCGGCTGCGCAGGACAAGCACCAGGATGGATCCGGCGATGATGCCGCCGATATGGCAGGCCCAGGAAATCTGGTTCTCGCCGCCGGAGGCAAACATGACGACCTGGAACAGGATCCACAGGATCAGCGGGATGAAGGCCGGGATGCGCAACGGGATGCGGGCAAAGGCCAAAACCCAGACTTTGACGCGGGGATAAAGGATCAGATAAGCGGCGACGACGCCGGCAATGGCGCCGGAGGCGCCGATCAGCGGGGTTTGCGAATCCCAGGCAACAAGGCCTTGGAAGAAGGCGCCGGCGACAGCGCAAAGCAGGTAGAAGATCAGGTAGCGGATATGGCCGAGCGCGTCCTCGACATTGTCGCCGAACACCCACAGGAACAGCATGTTGCCGCCGAGATGGAAGATATCGGCATGCAGGAACGAGTAGGTCAGGTAGCTGAGGCTCTCGGGAATGACGACGAATTCAGGCGAAAGCTCGACCTTGTCATGGACCACCGAAGGGATGAAACCGAGGCCGAGCACCGCCGCATTGGTGAAGTTCTCGCCGCCGATCGTGGTTGCCAGAAAGACCAGCGCGTTGGCCACGATCAGCCCGATCGTCACATATTGCAGGCGGATGTGACGCAGCCTGTTGGTGTCGTAAAGCGGGATGAACATCGGACCCTTCCGCTTCGAAAATCAGCGGTTCTTGCCGGGCACCCATAGCACGTCGGCGTTTCCATTGTCATTGACCGCGCGGGCGGCGACAAACAGAAAGTCCGAGACGCGGTTGATGTATTTCAACGCCTCGCGGTTGACATGCTCGGCCGGATCCTGCGCCAGCGCGACCATGAGGCGCTCGGCGCGACGCGCCACGGTGCGGGCCAGATGAAGTGCGGCCGCCGCCGGCGTGCCGCCGTTCAGCACGAAGGATTTCAGCGGCTGCAGGTCCTTGTTGATCAGGTCGATATCCTGCTCGACGCGGTCGGTCTGCGCGGCGACGATGCGCAAAGGCTCGTATTCGAGCGGCTTGCCGTCGTCGGGGACAGCAAGGTCGGCGCCGAGATCGAAAAGGTCGTTCTGGATGCGCGACAGCATGGCGTCGATCGCGGGGTGGCCGGCGCCGGTATGGACACGCGCAAGGCCGATGCAGGCATTGGCCTCGTCCACGGTGCCATAGGCCTCGACGCGCAGGTCGGATTTCAGCCGCCTTTCGCCGGTGCCGAGGCCGGTGGTCCCGTCGTCACCGGTGCGGGTGTAGATCTTGTTGAGCTTGACCACGCCGTCCCTCTTGAGCGGTTTTGACGCAATTCCGGGGCGGAAAACCGTGTCACACTTTTCCTGAAATTGCGAACGCCGGTTAACGTCATTTGCGGGTGAAATAGACGACGAGCAGAAGCAGCACTAAGGCCACGGCCTGCAGCATCACGCGCGCCTGCATCAGCTTATTGGAGGTTACGCCGTCGCCGCCGCGCATCATGTTGATCAGGCCGCGGACCAGCACGATCAAGACCGCGGCCATGGCCACAACGGCGAGGATTTTGAAGACTGTGACCATCTGGCGGCTCCAGTTCGGTTCGCTCAGGCGCGCCTGGCAAGCACGCGATAGAGCAGGGACGCCGGCAGGATGCGTTTCAGCACCACGCCGATCTTAGCCGGCACCGTTACCACATAGTGCGGGCGCGGGCGCTGTGACAGAAGCGCGTGCCGCAGGGCGACATGCACGATTTCCGGTCCCGGCTTCAGCCGTGACACGCTGCCGCCGGCCCGCAGCCGCGCAAGCTGCGCCTCGTAGTCGGCGCGATGGGCGGAATTTTCCACGTCGATGTTCTTCAGCAACCAGGGCAAGGCGTTGCTGGCGATCTTCGAGGTTACCGGTCCCGGCTCGATCAGCGACACACGGATACCGCTGCCTTCAAGTTCCTGGCGCATGCATAGCATCAAGCCCTCGATGGCGTGCTTGGACGCCGAATAGGCGCCGCGAAAGCGGACCGGCGCCAGGCCAAGGATCGAGGAACAATGGACGAGGCGGCCGTGTCCCTGGCGGCGCATGACCGGCACGATACGCTGGGTGAGATCGTGCCAGCCGAAGAAATTGGCCTCGAATTGTTCGCGCAATGCCGCCACCGGCAGGTCCTCGACCGCGCCGGGCTGCGCGTAAGCGCCATTGTTGAACAGGGCATCGAGCGTGCCACCGGTCCTGACCAGCACCGCATCGACCAGCGCGGCGATCGAGCCCGGCTCGCGATAGTCGAGATAGAAGGCCTCGATGCCGTCGGCCTCAAGGGCCGTGATATCCTCCGGCTTGCGGGCCGTGGCGAACACCCTCCAGCCTTCCGCCTTCAGCGCCCGCGCGCAATAAGCGCCGATCCCGGAGGAGGCGCCGGTGACGATGATGGTGCGCAACTCTTTCGCTTCTGGAATCGTTGTCTGAGCCGGGGTTGCCATTTGCCGCAATCACTTCCCATATTCGCGGCGTCGACACAATCGAGCGGAGCGAGGGCCCTTGCTACGAAATATCGTCGCCCTCAAACGCGTGCTCTACGACGCCGTGGGCCATTTCAACACCGATGACGGCTGGGCGATGGCCAGCCATCTGGCGATCACGTCGCTGATGGCGCTGTTTCCGTTCCTGATCTTTGCCACGACGCTCGCCAGCTTCCTCGGCGCGCGCGCCTTTGCCGACACGGCCGTGCATCTGGTCTTCGACACCTGGCCCGAGCAGATCGCCAAGCCGATCGCGCATGAGGTGCAGAACGTGCTGACGGTCAGGCGCACCGACCTTCTGACCTATGGCGTGCTGCTTGCCGCCTATTTCGCCTCGAACGGCATCGAGGCGCTGCGCACCTCGCTCAACCGCGCCTACCGGGTGACCGAGACGCGCGGCATCATCTACCGCAGGGTGCAGAGCATCATCTTCGTGCTGATCGCCACGGCGGGTTTCCTGGCGATCAGCGTGCTTCTGGTGTTCGCGCCGCTGCTGGCGCGGCTGGCCGAAGCGCATATCGAAGGCATCCAGCCCTATATGGGCACCATCACGCTGTGGCGTTACATCATTGCCACAATCGTCATCGTCGGCGGTCTGTTTGCCGTGCATATCTGGCTGCCGGCCGGCAAACGCCGGTTCTTCTCGATCATACCGGGCATCGCCTTCACGCTGGTGGCCTGGCTGATCGGCTCAACCGTCTTTGCAACCTATCTCGACCATTTCTCGTCCTATGTGACGACCTATGCCGGGCTCGCCTCGATCATGATCGCGGTGGTCTTCCTCTACATGCTGTCGGCAATTTTCATCCTGGGCGGCGAGCTCAACGCCGCGATCAGCCGCTATCTCGAAGCGCGCGCCAGGGTGGGCTGACTATACGGGTTGGGCCTTGGATGGCCTAGCGGTTGCCAAACCGACGCCCAGCGTGGCGATCGCCATGCCTATGATCTGCAGCAGGTTGAGCTGTTCGCCGAACAAGGCCCAGGCGATGACGGCGGTGACGGCCGGCACGAGGTAAAACAGCGACGCGACCTTCGACATTTCGCCGTCCCTGATCATCACCATCAACAGGAAGATGGCGCCGATCGACAGCACCAGGACCAGCCAGGCAAAGGCAAAAATGAGCTCGCCATTGATGGTGATAGCGCGTGTTTCGAAAGCCAAAGAGCCGAGGATCATCAGGGCCGAGCCGCCGACATATTGCCACATGGTCGCCGAAACCAGGTCGCCGCCGGACGCGTAGCGCTTCTGCCAGATCGTGCCGGCGCTCATGCCGAGCACGGAAATCAATGACGCGATCAGCGTCGCCGGCGTCACGCCGCCGCCCATCGTCCCAAGCTTCGGCCACAGCACGATGATGACGCCGATGAGCCCGACGGCAAGGCCGGCCCAGTGGCGCGGCAGAATCGCCTCGCCGAGGAATTTGCCGGCAAGCACCGCCGTAATCAGCGGCTGCAGGCCGACGATCAATGCCGAAAGCCCGGCCGGCATGCCTCTGTGGATCGCCCAGAAGACCGCACCGAGATAAACGCCATGCATGAGCATGCCGGCGATCGTCGCGTGCAGCGCTTCCGCGCGGGTCGCCCGGCGCGAACCGAGCAGGATCGTCAGGCCGGCCAGGATGATGGCCGCGAGCACGAAACGAATGGCGAGGAAGGTGAAAGGCTCCGCCCAGGGCATGGCATAGCGCGCGCCGATGAAGCCGGTCGCCCACAGGATGACAAAAGAGGCGGGTATGAACCGCTTGATGCTTTGCATTGTCGGAGCCTGGGGGAAGTGAAGGGTTGATGACGGCAATTGCTCTAATGCCGTTCAATCCGGCAAGCAAAGCGAAACGGTTGATCCATAAGCTAAATTGAATCCAACAAGCGGTGCCAAACGGGGGCATGACGCATCACAGCGCCATGGTGGGGAATGTTTTTGCATCTCGATACGACCGACCTTTTGTGCGCGCTCGCGGTCATTGCTGCTCTCGGCTTCCTTTTCGGCGCCGTGCTCGACGCGATCTTGAAAGAGAGCGGCTTCGGCCCGACCGGCAACACGCTGCTCTTTGTCGCAGGGTTTTTCATCACGGTGCTGGTCGCGAACAGGCATGGCATCGCCCGCGACGATTTGCGGCTTGCGACCGCCTGCGGTCTTGGCGGCGCCTTCGCGTTCATCAGCGCGGTGGCGCTCCTGAAGGCGGGCCTGGCGCGTCTATAATCAAAATCCGACAAGCCGTTGGACATCCCGCGGCGACGCCCCGTCATCGCGCAGGGCGGCGAGGCCGGTGTCCTTGAAACTCTTGGAGAGCTTCCTGCCGTCCGGCCCCAGGATCAGGCGGTGGTGGAAATAGCGTGGTGGCGCAAGGCCAAGCAGGTCCTGCAGCAGACGCTGCACGCCGGTCGCCGAATAGAGATCGAGGCCGCGCACGACATGACTGATGCCCTGGAGCGCATCGTCGAGAACGACGGCAAGGTGATAGCTGGTCGGGATGTCGCGGCGGGCGACGATGACATCGCCCCATTCGCGTGGGTTGGCCTCAACCGTTCGGGTCGCCGTCATGGTTTCGTCGGTGAACTCGGTCCATGACAGGTCCTTCGAGGCGCGCGCCATTGTCGCTTCGACGTCCAGGCGCCAGGCGAAGGGCATGCCATCGACAATTCGCCGGTTGCGCTCTTTCATCGGCAAGGCCTTGTCGAGCGACGGGTAGAGCGGCACGCCATCCGGGTCGCGTGGCCAGCCGCGGCCGCGCTTCTCGGTGTCGGCGATGAAAGCGCGGATTTCGCCACGGCTCATGAAGGCGGGATAGACCAGCTCCTCGGCGATCAGCCGGTCGAGGACGGCGCGATATTCGGCGAAATGCTCGGACTGGCGGCGTACCGGTTGTACCCATTCGAGTCCCAGCCATTCCAGGTCGCGAAGGATGCCGGCTTCAAATTCCGGCGTGCAGCGGGTGACGTCGATATCCTCGATACGCAGCAGCAGTTGGCCAGCGGCCTGCGCCGCCAGCCGCTGATTGAGCAAGGCCGAATAGGCGTGGCCGAGATGCAGCTCGCCATTCGGGCTTGGCGCGAAGCGGAATGTCAGGAGCGTCATCTGTCGAGCGGCATTCGGGTTGTCACGCGCTTTTTGCCGGTTGATACCTAGCCATCAATTGCCATTTCGCGACGGTCCTGGGAACAGCAACGTGCAACGCATCGCCTCGCTCGACGACATTGCGACAGGGCTCGACGCGCTCTGCCTGATCGATCCGCGACTGGAGGCGGTGCGGGGCATGGCCGGCGAGGTGCCGCTGAGGCTCTCGGAACCGGGGTTCAGAAGCCTCGCTTCGATAATCGTTTCGCAACAGGTCTCCCGCGCCAGCGCCGACGCCATTTTCGGTCGGCTGACCAAGCTGGTCGACCCGCTGACCGCGGAGGGGATCCTGGCCGCCGGTGAAGACATCTTTCGCGAGGCCGGGCTGTCGCGGCCGAAGCAGCGCGGGCTGCTCGCGGTGGCTGAAGCCGTGGCCGGTGGGCTCGATCTCCATCACCTCTGCTCGCTCGAGGCCGAAGAGGCGATCGCGGCGATGATCGCCGTGCCGGGCATCGGTCCATGGACGGCGGAAGTCTATCTTCTGTTTGCCGCCGGCCATCCCGACATCTTTCCCGCGCGCGACGTCGCGCTGCAGACGGCGGTCGGCCATGCGCTTGGCATCGACCCGCGCCCGCCGGAGAAAATGCTGATTCGTCTCGCCGAATCATGGAGCCCCTGGCGAGGGGTCGCTTCGCGGCTTTTTTGGGCTTACTACCGGGAATTGAAGGGCAGGGACGCGGTGCCTCCTGCCGAAACCCTCAAAAAAGCCTGAAAATCATGTATTTTTTGGGGTTTCGTCGACAGACAATCCGCTTCACATCCCTGTCATGTCGGGCTTACAGTATCCGCGCCGTTCGGTTCAGGATTAAGGAGGCCAAGACGTGACGGTTGCCGTATCTCCGGATGGGCTTCCCGCGCTGGTGCTGAATGCGGACTACCGTCCGCTCAGCTATTACCCGTTGTCGCTCTGGTCCTGGCAGGATGCCATCAAGGCTGTCTTCCTCGACCGGGTCAACATCGTCGCCGAATACGAACACGCCGTCTCGTCGCCGACCTTCTCGATGAAGCTGCCGAGCGTGGTCAGCCTCAAGGCTTATGTGAAGCCGTCCAGGCACCCCGCCTTCACACGCTTCAACGTGTTTTTGCGCGACCGTTTCCAGTGCCAGTATTGCGGCACGCCGGAGGATCTGACCTTCGACCATGTCATCCCGCGCCATCGCGGCGGAGCGACGACCTGGGAGAATGTCGTCGCCGCCTGCTCGCCCTGCAATCTCAGGAAGGGCGGCATGATGCCGGCCCAGGCCAAGATGTGGCCGCTGCAGAAGCCGTTCCAGCCGACGGTGCACGATCTGCACAACAACGGCCGGCTGTTCCCGCCCAACCATCTGCATGAAAGCTGGATGGATTATCTCTACTGGGATGTCGAACTGGAGCCTTGAGATCGTTCGAGAGTTCGGGAGGCTGGCCGCCTGAAGCGAGTGTCTGCGCTTCCGGTGCTTGCCGGACGAAGCATTCACGGGTGGTCGTGGCAGTCAAGGCTACGGGCGGCGCGGGCCCCTGACACTCCCCGATATTGGACCAACTCGGTCGTGCTCAGTTGTCAGCGGCTTCGTGTTTAAGGACTGGCTTCCCCCACTCCGTCGCTGCTTCGCAGCGCCACCTCTCCCCCCTCCGGAGGGAGAGGAAGGGAGCCTGTCGGAGTAGCGCTGGTAATAGGCTCGCGCCTTCCTCTACCCCGTCGATCGGGGGAGAGGTGGCGCTGCGAAGCAGCGACGGAGTGGGAGTCGACCTCGCTCGGACGGCGAAAGCCGCGCCATCCGACTCAGCCTGCCGAATTTCTGGACGAACTCTGCGTCGCGCCTGTCGATATTGATCAGTCCCGCGCGAGCGCGCTGCGGAAGGCGACGGCGGCCAGCACGAGGCTGGCGATGGCGTTCCAGCCGGCGAGCGACAGGCCGAGGATGCGAAGCGCCGCCTTGTCGCAGGACGGCGGCACGAATTTGTCGAGCGCGTCGAGCACGCCCTTGCCGCCGGTGTCGACCGGGCCGGCGCCCGCAGTGCAATCGGTCGGGCCGGCCCACCACTGCCATTCGACGCCGGAGTGATAGACGCCGAGATAAAGGCCGTAGAGCATCAGCAGGCCGCCAATGCCGAGCAGGCCGCGCGTCACCCAGGCCGGCGCGCGCAGCATCGAGGCGATCGCCGCCAGCACCATCAGCGGCACGCCGATGTAATAGGGCGTGCGCTGCTCCAGGCAGAGATGGCAGGGGATGTAGCCGCCGATATACTGGAAAGCGAGCGCCGAGCCGACAGTCGCAGCCATCGCGACAGCGAGAAACAGCGCGGCGCGCGTCCGCTGGCGTCCGGTGTCGTCAGTCATGGTCGCAGTCATCTGGCTGGTCCGCTCGGTTGGTTTAGCTTTTTGTATTCCGCAATTCCGGACGGAGGGTTACGGCGAAGTCGCCCAACTTAACCGCTCACACTTTCCTGGAATTGCTCCTATCCGTGGGCGTATCTGACGAGGATATAGAGCAAAATAAGGGCAGCGGCGCCGGCGCCGACAATCAATCCCAGGCGTTTTTCGATAAACTCCTTGATCTCTTCGCCATAGCGGCGGAGCAGCCAGGCAAGCAGCAGGAAGCGGGCGCCGCGCGCCACGATCGCCGAGACGATGAAGACGAGAAGATTGATGTGAAGCGCGCCGGCCAGAATGGTGACCACCTTGATCGGAGGCAGGTGCGCAGCGCCGGATGTGACGAGCAGCACCAGCATCAACCCCGTGCCGGAAGACTGCCACTTCTCGAAGGTGGCAAGGCCGCCGAAATGCTCCAGGATCGGCCGTGCTATCGTGTCGTAGGCGTAATAGCCGATCAGCCAGCCGGCAATGCCGCCCAGCACGGAGGCGACAGTGGCGGTCAGCGCGTAACGATAGGCGCGTTCAGGCCGCGCCAGCGCCATGGGCAGGAACAGCACGTCGGCCGGTATGAAGAACACCGAGCTTTCGACAAAGGCGATGAAGGCCAGCCACCATTCGGCGGATTTGCGGGCCGCCAGCGACAGGGTCCAGTCGTAAAGTCCGCGAAGCATCGGCTCTCCTAGGGTGGTTCCGAAACGGCGCACTGGTTTTCAGCCGCCGGCAGGAACGAAACAAGGACCCAAAGCGCCGCAGCTATCGTTTTCGGCCGGACACCTTAAACTTACGCTTCTCTAGAAAGTTTTTCCGCGCTGCACAATGGCAGCGGCGCTTACGAAACCGTAAGGCGCGGTTGACCCGCTTTGTGCCGGCAAATCCGCAACAGGCCAGTTGACGAAAGGCCGTCCAACCGTATAGTCCGCGCCCATCCAGGCCGCCCGGCCTGAGCCCCTATGGCGGAATTGGTAGACGCGCTCGACTCAAAATCGAGTTCCGCAAGGAGTGCTGGTTCGATCCCGGCTAGGGGCACCATTCTTCGCTCTTCGAGCTTCGGATAGCAGGCCATCCAAAGTGGCATTATCGCATATTGCCCGTATGGCCCTGCGAGTACCGCCCCGGCTGCGGCCATACCGTCAGCCCGTGCGGCTCGACGCCGACGCGAATCTTGGTGACGGCGCCCGACGTCGTGTCAATCATGTAGACATCGCTGTCGAAGCGGCCGGAGAGCCATAGCTGCTTGCCGTCGGCGCTGACATTGCCCATGTCGGGGCTGCCGCCGCCGGGGATCGGCCATTGCGCGACCACCGAGCGGGTGGCGAAATCGATTACCGTCACGCTGCCGGGCCCTTTGGCCTTGCCTTGCTCCATTTTGTGCGAGCCGCGGTTGGAGACATAGAGCCGCTTGCCGTCGCGGCTGACGACGAAGCCGTGCGTGCCGATGCCGGTCGCGATGAAGCCGATCTCCTTGAAATTGTCGCCGTCGATGAGAAAGACACCGTCATTCATCATGTCGGCGACGTAAAAGACCTTGCCGTCGGGCGAGAGGCGGATGTCTTGCGGCATGCCCATCTTCGAGAGGTCGAGATGGCCGAGCACCTTCTGGTTCTTGAGGTCGATCTTGGCCAGGCCGCCATTGCCGTATTCGCAGGTGAAGATCGCGTAGGCGCCGTCGGCCGAAAAATCGGCGTGGTTGATCCCGGGGCAGGTGGGTGTCGGCAGGCTCGATTTCAGCGCCATGGTGTGCGGGTCGCGGAAATCGAGCTGCTCCAGGGCCTCGTCAACGATAATGGCGGCACTGCCATCCGGCATGAAATACATGTTGTAGGGGTCGTCGACGGCGATCTGCTGACCTGGCTTGCCGGTCGCCGGGTCGATCGGCGTCAGGCTGCCATTCCTGCCGGTGCCGTTGTTGGCCACCCAAAGTGTTTTCAGGTCCCATGAAGGGACGACATGCTGCGGCTTGCTGCCGACCTCGAAGCGGTCGACTTCCTTGAGCGTCGTGGTGTCGATCACCGACACGCTGTTCGAGGACCGGTTGGGCACGTAGACACGCGGCAACGCGCCTGCCGTGGCGGGGCTGAGGTGACCGGCGGTGGTGCGGCTGTAGATGTTGACGGGCGGCGGCGCCGGCTCGCTGCAATCCTCGGGACAGGTATCGGCGCCGGCTCGAGCGGGCAGGAGCATTAGCAGCAGGAGAGCCGTACAGGGCCAGGCATGGCGCAAAAAAATTTTGATCATATGGATGGCTTCGTGAAGGCCGGCCAAAATTTGCCGACGCGACCCATAGCTTGTATCCCGCCGTTGATCTAGCGCCTTTTCAACTGCTTAACGTAAACCGGATTGTTCCTGTCATGATTCGTGGGCAGCGCGTTTGAACGCTGGACGTCTTCAGCAGTGCAATCAGGACGCTTTGCGCGCCGCGCCGGGATCGCCATCGTTCGCCGCGCTGAGTTCGCCCGTCGCCAAAAGATCCAATCCGTCGAAGGCCCGTTCGAGGTCCTCAGTCTCATCCGCTGCCGGTTCAGCGTGCCGGTCCTGCAGCATCCGGTCCTGGCGCGTCAGCGTTTCCAGCCTGCGGTGCAACTCGCGGTTCTCGTCGCGGCAACGGGCAAGCGCGAGCTCGTCGGTCATGCCGCGCAGGCGCAGATCGGCGAGTTGAGCCTTCACCGTGGCATGGTCCCGGCGCGCCACGTCGCGCTCCTCGCGTAATTTTGCGATCTCGGCCTCGGAAGTTTGGCGCCGAAGCCCGGTCGCTTCCCCGCCACGCTCCCGCGTCTCGCCCGGCGCTGTGCGGACCATGGCTTGATCGGCAAAGAGCGCAGTGGCCCGGCGCTGCAGCGAGTGCAGCTCCCGCTCGAGTTCAGCGGCTCGCTCCTGCGCGGCGGAGGCGCAATCCTTGAGAACGCCGCGTTCATGCTCGACGGTGGACAGGCGCGCCTGCAACTCCTGTTGCACCGCCATCTGCCGTGACAGTTTTCCGGTCAACTGCTCGTTGACGAGTTGGTAGTCCGCGACCTTGGAATGCAAGAGCATGGCGGCCTGCTCCAGGCTGGCAATCCGCGCTGCGGCGTCCTCACGCGTCTGCTCTGCCGCCTGCCTGGCCATGATCTCGTCGCGGAGCTGCTCGGAGATCCGCGCCAGGTTCCGCCCCAGACACTCGACTTCGACATTCGCTTCGAGGAACCGCGCTTCGCGATGGCTAGCTTGCCTGTCGGCCTGTGCTATCGCCTGCCGAATTCTGTCGAGTTCGACCTGCAGGCCGGCAATGGTCGCGCTCGCGATCGAAAGCTCGTGCGATTTTCGTGCAAGTTCTTTCGCCGCGCGATCGTGCAGGCGACCGAGCTTCGCCACCTCCTCCTGCAACTCCCATTTCTCGGTATCGAGAGCATCGACATGGCGTGTTCGCGCATCGAGCCTGGAGAAATAGTCCTGCGCGAAGGACTGTGCATGACGCGACAGGTCCAGCCCGTTCGCCATGCCTTTCAAATGTGTGGCCAAGGCGTCGTCGGCATACGGTATCGACTGATCATTAAGCTCGCCGGAAGAAGCGCTGCTGGTCCCAATCCGATAAGAGCCGGCATCCGTCGAACCATTCAAAGCAACCAGCATGTCCGGCTGGGGCAATCTGGTGGGTTTTTCTTTGAGAGTCGGCGAAGCTTGATGCGTGGCGGCTCGAATGCTTCGGATCAGGTCTTCGAGCGAGTCTTCCTTGTCATTTCGGACAATGGCACCTTGCTCTGCACTTATGTGCCGGACGCCGTTAGCCTCATGATCCAGCGACATTTTTCCCTCATCGGGACCGAATCACTGAATTGTTGCGGATCAGGAACAAGATTGCGAGTAGATTTTGCCGGCTTTCACTGAAAATCGCTCATGAGAGAGAGTAAAGACCAATATTAGCTCTTCCTGTTGGGAAATAGGAAGTAAATTCTCGATATTTTCTATCAATCATTCAAATCCTGTAACGAAACACGCCACTTGCCATCGCAGCTGACAACGAAGCCGTGCGTGCCGATGCCGGTCGGGATGAAGCCGATCTCCTTGAAATTGTCGCCGTCGATGAGAAAGACACCACCATTCACCATGTCGGCGATGTAAAGACCTTGCCGTTGGGTGAGAGGGCGGGGCTGAGGTGACCGGCGGTGGTCCGGCTGTAGATGTTGACGGACGGCGGCGTCGGCTCGCTGCAATCCTCGGGACAGGTATCGGCGCGCGACATGCCTGGCTGCAGCGATACGAGTAAACCAAGCGGCACGCAAAGACGGATGAAGCGCAGAAAAGTCTCGATCATTTTGGCTGACTTACAATGAAGGCGTGGATCGAATCGGTGGTCCCGTTGACGATGAGATCTACCCCAAGCTGCCCGAACTCTGCGGAAGATCTTGCCGGATCGCCACCAAAAACGCCATCCCGGGGCCCGAGTTTTGGTGGGCCTGCAAGTCGATCCTTGCGTACCAGGGATGGATCGATAGCGAGCATCAGGGAGGTGTCGGCCAAACCGGCATGCGTTCCGATTTCGGCGCGAGTGGCTCCGGCAGCCAGGAGCTTGTCGGCAAAGGGCGCCTGCGCGAATTGGTAGTAATCAACCGCGGCGAAGACGCGCGCCTGCGTCTTTTTCCATTCGGCATTGAGCCGATCTGCAACGTAGCGCTCGTCGGCCTGGTAGCCGCCGTGGTCGCCGAGAAGCACGATGGTCTTGAAGCCAGCATGTCTGAAGCTGCGTGACGCTGACTCGAGCATTTGCTCGAAAGTCTTGTCGCTAATGGAGATGGTTCCCGGAAAACGCATGTGAGAGGTAGGTGGGTCGATGGTGCCCTCCGGCACGTAGGCGATGACCGGCGCGACCAGCGTATTGCCCAGTTTCGCGGCGATTCTTCCGGCAAGGAACTTCACCCGCACATTGTGTTTGCCCAGCGCCATTGCCGGGCCGCTTTGCTCGGTGCCGCCGATCGGAATGATGATCGTGGTCGTTCCCGCCGCGACGAGGTCGCGCAGTTCGGTCCAGGTGAGGTCCTCGAGGAAAACAGATGCCTGGACCGGCGTCACCGCGGACAAGGCCATCGCCACAGTGAGGCCGGCCACGAGCGGGCTCAACACGCCTGTGCCGATTGCAAGAACCATGCGCCGAAATCCGCTGACCATCACCGACGCCTCAGCAGGTTCTTCATGCGGTTGCGCAGGATGCGCGCCATGTTGCGGGTCTCGCGGTAGAGGTGCAACTGCGAAGCCGCCTGGCGGGCGAGGCGATCGGCGTCCGGGGTCAACCCGACCACCAGCGTGCCAACCGGCTTGCGCTCGGTCCACAGCCGGCTCATCACCGGATGGTCCGGCACCGCGCAGGAATCAGTCATGATGATGTTGGGGTCGTCGAGGTGCTGCTTGGTCACCTCGATCATCAGCAGCGTGCCCGGCGAATAGGCGGCCAGCGTCTCGTCATAGGCTGTCTTCCATGTGTAGGCGACGCCGGCCTCGACGAAGACGACCAGGCAGGCGATGGCGCGCCCGTCCAGCGTCAGTGAATGAATGCGGCACATATCCTGCTCGGCCAGCCTGTGCACGGCCTCTCTGGCGAAGGCGGCGCGGTAGCGGTCGATCGCCATGGCGGTGCGCTCACGGCCCTTCCAGCCAGCCGCCTCCAACGTCAGGAAGCTTTCGATGGCATGGCGGATCTCATCCGGCCCGCGCGCCACCACATGCTCGAGCCTGCCCTGGTCGCCGAGGCGACGCTTCAGCCGGCGGAACTCGCGGTAATGATGCGCGCGCAAGGACACCTTGAGATAGTCCTCGCCATCTGCATCGCTTTGCAGCACCGGACGTTCCACCTTGCCGGTGGTGACCATGGTCAGGCCGCGGCTGTCGGCAAAGGACGTGAGCAGGCTCGCCACCGGGCCGTCGAGCCGGATGTCGGCGAGCACAAAGACCTTGGGCAGCTTGAGGTGCGGCCTGCCCAGCATCGAGAAGAAATCCTCGATGACGCCAACCGGATCGTCGCGATCGACGAGCGGCGTGCCGAGCGGACCGAACGGGCTCGACCAGGTGCGCATCACCGGAACGCCGAGCGGCATTGCCGGCCGCTCGACCGAGAACGGCACCAGCAGCCGCAGCCGGTTGCGGAATTCGTCGCCGTCGCGGATCACGGCCAGTCGCACCTCGCGATCCTCCAGCCGGGGCATGGCCGGCGCCAGGAAGCGCGGGTTGAAGAAGACGTTGGGCTCGATGGTGCGGGCGCACAGATAATCGAGCTCCTCGACGAGGTCGAAGCCGGCCGAGGCCGGATAGATGGCAAGCTTCCGCTCCGGCCGGTTGTTGGCAAGGATCTCGATATGGGCGGGATCGGCCTCGCGCGCCAGGCCGGCAAGATTGGAAACCATGGCGCCGGCAGGGCCGCCGCTGGTCTCTTCAAGCAACGGGATGGCTGCCATCAGGCGACTTCCTTCTTTGCAGGCACGAAGATCACCATCACGATGCCAAGCTTGCGCCAGACAGTGAAGGACAGCGCGCTGGCCTCGAACACCATGGCCAGGCTGGTGGCGATCGCCGCGCCCCACAGGCCGAAATGTGGGATCAGAAGCACATTGAGGCCGATGTTGAAGGCAAGAGTCATGGCATACACGGCGGCGCAGATGTTCTGGTTGCCGCTCATGGTCAGCAGGCTTTCGCAGGGGCCGACGGCGGCGCGCGCCACGACGCCGAGCACGAGCAGGAACAGCAGCGGATAGCCGGCGGTGAATTCGGGGCCGAACAGCACCAGCATCGGCTCGCCGAGCACCAGCACCACGAGCGCCATCAGGAGCGAGGGCCAGAAGGTCCAGGACACCGTTTCGCGGGCGAACGCGGCAAGCCTCGATGGTTCGCCATGGGTGAATTGCGCGTAACGCTGGGCGACACCCGCCTTGACCGCGAAATAGACGAAATGCACCAGCGCCAGCGTCTTGACCGTCGCGAAATAGACGGCGACGTCATTGGGGTCCATGTAGGCGCCGACCATCAGCACGTCGGCATTGGTGAGCAGGAAGAAGAAGCTCTCGACCAGGAAGATCGGCAGTGAGACCAGGACCCACTGGCCGAAATGCACCGTCATCGGCCCGGCCGGGACTTTCTTCTCCATGCGCGATGTGACGGCGATCAGCTGGCCAAGCGTGGTGACATAGGTGGCGGCGATCGAGGCGAAGATCGCGGTCTTGGCGTCGGGCACATAATGCAGGGCGAGCATGAGCGCCATGAACGCCAGGATCAGCACCGGCCGTACCAGATAGGTGGGCGAGAGCGCCAGCAGCGCCCAGGAATTCGCGCGCGCCAGGCCCTGCAGGAGATCGCCGAGCGCAATCATCGGCAGGCAGATGACGCCAAGCACGAAGGGTATGACGTAGTAGTTCTCGATCCAGTCCGAGGCGAGCCAGACGCCAAGCGCGCCGAGACCCGCGATCAGCGTCGAGGCAAGCAGCACAAACAGGCGGCTTGCCAGCACGATGCCGCGCAGCTCGGCCAGCATGCCGCGCTCGCGGTATTCAGGAATGAAGCGGATGACCGAGGTGTGGAAGCCGAGGCAGGCAAGGTTGCCGACGATGACCATCGTCACCCAGACCAGCACCGAGATGCCGTATTCGAACGAGCCCATCCAGCGCGCCATCAGCACCTGGCTGACAAAGGCGATGAAGGCGCTGATGATGCGGATCGAAAAGGCGATCAGCGACATGCGCCCGGCTTCGCCGCGCTCGTCGGCGGTGAACAGGGCGGCATCGATGCGGCCAAGCAGCGGACGCATGCGCAGCGCCCAGCGCTGCGGCAGGAACCGCCCGGCAGTCGTTGCCGCGGAAAAGCGCACCCACAACTCTCCGTTTTCCGCCTCTTTCCAGCGCTTCGATGTATCCGAAACACCTTAAGAAAGGGTGGGTGGGGACAGGGCGACAAAGGCAACGCGCGAAAGGCGAGCGAACGCAGGGGATTGCCCGAAGGCAAGGGGAGCCGCCGGCGCGTCGCTCGCCCCTCCCCCGCCAAGGGGGGAGGCTGGGCGCCCGTCTTGCCGGGCACTCAAAGGCGTCGAAGGGATCCGCCTACATTCCCTTCATCGCGTCGCAGGACACGTTCGGGTTCATGTCGGCGAAGGCGCCGGTCGGGTTCTGTTTCCAGGCCCAAACATGCAGTTCGTAGAACGGGCCGAGGCCGTAGCGGTTGGGCGCGGTGTTGAAATTGAAGAGCTGCCCTTCGAGCGAGGCCGGCCCCTTCGAGGTGATGTATTCGACGGCGATCAGCTTCAGCGAGCCGTCAGCCATCGGCTCGTACATCACCGCTTCGGGCTTGGCGACGTCGACGGCGTCGTCCTTCAGATAGGCGGCATTGACGTAGTGGATGCCCATGGCGCCGCCGGTCAGGCCGCTGGCGCAAGGGATCGGCGCATAGCCTTCCGCTTTGGCCACGGCGACGTCCTCGAAGCGACTGTCGAGCGCGCGCACCTTTTCGGCGAGCGGATTGACGGTCTTAGCGGTCGCGGCGCCGGCCATCACCATGACGGTCGAGGCAGAGGCGCCGACGAGGACCCATTTGTAAATGTTCATTGTTCTCTCCAATTCCATCGGCGCGAAAAATGGGGGCCGGCCTGATCGGGCCGGACGACGGGGCGCCTGTTCTAAAAGGGTGAAGCGTTGGCCCAACGGTCGATGAATCACCGGTGGAGCCACCAATAGTCCCGGTGGTCACGCGGCATCTCGCGCTCGCCGAGCCCGATGTCGCGTCTCAAATAGGCGTCTTGCGGTGGCAGAAGGCGACGCCGGTTTCGCAATGGCGAAAACAACGCCGACACGAGCCGCCGCACGAGGCCGCGCCGTCGCCGGGGCGAAAGAGTATCCGCCGGGGCGGATGCTCTCTCGCTGTCCGGCAGGACATCAGGTCCGCCATCGACAGGGATGAGATGCTCTTCATCGCTCTGCCGTTCGTCCGCCGGATCAGCGATAAAAGTAGGGGTCGAGGACCCGCACCTCCGTGATCCTGTCCACCGGCAGCGAATTCTTCTGCGCTGTGCTGCGGATCGCCTCGGGCGAGGGGGCGTCGTAAATGCAGTAGGTATGTTTCTTGTCGGGCGTGACGAAGGACTGCACCCAGCTCACGCCTTTTTCGGCGTTGCGCATGATGACGCCGCCCAAGGCATCGGCGCCGGCGTCGTTCATCGGCACGTTGAGGCCTTCGGGAAATGTGCGTTCAATCAGATAGCGAGGCATTGGCTTTCCTTTCGTCAGTGAATTGCACCCGGTTTCGAGCGCTGACCGACAAGACCACGTCGTGAAAAGCCATGCATCGGAGCCTTTCCCCATATTCGGCGGGACGATTCCCTATGTTGGCGACGTTTTGATGTGGAGAGAGGCACTGCTATGTGTGGAAGGTCACATTGTAGTGAACGGATCCCGGCCTATCGTGGCGACAGCCCGCCATGGTAGAATCCCAACCCCTGAGAGAGATCGACGATGCTTCTGGAACGGCAGGTGCAGCTGCGACAGCTGGAGGATTTGCTGGCGCAAGCGGCGAGCGGCCATGGCCGCGTGGCTGCCCTTCTGGGCGAGGCCGGCGCCGGCAAGACGGCGCTTGTCGAGGCTTTCGCCGGCGGTGTTGGCGGCAGCGTTGCCATATTCCGCAGCGCTTGCGAGGACCTTTCGATCCCTGATCCGCTAGGCCCGCTCTACGATCTCGCGCGTGAGGCACAGTGGGAATTGCCGCGCGCGGTCGACGATCGGCAAGGGCAGCGGCTGCCCCTGTTTTGCGACGCGCTCGACGTCTTCGAGGCGAAAGGCCCGACCCTGCTGATCATCGAGGACCTGCACTGGGCGGATGACGCGACGCTCGATTTCGTCCGCTTCCTCGGCCGGCGGATTGCAAACATCCACATATTGCTTGTGGTCACGGCCCGCACCGACCGCAGCGAGGGACAGATGCGCGTGCGCCGGGCGCTGGGCGAGATTCCAGCCGGCAATGTCGCGCGCATCGAGGTGCCGCTGCTCAGCGAAACGGCTGTATTGTCGCTGGCCGGGGCGGTCGAGCGCGATGGCGGCGCGATCTACCGGGCGACGGCCGGCAACGCGTTCTTCGTCACCGAATTGCTGGCCGCCGAAAGCGATACCGCCTTGCCGGCCAGCGTGCGCGACGCGGTGCTGGCGCGGGCCGAACGCCTGTCGCCAGGCGCCCGCTCGATGCTCGACGCGGTCTCGGTGTTCCCGCGCCGTGCCGATGCCTGGGCGTTGAGCGGCCTGTGCGGTGTCGCGGCGGCCGGCCAGCTCGCCGAATGCGTCTCGCATGGTCTGCTTGAAGACCTCGGCGATGGCTACGCGTTTCGTCATGAGATCGCCCGCAGCGCAATCGAGATGGCGCTGACGCCCAGCCTGCGGCGCGAATACAACCAGCGCGCGCTTGCGGCGCTGCAGGAAAAGCAGGACGTCGCCACTGCAAAACTGGTGCATCACGCGGTCGAGGCACAGGACCTGGAGGCGGTGCGCGAACTGGCGCCGCTCGCCGCGCGCGAGGCATCCCGTCTGGGCGCGCATCGCGACGCGGCGGGATACTACGAGGTCGCCCTGCGCCATTGCGATGGGCTGCCGATGGAGAGCCGCGCGGAGTTGCATGAAGGCCACGCCTTCGAATGCCACCTGATCGGCCGCATCGATGCGGCAATCGAAGCCCAGGAGCAAGCGCGGCGGCTGCGACAGGCGCTCGGAGACCGGCTGAGAGAGGGCGACAGCCTCAGATGCCTGTCGCGATTTTCGTATCTTCTGGGCGACCGCGAGGCGGCCGACCGGTTCGGCGCACAGGCCGTCGCGCTCCTGGAAACGGCGCCCGACAGTGCCGAACTGGCGATGGCCTATTCGAACCTCTCGCAACTGGCGATGCTGGCCGAAAGGCTGGATGAGACGCTGTCCTTCGGCGGCAAGGCGGTGGCACTGGCGGAGCGGCTCAACAGGCGCGACATCTTGTGCCATGCCCTGAACAATCTCGGCGCCGCCGGCCAATGGCTGGATCTTGCCAAGGGTCAGCGCGACCTTGCCCGCAGCCTCGACATCGCGTTGGAGGACAACTTCCAGGAGCACGCGGCGCGCGCCTTCACCAATAGCGCCTGCCTCGAGATGAACCGGCTGGGCCTTGCCCAGGCGCAATCCTTCCTAGATCGCGGTATCGCCTATTGCGTGGAGAACGATCTGGCGACCTGGCGCGATTACATGCGTGGCGTGCAGGCGCAGCTCCTGTTGCGGCGCGGCCTATGGGATGACGCGGCCGCGATGGCGCATGAAGTCATCGACGATGAAGCGGCGACCGCGCTGGTCCGCTATCCGGCGTTGGCGGCACTGGCGCGGCTGCGCATCAGGCGCGGCGACCCGGCGGCGGAACCGGTGCTCGACGAGATGAAGCGGTTCCTGGACAAGGGCATGGAGCTGCAGCGGCTGGTGTCCTATGCGGCGGTGATGGCGGAACGCGCATGGCTGGAGCAAGGCGAGAAAGATGAGGCGCTGCGCCTGATCGATCTCGCCGAAAAGCTGTCGCCAACCAGGGCCGTGTTCGGCGAACTGGCGATATGGCGGCAACTGCTGTCGCCGGGGAGCGACCCGGGGAACACCACCGGCATGGCGGAGCCGCAGCGGCTGCAGCTTGCCGGCGACTGGCGCGGCGCCGCCGCGCTCTGGGCGGATCTCGGCGCGAGCTTCGAGCAGGCGCTCGCCTTGCTGCAGGGCGACGAGGCGGCGCAGCGCGAGGCGCTCGACATCTTCGAAGCGCTTGGCACCAGACCGGTGGCGCAGCATGTGCGCGGCCTTATGCGGCAGAGCGGATTGATCCGCATTGCACGCGGACCAAGGCAGGCAACGCGTTCAAATCAGGCGGGCCTCACGCAACGCCAGATGGAAGTCCTGCAACTTCTCGAGCGAGGCTTTTCCAACAAGAAGATCGCCGCGCAACTGACCATCTCGCCCAAGACGGTCGATCATCACGTTTCGGCGGTGCTGGAGAAGTTGGAAGTCATCTCGCGGGGCGAGGCGGCAGCGGCCGCGCGCGCGTCGGGATTGTTGTGAGGCTAGAGCAATTCCAGGGAAAGTGTGAGCGGTTTTCCGTCCGGAATTGCGTCAAAACAAAGGGTTAGAGCGGTTCGCCGTTTCCGTGAAACGTTGAAACGCTCTAATCTAGGGAACTAACGGCCAACGCTGGCGCTGCCCCTCATCCGCCCTTCGGGCACCTTCTCCCCGTCAACGGGGAGAAGGAAGAAAGGGTCAGGCAAACGCGCCGTGGCAGTGTTTGTACTTCTTGCCGGAACCGCAGGGGCAGGCCTCGTTGCGGCCGACCTTGCCCCAGGTCGCGGGATTCTTGGGATCGCGGTTTTCCGGTGCGACAACGGTATCCTGACGCATGAGAAGCGCTGTGTCGCCGCCCTGGAAATCGTCCTCGCCGGTGGTGCCGTCGATATGGCTGCCGAACATGTCCGGCGCCTGGGGCGGCGGCGCTTCGGCCGCCTCGCGCACCAGCTCGACGCGCATCAGCTGAGCGGTGACGGCCTGTTCCAGATTGCCGAGCATGGCCTGGAACAGCTCGAAGGCTTCGCTCTTGTATTCCTGCAGCGGGTCACGCTGGGCATAGCCGCGGAAGCCGACGACCGAGCGCAGATGGTCGAGATTGACGATGTGCTCGCGCCACAGATGGTCGAGCGTCTGCAGCACCACCGAGCGCTCGACATAGGTCATGACGTCGGGGCCGAAGCGGTCGGCGCGTTCCTTGGCGGCTGCGTCGGCGGCGGCCGTGATGCGCTCGCGGATATCGTCCTCGGCGATGCCTTCTTCCTTGACCCAGTCCTCAATCGGCAGGTCGAGGTTGAGATACTGCGCCACTTCCTCCTTGAGGCCGGCGACGTTCCACTGTTCGGCATAGGCGTTTTCGGGAATGTTCTTGGCGACGATATCTTCGATGACGCCTTCGCGCATCTCGGCGATCGTCTCCGTCAGGCCTTCGCCGTCCATCAGCTCGATGCGCCGCTGGAACACCGCCTTGCGCTGGTCGTTGGAGACGTCGTCGTATTTGAGCAGGTTCTTGCGGATGTCGAAGTTGCGCGCCTCGACCTTCTTCTGCGCCTTCTCCAGCGCCTTGTTGATCCAGGGATGGATGATCGCCTCATCTTCCTTGAGGCCGAGTTTCGTCAGCATGCCGTCCATGCGCTCGGAACCGAAGATGCGCATCAAATCGTCCTGCAGCGACAGGAAGAATTTCGAGCGGCCCGGGTCGCCCTGGCGGCCCGAACGGCCACGCAGCTGGTTGTCGATGCGGCGCGATTCGTGGCGCTCGGTGGCCAGAACGTAAAGGCCGCCGGCGGCCAGCGCCTTTTCCTTCAAGCGCTCGATGTCGGCATGGATCGCCTTTTCACGCGCCTCGCGCTCGGGGCCTTCGGGCATGTCGCCCAGTTCCTCGGCGATGCGCATTTCGGCGTTGCCGCCGAGCTTGATGTCGGTGCCGCGGCCGGCCATGTTGGTGGCGATGGTGATGGCGCCGGGCTTGCCGGCCTGGGCGACGATCGCCGCCTCACGCTCGTGATGGCGCGCGTTCAGCACTTCGAAATCCTTGAAACCTTCCTTGCGCAGGCGCTCGGCCAGTTGCTCGGATTTCTCGATCGAGGTCGTGCCGACCAGTGTTGGCTGGCCCTTGGCGCGCGCTTCCTTGATTTCCTTGACGATCGCTTTGTATTTCTCCTCGACCGTACGGTAGACTTCGTCGTCCTCATCCTTGCGGATGACCGGCAGATTGGTCGGGATCTCGGTGACTTCGAGACCATAGATGTTGCCGAACTCCTCGGCCTCGGTCAGCGCCGTGCCGGTCATGCCGGACAATTTCTTGTAGAGGCGGAAATAGTTCTGGAAAGTGACGGAGGCCAGCGTCTGGTTCTCCGGCTGGATCGCCACATGCTCCTTGGCTTCCAGCGCCTGGTGCAGGCCTTCGGAATAGCGCCGTCCCGGCATCATGCGGCCGGTGAACTCGTCGATGATGACGATCTCGCCGTTGCGCACGATATAGTCCTTGTCCTTCTGGAACAGCCGGTGCGCCTTCAGCGCGTTGTTGACGTGGTGGACGATGGCGACGTTCTCGACGTCGTACAGCGACTCGCCCTTCAGCAGACCGGCCGCGCGAAGCATGTTTTCCAGCTTCTCGGTGCCTTCCTCGGTGAAAATCGAGGTCTTCTGCTTCTCGTCGATTTCATAATCCTGCGGCTGCAGCTGGATGATGAAAGTGTCGATGGTGTTGTACATTTCCGAACGGTCCTCGAGCGGACCGGAAATGATCAGCGGGGTGCGCGCCTCGTCGACCAGGATGGAGTCGACCTCGTCGACGATCGCGTAATTGTGGCCGCGCTGCACCATCTGGGCGCGCTCGTATTTCATGTTGTCGCGCAGATAGTCGAAGCCGAGCTCGTTGTTGGTGGCGTACGTAACGTCCGCGGCATAGGCCTCACGCCGCTCCTCGTCCGACAGGCCGTGGACGATGACGCCGACAGAAAGACCGAGGAACTTGTAGACGCGGCCCATCCATTCGGAGTCACGCGTGGCAAGATAGTCGTTGACGGTGACGACATGGACGCCTTTGGCGGCCAGCGCGTTGAGATAGACAGGCAAGGTGGCGACCAGCGTCTTGCCCTCACCGGTACGCATCTCGGCGATGCCGCCATTGTGAAGCACCATGCCGCCGATCAGCTGTACGTCAAAAGGCCGCATGCCAAGCACGCGGCGGGCCGCTTCGCGCACCGTGGCGAAGGCCGGCACCAAAAGGTCGTCCAGCGAAGCGCCGTTGGCGAGGTCCTGGCGGAATTTTTCCGTGCGCCCGGTAAGCTCGGCGTCGGACAAGGCCCGCATCTCGTTTTCCATGGCGTTGATGGCTTCGACCCTTGGCCGGGTCGACTTGACGCGGCGGTCGTTGGAAGAGCCGAAAACCTTACGGGCGAGACCGCCGAGACTGACCATTCAATGGTCCTTTCGATAGCATTCTTGGTCGTTGCGACGAGTACCGGGCGGCCCCATCAAATCCGCGTGAACGCGGACAAACGCAAAAAGCGCCCGGAAAACGGTTCTGGACGCCAAGTCGATGGACAGATAAGAGGGGGCTCAATCGATGTCAACGCTGCGTTAGCCCCATGGGCAGCGCCAAATTCCGCCACAATCCGACTGATCTGGAACCCCTTCCGCTCCCACGATCCTTATTGGCAATCCCCCATTGGAGTTATCTTGATGTCCTTGTCGTTCCGCCGTGCGTCGCTCGCCAGCCTTGGTCTGGCCTTCGGGCTGTCGGCTCTTTGCCTGTCGCCGCTGATGGCGCAGGAGACCGCGCCGGCGCCTGCTCAGCCTGACGCCACCGCGCCCGCGGCCGCACCGGTCGATCCGAATGCCGTCGTTGCCACCGTCAATGGTGAGAAGCTGACCGAGGCCGACCTTCAGCTTGCCGAGGGCGAGTTGTCGCAGCAGTTCGCGCAATTGCCGCCCGAACAGCGCCGCGCCGCGGCACTTTCTGCCGCTATCGAGATCCGCGTCATGGCCAAGAAGGCGATCGACGCCGGGCTCGACAAGGATGCCGACTTTCAGCGCCGCATGGCTTTCCTGCAACAGCGCGCGCTGCATGGCGAAGTGGTCGAGAAGGAAGTCGTCAACAAGGTGACCGACGCCGATGTGCGCGCCCGTTACGACCAGGAAATCGCCAACACGCCGCCGGTCAACGAGATCCACGCCCGCCACATCCTCGTGAAGACGAAGGAAGAGGCCGACGCGATCATCAAGCAGCTCGACGGCGGCGCCGATTTCCAGAAGCTCGCCAACGAGCACACCAGCGACCCGAGCGGCAAGACCAGTGGTGGTGACCTCGGCTGGTTCGGTCCGGGACAGATGGTGCCGGAATTCGACAAGGCAGCCTTTGCGCTCGAGGTCGGCAAATACTCGAAGGAGCCGGTGCAGTCGCAGTTCGGCTGGCACGTCATCAAGGTCGAGGACAAGCGCGCCAAGCAGCCGCCGGCTTTCGACGACGTCAAGGATCAGGCCAAGCAGGCCGTCATCCGCGACAAGTATTTCGCCATGGTCAAGGATTTGCGCGCCGCCGCCAAGGTCGAAATCCCGGACGAGAAGCTGAAGAAGGACGTCGATACGCTGGAAAGCAGCAAGTAATCGATCGCCGACCGACAATTCTGCAAAGGGCGCCTTCGGGCGCCCTTTCACGTTATCGGGCCTGGGCTATTCCGCGCACCACGTAGCGGACGACCTTGCGGATTGCTGCTTCGTCCTCGTCCAGGCGGTCGGTCAAGAGATGCCGCCAGGCATAGGAGGCGATCATGTCGGCGACGATTTCGGCATCGACGTCGGCCGCCACCTCGTTGCGCATCCTGGCGCGCTCGACGATGCGGCCGGTATGGCTGCGGCGACCTTTCGAATAGTCGGCAAGTGCCGCCGCGGCAGCCGCGTCGGATTGTGCCTCGGCGATGAGCGAACGGAAGACATTGCCCGATGGCGTGTCACGCCAATGGGCAAACAGGTTCTTCAGGAAACCGACGAGATCGTCCTCGATGTTCCCGGTATCGGGCGTCTCGACGCGCTTTTGCCGTTGATAGACTTCGATCAGCAACGCCGCCTTGCTCGGCCACCAGCGATAGATGGTTGGCTTGCCCGCCCGGGCGCGGCGCGCGACGGCCTCGATCGAGAAACCGGAGTAGCCCGCCTCACGCAGCACCGCTTCGGCGGCCTCGATGATGGCGTCGGCGCTTTCCGGATTGCGCTTGGCGCCGATCGACTTGCGCCCGGGAGCAACGGCTTCGCCCATTGCGGTCTTCCTTAGCCGGTGAATCTCAGACCAATCATATGGGCTCCGGCGATGAAACGAAACGACGCCTTTCCGGCTGCGAAGGCTCCGGCTATGTCGCCAAGGCGCGGCCAGAACGCCCCTTGCGCGGCGGCGCGCTATCGGGCAAACCGGCCTTCCTTTCGCGTTCTTGCCGCTACGGGGTTCCGATGTCCGCTACGATTTCGCCGCTCGCACCGAAGAAATATCCCAAGATGCCGGTCATCGAGGGCGTGCGCATCGCCACCGCCGAGGCCGGCATCAAATACAAGGGCCGCACCGACCTGCTGGCCATCGTCTTCGATCCGGGCACCACGGTCGCCGGGGTGTTCACCAAGTCGAAATGTCCGTCGGCGCCCGTCGATTACTGCCGCCAGAACCTGCCCGCCGGCAAGGCGCGCGTGCTGGTGGTCAATTCCGGCAACGCCAATGCCTTCACCGGCAAAAAGGGCAAGGCTTCCACCGCGCTGACCGGCGAAGCGGCGGCGAAGGCAGCGGGATGTTCCGACAGCGAAGTGTTCCTGGCTTCGACGGGCGTCATCGGCGAGCCGCTCGACACGACCAAGTTCAGCCATCTGCTGGCCGGCCTGGTCAAGGACGGCAAGCCGGATCTGTGGACCGAGGCGGCCAAGGCCATCATGACCACGGACACTTATCCCAAAGTGGCGACGGCAACGGTCAAGCTTGGCGATATCGACGTCACCATCAACGGCATTGCCAAGGGCGCCGGCATGATCGCGCCCGACATGGCGACGATGCTCTCCTTCATTGCCACCGACGCGCCGATCGCCGCTCCGGTGCTGCAGGATCTGTTGTCGCGCGGCACGGCCAAGACCTTCAATGCCGTCACCGTCGACAGCGACACTTCGACCAGCGACACGCTGCTTTTGTTCGCTACCGGCAAGGCCGCTATGCGCGGCGCGCCGGCGATCAGCGACCCGAAGGATGCGCGGCTCGCCGCCTTCCGTCGCGCGCTTGGCAAGGTCTTGAAGTCGCTGGCGCTGCAGGTCGTGCGCGACGGTGAAGGCGCGCGCAAACAGGTCGAAGTCACCGTCACCGGCGCCAAGTCGGCGCGCTCGGCCAAGCGCATTGCGCTCTCGATCGCCAATTCGCCGCTGGTCAAGACGGCGGTGGCCGGCGAGGACGCCAATTGGGGCCGCGTCGTGATGGCCGTCGGCAAGGCCGGCGAGCCGGCCGATCGCGACCGCCTTTCGATCTGGTTCGGCGACAATCGGCTGGCGCATGAGGGCGAGCGCGATCCGGCTTATTCGGAAGAGGCGACTTCGGCTTATATGAAGCGCGACGACATCCGCATCGGCGTCGATCTCGGCATAGGTCGCGGCAAGGCGACGGTGTGGACCTGCGACCTCACCAAGGAATATGTCGCCATCAACGGCGACTACCGGAGCTGATGGCGCCGGTGTCCAGGCATCCGGCAAGCGTGCTTGCGATTGTGCGCCGCTACGAGGCGGCGGGCTTTCGCGCCTGGCCCGCGGCCGCCGTGCATTATGACGGAACATGGGTGGTGCGGCTGACGGCCGGACTCCCGGCCAAGCGGCTGAATTCGGTCAACCCGCTTGATCCGGGCGACACCCATGCCATTGAGGAGCGCATCGGCCGCGCCGCGCGGCGCTTCGATGCCTATGGCCGGCCGCTGACCTTTCGCATGTCGCCGCTGTCGGGCCAGGTGCTGTCCACGCATCTCGACAAGGCGGGCTGGAGCATTTTCGACGAATCGCTGGTGATGCGATTGCCGCTGAAAGACGCCGAGCTCGGCGCGGCCATGGACCAGATTCCACTCAAGGACATCAGCCGTTTCATCGGCGCGTCGCTGAGGACCAGCGGCTCGGACATAGCGCTGCGGCCCGGCCTGTCGGAAGTGATCGGCGCCATCCAGCCGGAGGCGGGCTTGTTCGCGCTCGAAGATGGCAACGAGCCGCTGGCGACGCTGATCTGCGTCCATGACGGCGACCTTGCCGGCCTGTTCGAAGTCGCCACCGAAAAGTCGGCCCGCAAGAAGGGCCATGGGCGCAATCTCATCCTGTCGGCGCTGAAATGGGCGCGGCTGCGTGGCGCGCGCGAGGCTTGGCTGCAGGTCGAGGCCGGCAATGTCGCGGCGCTGTCGCTCTACCGCGCGCTCGGCTTCGAGGAAGTCTACCGCTACCACTATCGGCGGCCGCCCGGCGCATGAACGAGATCAAGCCAACCGGAAAGCGCCTGCTCCTGGTCGCGGCCTGTGCGCTGGTCGATGCCGACCGGCGCGTGCTCCTGGCGCAGCGCCCCGAGGGCAAGCAACTCGCCGGCCTGTGGGAATTCCCCGGCGGCAAGGTCGAGCCTGGCGAAACGCCTGAGCAATGCCTTGTGCGCGAACTCTATGAGGAGCTCGGCATCGAGACCGAGATCCCGTGCCTGGCGCCGCTTACTTTCGCCAGCCACAGCTACGACGACTTCCACCTCTTGATGCCGCTTTATGTCTGCCGCCGCTTTCGCGGCATCGCCCAACCCAGGGAAGGGCAAGGGCTGAAATGGATCAGACCCAAGCAGATGCGCGATTACCCGATGCCACCGGCGGACGCGCCGCTCATCCAGTTCCTCATCGACCTCTTGTGACCTGCCAGTTTTAGGCAGCGTTAATGGAAGATTTATCTCGACGTGGAAAATTGAACGGGCCTTTGGCGCGGCACTATCGTCGATTAGGGAACTGGGGACCCAATCCATGAGCCTTGAAAGAGACTGGGACTCGATCCGGACTGACCGGGGCTTTCGCGTGGTGGACGCCGGCATGGGCATCTTGCGGATCACGCTTCTCTTCGGTTCGGCCGCGGTGGCGCTGGCGCTGATCGCAACGCCTTTCCTCGACAATCAGACGCGGCCACAGACCGCCAAGGACGGCTTCGGCCTCGACATGACCTCGACGGGATCCATCGGCCACCGCAGCGATACATACACGCTTCGCCGCAGCGTCTTGCAACCGTTCCCGAGTTCGATTTGCGTCATCCGCAATGACGGCAGCCGCAGCGGCGAGTGCTGAATAGTTAATGATTTTCGGGACAGGGCCGTTTCACATCCCGTTAAGCTTTTGCTGTTAACCTTTCTTAACGGGTAGGCCCTAGGTTCCGGGCATGAGGGATCGACGACCATGAAAGACCTGCTGCGGCAATTCGTGAAGGATGAGGCAGGCGCCACGGCGATCGAATACGGCCTGATCGTGGCCGTGCTGTCGCTTGCCATCGTCGCTGGCGTCGGCCAGGCGGCCAGCGCGATCCAGTGGCTGTTCAGTGATAATAACAGCAGGCTGGTCCAGGCATTCAGCGCTAGTCCCTGACCATAAGGCGCGAAACGCTCTTTCCGCGGTTCCGGACGGAAGGCTGCGGCGCAGTCGCCGAGCCCAACCGCCCACGCTTTTGCCGGGATTGCTCTCTTTGCCGGGATTGCTCTAGCGAGACGGTTATTCAAGGACGCTCTTGAGCGAAACCTTGGCCGATCCCGGCTTGAGTGGTTTTTGCTGCGAGGCGTCGGGCGCCCAGCCTGACATCCAGACAATCGAAAAGCTTGCGCGGACGCGGCCGTCCGGGTCGGAAAACCGTTCGGCGTAGATCTCGGCGGCGCGCGCAAACAGCCGCCTCGTGCCCGGCCGCCGGCTGCGGTCGATGAGCGGGCTGGTTTCGCCCATTGCGCGCAGATCGGCGCAGAGATCGAACAGCGTGTCGTAGCGCACCGTCACCGTCTCGACATCGGCCACCGGCAGAGCCAGGCCGGCGCGCTGCAGCAACGCGCCGGCGTCGCGAACGTCGGTGAACGGCAGCACGCGCGGGCCGGCGCCGCCATAAAGCTCGGTCTCGGCCGCGAGCAGGCTCTCGCGCAGTTCGGCAAGCGTGCCCGCGCCGGCGAGCGCACCGAGGAAAAGGCCGTCGGGTTTCAGCACCCGGCGGATTTGCGCGAGAACGCCGGGAATGTCGTTCATGGCCTGCAACGAAAGCAAGGACACGACGAGATCGAGACTTTCGGCCTCGAACGGCACCGTCTCCGGCGCTGTCACGGTGCCCGCCGCACCGGCCAGAAACGACTCGTCTGCCTCCACGCGCACGATTTCGGTCACCTTACCGCTGTCAGCGAGCACGGCAGCCGCCGCCGACGTCTGACAGAACAGCGTCGCCGCTTTGCCGAACCGCCGCTCGACGGCGCCCAGCCTGTCGGCGAGGTCCTCGGCTGTCCGGCGCATCAGGAAATCGGCGCCCTCGACGGGGCGGGCGAGCGCCCGGCGCTTGTGCGCAAGCCAGAGCTCAGTATCGATCAAGGGCTGCACGGAGTGGTTCCTGTTGTCCGCGCCTGCCGCATTGGTGTTATGCTGGCGCTGGGTTTCATTCACGTGGCCGATCCGGTGCACAAGATCAAGACCATCGCGCTGAAGGATATGACACGGCAGGCGTTGAGCTGGCCGGCGCGCCTGTTGTTTCCGCCGGTCTGCGCCGGCTGCCAGCGCCATGTATCGCAGCCCGGCGTGCTCTGCGGCGCCTGCTGGCCGAAGCTTCGGCTGCTGGAGAAGCCCTGGTGCCCGGTGATGGGCACGCCCTTCACGCATGACATGGGCGAGGGCTTTCTTTGCGCCGAGGCGATCGCCGATCCACCGCCCTTCGAGCGGGCGCGGGCCGCAGTCGTCTATTCAGGTGTCGCCCGGCAGATGGTGCAAGGACTGAAATACCAGGATCGCACCGACCTCGCGCCTTGGATGGCGCGCTGGATGATGCGCGCCGGCGCGGAACTGATCGCGGAGGCCGATGTGGTGGTGCCGGTGCCATTGCACTGGCGGCGTTTTTTTCGGCGACAGTTCAACCAGTCGGCCGAATTGGCGCGGGCGATTTCGAAGCTCAGCGACCTGCCTTTCTCGCCGTCCGCCGTCAGGCGTGTAAAACTCACGCGCCAGCAGGTCGGGCTGGAACGGCACGAGCGCGAGGAAAACGTGCGCGCCGCCTTCCGCATTTCACCGGAAGCCGAGATCGAGATCGCCAGGCGCCGGGTGCTCGTCATCGACGATGTCTACACGACAGGCGCCACCGTGCGGGCTCTCGCCAAGGCGCTGAAAAAAGGCGGCGCCGGAGCGGTCGACGTGCTTACCTTCGCCCGCGTCCTGCCGGGGGACTTCCGGGCCGATGAGTCCGCGACTATATAGGCTTAAGTTGTTGTTCAGTTGCATGTCGTTTTCGGCGGCACGCACAGGCAGGATTGCCGACCGATGGTCGATGTGACGATTTATACCCGTATGATGTGTGGTTACTGCACGGCCGCCAAGCGGCTGCTCGACCGCAAGGGTGTGACCTATACCGAGCACGATGCCTCGTTCTCGCCGGAACTGCGCCAGGAAATGATGTCGCGGGCGCACGGGCGAACCACTTTTCCGCAGATTTTCATCGGCGACACGCATGTCGGCGGCTGTGACGACCTCCATGATCTGGAGTCGCACGGTCGGCTCGATGCGTTGCTCGCCCACGGGAGATAAAAATGGGACCTTTCAAGGCCGCGGCCGTGCAGATGCGTTCGGGCACCAGCCCGGAACGAAACGCGGCCGACATGGAATTGCTGGTGCGCCAGGCCGCGGGCCAGGGTGCGACCTATGTGCAGACGCCGGAAATGACCGGCGCGCTCATCCGCGACAAGCAGGCCGCCGTCTTCGCCACCGAGGACAAGGACGTCGTGGTCGCGACGGCGCGCAGGCTGGCGAAGGAACTCGGCATTTATCTGCATGTCGGCTCGACGGCGATCCTGCGCGCCGACGGCAAGCTCGCCAACCGCGCCTTCCTGTTCGCCCCCGATGGCGCCGTGATCGCCGGCTACGACAAGATCCACATGTTCGATGTCGATCTCGACAATGGCGAGAGCTGGCGCGAATCCGCCTCCTATGAGCCCGGAACGGAAGCGGTGGTGACCGATATCCTGGGAGCGCGACTGGGCTTTGCCGTGTGCTACGATCTGCGTTTCCCGCAGCTGTTCCGCGCCGAGGCGATGGCTGGAGCCAATGTGCTGACGGTGCCCGCCGCCTTCACGCGCCAGACCGGCGAGGCGCATTGGCATGTGCTGTTGCGCGCCCGCGCCATCGAGAATGGCGCCTATGTCGTCGCCGCGGCGCAAGGCGGCCTGCACGAGGACGGCCGCGAGACCTATGGTCATTCGCTGATCGTCGATCCGTGGGGGCGCATCATCGCCGAGGCGGCGCATAACGAGCCTGGCGTGATCATCGCCGAGATCGACCCGGCGCAATCGCCCGCGGCGCGCCGCAAGGTTCCCAATCTCAAAAATGCGCGGGATTTCACCGTCAATGCCGGCGGGGCGTCGGATCTGAGGGGTGCAGCCTCTTGATCCGTTTTTCGCTGATCTGCGAACACGAGCACGAGTTCGAGGCCTGGTTCCGCAGCAATGACGACTTCGACAGCCAGAAGAAGCGCGGCTTCGTCGATTGCCCGAGCTGCGGCTCGCACAAGGTCGAAAAAGCGTTGATGGCGCCGGCCGTCTCGACCTCACGCGGCCGAGAAACGGTCGCCCTGGCCATGGGCGAGGCGCAGAAGCAGGCGTTGGCGCAGCTCAAGGCGCTGGCCGAGAAGGTGCGCGAGAACGCCGACTATGTCGGCGACAAGTTCGCCGAGGAAGCGCGCAAGATCCATTTCGGCGAGACCGATGCGCGCGGCATCTATGGCGAGGCGACGCTGGAGGAGGCGAAAAGCCTCGCCGAGGACGGCGTCGAGTTCATGCCGATCCCGAGCTTTCCGGAGGACCGGAACTGAGTTCCAAGGCGCGTCGAAACAGTTTGATGGGCTAACCCATACTGACGATCAGTTTGGCGAGCAGATTTGCCAGCGTTTCCCGCTCGGCAGCGGTCAAACCGGCAAGGATTGCGTGCTCGTTGGCGACATGGGCGGCAAGCGCTTCGTCGACCAGTGCTAGGCCTTTGGCGGTGAGTTGGACGACGATGCCGCGCCGGTCGCTCGGGTGCGGCGCGCGCTGGATCAGGCCGGCCTTTTCCAGGCGGTCGAGCCGGGCGGTCATGGCGCCGGAGGTGACCATCGTCGCCTCGTAAAGTTCGGTCGGCGTCAGCGCGTAAGGCGCGCCGGAGCGCCGCAATGTCGCCAGCACGTCGAACTCCCCGGCCTGCAGCCCGTAGCGCGCAAAAACGGGCGTCAACCGATCGCGCATGATGATTGTCGAAACCTCGTTCAGGCGCCCGATGACGCCCATTGGCGACACGTCGAGGTCCGGCCGTTCCCGGCGCCACTGTTCGAGAGCTTTTGCCGCGCGATCCATATATCTCACCCAAAAGTATCTTGACGTAAAGAATATTTCTATTATGTTACCTCAAGACAGGATGATGGCCAAGGCGGCTGCAGGGGACGAACGATGAAATTTCTCTGGGATTCGGCGATTGGCCTTTTGGTGGTGACGGGCGGGCTGCTCGGCATGACGCTGCCTTTCGGCAAGCTGGCGACGGCGGCCGGCGTGCCGGCCATGGTCTGGGCTTTCGTCATCTCGCTAGGCGCCGGCGGCGTGCTGCTGCTGGTGCTCCTGCTGCGCGGCGAACGCGTCCGGCTGACGCCGCACAAACTGCGCTATTTCTTCGTCACGGCGGCGATTTCCTACGCGATCCCCAATCTCCTGATGTTTTCCGCCATCCCGCATCTCGGCGCTGGTTACACTGGCATCATGTTCACCTTGTCGCCTGTCGTGACCCTTGTGTTCTCGATCCTGCTCGGCGTCCGGCGGCCCAACATGCTCGGCATCGTTGGCATCGCGGTCGGCTTCGTCGGCGCGGCGATAGTGGCGCTGACGCGCGGCGAGGCGGGCCAACCGGCCGATTATTTCTGGGTGGCGATCGGCTTGCTCATTCCGGTCAGCCTTGCCGCCGGCAACATCTACCGCACGGTCGACTGGCCGGAAGGCACCGGGCCGATCGAGCTGGCCGTCGGCAGCCATCTGGCTTCGGCCACGCTGCTCCTTGCCGGCATTCTGACGCTGTTGGGCTGGCACGCCTTCGCTCCGCTCGCCGGCGTGCCGCTGGTGGTCATCGCGCAAATTGCCTCGGCCTCGGCGATGTTTGCCTTCTTCTTCCGCCTGCAGGCGGTCGGCGGCCCGGTCTATCTCAGCCAGATCGGCTATGTCGCGGCCGCCGTCGGGCTGTTCGCCGGCACGCTCTTCCTTGGCGAGCACTATCAGTTGCTGACTTGGGCAGGCGCCGCCATCATCACCGCCGGCGTGTTCATCACCACCAAGGCGCAGAGCCAGGCCAGCGTGAAGCCGCAACGCCAGGCAGCGTGAGTCCTTGGTCTTGCGCCTTTCAAGCTGACGGTTTTTTGTAGCCTGGGCCAAGCAATTCCTCTGTCCCTGAGACTGGGAGCTCCTTATTCTCGAATAGGATGGTGTCGCATCGCGTATCCGCTATGCAGCTTGCCGGCCGCAATGGGAGGAACGATGTCGACAGAAGGCCTGGTCAGCGTTGCCGACTTCCGTGCCGCCATGCGGCTCATTGTCGGCAATGTCAGCGTGATCACCGCTGGCGTCGGTGACGATCGCTCCGGCCTGGTCGTCATCTCGGTCGTCTCGCTGTCGGCGGAGCCGCCAAAGGTGATCGCCTGCGTCAACCGCTCGTCGTCGACCTGGCCGATGATCGAGCGCTACCGGCATTTCGGCGTCAATTCGCTCGGCCCCCAGCATCAGGCCGTCGCCGAGCGCTTCTCCGGCTTCGGTGGCATCAAGGGCAAGGACCGCTATGAAGGCGCCGAATGGACGACGCTGAAGACTGGCGCTGCGTTGCTGACCGACGCTGTCGCCGCCTTCGATTGCAGCCTGGACGAGATGATCGACCGCGGCACGCATTCCATCGTCATCGGCTCGGTCGAGGCGGTCCGAACCAAGGATGCCGGCCAGGCGCTGATCTATTGGCGGGGCGGCTATCGACCCCTCGACGCCTAGAACGGTTCAGCATTTTCACGGAATCACTGAACCGCCCTAAGTCTTTGTTTCTGTGCAGTTCCGGACGGAAAGCCGCTACGCACTTTTCCTTGAATTGCTTTAGGGAGTGGCGATATTCCGGTGAATCTCAACAATCCCTTGGGCAAGCTTGCAGGAGGAACGGTCAGACCGATCCCTTTTCGGCCAGCACCATGTAGTTGACGTCCATGTCCCTGGATTTCTGCCAGCGGTCGGCCAACGGATGATAGATGACGCCGGTGCGGTCGATCACCGTGAGCCCGGCAGCACCCAGCGCCTTCGCCAGTTCTTCCGGGCGCACCAGCTTGCCAAATTGATGCGTGCCGCGCGGCAGCCAGCGCAGGACGTACTCGGCGCCGATGATGGCAAGGCCAAGCGCCTTCAGCGTGCGGTTGATGGTGGCCACGAACATGATGCCGCCGGGCCGCACCATCTCACCGCATTTGGCGACGAACAGGTCGACATCGGCGACATGCTCGACCACCTCCATGTTGAGGATGACGTCGAAGGTTTCGCCGGCCTCGGCCAGCGCTTCGGCGGTGGTGGCGCGATAGTCGACGCTGACGCCAGCCTCCGCCGCATGCAGCTTGGCGACCTCGATGTTGGTGGCCGAAGCGTCGGCGCCGACCACTTCGGCGCCGAGCCGCGCCATCGGTTCGCACAGCAAACCGCCGCCGCAGCCGATGTCGAGGAAGCGCAGCCCCTCGAATGGCCGGGCCGCGCGCGGATCGCGGCCGAAACGCGCCGCCACCTGGTCGCGGATATAGGCAAGCCGCACCGGATTGAACTTGTGCAGCGGCCGGAACTTGCCGTTAGGGTTCCACCATTCGGCGGCAAGGGCGGAGAAGCGCTCGACTTCTCCGGCATCGATGGTCGATCGGCGGGGCTCTGGCATAGGCGGGTCTCCTCGGCCGCGGGGAAGACAAAGAAGGCTAGGAAGTCGGATCCTTGGCCGTGAAAGTCAAGGCAGGTTTTTACGGCTGCTGTCACACGCCCATCTTTGTCAGCACGTGGCAGCTTGATTGCACCGGCGCTGAAACGGCCCTGCGACGTCCCGCGAATGGGAGGCATGCTGTCGAAAAGGAGTGCGATCATGCAGCCCTCGATCCTCTGGCGCCGTCTCGATCTCGAAGGCCATGATGCCTGCCTGCTTTGCCCGACCGACAACGGTTGGCGGCTCGAGGGACATGCGCTCTTCCTGCAGGACGGCGAGCCATGCAGCCTTGCCTATGCGGTGGATTGCGACGCCGGCTGGCGCACGCGTTCAGCGCGCGTCGGCGGCTTTCTCGGCGCGCAAATCCTGCGCTACGAGATCGAACGGCTTGCCGACGGCCGATGGACGCTGAATGGCGCGGAGCAGGCGGTGGTCGCGGGACTTGTCGACGTCGACCTCGGTTTCACGCCGGCCACGAACCTGATGGCGATCCGCCGTTTCGACCTTGCCGTCGGCGCGGCGACACCTGCTCCGGCAGCCTATCTGGCCTTTCCTGAACTCAGGCTGATGCATCTCGACCAGACCTACCGGCGGGTCGACAAACAGCGCTATGCTTATGCCGCGCCGATGTTCGGCTACGATGCCGTGCTGGAGGTGTCGGCCGCCGGCTTCGTTGTCGACTATCCCGGCCTGTGGCGAAGCGCCGGCGCATTGGTCCCTTAACGTCCGATTTACCGGGCTGGCGGTTTGCCGGCGCGCGGCCGTGATTTGGCATGTACATTGCCGGTCCGAGTATCGGGACGGCGTGGTGCGAATCAAAACCCAGATCATTGCCACGTTGTTGAGCGCCGCGGCCTTGATTGGTCTCGTCGGCGCGATCGCAATCGTTTTGCAAATCTCGCAGACCAGAACAGCAGCTGTTGCCGAAGCGGCAAGTGTTGGTCGGCAGCTCGCCGAAGCCATCGCCTTCAAAGCTTCCGACATGCCAAGGTCCTTGCTCGACAGGCCCGTTGCGTTGCGGGATTTCGTGGCCTTGCAGCACAGCGGCTCGAAACGCGACCTCGTCGTCCTCGACCGCGACAAAGTCATCCTCGCCGACGTACCGGGGGAGGAAGAAAATGTCGGCAAGCCGTTCGATCACGACCGCGACGACGAAATCCGCCACGTGCTGGACGACGGCCAACCGCGCGACTTCGTCGAGGACAGTACCGATCTGGCCGAGCCGATCAATCTGATCGCGGTGCCGATCGAGGATGCGCCCGGCAAGATCGTCGGTGCCCTGCTTTTCGAATACACGCCGTTGCTGCACGCCGCCCAGAACCGCACCAACGCCATGATCTGGCTCGTCGGCCTGTCAACCGCCGTCGCCGTGCTGATCGCCGCTCTCTCCGCGCTCCTGCTACTCAGCCGTTTCGGCGCCGGGCTTTCCGGCCTTAACCGCGGCATCGAAGCGCTGGCGCGCGGCGACGCCGGTGCCCGCATCGGTGGGGCCTCAAAAGACGAGTTCGGGCAATTGGCGAAAGGGTTCGACGGCATGGCGGCCGACCTCGAAACCTCACGTCGACAGCTTGTCGACCAGAAGGCCTATATCGAGGACATCGTGCGCACGGTCGCCGAGGGCATCGTCGTCATCGACGGCGAGGGGCGCATCGTGTCGGCCAATCCGGCCGCCGCCGATGTCGCCGGAAGGCACACCAGCAAGATCGAGGGGCAGGATTGGCGCTCGGTCCTGGAGATGCGGGCACCATCGGGAGACAGGCTGGCGCCGGGCGCGACGCCGGTCGAGCTGACGCTTGCCACTGGGCGCCGGCATCAAGCGGAGGTGCGGCTGGTTAAGCCTGACGGATCGCATCTGCCGGTGGTGGCAAGCTGCAATCCGCTCAACCGCGCGGGTGGCGGCATCGTGCTGACGCTGAGCGACATCAGCGAGCTGCGCAGCGCCGAGCGAGCGGTGAACGATCGCGCCGAGGAACTGGCAGTGCTCAACCACGAGCTCCGCGAGACATCGCAGTCCACCAGCCGGCTGGTGAAGCTCGGCGAGCTGCTGCAGGCCTGCGTCACCTTCCAGGAAGCATTCTCTGTCGTCGGCTCGGCGATGCCCGACTTTTTCGGCGGCTTGAGCGGCACGGTCCATCTGACCAGCGCCTCGCGCAATCTGGTCGAGGAGATGGCGCATTGGGGCGAAATCCGTTCGAGTGTCGGGCAATTCGCGCCGGAGGATTGCTGGGCGTTGCGCCGCGGCCAGCAGCATGTCGCCGGTCCAGGCATGCTGACGCCGCGCTGCAACCATATCACCGAGAATGGTGGTCGCGGCTATGTCTGCATGCCGCTGGCAGCGCAGGGCGAAACGCTCGGCATCGTGCATCTTTGCGAGCCCGACGCCGCTGATGGTCCGGATTGGCTCGCCCCGCGGCAGCAGGTTTTGCGCGGCGTCGTCGATACGCTGGCTCTGGCGCTGGCCAATCTGCGCCTGCGCGAAACGCTGCGCCAGCAATCGATCCGCGATCCCAACACCGGGCTCTACAACCGGCGCTATCTGGAAGAGACCAGCGGTCGCGAATTGCGGCGCATGGAGCGCTCGGGGCAGCCGATGGCGATGATCATGCTCGACGTCGACCATTTCAAGCAGTTCAACGACACATTTGGGCACGAAGCGGGCGATCTCGTGCTCAAGCACGTCGCCAGCACGTTGCTCGACCACGCCCGCGAAAGCGATGTAGTGTCACGCTATGGCGGTGAGGAGTTCGCGCTGATGCTGCCGGCGACGTCGCTTACCGATGCCGCCGAGCGCGCCGAGGCGCTGCGCAAGGCGATCAGGCAGCTGCATCTGACGCATCGTGGACGCACATTGGGCACCATCACCGCTTCTTTCGGCGTCGCCGCCTTCCCGGAACTTGGCGCGTCATGGGTCGAAATCGTCAACGCCGCCGATCGTTCGCTTTATCAGGCAAAGGCCGACGGGCGCGACAGGGTCGTGGCCGGACTGGGCAAGGCCGATCCGGACTGGGATAGTTCGACGGCCGATAAAAGAACAGGTCAAGCCTGACTGGTTGTCGCCTAACCAGCAGACACGACTTCGGCGTGCCGCATGTCCACGGTCGCGGGATCGATCGCCCGCATCGCTTCGCTGTCACCGATCTCGGCCATGATGCGGTCCGCCGCGGCCAGGGCCTGTTCCATGCTTTGCCAACGCACGACGTCGACCCAGGTGCCGTCGTCGCGCTTGCCGAGATGGCGCCTGAGAAAGCCCGGCTGGCGGGCAAGCCAGTCCGTTATGACCTCGTTGTTGGTGGCAAAACCGGCCTCGGTGCCCGGTTTCAGGCGGAAAGTGACGATTTCCAGGGTCTCGGCCATGCGAATCTCCAAGCGATGATCATGGCGGCCTTATCGCATGATCGATGTCGGGAATCTGTCAGGACAGCCGATGTCGGGCAGGTCACGGCGTGGCTCGCTTGCGAAGCCTTGCTGTTTTGGCTAAGGAGGCCGCGCGTTTCCGCGCTCGGCTTCGCCGGGCGCTTCCTTCCGTTTCCGGCCAGAAGCCGGCTTCAGTCAAAGGCATTTCGCTTCCATGGCGCGTATCGTGATGAAATTCGGCGGAACCTCGGTCGCCGACATCGCCCGCATCCGCAATGTGGCGCGCCATGTCAAACGCGAGGTTGACGCCGGTCACGATGTCGCCGTGGTGGTCTCGGCCATGGCCGGCAAGACCAATGAGCTGGTCGGCTGGACCCGCGAGGCGTCGCCGATGCACGACGCGCGCGAGTATGACGCGGTGGTCGCCTCGGGCGAGCAGGTCACCGCCGGGCTGCTGGCGATCACGTTGCAGAACATGGGCATCCACGCGCGCTCCTGGCAGGGCTGGCAGATCCCGATCAAGACCGACAACGCGCATGGCGCGGCGCGCATCCTCGATATCGACGGCGCCTTCCTGATCAAGCGCTTCGGCGAGGGCCAGGTGGCGGTGATCGCCGGTTTTCAGGGTATCGGCCCCGACAACCGCATCGCGACGCTGGGCCGCGGCGGCTCCGATACCAGCGCCGTGGCGATCGCGGCTGCGGTCAAGGCCGATCGCTGCGACATCTACACCGATGTCGACGGCGTCTACACGACCGATCCGCGCATCGAGCCGAAGGCGCGCCGGCTGGCCAAGATTTCGTTCGAGGAAATGCTCGAAATGGCCTCGCTCGGCGCCAAGGTGCTGCAGGTTCGCTCGGTCGAGCTTGCCATGGTACACAGGGTGCGTACCTTCGTGCGGTCGTCCTTCGACGATCCCGATGCGCCCGGAATGGGGGATTTGCTCAATCCGCCCGGAACGCTCATTTGCGACGAGGAAGAGATCGTGGAACAGCAGGTCGTCACCGGAATTGCCTACGCCAAGGACGAAGCGCAGATTTCGCTGCGCCGTGTCGGCGACCGTCCGGGCGTTGCCGCCGGCATCTTCGGCCCGCTGGCCGAGGCCAATATCAATGTCGATATGATCGTCCAGAACATCTCGGAGGACGGCAAATTCACCGACATGACCTTCACGGTGCCTTCCGGCGATGTCGACAAGGCGCTGGCCGTGCTCGATCGCCTGAAGGCCGAGGTCGGCTATGACGTGGTGCAGTCGGAAGCCGGCATGTCGAAGGTTTCGGTGATCGGCATCGGCATGAGAAGCCACGCCGGCGTCGCCGCCACCGCCTTCAAGGCGCTGGCCGACAAGGCGATCAACATCCGCGCCATCACCACCTCCGAGATCAAAATTTCGATACTGATCGACGGTCCCTACACCGAACTTGCGGTTCGCACTTTGCATTCCGTCTACGGTCTGGATAAGCAGTAGCAAGAGAGTTGCGTTGTTGCGTGAGCGCCGGCCGCGGGTGAAACTGCGGCGGGCTTGCTGCCCATTGGAGAAGAAGCCGCGATGCGTGATACGGCCAGTGGCCCGCGCGTTCTGCTGAAACGGCTCCGCGAGCTCATGCAGGAGCCGCTGGAGCCGCAGGAGCGGCTTGACCGGATCGTGCGCGACATCGCCTCCAACATGGTCGCCGAAGTCTGCTCGCTCTATGTGCTGCGCGCCGATTCAGTGCTCGAGCTCTACGCCACCGAGGGTCTCAACCCCAACGCCGTCCATTTGTCGCAGTTGCGGCTCGGGCAAGGCCTCGTCGGCACCATCGCGGCCAGCGCGCGGCCGCTCAACCTTTCCAACGCGCAAGAACACCCGGCCTTCGCCTACCTGCCGGAAACGGGCGAGGAGATCTACAGCTCCTTCCTCGGCGTGCCGGTGCTCAGGGCAGGCCGGACGCTCGGCGTGCTCGTCGTCCAGAACAAGACCAAGCGCCACTATCGCGACGACGAGGTCGAGGCGCTGGAAACCACGGCGATGGTCATCGCCGAGATGATCGCCACCGGCGATCTGGCGCGGCTGACCCGTCCGGGGCTTGAGCTCGACCTGCGCCGCCCGGTGAGTTTCACCGGCCTCTCCTTCAACGACGGCGTCGGGCTCGGCCATGTCGTGCTGCACGAGCCGCGCATCGTCGTCACCAATCTGTTCAACGAGGACAGCGAGGAGGAGGTGCGTCGCCTCGATCATTCGCTCGGTTCGCTCAGGCTCTCGATCGACGACATGCTGGAGCGCCGCGACGTCGCCTTCGAAGGCGAGCATCGCGAGGTTCTCGAAGCCTATCGTATGTTCGCCAACGATCGTGGCTGGGTGCGACGCCTGGAAGAGGCGATCCGCAACGGCCTGACGGCGGAAGCGGCGGTCGAAAAAGTGCAAAGCGACATGCGCGCCCGCATGCTGCACATGACAGACCCCTATCTGCGCGAGCGGATGAGCGATTTCGACGACCTCGCCAACCGGCTGCTGCGCCAGCTGATGGGGCGTGGGCCGGAGGACGTCGCCGCCTCGCTGCCCAAGGATGCCATCATCGTCGCCCGCTCGATGGGCGCGGCCGAGCTGCTCGACTATCCGCGCGACAAGCTGCGCGGCCTGGTGCTGGAGGATGGCGCGGCGACTAGCCATGTGGTGATCGTGGCGCGCGCCATGGGCATCCCCGTCGCCGGCCAGATGAAGGGCGCCGTTTCGATGGCGGAAAACGGCGATGCCATCATCGTCGATGGCGAGGAAGGCACGATCCATCTGCGGCCGCAGCCCGACCTCGAGGCCGCCTATGCCGAAAAGGTCCGCTTCAGGGCGCGGCGGCAGGAAACCTATCGCGAGCTGCGCAAGAAGCCGTCGCTGACCAAGGATGGCATTGCGGTCGATCTTCTGATGAATGCCGGCCTCGCGGTCGACCTGCCGCAATTGGCCGAGTCAGGCGCGGCGGGCATCGGCCTCTTCCGCACCGAATTGCAGTTCATGGTCGCCTCGACCTTCCCGCGCGCCGAGGCGCAGGAGCGGCTTTACCGTGACGTGCTCGACGCGGCGCGCGACAAGCCCGTCACCTTCCGCACCATCGATATTGGCGGCGACAAGGTGCTGCCCTATTTCAAGGGCGCGATCCAGGAAGAGAACCCGGCGCTCGGCTGGCGTGCGATCCGCCTGACGCTTGACCGTCCCGGCCTGCTGAGAACCCAGATCCGGGCGCTGCTCAAGGCTTGCGGCGGCCGCGAGCTGAAGCTGATGTTGCCAATGGTGACGGAGCTCGGCGAGATCGCGCAGGCGCGTGAGATCATCGACCGCGAAGTCCGGCATCTGTCACGCTTTGCCCATCATTTGCCGACCAGCCTCAAGCTCGGCGCGATGCTAGAAGTGCCGTCGCTGCTGTTTCAGCTCGACGAGCTGATGAAGGCGGTGGATTTCGTTTCGGTCGGCTCCAACGACCTATTCCAGTTCGTCATGGCCGTCGACCGCGGCAACACGCAGCTGGCCGACCGCTTCGACAATCTGTCCACGCCGTTCCTGCGCGTCTTGAAAATGATCGCCGATGCCGGCGTCCGCAACCACACGCCGGTGACGCTTTGCGGTGAGCTCGCCGGAAAACCCATATCGGCCATGGCGTTGATCGGCCTCGGCTTCCGTTCGATCTCGATGTCGCCGGCCTCCATCGGCCCGGTCAAGGCAATGTTGACGGAATTGCCGCTGCAGGAGCTGCAGAGCTTCTTCGATGATAATCTGATGGCGCCGAGCCAAAGGCTGCCGATGCGCGCGTTGCTGCAGGCCTTTGCCGACGATCGTTCCATTCCGCTCTAGATTCACGGGAGGGCGGTCTGCAAATGGCGATCTTCTGCGCTTCCGGTGCTCATGTACCTAAATGCACGTTCCGCTCCGGTTCTCGAAATTCGCCGTTTTCGACTTGCCCTGACGTGAATTCCATCGAAGTTTCAAGATCATGATCAATCTTCCCCGCGAGCGTATGGATCAGGTCGTCAAGCGTTTCGAGATGCTCGAAGCGCAGATGGCGGCCGGGCCGGCGGCCGACGCCTATGTGAGGATGGCGTCGGAATATGCCGAGCTGCAGGACATGGTGGCCAAGGTCCGGGAATTGCGTTCTGCCGAGCGTGAGCAGGCCGATCTCGAAGCGATGCTTGCCGATAAGGGCAACGACGCCGAGATGCGGGAACTTGCCGAGGCCGATTTGCCCGGGGTCGAGGAGCGCATCGAAGAGCTGCAGAAGGATATCCAGATCCTGCTGCTGCCCAGGGATGCTGCCGACGACAAGAACGCCATCCTGGAAATCCGGGCTGGCACCGGCGGCGACGAGGCGGCGCTGTTCGCGGGCGACCTGTTTCGCATGTATGAGCGCTACGCCGCCGCACGCGGCTGGCGCTTCGAGACAGTGTCGGCCAGCGACGGCGATGCCGGCGGTTTCAAGGAAATCATCGCCACCATTTCCGGCAAGGGCGTCTTTGCCCATTTGAAATTCGAGTCCGGCGTGCACCGTGTGCAACGCGTTCCGGCGACTGAAGCCAGCGGACGTATTCATACGTCAGCCGCCACGGTTGCCGTGTTGCCGGAAGCCGAAGAGGTCGACATCGAGATCCGGCCCGAAGACATCCGCATCGACACGATGCGCGCCTCGGGTTCCGGCGGCCAGCACGTCAACACGACGGATTCGGCGGTGCGCATCACGCATTTGCCGACCGGCATCATGGTGGTGCAGGCGGAGAAGTCGCAGCACCAGAACCGGGCAAAGGCCATGCAGATCCTCCGCGCGAGGCTTTATGACATGGAGCGCAGCCGGGCGGACGAGGAGCGTTCGGAATCGCGCAAATCGCAGGTCGGCTCGGGCGACCGGTCGGAGCGCATCCGTACCTACAACTTCCCGCAAGGGCGCGTCACCGACCACCGCATCAACCTCACCCTCTACAAACTCGACCGAGTGATGATGGGCGAGCTCGACGAGGTGATCGATGCGCTGATCGCCGACCATCAGTCGAAGCTGCTTGCCGATATGGGCGTCGATGGCTGATGCGCTGCCCGCCGCGCTCGGACCGCTGCTGAGGGCGGCAAGAGAGCGCCTGGCTACTCGCGGAATTGCCGATCCCGCACTCGATTCCCGGCTGATCGTCGAGCATTTCTCCGGCACAACCCGCACCCAGGCGATCGCCGAACCTCGCCAAACAGTGGATTCCTTCGCGCTTGCGGCAATAGAATCGGCCCTGAGACGTCGCGTCGCAGGCGAGCCAGTGCACCGCATCCTCGGCTATCGGGAGTTTTACGGCTTGCGCCTGTCGCTGTCGGCCGAGACGCTCGAGCCGCGACCCGACACCGAGACACTGGTCGACGCGATCCTGCCCTTCGCCAGGGCGACGGCCGAACGGTTGGGCGAATGCAATATTCTCGATCTCGGCACAGGCACCGGCGCCATCGCGCTGGCGCTGCTCAGCGCCGTCCCGGTGGCCACCGCAACAGGCGTCGACATTTCGCTCGACGCGCTGTCGACTGCTGCCCGAAACGCTGCGGAATTGGGGCTCGGCGGGCGCTTTAAAGCCTTGAATTCCAACTGGTTCGAAAAAGTTTCGGGCCGATACCATGTAATTGCCTCGAACCCTCCCTACATACCAGGCCGAGACATAGGAAATCTGCAGGACGAGGTCCGCGATTTCGACCCGCACCAGGCCTTGGATGGCGGTGTGGATGGTTTGGACCCCTACAGGGTTATTGCCGCCAAGGCGGAAAGATTCCTGGAAATACAAGGCAAGGTAGCGGTCGAGATAGGCTACACGCAGAAAAGCGAAGTAACCGGGTTGTTCACGGCAGCCGGCTATACGGTGGCCGGGGCATATGGCGACCTCGGTGGAAACGACAGGGTTCTGGTGTTTGAGCGTGGAAAGCCCTGATGCAGTGCGAAAAAACAGCTTGGCAATGCCAGGGAATGCAGCTAGGGTCCCGCCTAACCGGATGAGACGAAGCAGGCAGTGCTCTTAGCGATTCGGTTTTCCTTGGAAATAGCTGCCTCCTTGCGCCAACGACGCCCAAGCTTCGTGCGGGAATCGTCCGGCAAGTGATGTAACCGGAACAGGATGGCACGTGGCGCCAACGCAATCGATGCGGGCGAACGCCGGTGAAAAGACGAAGCGGCTGGCTGGATGAGCGCCACCGTTCGCGAACAGATTTTTGAAAATTTCACATTGAAGAGAGTCGAATGAGGCCACAACAGCAGAACAGGCGCATGCGCGGTCGCAACAATAATGGCGGCGGCGGTGGCGGCAACAATAACAACAACAACCGCAAGGGGCCAAATCCCCTGACGCGCACCTACGAGAGCAACGGCCCGGATGTGAAGATCCGCGGCTCGGCTCAGCAGATCGCCGAAAAATACGCCACCCTGGCTCGTGATGCGCAGAGCTCCGGCGACCGGGTCATGGCGGAAAACTATCTCCAGCACGCCGAACACTACAATCGCATCATTGCCGCCGCTCAGGCGCAAATGCCGATCCAGAATGCCCAGCAGAACCGCGACGATTTCGACGACGATCTCGACGAGGATCGTGACGAGTTCGACAATGTCGGCAACAACAACGGCGGCGAGGCTCCGGCCGCGGCGAACGGCTCCGGGCCGCAGCCGGTAATCGAAGGCACGCCGGCGGAGCTGGCCTACAACCAGGAAAATGGCCGCGACAACAACCGGCGCGACAACAACCAGCGTGATAATAACCAGCGCGACAACAATGGCCGCGACCGCCATCGTGACCGCCGCAACGGCGGGTATGGCCAGTACGGCCAAAATGGCCAACGCGGCGACAATGGTCAACGCGCTGATGGCCAGCGTGGCGAAAATGGCGGCCAGCAGTTCGACCAGAATCGGACCAACGAGGCACCGGCGCAGCCGGAGGGCTCTGTCGAGGCCGCTGCCGTTCCGGAACAGGCGCCGCAGTTCGACAGCTTCTCGCCGGCCGCTCTGGCCGCGCAAGCCGAGCTCAATGAAGCAGCAGCGCTGGACAATGGCGCCCGCCGCCCGCGGCGCCCCCGGCGTCCGCGCGGCTATGCCGATCAGGTCAACACCAGCGAACAGTCGGAGAATTCGGCGTCGGGCAATCTGGCCGAAGGCCCTGGCGGCGGTGGCGATGACGTCAGCGCCAAGCCCGTTGAAGCCAAGCCCGCCGAAGAGGCTGTACGGGCGAGCGAGACCCTTGCCAGCGCGCCAACCCCGGTCGCCAGCGAGCCGGTGGCTCCGAGCGAACCTGTGATCGTCGACGCGAACAACTGATCCAGACGTCTTTCCAGACATTGCAAACGGCGGAGAAACTTCTCCGCCGTTTTTGTTTGGGCGTCGGAGGAATAATATGGCGGAGTTAGAACCCGGATGTCTTGAGAGCCTGCCGCCTCCGCACCATATCTGCGCTGAACGGGGCCCGGCTCGATGGAGCGGGTCCGTCACCGCAATCTGATCCGGTGCCGCAAAGCGGGCCGGTGATGGAAGGAGACAAAGAATGAATCTTGAAAAATACTCGGAGCGCGTGCGCGGCTTCATCCAGTCCGCGCAGACTGTGGCGCTCTCGCGCAACCACCAGCAATTCACGCCCGAACATATGCTGAAAGTGCTCGTCGATGACGACGAGGGCCTTGCCGCGTCGCTGATCGAGCGGGCCGGCGGGCGCGCCCGCGACGTCAAGCTCGGCGTCGAGACGGCGCTCGAGGCCATGCCCAAGGTGGAAGGCGGCAATGGCCAGCTTTATCTCGCCCAGCCGCTGGCAAAAGTATTCTCGACCGCTGAGGAACTGGCCAAGAAGGCCGGCGACAGCTTCGTCACCGTCGAGCGGCTCTTACAGGCGCTTGCCATGGAGAAGTCGGCCAAGACCGCCGACATCCTGGCCAAGGCCGGCGTCACCGCGCAGGCGCTGAACCAGGTCATCAACGATGTCCGCAAGGGCCGCACCGCCGATTCGGCCAATGCCGAGCAAGGCTATGACGCGCTGAAGAAATACGCACGCGACCTCACGGCCGATGCGCGCGCCGGCAAGCTCGACCCGGTGATTGGTCGTGACGACGAGATCCGCCGCACCATCCAGGTGCTGTCGCGGCGCACCAAGAACAATCCGGTGCTGATCGGCGAGCCGGGAGTCGGCAAGACGGCGATCGCCGAGAGCCTGGCGCTGCGCATCGTCAATGGCGACGTGCCGGAATCGCTGAAGGACAAGCAATTGATGGCGCTCGACATGGGCGCGCTGATTGCCGGCGCCAAATATCGCGGCGAGTTCGAGGAACGGCTGAAGGCCGTGCTCAACGAAGTCACGTCGGCCAATGGCAACATCATCCTGTTCATCGATGAGATGCACACGCTGGTTGGCGCCGGCAAAGCGGACGGCGCGATGGATGCGTCGAACCTCTTGAAGCCGGCGCTGGCGCGCGGCGAGCTGCATTGCATCGGCGCGACCACGCTCGACGAATATCGCAAGCATGTCGAGAAGGATCCGGCCCTTGCCCGCCGCTTCCAGCCCGTCTTCGTCGAGGAGCCGACGGTTGAGGACACCGTCTCGATCCTGCGCGGCTTGAAGGAGAAATACGAGCAGCACCACAAGGTGCGCATCTCGGATTCGGCGCTGGTTGCGGCTGCAACGCTATCCAACCGCTACATCGCCGATCGTTTCCTGCCGGACAAGGCGATCGACCTCGTCGACGAAGCCGCTTCGCGGCTGCGGATGCAGGTCGATTCCAAGCCCGAGGCGCTGGACGAGATCGACCGCCGCATCATGCAGCTCAAGATCGAGCGTGAGGCGCTGAAGGTCGAAACCGACGAAGCCTCGAAAGACCGGCTTGCCCGCCTGGAGAAGGAGCTCGTCGGCCTCGAGGAGGAATCGACCGAGATCACCGCCAAGTGGCAGGCCGAGAAGCAGAAGCTCGGGCTCGCCGCCGATCTGAAGAAGCAACTCGACGAGGCGCGCAACGAACTCGCCATTGCCCAGCGCAAAGGTGAATTCCAGCGCGCCGGCGAGCTTGCCTATGGCAAGATCCCGGAGCTGGAAAAGAAGCTGAAGGAAGCCGAAGCACAGGACGGCAAGGTCGGCATGGTCGAGGAAGTGGTCACGCCCGACCACGTCGCCCATATCGTGTCGCGCTGGACCGGCATTCCGGTCGACAAGATGCTGCAGGGCGAGCGCGACAAGCTGCTGCGCATGGAAGACGAGATCGGCAAGCGGGTCGTCGGCCAGGGCGAGGCGGTGCAGGCGGTTTCCAAGGCGGTGCGGCGTGCCCGCGCCGGCCTGCAGGATCCGAACCGGCCGATCGGCTCGTTCATGTTCCTCGGGCCGACCGGCGTCGGCAAGACCGAACTGACCAAGGCGCTGGCCAACTTCCTGTTCGACGATGAGACGGCGCTGGTGCGCATCGACATGTCGGAGTTCATGGAGAAGCATTCGGTCGCCCGGCTGATCGGCGCGCCTCCCGGCTATGTCGGCTATGAGGAAGGCGGCGCGCTGACCGAAGCGGTGCGGCGCCGGCCCTATCAGGTCGTGCTGTTCGATGAGATCGAGAAGGCGCATCCCGATGTGTTCAACGTGCTCCTGCAGGTGCTCGATGACGGCCGGCTGACCGATGGCCAGGGCCGCACGGTCGACTTCCGCAACACGCTGATCGTCATGACCTCCAATCTCGGCGCCGAGTACCTGGTCAATCTCAGCGACGACCAGGATGTCGATGCGGTGCGCGACGAGGTGATGGGCGTGGTGAAGGCTTCGTTCCGGCCGGAGTTCCTGAACCGCGTCGACGAGGTCATCCTGTTCCACCGGCTGCGCCGGCAGGACATGGACCGCATTGTCGAGATCCAGCTCAAGCGGCTGGAGAACCTGCTTGTCGATCGCAAGATCACGCTGTCGCTCGATCACGACGCGATCGAGTGGCTGGCCGCCAAGGGCTACGATCCCGCCTATGGCGCAAGGCCGCTGAAGCGGGTGATGCAGAAAGAACTGCAGGACCCGCTGGCGGAGAAGATCCTGCTCGGCGAAATCCTCGACGGCTCGACCGTCAAGGTGACCGCGGGCTCGGATCGCCTGAACTTCCGCTCGAAGCCAAGCATGGTGGCGACGGAAGCCGCCGCCTGATCCTTGGCCATTGAAATGAAAGAAAGCGCGCCGCATCAGACTGATGCGGCGCGCTTTGCTTTTGCAGGGACCTTGGCTGAGATTGCCGACCGAACGAAGAGGGAGGTTCAATGGAACTCGACGACTACAACACCTTCTGCGGCTCGTTGCCCATGACGACTTATGTCGTGCAATGGGGTGGCGCCCATGTCTGGAAAGTCGGCGGCAAGGTGTTCGCCATAGGCGGCTGGAACGCCGGGCGACAGCTGTTCGTCACCTTCAAATGTTCCGACATGGCCTTTGACGTGCTTAAGGAGCAGCCGGGTTGCCGGCCGGCGCCTTATCTCGCTTCGCGCGGCATGAAATGGATCCAGCGTCAGACAAGCCAAAGCGTGGATGATGCGGCGCTGAAGGACTATCTGCGCGAAAGCCATCGCCTGGTTGTCCTCAAGCTGACAAAGCAGGCACGCAAGGAACTGGGGTTGCCGCAGGCTAGCCAATAATCCGCGAGGCGCCGGAAAGCCGCCATCTTCATGCCCGGTTCATGTTGGAACCTTAGTCTCGGTAACTGGTTTGCTGGCGAAGGGTTCGCCCACCAGGAGCCCTGTCGACCGGAGAGCTTGACCTTCATGCTGCGCACCATCTTTTCCCTTTCGGCCTTAGCCGCCGGGCTGGTGTCTTCCAGCGCGTTCGCCGCGCTTAGCGTGGACGGCGAGCAAAGTGCCCGGCCCGCGCAGCACAGCGGGCTGATGCTTGCGCAGGATGGCAATATCGACATCTATTACGACGCCAGGGGCAACCGCGTGCTCGTCGATGCCGACACCGGCAAGGTGATCGCCATCCAGCCGCCGGGCAGCCGATTGGACCGTCGCGCCCTGCGCCGCCAGCGCCAGCAGGAATTGGACCGCGTGCCGGCCGAAGGCGATGACCGATATTATCTCGACGATCCGGAGGATATGGCCCGATTCCGCCGCCGTCAGCTGGAAGAGAATGGCCGGGTCATTCCGCCGCCCGCCGATGAATATGATCCCAATGGCGATAACTCGGTTGATGCCTATCCGCCGGCGCCCAATAATGATGATGGCTCTGCCACCACTTATCCGGAAGCACCGAAGTCGAACACCATCAAGCGCCAGCCGCTGAACGAGGCGGCGATTGATCCGGGGCAGCCGGGTCAGGGCGAGGTGCTTCAGACCAACCCTGAAAGTCAGGCTTCGACGCCGCCAGATACCGGCGGCAAGGCCACCGTCGATCCGTCGTTGTCGCTCGGCGCGCGCCAGGACGTGGCGGCACTGCAAGTGATGCTCGATCGCGGCGGCGCATCGCCGGGCGTGATCGACGGGCGCTTCGGGTCGAATGTCGACAAGGCCCTGGCAGCCTACAACCAGATCAACGGCACCAATTTGAAATCGACCGACGCGGTCGGCATCCAGGCAGCGCTCGCCCAATCCGGTGGCGATGCCTTCGCCAATTATACGATTACGCCCGAGGATGTCGCCGGCCCCTATGTCGCCTCGATCCCGGAAGACTATAGCAAGAAGGCGCAGCTCAACTGCATGTGCTATACCTCGGTCACCGAAGCGCTCGGCGAGCGCTTCCATATGGACGAGAACTATCTGAAGTCGATCAACAAGGGGGTCGATTTCAATCGCCCCGGCACAATCATCAAGGTCGCCAATTTCGGCAAACTGGTGTCGACGCCGGTCGCGCGTATTGTCGCCGATAAGACCAAGAAGGAAGTCTACGCCTATGATGCGGGCGGCAAGCTGGTCGCGGCCTACCCCGCCACCATCGGCTCGGCCGATACGCCGTCGCCGACCGGCACCCACGCCGTGTCGCGCATCGCGCTCGACCCGAACTACACCTACAATCCGAACATCAACTTCAAGCAGGGCGAGAACGACAAGATCCTCACCGTCCCACCGGGGCCGAACGGACCGGTGGGCTCGGTCTGGATCGCGCTCGACAAGCCGACCTATGGCATCCACGGCACGCCCGAACCGTCCAAGATCGGCAAGACCGAAAGCCACGGCTGCGTGCGCCTGACCAATTGGGACGCTCGCGAACTCGCCAAGCTGGTGTCGCCGGGCGTTACCGTGGAGTTTGTCGGCGGACCTTCAGCCGATGATGTTGCGCAGCAGTGAGCTGCGCGGCGCGGCGGCATAGATGAGCTGCGCCACCAGGATGAAGCCGATGCTGAGCAAAGGGGCGAAAAGGGCCGCGCCGATTGCCCACAAGATCTGCGCCCTGACGATACGCCGATAGACAGTGTGCCGCGTTTGCGCGTCGACGTCCTCGGCGATCATGCCGTTCCTGTCGGCATACCACCAACTCGCGAAGAGCGAGGCCCCCAGCATCAAAAGGTTCAGCCAGTAGACCAGCACCGCGACCCTGAACGCGAGAAAATCGGCAAGAAGGTCGGTGGAGAACGGCAACAGCGCGATGAAGGCGAGAAAGCATAGATTGAGCGCGGCGAGCCGCCGGTCCGATTTCGCAATCAGCCCGTGTTGGGCCTGTTGGCCGAACCAGAAGATGGTCAGCGTCAGGAAGCTCAGCGCGTAGGTCAGGAAGCGCGGCGTCAGCGCCAGGATCGCCGCGACCAGCTCGCTCTCCGAATGCACCGTCTCATGCGCGGGCACTCTGATCTCCAACACGATCAAGGTGAGCGCGATGGCGAAGACGCCATCGGTTATTCCGACGATGCGTCCGCGTCCTTCCGCCGACGGTTCCAGCGGCCGCTTCATGGTTCCCCCTTGCGTATACAGTCGAAGCTCTGGTCAAATCCTAGCACGCCAATCACGGTTTGCATCGGGATTGGCACCACCTCGCCATGCGGCCAGTGTCCCGTGGTTTCAAGAAGAGCGATCCTGTGGCTTGTTGTTGCGCACCTGTTGGAGGGCTAAGCAGGGCTTATGGCATCCACGCATGAAACCATTGCCGATTCGCATTCGCTCGAGCATGCGAACGGCACGTTCTGCCCACAGACGCAGCGCAAATTCGTGCTGGTTGCGGCGATTCTTGCTTCAGCGCTGGGTTTCATCGACGGATCGATCCTGGCGATCGCCATGCCGGCGCTGCGCGTCAATCTCGGCGCCAGCCTTGCCGAGGCACAGTGGATTTCCAATGCCTATGCGCTGACGCTCTCGGCTTTGATTCTGGCCGGGGGTGCCGCCGGCGACCGTTTCGGTCTGCGGCGCGCCTTCGTGGCTGGCATCGCGCTGTTCATCGTCGCTTCGCTGGCTTGCGCGGTGGCGCCCGATCCCGTGGTGCTGATCGCCTTCCGCGCCCTCCAGGGCGTCGGCGCCGCCATCATGGTGCCGGGCAGCCTCGCCATCATCGCCAAGGCCTACCCAAAAAAGGAGCGCGGCCGGGCGATCGGCATCTGGGCCGCCGCTTCGGCGCTGACCACGGCGCTCGGTCCGGTGCTGGGCGGCTTTGTGCTCACCACCTTCGGCAACGGCATCTGGCGCGCCATTTTCGCCGTCAATCTGCCGCTCGGGCTGATCTCGATCTATCTGCTCTTGGCCAAAATTCCGGCCGACCTGCCAACCGAAACGCGTAGCCTCGATCTCGGCGGCGCCGGCCTGGCCACGCTTGCCTTTGGATCGCTGGCTTATGGGCTGACGGCAATGAATGCCGAAGGCGGGGGCGGGATGGCTGGTCCGGCAATCCTAGTCGGCGCGGTCCTGCTCCTGGCCTTCATCCTTTATGAGCGCCGGCGCAGCGAGCCGATGATCGATCTCAGCCTGTTTCGAATCCGCGCCTTCGCCGGCGCCAATCTGGCGACCTTCTTCCTCTATTTTGCGCTGTCGGCCAATCTGTTCTACCTGCCGATGCTGCTGATCGCCGGCTGGGGACTGAGCGAGGCGGAGGTCGGTTTCATCTTCCTGCCGCTCTCGGCGTCGATCGCGCTTCTATCCGGTCCGATTGGCCAGTGGTCCGACCGGATCGGTCCGCGCTTTCCGATCGCCAGCGGCAGTCTGGTTGTGGGTGTCGCCTTTGCCGGCCTCGCGTTTCTTACCTACGCCGGCATCCACAATTTCTGGACCGGAGCGTTTCCGCTGATGGCCGTCATGGGCCTTGGCATGGCGCAGGTCGTGTCGCCCCTGTCGACGGCGGTCATGACATCCGTCGAGGATAAGGACACGGGTGCTGCCTCGGGTATCAACAATGCCGTCTCGCGCATCGGCGGCCTGATCGCCGTGGCGGCAATGGGCTCGCTGGCGGCAATCGTCTATGCGCGGATGACGAACGGCGCCGCCGGCGTTCCCGGCTTCGGTGAGCCGCCGGCGTCCAGCCTTGCCACCAATGTCGACGCGGTCCGGGTCGCTGCAAGCGATTCTGCCTTCGCCGCGGTCGCGGTGATCACCACCCTGCTTTGCCTGCTGTCGTCGGTGACGGCGTGGTTCACGGTTCCCGGACAGGCATCGCCCTTGCCGGCGCCGTCATCCGATTCAGACGCCTGATCTAGAGCGGTTCAGCGTTTCACGGAATCGCCGAACCGCTCTAAGTCTTTGTTTTCACGCAATTCCGGACGGAAAACCGCTACACACTTTTCCTGGAATTGCTCTAAGAGGTGGCGAATCAGCCTTCGATCTTGGCGCTGGCAACCTTCAGCGAGTTGCCGTCTTCCTGCTTCAAAAGATCGTCAATGCGCTCGCGCTCGCGCTTGAAGGCGACGAGATCGTCACCCTTCAGCACCTTGCCGACCGGCAGGCGCACGCGCATCGGATCGACCTTGGTGCCGTTGACGATCAGCTCATAGTGAAGATGTGGGCCGGTGGCGAGGCCGGTCTGGCCGAGATAGCCGATCGTCTGGCCTTGACGCACGCGCATGCCGGGCTCCATGCCTTTGGCGAAAGCGCTCTGATGATTGTAGGAGGTCTCGTAGCCATTGGCATGGCGAATGATGATCTGTTTGCCGTAGCCGCCGGCCCAGCCGACCTTCTCGATGATGCCGTTGCCGGCGGCGATGATCGGTGTGCCGATGGGTGCCGCCCAGTCGACGCCGGTGTGCATGCGCACATAACCCAGGATCGGATGCCGGCGGGCGCCGAAACCGGAGCGGAATTTGCCGGCCGGCAGTGGATTGCGCAGCAGGAATTGCGCGGCGCTCGAACCATTCTCGTCGAAATAGTCGGTGCCGCCGTCCTGCATCTGGAAGCGGTAGAAGTTGCGCGTCTGGCCGCCGAAGGTCGCCGAGACGTAGAGCAGCTCGGAATTGTTGGAGGTCTGGTCGTCGCCGTCGGGTTGCGAGAACAGCACTTCGAGCCGGTCGGACGGTGAAATCCGCGACTGGTAGTCGACGTCGGACGCGAGCAGCTTGATCAGCTTCTGCGTCATCTCCTTCGACATGCCGTAGGAATAGGCGGCGCGATAGATGCCGTCATAGACATTGGGCAGGTTGCCGCGCACCACGACAGGCTGCGAATCGTCGAAGGCCGTCAGCAATTCGGGGTTGGGGTCCGGCTCCTGAGCCGGCACATATTGGCCGCGGTCGTCGAGCGCGATGGTGACGATATGCGTGGTCTTGTCGTACACGCTGGTGCGCACCACCTTGGCGACGTCGCCGCGCACCTCAAGGCCGACGCGCAGCACCGTTCCGGCTTTCAGCGCCGAGGCGTTCAAGAGCTTGCCGATGGCCTCGGCCATGCCGGTTGCGTCAGCGCCGGTATAGCCCGAATCGGCATAGGCTTCGGCGATATCGGTGTCCTTGGTGAAGGGGATGATTTCCTCGGCGAAGGCAGGCGTCTGGTCGTCCAGCGCCGCGCGTGGCGCCACAGAAACGTTCTCCTGCGTAATCTTCACGTCGTAGGAGCCGGCCATCGATTCGGCGAAAGCATCGCCGAAGCGCTGCGGATCGAGATAGTGCAGCGCCGCGACCTGGATTGCGCCATCGCTCAAGCCCGTGCCGGCATCGCGCACCGCCTTCTCCACCTCGGCGGCGGATAGATCGCTCTTCTCGTCGAAGGCCGCCGTCTCGATCGGGAAATCGACGGTCTTCAGGCTCATCTCGCTTTCAACCTTGGCGCCGTAGATCTGGCCGGCTGCCGCGGTCGCCGTGGCCGGCTGGGCGTTGTCGTCGCTGTCGTCGCCGAAGACCTGCATCGGATCGAAGGGCGGGTAGGGGCGGCTGGTGGTGTGGCCGGCGGCGAGCGCCATCTTGATCTGCACGAACGGCATGGTGTGGATAACGTCGCGATCGCCGACCTTGGTGACCATCGACACTTCCATGCGCCGGCGGTCCTTCGCCCTGGCGATCTGGCGCGGCGCGACCAGCCTGGTGGTCTTGGCCTGTTCGCCGGAATCGTCGCCGCCCCTGGCAAGGCCGATCAACTCGGCGATTTCCGGCGGTGTCGCAAGCTGCTGGCGTCCGTCGAGGGCGGCAAACAGCGCCACGCCCATCAAAACGCTCGAGGTCACACCGGTGAGAAACGTGCCCGACAGCCAACGCGCCGAGACCTCGCGGCGGTCGGGCGGACCGCTGCGGCCGTCCGCGATCAGCGGCGGCTCGTTGCCGAGTTCGGCTATGACATCTTCCGAGTCTGGCATCCAGAAAGGCTGCTTCTTCCCCAGGCGAACGGCTTGTCGTTCTCGTTGCGGCCATGACATTTGCCTGTCACGGCGATTGAAGTCAACGAAGCGGCAGGCCGAGCCCGATGTCCCCGATCATGCGTTCCGCGTTAAGCGGGCTTTGTCGTCCTGTCGTCGGGCGCCTCACATATACGCGCGCGCCTTCCTTACTAGGGGTCGGTTTCGAACCTCAATGCGGCGGCAATAGGGCCCTCTTGTGGATGACCCAAGGGCTTCCGCCGGGGCAGTCGGCTATCGAAAACGGCGGCCGAAAAAATCGTCGCAAAAAATTCAAAAAAGTTCGAAATCGGTGTTGACGGGTCGAGCGGCCTCCGACTATATACGCCTCACGAACGAGGGCGGTGCGCCGCTGGCGACGAAGAAGTTTGCTTCTAGGTCTGCCCTCTGCGAAATTCAAGAGAGCCGCGTGAGCGACACTCGGATAGGCCCGAAGCCGAAA